>JABAOH010062943.1_pt1 | contig 33825 bp, 34 predicted proteins | sample 7062181 | NCBI WGS metagenome assembly JABAOH01 (sample SAMN14538630, study PRJNA623070) | marine sediment metagenome | biome: marine biome [ENVO:00000428]; feature: marine pelagic biome [ENVO:01000023]; material: deep marine sediment [ENVO:00002113]; isolation source: pool of 5 deep marine... | reverse complement strand
TCAAGGAAAGCTGATTTGCGTCTCCTTTGATTGAGGGGAAGGCGCGATTTCCAGAAATGGGAGGGGTGAAGGGAAGTGGAGCCAAAAGAAAACCGCCATGCGTTCATTCGGAAAATCAGGTTAGTCAATAATCATCTGCATATCTACATTATCTCATCCTCTGAGAAGAAAGAGTCTCCCGGTGAGCCCGAGAAGAGGGGCGGCGAGGCTGGCAAGGAACACCGCGAACAGAAAGGTCGGGGGATGTCTTTTTTTGGGCATCACATCGGAAAGTTGCTCGCCCCAGACACAACTCGGGCACAGGAGTTTCAACCTATCGATACGGAGCTGGTATCAAGTTTAGAGGTTGTCCGCAAGAAACTCTAGATGGTAAGACCTCGACACCCTTTGGGATCTGAGAAAATATCGAAGGAGGAGATGAAACACCAGCGCTTCATCGAAGAGCGGAATGCCTCACAGGAAGCGCTCTTTGAAGAAATCGTTCGATACCATCATGAATTTGGAACCGGGCTGAATCCGGACGATCTTTGGTCTCTCCATGACCTGATGAAAATGGAAGCCAGCCACGAGGAGGCATGTTCTCTCGAAGAATCCGTTCACGAACTTCTCGAATGTGATCTTCTGGAGTTTCTGCGCAAGAAGGCAGCAGAGGGAGCCTGGCATCAACTCGATGACTATATTGTTCGTTTCAGCGTTCCGTTCCCGATGCCTCCGTCCATGGAGGACCCCGCAGAACATTCTCGCAACGAGAAGGTCCGGGAGGAAAGAAGGCGATCTGCCCAGGATGAATTCCTAAAATTGCCAGCTGAACAGGTCGCTGAGCTGATTCTTGGGAATGTTTCCAAATGGGTCTATTCCTATCCACAGAGAGATACTTATTTGTGGCAATTGACTATTCTCCAGGGAGTCGCCGCAGGTTTGGCAGCAAACTCGCTGATGCGGTACCTTTCCGTCTGGGAAGAGAACTCTATTGAGATTCTTGATAGCATCCAAAAAGATTTCAGGGATAAAATTGAAGAACTTCGGCACCAAGGTGAGTCCGCTGCGGATATTCCTGAGATTCTCTCCATCTCCAAAGAGCTTCAGCGGATCAGCAAGGAACAAATCCCTGATCAGATCTGGAGATATTTCTGCTCCAAGTTGGAAGTTTCCTAATTCAGCCTCTGCAATTGCTGGATTTCCGTGAAACGTGGTCGACTCAGAACTCTCGACCCCTTTGTTCTTGACCTCTTTTTCTGCCTTCCTAAGGATTTCTTTGGCGGACTTTTGCTATTCGTGTTCGAGTTGTTTGCGAATGTCTGGACCGCCCATGGTGCAGAGTGGAGAAACCACAGGGACGAAATAAAGTGTAGCTTTGTACTTTAGAGCAATTTCAGAGGCAATCTCAATGGCTTGCTTGCATGGTCCGAGCCATCTGTGGCGACAAGGATCCTTTTTGTCAATCCTCTAGATCCTCCTTCCCTGAATCCGAATCTCGGAAGTGTCCGTTATTCTTGGGACCTCGCGAGTGCCCCACTCCAATTTCAACTCCATTAAGGCAGATGTGGGTGGATTGTCAAGGAAGGATTAGACCCATGAACTTTTTGTTGATTTTTTGATTCATCCATTTAGAATGAGAGATTGCAACCCTGAGGATTCCGTATGCCTGGTCTCGAAAATGTTCTCGTTCTTGCGGTCCTTGTTGGGACGATTCTACTTTTTGTGACCGAGAAGCTTCGCGTTGACCTGGCCGCATTGTGTGCCTTGTTAGCTCTCCTTGTTTTGGGATTAGTCGAACCAAACCAAGCACTGTACGGGTTCGCCAATCCTGCTACCGCCACTGTGGGCGCCATGTTTGTTTTGAGTGCAGGATTAGTGCGCACTGGCTTTGTAGATTGGCTGGCCCGTCATATCGATAGATTTGCTGGAAAGACCAAAACCCAATTGATTTTGGTTTTGTGCTTGACGATTGCTGCACTATCCGCGTTTGTCGTTAACACCGCTACCGTGGCAGTTTTTATTCCGGTTGCCATTGCATTGTCACGGGCTAGGCGGGTTCCTGTATCGTATGTACTGATTCCCCTCTCCTTTGCGAGTCAGTTTGGTGGGGTATGTACTTTGATTGGCACATCCACCAATATTCTGATCAATGGAATCGCCATATCGAGCGGGCTGCCCGGCTTCAACCTATTCGAATTCGCACCGCTCGGTCTTGTCATGTCTGCACTGGGAATTCTTTATCTGACAACAATTGTTGGATGGCTTTTGCCGAGACGTGAGGGGACCTATCAGCAAACTGACAAATACCTGCTCGCTGACTACGTGGTTGAGCTGAAGGTAAAGAAGCAATCACCACTGATTGGTAAAACATGGGAGGAGAGCAGGGGAAAAGACGTAGAGAATACCAACATCATTAAGATCATACGAGGAGAGAAGGCAACGTGGCGGGCTTCGACAACCAAAATCAGAGAATCCGACGTTCTCTTGCTCCACGGCAATGCGGATAAACTCATGCAAATCAAGGATGCCTACGGACTTGAGAGTCAAGCGGATCTTGTCGTGGACGATCGAAAACTGAGTTCAGACAAAATCAAACTCGTAGAGACCCTCGTTCCGCCACGGTCCCGATTGATTGGACATACCATGCGAGGTTCGGGTTTTTTGAGGGGGTATCGAAGTGTGGTGCTCGCCATACAGCGGCGAGGAAAGACACTGAGAGACCGCCTGATAGATGTCCATCTTGAGGGCGGGGATTCCCTCTTGCTGCAGTCGGATAAAGAGGATGTCCATCGACTCATGAAATCAAGCGATTTGGTTGTAACAAATGAATTGACCGACCTTCATTTTCGAAGAGACCGTGCCGTGGTTGCCTTGGTTCTTGTTGCGTTGGTGGTTGCGCTGGCAGCATTCAACGTTGTCCCAATTCTTGTTGCAGCACTCATTGGTGCCGTGGGTATGGTGGTCGCTCGCTGCCTGACCCTTGAGGAGGCTTACCAGGCAATAGATTGGCGGGTCATCTTTCTATTGGGTGGAACGCTTCCTCTTGGACTCGCCTTGCAGCAGAGTGGTACAGCCACATGGTTGGTCAATACGGTAATGAAACCTTTGATTGGTGCCGGTCCATTTGCCGTCTTAGCAGGGCTATATATTGTCACTGCGATACTTACCGAGACGATGTCGAATAACGCTGCTGCCATAATTCTAGCGCCATTGGCCCTATCGTCGGCAACAGCACTGGGTGTGAGTCCGCGGCCATTCCTCGTGGCAATAACCTTTGCAGCCTCGACAAGCTTTGCGACACCGATTGGTTATCAGACAAATACAATGATATATGCACCCGGTGGCTATCGTTTCTTTGACTATACGCGTGTTGGTGTCCCTCTCAACTTTCTGTTTTGGATAACAGCGACTGCGTTGATACCCTACTTATGGCCTTTCTAATATGAATCGAATGTTTAGATTGCTTTGGTAGACAGGGTATGAATCTGATTGCACAGGAGTAAATTCTCTAGGCGCTAACAGCAAGTACCGGGGACGAAGACGAATAAAACGTTAAAGGTGTTCCCCTTGGAATCCAAGGGTCACGCCACAGAAGGAGCATGACAGGGCCGAGGTGAAGGGATGGGAAAGGCGGAATTGGCAGGAGGTCTCGTTTTCCCTTGGGCGCATTCATGGCAAGAGGTTCTGGATAATCTCCATGTCTCTCGACAAACGGGCCTCAGCACCGTGGAAGTGAGGAGAAGGCGGAGACGATACGGACCAAACCGCCTTCGTGAAGCCAAGGCCAGAAGCGCCTGGCTGATTCTGGCTGAGCAGTTCAAGAGCCTCATGACCGTTCTTCTCACGGCCGCAGCCACTCTCTCATTTGTCTTAGGTGACTGGATAGAGGGCATAGCGATTGTGGTTGTCATCTTTATCAATGCAGCCATTGGTTTCTTTACGGAATTGAGAGCCGTTCGTTCGATGGAGGCTCTGTACCGAATGGGTCGAGTGACGGCAAGGGTTCGTCGAGATAGGAGAACCCAAGAGATTCTCTCGGAAGATCTCGTACCTGGAGATATTGTTCTGCTGGAGGGGGGTGATGTTATCGCCGCGGACCTTCGCCTTACGGAGGCGTCGAAACTCCAGGTTGACGAGTCAGCGCTGACAGGAGAATCCTTTCCGGTCAACAAGGATACGCGAGCCCTTGCAGCGGACACGTCCCTGGCCGAACGGACGAACATGGTGTTCAAGGGAACTGCCGTGACCCGAGGCTCAGGGGAAGGCCTTGTTGTGGCGACCGGGATGGGTACGGAGTTAGGGCAGATCTCTTCCCTTGTCGAGGAAACCAAGGATGAAGAGACGCCCCTTGAAAGACGGCTAGACCAAATGAGTCGCAGGCTGATATGGGTTACTCTGGCGATTGTGGTACTTGTCGCTGCTGCAGGCATCCTTGCTGGAAGAGAAATGTTCCTGATGATAGAGACGGCGATTGCCCTTGCCGTGGCTGCCGTGCCCGAGGGGCTACCTATCGTGGCGACGATCGCTCTTGCACGGGGCATGTGGCGAATGGCGCGCCGGAATGCCTTAATCAATCGTCTCTCTGCAGTTGAAACGCTTGGGGCAACAAACGTCATTTGCACGGATAAGACAGGCACGCTAACTGAAAACCGAATGACGGTGAGCGAGATTCTTCTTGAGTCCGGAGGGATGATGTTTGAAGGGGATGTGGTTCTGGGCAGGAACAGCGTTACCGGATCAGGAGAAAGCCTGGATGTCGATGGCCAGAGGCTTCTGCGAGAAGTGCTAGAAATAGCTGTTCTCTGTAACAACGCGTCTTTAGGGGATTCCCAGCCTGAAGGGACGAAAAGTATCGGCGATCCTCTAGAAATTGCCCTCTTGGTTGCCGGTGAAAAGGTGGGGATACATCAGGGTGAACTCATCAGAAAGCTCCCAGAGGCACGTGAGGATGCATTTGATTCCGATACTAAAATGATGGCCACCTTTCACAGGGACGGAGACCGGTTCAAGATGGCAGTCAAGGGCGCGCCTGAAGTTGTTCTCGAGGTATCCTCTCAGATTCGGACGGTCGAGGGTCAGAGGGCTATGGGAGTCAGAGATCGTAAGCGGTGGTTGAAACTCAATGAAGAGATGGCTGAAAAGGGGCTTCGTGTATTGGCTCTGGCGACGACAGAGGTGGCAACTGTCGATACAGAAACTTATGACCAGTTGATTTTCCTTGGCCTTGTTGGTTTGATCGATCCACCGCGCAGTGACGTCCGCCAAGCGATAAGGTCGTGCCGGGATGCAGGCATAAGGGTCATTATGGTGACGGGCGATCAAGCCGAGACGGCTCGAAATGTGGGCCTGGCTGTCGATCTGATCGACACGGCGGATGGGGTCGCGGTTGTTCCAGGGGAAGAAATCGAGAACCCTGATCGGCTGTCGGAAGCAGACCGAAAGCGGTTGCTCCAGGTTCCCATTTTCGCTCGCGTGAGTCCGAAGGAGAAACTCGACCTAATCGCCCTCCATCAGGGGAATAATTCGGTTGTCGCTATGACCGGCGACGGTGTCAACGATGCGCCTGCCCTCAAGAAAGCCGACATCGGCGTTGCCATGGGACAGCGCGGGACTCAGGTGGCCCGCGAGGCCGCCGACATGATCCTCAAAGACGACGCATTCCCCACAATCGTAGTTGCCATCGAACAGGGCCGGGTCATATTCAACAACATCAGGAAGTTCGTTCTCTTCTTGATTTCATGCAATGTGAGTGAGATTATGGCTGTTTCCTTGGCGTCTATGGTGAATGCACCGCTGCCGATACTCCCCCTCCAGATTCTTTTTCTCAATCTGGTGACAGATGTCTTCCCGGCCCTAGCCCTCGGCGTTGGTGAGGGAGGTCCGACCATCATGAACGACCGGCCTCGGGACCCTCGGGAGCCTATCCTGACACGCCACCATTGGCTCGCGATCGGCGGTTACGGGCTTACCATGACCCTTTCCGTCCTCGGAGCCTTAACACTGGCCCTGATATGGCTGAAGATGGGAGAGCGGCAGGCCGTCACAGTCTCATTTCTTACCTTGGCCTTCACACAGTTGTGGCATGTCTTTAACATGCGAGATCGCCGTTCAGGGCTGATCATCAATGAAATAACCCGTAACCCCTTCGTCTGGGGGGCCCTGGTTTTGTGCGTCGCCTTGCTTCTTCTCGTCGTCTATATTCCGGGTCTCGCTTTGGTGCTCAAGTTGGAAAACCCCGGGGCAACGGGTTGGATTTTGGTGATCGTAATGAGTTTCATACCTTGTTTCCTGGGGCAGGTCATCAAATTAAGGGGGTCTGTGATTGGAGGGCGCCAAGGCGTCCAAAATTAAGATCATTAGAGGAACTGCGAAGGCATCATCGATCTGTATGGAAACATCTGCGAGGATGTGATTGATAGGGTAGAGGGGAGAGCGATTATAGCCTGATAAAAGACTCGCAGAAGGCGTTCTCTAGGCGATATGACAGCCAAAAAAGCACATCCTTAGAGAGGGACATCCCCTATAGAACCGTAAGGGTCAATATGAGGTAGAAGAGAAAGCAGAGAATGTTTGATAAGATCCTATACCCAACCGATTTTTCAGATGTATCGAAAAAGGGTTTGGACTACATCAAGCAATTGAAGAATGTTGGTGCTGGAAGGATCGTCGTTTTGCATGTCATCGATGAACGAGGTGTTGAAGCTGCTGATCGATACTCGCTAAAGAGTGTCGCGGCGTTAGAGGAGAGAATGCGAGACGATGCCATGCAAAGTATGAGACCCATAGAAGAGGAACCCAAGCAAAGTGGCTTTGATGTTGAAACGAGGGTCAAAATCGGAATACCACTCAGGGAAATATTGGATGCTGAAAAAGCTGAAGATATCTCGGTTATTGTGATCGGTTCTCATGGAAAAAGCAATCTTGAAGAGATATTTTTGGGCTCTGTTTCTGAGAAGGTTATCCGAAGATGCAAAAAGCCGGTCTTGGTCATAAAACGATAAGGGGCGTCCTGTCACCTTATCAAATATTAGGGTCCTCACATGAGAGATATCCTTATAACCTCAGGAAGCCAGGAAGCATGTATTGCGATCCAGGATTGTTTTAGAGGAGAATTTCGGGTTGAGGTAGCGGCCAACCTAGAGACCTGCCTGGAGATGTTCCGACAAAAACGCTATGAATTCACCTTCCTCGACGTGGAAATCCTAAAGGGATCCATGCCCAAGGGGGGGCAATTCACCTATGAGGATGCCCTCCAGCCCTTTTGGCAGGCCTTTCCCACTGCTGAAATCGTTGTTATGTCCTCCCAGTCGATGATCCGGGAAGCCGTGGCAGCAGTGAAGGCGGGCGCCAGCGATTATCTAACCTATCCGATAGACAAGGAGGAGGTAAGATACATCGTCCAGAGTCTTTATGAATCGGCTAGGGCGCAATCGGAGTTGGACTTTCTCCGTGATAGTTTTTGGCAGACTGATTCTCTGGCGGTTGTTCAGACCAACAGTATCGTGATGAAAGGCGTGTTTGACAAAGTTCGAGCTGTCGCACCAACGAAGAGCACGGTGCTCCTCACTGGTGAAACGGGAACCGGGAAGGGCGTCTTGGCGCGACTGATACACGGCCATAGCCATAGACGTGATCGGCAATTCATCAGTACCCATTGCGGTGCAATCCCGGATACGCTTTTGGAAAGTGAATTGTTTGGACACGAAAGAGGTGCCTTCACCGGGGCGATCAAGAGGAAATTGGGAAAGTTTGAGATTGCTCACGGAGGAACGATCTTTCTCGATGAAATAGGAACCCTCACCCCATCTGCCCAGATCAAACTGTTGCAGATAATCCAGGAAAAGAACTTTCATCGGGTTGGTGGGGAAGCGACCATTGAGGTCGATGTCAGAATCATCGCGGCAACGAATATGGATCTGAAGGGTATGACCACTCAGGGGCTTTTCAGAAATGATCTCTATTATCGATTGAGCGTATTTCCCATCGAGATCCCCCCACTGAGAGAGCGGATTGAGGACATCACAATTATTTCGAAGCAAATTCTTGACAACCTGAATAAATTCCATGGAAAAGGGATACGTGACATTCAGCCGCAGGTGATCCGAGCGTTCAAGGAGTATTCGTGGCCAGGAAATATCCGTGAACTCGAAAACCTGATCGAGCGTGCGTACATTTTAGAAGAGTCGTCGATACTGCGCTCGGAAAGTTTTCCCTCTGAACTCTTCGTCTCGGGATACAGGGCGGCGCCGGTATCGGTCGATCGTTTCCATACGTTAGCGAAGGTAAGAAGCGATGCTATTGAAGAAATTGATAGGCGATATCTGAGAGAACTTCTGGCGGTCCACAATGGACGGATCGACATGAGCGCAAAGGCCGCCGGAATTGGTGTACGACAATTACATAACCTCATGAGGAAATATGGGCTCCGAAAAGAAGAATTCAAATCACCCCCTACCCGCCCCCCAAAACCGGAATCATAATTGCCGAAATGTGAAAACCGGAAACTTAGCCTCCGAATTCAAACTCCCACTAATTCCCATTCAAAGTCAATAACTTAGAACCAGGACCCTGTGTCAAAAGCCGTGAGTTGTGGGTATCGGTTCAAAAATCGGAAACGAGGGTTCCGAACATCGGGTTTGAAGAGAAAGAAACCGATTTGAAATCAATAGGTTACATAGTTGGTATGGACCTTGCCGTACTTCTGATGCAGAACTTGTGATGAACAGTCAAATGGAGAGGAGGGAAACGACATGAAGTTGGACAGGCGATTATGGGTCATGGCTGTTGGCTTATGCACTTTATGGCTGGGTTTTTCGATCATGGCAACAGGTTTACTAGCGGGCGAAACGGTGACCATAACCGGTACAGTCTATGAGGACCAGTGGGATGAAAACGACAATCCGATCGCAGTGGTCATCGATGCCAACGATGGTGAAGAGTACAAAATCTCTTCCGAAGGCAAGGGGAGAGAGCTTCTGAAACTGGACAACCAGGAGTTGAAAGCGACCGGTGTTGTGGTGGAGGACGGCGAAGGGCAGAAAACGATAAAAGTCACAGAATATGAGATTGTCGAATGAGGTGAACAACACGCGGAAGAAACATACAAATCATAAGGAAACCAAAACTAATGAGTCAGAAGATTTTAGTGGCAGACGACGATGTGAATGTCTTGCGTGTGGTTGCGGACACCCTTGAATACAAAGGCTATCGCGTTACGGCGGTTTCAAGTGGTGAATCCGCTGTTGAGGCGTTGGGCAAAGAGAACTTTGACCTCGTGATTACTGACCTGAATATGTACGAGATAGATGGTTTCACGGTCATGAGGATGGCGAAAGAGCGAAATTCTCAGACTAAGGTCATTCTGCTTACGGGCGATGGCCTTGAAACGGCGCTTCTTCATGCCCTTACGCCGGGTTTTGATGATCAATTGTCAAATTCGTGCAGTTTGAGCCATCTTCTTGAGCGGGTTCGAGTTCACCTAGTGGAATCACATGATAGACTGAAAACTGTTCGCATAAGTCGCACCAAGAGGACCCATACGCCGGATGTCGATTTTATTTTGAGGCAATAGATGGACCTAACCAATCAGGCCATAAGTATTCGAGGGATTCTTGTTCCTGTGGAATGGGACCAGAAGGGGAATGTGACCGGGATCGGGCTTATGACTGAAAACGAGGAAGAATACCTCCTCGATGAAGGTAGGAACAGCATGGGATTATTCAGTTTACTCCGGCATAAGGTGCAGGTGCGAGGTCGGGCAAGGCAAGAGGGCGGTCGCAGGATAATCTTGGTCGAGACCTATGCACAAATCAGATGAGTTTTCTTCTCTATGTTGAAGATATTAGGCATCTGGCAATAGACGGTTGTTTCCATGCACACAGATGAGGAAAAGAAATATGACAAACGGACCATTGAGCGAAATCTTCGACAAGGTGTGATATCACACAGAGAATATGAGGAATATCTTCGTAAGATTCCTGATGTATCGGATAAGGTCTTTGAGTCCGGACAGAACGCTCATCCTCCGAAAGAAGATAAGAAGAAAAGGCAAAAGAATTCCTAGACTCCAGCCGGAGGATTCGTATCGCGAGGTTGCCTGGGGTAGAACGGTAGTGGTTTGGTAACTTTCGCGCCATATTGAGGATTTTTGAATATAGGGAATGAGGATGAGAAAAGCTCTGAACATTATGGTTAAACGACATTCCGAGAGAGGATTTCTGAGTATTTTCCAGAAAGGGGAATCACAGAAGGTCTGTCCACGGCGGATCATGTCCTTGCTGACGTTGTGTTCAGACGACGGGCATTCCGAGCAGATAGAGAGGGATGCAAGAGGTTATCCGAGATATCCGGTTCATAAGATTGTTCTGTATAAGTATCGCGGAAGACAATTCTTGACACTCACCCTCGATCTGGCCATGGGTGGGATGAAGATCAAAGGCTCCCGCCATCTTCAGGGGGACAAGGTGCTGCGATTCAAACTGATTCTTGGAGAAGATTCCATTTGGCTAAAGGGAAGAATTCTCCATAGTGGATTTGTTTCCGACAAGCAGCGTGTATCAGGTATCCAGTTCACGGAGCTCTCCCCGACTGACCATGGCCTACTGAAGAGATACCTTGCACCCCTCGAGGAATGGCCATCCTTCCGTGAAGGGAGTCGTGTCAATATAAGATCACAGAGCGGCGATGCTGGAATCCACTGAGGGATAGCAGAAAAGCAGAGGTTGGAGGTAGCCGAATGAGAGAACGGGGCGGCATAGACCAGATTGATCAAGATATCTTGCGGATTCTTTCCCTGTATGACGACTTGAGTCCAATGCAGGTTTGGTTTGAGCTTGGCGAGGATGAACTTGTGAAACAGAGGGCCACCGAGACGGAAGTACAAAGCAGGCTAGAGTCTCTTGAGACAGAGGGATTTGTCGAGGCGGTCGAAAGCTCGCAGGTTGGTAGGCATCGAAGTTACGTCGGCTACCGCCTGAAACGGAGTGATACCTGCAAATCACAACATCAAAGTTAAAGGAGAACGGAAATGTCGAAAAAGCCACCTAGCAAAAGCAGAACTAAAGACAAGAAAGTGAAGTTCAGTTTCCTTGCTCCAGATGCCCAGGCTGTCTCATTGGCAGGTGATTTCAATAATTGGGACGTGGCAGCACTGGCTATGAAGAGAGATACGATAGGAACGTGGACGGCTAATATTCATCTTGAGCCCGGCACCTATGAGTACCGTTTCTATTCCGATGGTGAATGGCAAGATGATCCCAATACCCCGACCAGAGTGGAAAATCCGTTTGGAAGCCATAATTGTGTCAGAACAGTCCGCTGAGTAAGCCCATATTGAGAAGAGCAGCAGTCGATGTGCCGAGAAAGAAAATGCCCGTGGCAAGATGGGACTCGGAGGCCACCTCGGTAAGATATTCTGTCAGGATCAAAGATCCTGACGCCAGCAGGAATTGTGAAGTCTATGTCTCCACTGACTGGGATCTTGAGGTTCTATTGTTTTTCCTCAGATTCGTCCCGGGTCTGGGATACGACGTGGGGGATCTGAGGGTGGAGAAACGGGATCCCTGAAGGTCCCTTCTTAAAGCTTCTTTCTTCTCCCGCGAGCGGCCTTTTCCCCTCGATTTGCTTTCTCTCGAGATCCCCTAAGGGCCTCAATCCGAGTCCAAAACTGGAGGATAACGTCTGAGTGTTTCTCTCCAGTTTTGCCGTGGTTTATCACTTTCTCATCTTATTCATCGGCCCCTCCTCCTGGCTTTTTTCGGAAATGACAGGAACGTGTTGCATACGTTGCGCTCAATCTCTTTTGGTTTATCAAGGCATTCAACGTGGTATAATCGGGAGAAAGTTCGGCCTATTAGCGATGATAAGATGAAGGGGTTTTGGGCGATGCCAGGGAGGGTCTTCTGGATTGTGGCTTTGGTTATTGTTTGCTCGATGAGTTCGGCTGTCGGAAAGAATGTTTTTGCTGGAGAAAAGAGGATCATCGGATGGTTAGAAGCGGTGTACCTCCCCGAATATAACTTTGTGTTGACGGCAAAGGTCGACACCGGAGCGAAGAATTCCTCCATCCACGCTTTCGAAATTGAATACATCGAGCAAAAGGATAGGCCAGATGGCTCCAGGATCCGTTTCAAAACGAGTGATCTCGAAGGAAGGGTTCAGACCGTTGAGACAGACGCTATAAGGCAGGTTCGAATCAAACGATCAAATACGGAGACTGTGGCGAGACCGGAGATCGAAATGGAGATTTGTCTGGCCGGCATGAGAAAGCGCATTCGTGTAAATCTAACGGATCGGGGAGGGATGAACTATAGGATGATTCTCGGTCGAAGTGCCCTGGAAGGGGATTTCATTGTGGATGTCAGTAAGAAAGATAGAGTTGTGCCGAGTTGCCGGGATGAATAGAATAAAAGAGGCTCATTCTTTTAGACAATAGAGACATGGAAGACACAACTCGATGGAGGAAAACAACCCTCTTTATCGCCTATCTTTTTGTTTCCCTCTTTGTGGGATTGTTCCTCTATAAAACTCTCTTTCTCGGATATCCTGTCTTCTCGAGGCCTATCGAAAATCTTTGGGCTCTTGAGCTGAAAATCCAATTTCAGAGCATGGGTGGACGGTCTATTGTCCGCCATTTTTTGCCAGGCAATGATCTGGGACAAGTAATTTTGAGAGAGGCCTTCGTTTCGAACAAGTTCTATTTTGTCGTTGGAAAGGAGGATGGGAATACATTCATCGAATGGCGGGGTAAACAGCCCAAGGGTGATTTACAGCTGTTCTACAGGGCGACAGTCCAGATGAGGCCGAGGAAGTTGCCCTTAATGGATGTCGGCCTGGAGGAGAAATATTCTCCGGAAGTGGGTCAATATCTCTACACGAAGCCTGTAATGGAGTCAATCGGTGTTGAAATCCACGAGCTCCTCAATCGGTTGATCGGAGAAAAAAAGAACAACGTGGACAAGATCAGGGCCATTTATGACTTTCTGACGGAAACCGTGGCAACAGTTCCCTTTTCAAAAGAGCCGACCGTGGTCGGGCCCGTTAAGACCGGGAAGGGAACGATCGCACAGAAAAGAGAACTCTTTATCCACTTGTCTCGAATGGCAGGTATCCCTGCACGATCAGTCCACGGGATAGTTCTGGAAGAGAACTTTGGGAAGAAAAAGATCCACAGTTGGGTGTCGGTGTTTCTCGGTGGCACATGGATTCCCGTGGATGTCGAAAACCGCCTGTTTGGTCAATTGCCAGAGAATGTGTTGATACTCTACAGAGGGGAAAGCCCCTTCATCACATCGTCTGAAGTAGGAGAACTCGACTACAGCTATTCCATCAGAAAAGAGACACAACGGACATTCGGCCTCTTCTATGAGACAGCCACGAGAGCAGGTGCAAGATTGCATGAATGGTCACTCTTTTCGCTTCCTTTGGAAATCCAGCAGGTTTTTCGAATCATTCTATTGATTCCCCTGGGTGCGTTGGTCGTTTCCATCTTCAGAAACATCATCGGCATCAATACCTTTGGGACCTTCATGCCTGTGCTTATTGCGCTGGCCTTCAGAAACACAAAACTGGGGTGGGGGCTGATCCTATTCTCGATGGTAATCGCTCTTGGCCTTGCGTCAAGGTGGTTTATGGATAGGCTCAAGCTTCTCCTGGTCCCGCGACTCTCGGTGATTGTTACCGTTCTCGTTATCATTCTGGTGTCCGCATCTTTAGCCGGCCACCACATGGGGGTATACAGGATTTTAGCAGTGGCCTTATTTCCCATGGTGATCATGACGATGACGATCGAGAGGCTTTCCATTATCCTCATGGAAAGAGGAGGAAAGGAAGCCATCAAGGTGTCCCTGGGAACACTTCTGGTCTCCACATCTGGGTATTTCGTGATGTCCGTTTCGTCGATTCAGGAATTCTTTTTTGCTTTTCCAGAGATCCTCTTTGCCCTCATTGGTATTCAGATTCTTTTGGGCCGTTACACCGGTTATCGTTTAACAGAGTATTTTCGCTTTCAAAGCTTCATCAAAGGCGAAAATTAAAGCTGGCGTGGTTGGATGGGTTCTCATGTGGTTCAACGTTCTCGATAGACGGGGGGTACTGGGAATCAACCAGAGGAACGCGAATTACACGCTCGTGGTCAACCCGAGGAAGTATTACCCTCTCGTTGATGACAAATTGCTCACGAAAAAACTGGCCCTAGAGAAAGGGATAAATGTTCCCGAACTCTATGGAGTGATTGCCTATCACCATCAGATTCGAGAAGTCCTTGATACGGCGACTCGGCACGATCAATTCGTCGTGAAGCCTTCCATGGGGAGTGGAGGCGAGGGCATACTCGTCCTTGTGGGACATGACGGGGAGGTCTTCAAGAAAGCCAGTGGTGAGACGATATCTCGCGAAGATCTGATGCATTATATTTCAGGGATTCTGTCTGGCCTCTATTCCCTGGGGGGACAGGACGACAAAGCCCTAATGGAATACAAGGTTGAAGTTGCTCCTGTTTTTGAGATGGTTGCATTTCAGGGTATACCCGATATACGGGTTATCGTGTACAGGGGGGTCCCCATCATGTCCATGGTTCGGCTTCCGACACGAGAATCGGATGGTAAGGCGAACCTCCATCAGGGGGCCGTGGGCGTGGGTGTCGACTTGGGAGAGGGGGTTACCCTTTTGGGAGTTCACCATGATCGAGTCATTCGTCGTCACCCAGACACAAATCAGCCGATCGAGGGTATCAACATTCCGTTTTGGGGGGAAATCTTGAAGATTTCGGCATCGGCGTACGAGATGACGGGCCTCGGCTACATCGGGGTCGATGTGGTGATCGATTGGGAAAAGGGCCCTATGATATTGGAATTCAATGCAAGACCTGGACTGAGCATCCAGATTGCCAATCAAATGGGGCTTCTTCCGAGGTTACGTGCTGTTGATGCAGCGAGAACAGACCAGCCATCCCTGGAGGAGAGGATCCATCTCGGCCAGAAAATTGCTCGAAAGGAGAAAAGAATTCCGACGGGCTGATGCTTCTCTCTTTTTACACGGTATGGGCATCTCATGCTCGTCGGTTTGTTTTGAATACAGCTCTTTTTCTTGAGACAACCGACTCATGTGGAGAAGGGCAGTTCAAGGAGGGCGATATAGATCCCAATAGAAGAGCCATGGGATTTGAAAACACAAAAAAGCGCCCGAACCCAGAAAACTGATTGTAGAGACCTTGAACGAAGTCTGGAAGGGCGTTTTCAATCTTTCGACCGTGTAGCCCCTATGAAGAAATTCCTCATATTCGTCATTCTCTTGGCTTCCACTCAAGGATTGGCCGAACTGACGAGCCTCCCAGCGTTGGCCTCATCCGATCAACTTCGTGAGATCCTGCGGAACCGGATTGAGGTCGCGGGGATTCCGGCGAGAATCACCGTCGGAGAAGAGCCTATCCATGCATCCGTCACTCTTCTCCGCTTCTATGAGGGCCGCTCTTATCAGCCTGCATGGGTTGGAATGAGGGGTCCTTTGCCGCAGAGGCCGAGAGACTCATAAAAGCAATTCGTGAAGCGGATCGCGAGGGACTCAGACCGGATGACTATCATCTTGCGAATATTGAAATCATGCTTGAGGAGATACACAGAAGCAAGCGGCTCAAGACGGCTGCCAGCATACGCAGCCTGGTCGATCTCGACGTACTCCTCACCGATGCATTTTTGATTTATGCTTCTCATCTCTTGGGTGGCCGAATCAACCCGGAGACGATCGATGGAGAGTGGCAGGCAAACCGTCGGGAAGCTGACCTTGTACTTACTCTGCAAAAAACCCTGGATTCCAACCAAGTTGAAAAAGAACTGAAGAAACTCGTACCACCCCAACCAGAATATGCCCGTTTGAGAGAAACTCTGGCACGGTATCGGGAGATTTCGGCCACAGGTGGCTGGTCCACTATGCCGGAGGGTCGGAAACTCCAGCTAGGTGATCGTAGTGAGCGCGTCCCCATCCTGCGCCGACGACTGATTGTATCGGGTGACCTTGCTTTGGACAAAGACTCTGGTGGTGATCTCTATGATGAAGCTGTGGCCCTGGCGTTACGCAGATTTCAGCAGCGCCACGGACTGGATGCTGACGGCGCAATTGGACCCGTACCCTCGAAGCGCTAAATATGCCTGTGGAGGACCGAATCCGCCAGCTCGAGGTAAACCTGGAACGGTGGCGCTGGCTTCCTCAGGATCTCGGAAGGCGCCACATTCTCATCAATATTGCGAACTTCCAATTGGACATTATCGAAAACGGTGAAACGTTGAAGTCGATGCGAGTCGTGGTGGGCAAGAGTTACCGCCGCACTCCGGTCTTCAGCCACAAGAGGACCTATCTCGTGCTGAGTCCGTACTGGCATGTTCCGCATAACATCGCTGTCCACGATAAGTTGCCCCTCATACAAAAGGATTCGAACTATCTGGTGGAACAACGTATCAGGGTTTTTGATGGCTGGGGTGCGAATGCTCAAGAAATTGATCCGAGAACTGTGGACTGGGCTCAGGTGGATGCGAGGACCTTTGCTTTCAGATTGCGCCAGGACCCAGGCCCCTGGAATGCTCTCGGCGGAATCAAATTCATGTTTCCCAATAGATTCAATGTGTATCTCCACGACACACCATCCAAGGAACTGTTCGGGAAAACCAGCCGAACCTTCAGTTCCGGGTGTATTCGCGTCGAAAAACCGATTGATTTCGCCGAATATGTCCTTCAAGGTGATTCTCAATGGACCCGAGAAAAGATCGTCTCAGCGATGAATACAGATGTGGAGCAAACCATACAACTGCCTGAGCCCATAACCGTCCATGTGCTCTATTGGACAGCATGGGTTGATGAAAATAGAACGATCCAGTTTCGTCGGGATATCTACGGCCGCGACGAGCTTTTGGCCAGGGCCCTCCGACGGGCATCACCGAATTCCTAGCCTTATCTTGGCTCCACCCGGTACCTTGGAAATCCAGAACAGATACGATAAGCGTGGTCATTTCGAGAAAACCAATAATGATGATCGAGGCTTATTTTTTCCGAAGATACACGCCCTCACCTTTTATCGCCCGTAGGCTTTTGCCCTGAGGATGAGGAATCAATGACAGTTAGCACGATGGAGGTTGATATAGGAAAGGATCTGAGAAGTTCTATTTATGACGGCATGTTTGCGAATATGTTCGCTACACTCACGGGCGGCGTATTTCTCACGGCATTTGCCTTATACCTTGGGCTCGATGAGCTTATGATCGGGCTGCTGGCCGCCATGCCCTTCATGGCAACGATTTTCCAGCTTCCTGCTTCATATTTTATAGGAAAAATTGGTGAAAGGAAAAAGATCGCTTTCTGGGCGGCCACTGGAGGCCGCCTGGTGTGGGTCCCCATCGGAGTTTTTGCCCTTTTTCCTGGTTTGTCGAGCACTACAAAACCCCTGTTCATTTTGTCGCTTATTTTTTCCTCCTACGGATTCATCTCTATCAGCTATGTCTCATGGCTTTCCTGGATGTCGGATTTGGTTCCCCATGGGATCCGAGGCCGTTTTTTTGGGACGAGGAACATGCTCACCGGGGCAGCGGGAATGCTGGTCTTGTTGATTTATGGAGTTCTCCTAGACCTTTTGAAAAACCATTTCAGTCGAGGAGTGTCCCTCGGCTTTTCAGTGGCGTTCTTATCAGCGGTTTTGTTTGGAATGGTAAGTCTCCGTTTCCTGAATCGGGTTTCAGATCCAGGGGACACTCAATTTGTGGATACCTCCTTTCGGGAGAATTTGTGGCTTCCTCTAAAAGAACTTAATTTTAGAAGGTTCTTGATTTTCACCTTCACATGGAGTTTCTCGGTGTATTTTGCCAGCCCCTTCTTTACGCTCTATTTTCTCAGAGACCTGAGATTCAGTTACAGTTTTGTTGCGGCCCTGGGCATGCTTTCTTCCCTCGCCGATCTGGTCGGTATGCGGTTATGGGGTAAGATCTCTGATGAAGTAAGAAACAAGGCAATTATCAGGCTCGCAGGATGGATCGCCGTATTTCTGCCTATGGCCTGGGTGACCGTGAACCCTCAAAGCATTTTCATCCCGATTGCTCTCAATCTCATTGGAGGCGGTTTTTGGGCAGGGATCAACCTTTCGATGAACAACCTGTTGCTCAAGATTTCTCCGCAGGAAAACAGGCCGTTTTTTCTCTCGGCATACAGCATCCTGGGCGGGCTTGGTGCGGCCAGCGGCCCCATCGTGTCGGGGCTGATTCTGAAGTCAATCGCTGATGTGAATTACCACATTTTTTCCTGGAAGGTACTTCCACTTCAGGTTATCTTCCTGACCTCGACACTGCTCAGGTTCTTAAGCCTTCAACTCTTTCGATATGTGTCGGAGCCAGAGGAAGCCACGATCGGGGACGTAGTCAGAATTCTCAGAGGCGTTCGCGGGTTGGGAGTGGCTAACGGGTTCAGTTATCTTTTGCATCCGTTTATTGAAATTGCCAGGAAAAATCGGGAAACTTAGTTCTTGAGGTCGGCAATCTGTTTGGGCAGTTGTTATCGAATGGCGGCAAAAGAGCAAAAGATCAATGTCGATTGATTTAGATGATATCAGGTGTTAATAATCCTCAAGAAAACAATCCACTTTTGGCAGGTTTCTCATGACTGAAAATAATCGAAAAACGGAGACTCCCTCGGATGAGATTTTGTCAACGGGAAGGTTAAACCAATCTCATTCCCCGAGATCTCAATCTCAGAATGCCGATCAGAATCAGGGCACATTCTCTTTGCTGGATGGGGCGAGCTCTCAGGCACCGTTCATCGCCCCTGAACTCGAAACGCAAAAGAAGGTGGCAGCGGACAAGACCCAGCCTCTGAATGAGCGCATTGAGGCATATGAGGATATCATTGATTCAGAGGTCGGAGACACCACATTGTCACGGGCGCGCAATATCGAGCGCGAGGTGGGACTTCGCCAGATTTACCTGAAGTTTGAAGGGGGTAATCCCACGGGAACACAGAAAGATCGTATCGCCTTTGCTCAAGCAATGGATGCGATGCGGCGGGGTTTTGAAGCCATCACCGTAGCAACATGCGGAAACTATGGCATGGCCATAGCACTCGCCGCCTCAATGGCTGGACTTGAATGTTTCGTCTACATTCCTGAAGGTTATCACACAAGAAGAATAAATGAGATTCTCAACTCGAGGGTTCAAATCATTCGAGTCCAAGGAGACTATGAAATCGCGGTCAATCTTTCACGAGAAATGGCCAAAAGGGAAGAGATCTACGATGCCAACCCAGGAGGGGAGAACACGGCGTTACAGCTGCAGGCCTACGGTGAGATTTCGCACGAGATCTATGATGAACTTCGAGATGCGCCCGCCGCGGTTGCCGTTCCCGTATCGAACGGAACAACACTGGCAGGTATTTATAGGGGATTTCTGAGTTTATATCGTCGCGGCAAAACCTCCCATATCCCTCGAATGGTTGCTGGGTCTTCTCATGGGAAGAATCCTATCATTCGGGCGTTTCTGAAAAACGTGCCCAATTGCGATGATCTCGAGCCAGACCGGATTCGGGAGACTGCCGTGAATGAGCCATTGATCAATTGGCACTCGATTGATGGCGATTATGCTTTGGAGGCCATAAGGAGGACAGGGGGCTGGGCCGCGTATGCAAGCGACAAAGGGATGCTTTCCTATTCGAAGTTGCTCCGTGAACGGGAGGGTTTGAATGTCCTGCCCGCCTCCACTGCAGGTCTCCTGGTTTTACTCGAGCGTCATCGCAAGGAAACGCTTCCGGGGGACCGGTATGTGGTGGTCCTCACAGGGAGAGGGTCGTGAACGCCTTTCCAGAAGGTAACGCCATCATCTATTGCCAGGGAGCATTTAGGACGACCTATGGCAAGACGGCCCATGGTCTTGTTCGAAGGACCCGGCGCTATCGGGTCCTTTCTGTAGTGGATGCTTCCTGTGCTGGCAGAGATGCTGGGGTTTTACTGGATGGTGAGCACAGGAACATCCCGATTCACCCGAGCATCGAAGAGGCTTTTAGAGCGGCCACAGGAAGTCATTACCCGGCCACTCATATGGTTATCGGCCTGGCTCCAGACGGTGGCCGGCTAAGTTCAGATGCCCGAAGTGATGTGATCTCAGCCATCGAGCTCGGACTCCATGTGGATTCGGGCCTTCACGAGTTTCTCTCGGAAGATCCTGAGATCACTCCCCTGGCCGCACAGCATAGGGTTCGATTGCGGGATGTTCGGAAGACGCCTCCCAGAGGGGAGCTTCATTTTTTCAGTGGAAAGATCGAAGGGGTGACCTCTTTGAAGGTGGCCGTACTTGGCACGGACTCAGCCGTCGGAAAACGCACGACGGCCTGGACTCTTGTTGAGGCTTTCGGAGCCGCGGCATATACTGCCGAGTTGATTGGGACAGGACAGACCGCATGGATGCAGGGTGTCCGTTACGGTATCATCCTCGACTCCCTGATCAACGACTTCGTCGCTGGTGAGATCGAGCATGCGGTGTGGCTGGCCTGGCATGAGGCGAGGCCCGATATCATTGTCATTGAGGGGCAGGGTAGCCTAATGAATCCCGCGTATCCAGGTGGGTTCGAGATCCTCGCCGCGGGGAGGCCTGACGTGGTGATTCTTCAGCACGCTCCGGGAAGAAAAGAGTATGATGGTTTTCCCGGGTATCCGCTCCATCCAATCGAAAAGCAGATAGAGGCCATAGAACTCCTATCCGGGAAACCTGTGATAGCCATCACCATTAACCATGAAAACCTGGACGAGAGTGAAGTTCCTTTGGTCTGTAGAGAAATTACAAAGCTTACGGGCCTTCCAGCCATTGACGTACTTTTGGATGGAGCCCGAGAGATTATTAACGCCCTCACGCCACATCTCAAGCGTTGAGGCCCTGTCCTATTCTGAACAAAGAATAGAGGAGACGAAATCGTCACGAAACTCTGAGGGATTGGAGGATAGGGAATTTGTCTCATACCAAACATGATCCGTTGGAAGTGCTCGGGGTAATTCCTCGGCTGGAGATAGGTCCTCTACGGCTCGAGCGGCGACGCGTGGTGGCGCCGTATACGATCTCGAAGAATGGCAAGGGTGATACGATCGATCTGATTTATCGCTTCGAGGAGAATGTCTTCAATCCCACAGAGACGGCCTCCCTTAACCTAGCGAGTCTGTTGGCCGCCCAGGTTGCGATGAACTACGGACTCTTTTGCGACGAGATCGTTTTTCATGGCTTTTTTGACAAGCTCGACCGTCGGTTCATCGAGGAGATGAGCCGGAATACGGCCCGTGAGATATTCGTGAAAAAGTTTCTTGAACCCAACCCCTTTCTTCTCGGACCGGCCGCCCAGATTCACCCGGTGAAGCGTGCCAGTTATCTTCGTGCTCGAATCTCATTCGATGAGGAGCCTGGTTCCTCGAAATTGGATTCCTTTACAAAATCCAACCAGACGTCCGGGTGGTGTGTCTCCCCATCGAGGTGTGCAGTTCTCTCAAGCGGTGGAAAAGACAGCCTTCTCAGCTTCGGTCTCTTGAGAGAAATGGGGCGAGAAGTCCACCCAATTTTTGTAAACGAGTCGGGGCGACATTGGTTTACTGCGCTCAACGCCTATCGTTATTTTGCCAAGAATATCGACAACACCGCACGGGTGTGGACCAATTCTGACAGGGTCTTTGCATGGATGTTGAGACACCTCCCGTTTGTTCGCCAGGATTTTGCCCGGATTCGATCGGACGAGTATCCAATCCGTCTATGGACGGTGGCTGTATTTCTCTTTGGAGCCCTGCCGATTCTGAAAAAAAGGGGTATATGCCGTCTCCTTATTGGAGATGAGTTTGACACCACCCGAAGGTCTTCCTACAGGGGAATAACTCATTACAGCGGCCTTTACGACCAGAGTCGGTTCTTTGACAATGTCATGACCCGGTACTTCCATCGCAAGGGATGGGGGATCAGTCAGTTTTCAATTCTCAGCCCGCTATCTGAACTCCTCATCGAAAAGATTTTGGTTGAACGATATCCAGAACTCCAACGTCATCAGGTTTCTTGTCATGCAGCCCACCGCGATGGAGACCGGATTCGCCCTTGTGGCCGATGCGAGAAATGTCGACGCATCGTCGGAATGCTAGTGGCTCTCGGTGCTGATCCATCCTATTGTGGCTACACTCGAGAACAGATCGACCACTGTTTGAAGAATCTAGCCGAGAAGGGAGTTTATCAAGAGGCCGAGGGTGCCGAGCACCTGTTTTTTCTTTTAAGAGAAAAGGGTCTCATCCGAAGGGGATTCGTTAGAAAGGCAAAAGTTCGCGAGCGTTCCGAGGTCATGAATCTGCGTTTCGATGCTAAAAAATCCCCAGTCGATGGAATACCGGTGGATCTCCGGAAACCCCTTTACCGAATGTATCTTGAGCACGCAGATGGAGCCGTTAAACGGCGTGGACGGTTATGGCTCGATTTCAATCTCATGAGCGATCCTAGCATGAAGAGACCCTATCCCTTCGAAGCACCGCAAGGCTCCTCGGTGTTCTCGGCGAAGACGGATCAAAACCAAAGGCAAAACAGACCGAGTTATTTACTCGGAGAACTCACCTGGCCTGAAGCCAGAAAACGCCTGAAGGAGGTCGATGTTGCCCTCTTACCGGTTGGTTCTATCGAGCAGCACGGGTCTCACCTTCCGTTGGACACAGATGCCTTTGATGCTGACTATCTTGCACAGAAGGTAGCCGAGGGCTGCACGGATCCCAGGCCTCTGGTCCTGCCACTGATTCCTTACGGCGTCTCTTATCACCATGAAGACTTCAGCGGTACCATCAGCATCAGCCCCGATATTTTGGCTCAATTGGTTTACGAAATCGGTATGAGTGCGGCCAGCCATGGGGTCACAAAGCTGGTCATCATTAACGGACACGGTGGCAATGGTCCTGCCTTGCACTTTGCCGCTCAAATGATAAATCGGGATGGCAATATCTTTACGTGTGTCGATACAGGAGAGACAAGTGATCCTGACATTCACGCTCTCGCTGAGACTCCAAACGATGTTCATGCCGGTGAGATCGAAACAAGTACAACCCTGGCTATACGGCCCGATTTAGTGCGGGTTGACGCAGCACGGAAGTTTGTCCCTAAATTCTCCAGCCGCTTCTTGAATTTCACTTCCAAGAGAAGCGTGGGTTGGTACGCTCGCACTGCCAAGATCTCCCCGAAGGGAGTTCTCGGTGACCCAACAAAGGCGAGCAGGGAAAAAGGCGAGAAGATTTGGGATCTCATGATCAAGCGTCTCGTCGAATTTGTAGAGGATTTGAAAAGCTTGACCCTAGACGAGATCTACCAGAGGCGGTATTAAGGCCATGAGAATAACGGGAATCGAGGCTTGGCCTGTTTCCATGCGTCTCGCTGAACCTTATACCATCTCTTATGAGACGATCACCACGACGAGTAACGTGTTCCTGCGGATAGAGACCGATCGTGGAATCGTTGGGCACGGCTGCGCAGCACCTGATGAGCATATTACCGGTGAAACGGCTGAAACCGCACTCAAATCAATTGACGACTTCGTCGGGCCATCGATCAAGGGGTCCGATCCATTACGGCCCGTCATGCTCCTCGAGAGACTCAAGCCGTTACTATTCCATCAGCCCTCTGTCCTTGCCGCCCTGGATATGGCTCTATACGATATTCTTGGAAAAAGCGGCAATCTCCCGCTTTGGAAGCTCCTTGGCGGGTTTCGCGATCGCATTCGGACGAGTGCCACCATTGGAATCCTCCCGGAGGCTGAGACGGTTGAACGTGCCCGAGGATGGGTTGCACTTGGATTTAGATGCTTGAAATTGAAAGGAGGAATGGACGTTCAATCAGATATTGAGCGGGTTTTGAAGGTCAGGGAGGCCGTGGGGAACATCATAGAGTTACGTTTCGATGCGAACCAGGGATTCTCAGTGGAAGATTCTCTGAAGTTTGTAGAACAGACTCGTGCTGCGCGCCTTGAACTGATCGAGCAGCCGACGCCCAAGGGACAGCCCGATCTCTTGGGCCGTGTCACCAGTGGTGTCTCCATACCGGTCATGGCCGACGAGAGTCTCATGACGCTGAGGGACGCCTTCCGAATTGCTCGCCGTGGTCTGGCGGATATGGTTAATATCAAACTGATGAAGGTCGGCGGGATCTCTGAGGCCCTCCAGATAAACGCCGTTGCTCGGTCCGCTGAACTGGAGGTCATGATTGGATGCATGGACGAGTCGGCGCTAGCCATTGCAGCCGGCCTTCACTTCGCCCTTGCTCGCCCCAATGTGGAGTACGCTGACCTGGATGGGCATCTTGGTCTTGTCGGCGATCCCACGGGTGGCGCCGTTATTCTGCGTAAAGGCACCCTCTTTGCGACACAGAAGCCCGGCCTTGGAGTGGATACGTTGGTTCGCTAAAACTGATAAAGTCGATTCATGGTGTTTAGTTCAGTGCGCAGTCAATGGCCAAATCGGCCCAAACGGGGACATTCTGGTATTTGAATGAATATTCGGACAATCAATTTCGGGAGCTCGACACCGAATTTTCGACCTTGCGCGTTGGAGTCTGATTCCTTTGGGCGAGAAAAGACGCCTGGCCAATGGCCTCATGGACAAGATCGGCGGCTAAGGGTCTCTTAATGAGCCTCTGGTCCTAAACCTCCCCTTAAGTCGGAGAATTCAATAAGCGCTTGGGATTCGGAGCAGAGATGTCTATGATAGGCGGAGTTTCGCTGGCACCTAAGCATCTTCGGACTGTTGCCTATTTTTCGATGGAGGTTGGTCTTGATCCGGCTATGCCGACCTACAGTGGAGGTCTCGGTGTGCTCGCTGGGGATACGCTGCGTGCTGCTGCGGATTTGGCCATTCCGATGGTAGGTGTCACCCTTTTGCACCGTAAAGGATACTTTCGACAGCATTTAGATGCCAGAGGAAATCAGTCTGAGGACGTCTTTGAATGGTATCCAGAGCAATTCCTGGAACCCCTGCGCCCCCGCGTATTGGTGAACATTGAGGGGCGGAGCGTCGAGGTCCGTGCCTGGCTCTATCGCCTTGTGGGCGTTTCTGGCCATGCTGTGCCGGTGTATTTTCTTGACACTCAATTGTCTGAAAATGACGCCAAAGATCAAGGCCTTACCGACTACCTTTACGGTGGAGACGAACGCTACCGGTTGTGTCAGGAGGCGATTTTGGGTTTCGGGGGGATCGCCGTGCTACAAGCCCTGGGGTATCGGAACGTGAAAGCCTACCACATGAACGAGGGGCACTCTGCTCTCCTCGTTCTGGCACTCCTGGAGAGACAAAAGCAAAATGGCAGTTTGCAGAACATAACCGACGCTGACATCGAAGCGGTCCGTCAACGGTGTGTGTTTACGACGCACACTCCGGTTCCCGCGGGCCACGATCAGTTTTCCATGGATTTGGTGCAGGATGTCCTGGGGAAAGAGAAGGCCCATTTCCTGGCCACATCTCAGTGTTGTCTCGTTGATACCCTGAACATGACTTACCTGGCTCTCTTTTTTTCCCGATACATCAATGGGGTTTCTCATCGTCACGAGGAGATTTCACAAAACATGTTTCCGAACTATCCAATCAACTCGATTACCAATGGAGTACATGCCCTCACTTGGACGACACCGCCTTTTCGACGTCTTTACGACCGGCATATCCCTGAATGGCGTCATGACAATCTTTACTTGCGCTATGGGACCAGCATTCCCCTCGGCGAACTTGTCGAGGCCCATGCAGAGGCGAAGCGTGAGTTACTTGCGGAGGTGGAAAGACGGAACGGTTTACGATTAAAGCCGGAGGTGATGACTCTGGGATTTGCCAGACGCTCAACCGCGTACAAGCGTGGAGACCTTTTGTTCTCAGACCTCGAACGTCTCAAGAGCATTGCAAACCAGGCGGGATCTCTGCAGATCATATTTGGCGGAAAAGCACATCCAAGGGACGAAGGTGGAAAGACCATGATTCGCATGGTCTTTGAGGCTGCTCGTTCTTTGGGTGATAAGGTCCCCGTCGTCTATCTCGAGGATTTTGATCTGGTTCTGGCGAAATACATCTACGCCGGTGTCGATTTGTGGCTCAATACCCCACAGAAACCCCGGGAAGCCTCTGGCACAAGTGGGATGAAGGCCGCTCTGAACGGAGTGCCGAGTCTGAGCGTACTGGACGGTTGGTGGATTGAGGGGCACGTGGAGGGTGTCACGGGCTGGTCCATTGGGGACAGTTGGGAAGGAGAGATCCAACCGTCTGCGGAAATCGCATCTCTTTACGAAAAGCTCGAATCGGTGATCATTCCTCTATTCTACGGGCGCTCAGAGGCATATGCAGAAGTGATGCGATCGGCTGTCGCCCTGAATGGCTCGTTTTTCAATGCCCAACGTATGATGTTTCAGTATCTAGAGAATGCGTATCGTGCCACAACTCTTATCTAGTTTCCTTTTTCACTGTATGTCTGATTCTAAGACCTGTCGAACTGTCTTATTCCATTTCATCCGGGCGACTCCTCCGCAGAAGATAATATCCAAAGGAAAAGGCAAGGATTTGTGATTGTTTTTTGTTCCCTATAATATCAAAGGATGCATGGAGACTGTTGAGACGGTTCGGAGGACATTGACTTGGTTCTTAAATCTGCTAATATCGGGTAGATTGATTTTGACGAGTCCGGCCAAAGAGCGCACTTTTTGAACTCTTGATCGCCGACACTGGGGTTGTTCCTCTTTTTGCGTATTTGACTGGCATCTATCCGATCCATTCACACCTCGCCTTTAAACCCGGAGAACGGAGGCCTAAATGAGTGTCGTTCTTTTGATTGTTTTTATCTGTACGTCGTACCTCATTGTTCGGATTGGCGCGATTGCTATGGAAATGACTGGAATGGAAAGATCGAGGGCACGATTCCAGGCGCTGTCGGCTTTTTCGGGTACGGGATTTACAACAAGAGAAGCGGAGTTGGTGGTTAATCATCCTCGGCGAAGGAAAATAGTCACCTATCTCATGATCTTGGGAAATGCCGGTATCGTGTCGGTTATTGCCACATTTGTGCTCTCCCTCAGACAATCAGGTCTGCGGCCCTCCCTCAATTTGGCGATTATTGCTGCCTCATTGCTTGTGCTATATCGGATAGCCTCACATCAAAAGTTCGCCAAGAAGTTGACGAGTAAGATTCGTGAGACCCTGAAAGAAAAGCTCCACTTTGACAAAGTTCTTGTCGAGGAGCTCTTGCAGCAAGGTGATGGCTACGGGGTTGCCTCGGTTCTTGTTGGGAATAAGTCGAAGGTCGCCGGGCTGTCCCTCGGGAAATCGGGTCTCACGGAGAGGGATTTGATGGTCCTTTCGATTGAGCGAGATGATGAGGTGATCCCTGTTCCCAAAGCGCAAAACAAGATTCAGGTCGGCGACCGCCTGATCTGCTACGGCAAATTGGAAAACCTAAAGGGCCTCGTCTAGGGCATGTCCGAGGCGCGGCCTTCTCTCCCAGAAACTTGAGATGGGAGGAGAAGAGATGGCGAAAAACATCGTTTTTGCCATTCTGGTTGGTCACAGGCTGGTTAGCGAGAAGAATCAAGGCGAGCGGATAATCCTATAGATTTTTCATAACTATCTCCATGTCAAGGAGGTGACAGAATGAGCGCCGAAACAAGAATCGTTAAAGGAGGCTTCAGGGCGACCCTTGCCTTGATCGTTTCGATCATTGCCCTGATTCTGGCTATTATTGCGTTCAACCGGACCGGTGGAGAGGCTAATCTCACAAAGGAGATAGGAGAACTCCAGGAAAAAATAGAGAAGATGAAAGAGGAGACCTCAGAGAGAGTGAATAAGGTTAGAGAGGAGACGGCCGAGGCCCTGGAAAGTCTCAGCAAGACCCTTAGGAAGGAAGAAAGCAAACAGTGAGAGCAATAGGCGTCATCCCCGCGCGATACGGTTCAAAGAGATTTGAGGGGAAGGTGCTCGCCGATCTTGGCGGTAAGCCGATGATCCAGCATGTCTATGAAAGGGCCCGCCAGGCCTCGTTTCTCGACCGCGTGCTGGTTGCTACTGATGACGAACGAATTCGAGACGCTGTGTCGTCTTTTGGGGGAGATGCTGTGATGACGTCACCCCATCACCCCTCCGGCACTGATAGGGTGGGTGAGGCAGTCAAAGACATCGATGTAGAGGTCGTCGTCAATATCCAGGGTGACGAACCCCTCATCGAACCCTCTGCTATAGATACGGTCATTGTGCCGCTCTTTGATGATCGTTCCATTCCCATGGCGACCCTGATAAGAATAATCTCTGATACCCGGGACATGGAAAATCCCAATGTCGTGAAAGTTGTCATGGACAGAGACGGTTTTGCCCTTTATTTTTCCCGCTCGACAATCCCCCACTCGAGAGATGAGGGTAAATATCCTGTTTGTGGGCATATCGGCATTTATGCCTATCAAAAAAGCTTCCTTCTCGAATTCATCAAACTAGAGCCAACACCCCTCGAGAGAATAGAACGTCTCGAGCAGCTAAGGGCTCTGGAAAACGGTTATCGAATCAAGGTTATAACCGTCGAGAATTACCTGGGCGTGGGTGTGGACACGCCCCAGGACCTTAGGAAAGTGAGGCGGTTTTTGGAGGGTACAGGAAAAGGAAACGACAAAATATGAAAAAGTAGGTGATTCATCGAGATTTCCACTTGATTTTTTTGTAAAAATTGGTATTAAATCACTTTACAAATTGGTAAGGCTATGCCGGAAAGGAGATTGGTAGCAATGGCAAGAGGCACTGTAAAGTGGTTTAACGAAAGAAAGGGTTATGGATTTATCTCTCAAGAGGGAGGAGATGATGTCTTTGTTCATTACTCCGCAATTGAACAGGAGGGGTTCAAGACTCTCCGGGAGGGTGAAGAGGTAGAATTTGAGATCACCCAGGGCCCGAAAGGTGCTCAGGCTTCAAAAGTTACTATCGTCGGTTAGAATCAAAATTCCATTCCGAACGTATCCCCCGGAAGCCTATACTTCCGGGGGTTTTATTTTTGGGCGAAAGCAATGATTCCTCTCCGGGATACCATCCAGTCGACAAACTATCCTATCGTTAGAAACGCCCTGATTGTGGTGAACGTTCTTGCTTACCTGTGGGAGCTCGCCCAGGGTCCCAACCTCCAACGAGCCTTCTATGCCTACGGTATCGTCCCTGCCCGATATTCCAATCCCGACATCGCCCTTCACTTCTCATTCTTTGAGCAGATTTACCCTTTTGTGACATCAATTTTTCTTCATGGCGGGTTCTTTCATCTGCTGGGCAACATGTGGTTCCTCTACATTTTTGGAGATAATGTAGAGGACAGGCTCGGTTCTTTTCGCTTCTCCATATTTTACATCTCAAGCGGTATTGCGGCCGGCTTGATTCATCTCCTATCAAACTGGCACTCCCAACTTCCGACCATTGGAGCGAGTGGCGCCATCGCCGGGGTTATGGGGGCTTATTTCCTTTTGTATCCGAAAGCACGAATTCTTGCGGTAATGCCGATTTTTTTCTTCCCCTTCTTCTTCGAATTACCTGCTTTCTTTTTCCTCGGCTATTGGGCGCTGATCCAACTTCTTTACGGCACGATCAGCCATGGACTGGCAGGTGGTGTGGCCTGGTGGGCCCACGTGGGGGGATTTCTATTCGGTTTAGGGTCAATCAGGCTTTTTGAGTCTCTACCGAAGACGGGTGTTGGGGAGGGGGCACGTCGTTTTACGGAGCGCAGGGGGACACCTCGCATTCAGCAAATCCGCCCCACGGAGGCGGCCGAGGATCTTGACACTCACGGGACCCTTGTGGTGACACCGCGGGAAGCCGAGTTTGGTACTCGCAAACTGGTAACCGTTCCCTACAGGAGAAGGACTGTTCTTCTGACCATTCCGGCCGCCGTTAAGGATGGCACCCGCCTTCGCCTGCAGGGGATGGGCAAAAGATCAGGGACGGGAGATAGGGGTGATATGATCGTCACGATCAGGGTTGGGAAAAAGAGCTAGAAACGCCCCGTTAGGACGGGGAGTTCTCGTGAGGCGGCGGAATGTATCGGGTCGATTAGGTCGATTTCTGAAGAGGTCAGGGTGCTATGGATCGTGAATCAATCTACAAAAAGTTAAGCGTCGTGAGTGTGGAGCAGGCTCTTGCTCTTCCCTATTGTACCTACCGACTGGTTCAAGAGGGCATGCGAGTCGTCCGTGTAGAGGCGCCGCCGAAGGGCGACCCCAATCGGTATGTCGGCATCGGTCTTCGTGAAGAAGAGGGAATGTGCTCCTACTATCTTCCGATCAATGGGGGAAAAGAGTCGATTACAATCAACCTGAAGACCGATCAGGGAAGAGATATTCTTTACGATCTCATTCGGAAACTGAAGGTTGATGTGTTTGCGACCAACCAGATGCCTCAGAACTACAATACCCTCGGCATCGAATATGAGACGATTCGATCGCTTCGGAGCGACATCATATGGCTTGGGCTCACGGGCTATGGACCGGCGGTTTTCGAGCCGGCCTATGACCCCGTGGTTCAGGCTCGTGCGGGTCTCATGGAACTAAACGGTGACCCTGACAGCGACCCGATGTGTATCGGCGTCCCCATTGTCGATATGGGGGCAGGTGAAAGTGCCTACGGGCAGATCATGAAAGCGCTCTTAGAAAGAGAGGTAACCGGTGAAGGCAAACGGATCGACCTCTCCCTTTTTGACTGCGCTGTCTGCTGGACAGCAACTCACCTCCCTCTCAGTATGACCTATGACGTGGACGTGTCCAGGAGGGGAAATACCCACCAGTTTTTCACCCCTGTTTCTCTTTTCAAAACACGAGACGGATATGTATATCTTGGGGTTGGTAGTGACCGCCAGTGGAAAACCCTTGTCGGTCTGTCAGAATTCAGCCATCTTGATAAGCCAGGGTACGAAACCAACACCGGACGCATGGCTGATGGCTCCAGCCTGATAGAGGCGATCGGGAGAGTCTTTGCTCAAAAGACTACGGAGGAGTCAGTCTCTCTGATCAAAGGAGCCGGACTCGTTGTGGGGGCCTCTCGGCCCTTGAGGAAGGTCGGAGAGGACTCGATGGTTCAGAAGAAACTCATCAAGGCCACAGACCCTAAAACGAAGATGCAAGCGGTTCTCGGGAGCCCGCCGGTAGAGACCCCATTTCTCGAGTCAGGTGGGTACCGGTTATCTTTCCCTCCTCGTTTGGGTGAGCACAATCGGAAGATAATGACCGAGGATCTGGGCTACAATCCAGAGGAAATTACAGACCTCGAGAATCGGAAAGTGATTTGACCGGTCCGAGAATGCTAGTGGACCAATTTCTTGGGCATATGGATCGCCTGGTTGTAAGCGTCTAGGGCTGCCTCGTTCAGCGCTTCGCCGAAGGTGGGATGCGCCTGAATCACGTCGGCGAGTTCGGTCATGGTGGCGTTTTGCTTGATGGCAAGTGACATGGTTGAAATAAGGTTGGTCGCATCACCACCCATGATGTGGGCTCCGAGAATCCTTCCAGTTTCACGATCACCAATGATTTTCACAAACCCCTCGGTTTCGCCCCCGGCAACCGCCCTGGAACTCGCTCTCAAGAGGAATTTCCCCACCCTCACATCTCCCCGTTCTCGTGCCTCTTTTTCTGTCAAACCCACTGAAGCGATTTCAGGGATGGTGAAGATGCAGTTGGGGACGACCCGGTAGTCCATGGCCGCGTCCCGTCCCATGGCGTTCTCGGCAGCTATCACTCCTTCTTTTGAGGCCACATGAGCGAGGAGGGGGCCTCCGACAATATCACCAACCGCAAAGATTCCTCGGATGGTTGTCTCCATTCGACTATTGACCACAATCTCACCGTTTTTCAGAGAAAGCCCCAGGGTCTCTGCATCAGAGGGGATGTGTGGTTTGCGGCCCACAACGACGAGCACCTTCTCTGTGTCGCGCACGATCGTTCCCTGTGGCGTTTTGATCTTCAGGCTTGCCCCTTTTTTGTTCAGTGAGACCCCGTCCACTGCAGAATTCGTGAGAATCTGAATGCCCTTTTTCTTCATCTCCAGTGTCAGCTTCTTTGCAGCTTCCGGATCCTCGGTTGGTAAGATCTGTGGCATCATTTCAACAACCATGATCTTTGTTCCTAGATGAGAAAAGATCGTTGCAAATTCCATCCCGATGGCCCCGCCGCCTATGATGACCATATCTCTCGGGAGCGCCACGAGGCTCAGCGCATCGTTACTGGACAGTATCGTCCTTCCATCGAAGGCGAGGGCTGAGATAGTCCTGGGTTCTGAACCTGTTGCCAGAATGATATTCTGAGTCGATATCTCCTGAGTGCCGCCTTTTGATTCCAAGACTCGGACTGTGCCAGGCCTCACGATGAGGCCGCTTCCTTTAATCACTCGTACTTTCCAGCTCTCGAGCAAGGTTTCAATGCCATGAACCAATTCTGAGACGACGCGGTTCTTTCTATCGACCATCTGCATGAATTCGATGGAGAAGTTCCCGCCCCGAATAACACTCGACCCTCTCGCCGAAGTCAGCGTCTTTACATCCGATAGGTAGGCCTTAGTAGGAACACACCCCCAGTTAAGGCACACCCCGCCGATGGTGTCCTTTTCAAGGAGGGCAACTTTTCCTCCCAGTTGCGCCGTTCGAATGGCCGCAACGTAGCCACCTGGCCCTCCACCGATAACGACGACGTCCATCTTTTCATTTGTCACAGCGCCTTCTCCCTCGGTGTAACCATCTACCGATTCTTAGACTCCTATACCTTCAAGAAACCGGCCCTGCTCGCATATTTGCCCCTTCAGGGAACGTGCTAGCCTATTGTACGGAGTTCGTTGAAAAACTGAAAGGGGGATGTCTTCGTGTGGATCTCGGTTTTTTCGCAATGCCTGGTGGTTAGGATGTATCCCTTTGTCGTTGTCTGGTTCGACACAGAAATGCCAGAATTTCCATACGATGAGACGACCGCGACACAGACCGACTGTTATCTTAAGAGTTTTTTTGAACGATGAAGAGCAACCGTTCTCGCAGGCCTTCCGATCTAAACATTCGAAAGGGGCGGTGGGATTCCCTCTTTGTCCCATCCCCGGGACNNATCCCCGGGACTCGTAGTACTCATTGAGCATTCGATTGAGATCTTTTTCTCTGAAAATCTTCTTGTTTTTTCCGAGGGTCTCCTGGAAGAAGCGCTTGGGAAGTCTATCGTCAGCTCGAGTAACTCCTTCGCGAATATTGAACCATCTGGCAGCATTCGACACATTTGCAGCAACCTGGCGGAGGCCTCCTTTGTCGAAATCCATCCCGGTGATTGACCTTAGGAGAACCCGAAGGTCGTCCCAGTCGATCAAATCCTTGAAGAATCGGCAGAGGATTAGGGTGTCGAACAGGGTCATTCGATCTTCATCCTCGACGAAAACCCTAGCCTTTCCTCGGATCTGATCTGGATCGATCTGGCCGGAGAGTTCAGACTTGTAAAAGGTGGCCCGAAGGTGACAAGCCCCGCGGTCGGACGTGGCGTAGGAAAGGCCCATACCCTTGAGAACACGAGGTTCGTATCCGGCCGGCTCCAGGCCCTTCACGTGGATCGCAATGTCTTCAAGTCCCCACGCTTTGCTTGCTTCAACAATTCCCTGGGCGAGTATGGCTCCGATTCCCTCTCGAAAAGCTATTTTCTCAAGGAGTCTGGCAATGCCATCCACATCGCCATAATCGATTTTTTCGTCGATTATTCCTCGTCGAGAGGCTTCAATCGTGAAAGCGGCAAGATTACCAGCAGAAATGGTGTCCATCCCGAGACGATCGCAGATGTCGTTTAAGTAGATGATCTCCTCAATGCTGTCTATCATACAGAGACCACCAAAAGCGT
>JABAOH010002783.1_pt2 | contig 33873 bp, 31 predicted proteins | sample 7062181 | NCBI WGS metagenome assembly JABAOH01 (sample SAMN14538630, study PRJNA623070) | marine sediment metagenome | biome: marine biome [ENVO:00000428]; feature: marine pelagic biome [ENVO:01000023]; material: deep marine sediment [ENVO:00002113]; isolation source: pool of 5 deep marine... | reverse complement strand
AGTGGCGCTCCCCACTCCACCGTCAACGGATACATCCAGACTATGTTTTTGCTCTCCTGATATATCAACTTTTAACTCACCAACGCCCATATCAATATCAAGGGAATTCAATATCAATCCCCGCAGGTCAAGATTTCCTGCACCTGCTCCAAAGTCTACTTTGATATCAAGTGGAACATCATTACTTAAGCTTATATCCCATTTGTTACGCTTTTTTCCGACGGTCATGGCAGAACATTCACCCTGCTTAACCTTGAGTATTCCTCGAGTCCCGACAACAGAGTACCTAATTTCAGGTTTCCAGTTTTCAATATTATAGACAAAGTAGCCTTCCATGAGTTCTCTGGCTCCTCCCTGAACTTTCAATGTCCCTGCTCCTATATCTAAAGCTAATTCCACAGATTCTGCTTCACCCAATTTGACTGTCTGAGTCTCTTCTACTAACTCACCGACTGCTACGCATGCTCCTATTCCTCCTGCAAGGAAAATTAAGAGCAGTATTTTTGGAATTTGGCTAAATCTCATCGCTGCTTACCTCCTCAATAATTATTACGGAAAAAACCTTGCTCAAGTTCAATCGTTTTTGGCTTTTTTTGATATTTCTGGATCAAAAAAGGTTTTTATTTGGTTGAATAAAGCTAAAAGTGAAAGCCAAGCAAGTTCCAGTAGGCTAAAAAGCAGAGAAAAACCAGAGACGCCAGCACAACGAGCGTGTAATGCAGCCGCCCGCACACAGTCCAGTATTTATTCTTCCAGCCAATATAGGCAAAGAAAAGGGCACCGATTGTAAGCAAAGCAGATAATATCGGCAGTATTAATAAAATCTTTAAAAGAGGAGGAACACCAAATATGAGTTCCATATAATCACTGACTACCGAAAACATGCCAATCAAAAAAATTATATACAGCGCACTCATTCCTCCGGCTATAAATCTAACCAGCCAGGGAGCACCTGGAATTTCTTTCTTGTGTCTACAAAACAACTTGGATAACGCACTGGCTGGCCAGCCCAAAGTTGACAAGAATAAAATCATACAAATTGCCAGCAGAGTATAATGAAATCCTGGCGTTTCATACCAGGCTAATTTAACGGCAGCAAGTATCGGAATCTGGCCAAAGAAAGCGTAGGTGATACGGCGCTTGCTATTCTCGCGGAAGACAACTGTATCCTGCCCTCCTACTTCACGGAATACAAGCGGTTCTATTTCTACCCACTGTTTAGATCCTAATCCCATGGGCATGGTAATCAACAAAGTACTATCTTCATTTGCTTCCACTTTAACCGCCATCATCAAAGCCATCAGTTTTTCATAGGTAGTGGATACTACTCGAGTAACTCCATAGCTCCCGCTAAGGCGGTTAGCGCGCAGCTTGAAACCTGGAGGTGGCTTGATATCAACTGGTTCGGGTGCAGGATAATAATGGTTGAGAAATGCTTTCATGAGATTATCGTATACCGGCCACGAGCCGCCTTCGCTGTTAAAGGATACAAAAAGCCCTAATTTTTTTTCAGGGATGATTACCAGTAAAGAATGGAACCAGATAGTATCACCTCCATGGACGAGCGCACGCAGATTGTTATAAGTCATCTCCCAAAAGCCATGCGCGTTACCGTCCACGAGGGGATCATGGCTGAAAAGCTGGGTATGCATAAGCTTTGCCGTCTCCTCTTCCAATATTCTATTCTCTCCATATTTTCCGTGTTGAAGATGGGCAATCATAAATTTAGCAATATCTGCGGCGGTTGTGCTCATCGAACCTGCTGGAGCAAGGCCGTTGATATATTCAAAGCCTTCTGCTCTAAATAATCCATTTTTATACGTATAGCCCCCAGACATATAGTCCTCTAAATGAGAAGGCAAAGGCTGGCGGAAAGTACTATGCTGCATGTCCAGCATTTTAAAGATATTCTCCTCAACGTAATCCTCAAAAGGTACTCCTGCGACTTTTTCCAAGATGTAGCCGGCAAGTGCCGTCCCATAGTTAGAATAAGATGTTAATTTGCCAGGCGAACGTACTCTGGCAGGCATTTTCCTGGCTAGAAACTCAGCTAAGGGCACAAGGTCTTCTGGGCTTCGAGCTCCCATTTCATTTATAACATCTTCAAATCCTGCGGTATGGGTCATCAGGTGGGTCATTGTCACAGGTTCAGGATAGGTGTCCGGAATTTTGAAGTCTCTAAGATAAATATTGATGTCAGCATCAAGATCAATCTTTCCCTGCTCGACAAGCTGCATCACGGCAGTCCAGGTAAAAAGTTTTGATACAGAACCAGGACGAAACAAGGTTTTTTCAGGATCAACTGGCGTTCTTTCCTCTACATCAGCATACCCATATCCTTTGGTGAAGAAAATTTCACCATCCTTAACTACTGCTAAGGTTGCTCCAGCAATATGACGGGACTCCATATAAGCAATCATGATGCCTTCAAGGAATGCTTCCAGTTCAGCCCGGTCAGTTGGGGCTTGTATGCTAGGAGCTGTTTGTTCGACTTGTTCTGGTTGAGGGGGGCTTTCCTGTGCTTGAAGAGCGCCTTGCAACAGCCAGGGGATAACAATCAAAACCAGGAAAAGATGAGCGATCTTTTTCATTTTTAACTCCTTTTTTATACAATAAAACCGGCGGGCTTGATAAATCAAGCCCCTACATAAAAAATAATTACAATCTCCTCGGTAGGAAATTTATAAATCAAGCTCCTACATAAGAAAGAATGATCTCTTCTGTAGGAGCTTTATAAATCAAGCCCATAAATAGGAGGCATCAATTTTTCTGTAGGAGTCTGATTCATCAAATCCATCTTACACAATAAAGATCAAGCCTCTGGCTACCAAGCAATTCCGTAGTCTTCACCATAGTTGCTGGCGCCTCCCCAGAGGGTACCGTGTTTCCAGTCATAATAGACAGCATTGATAGGACCTGATGTGTATTTTCTGTAGTCTAGCTTATAGCCCATGTCCTCCAGATTATCCCTAACTTTCTGAGGGATATTTTCATTTAAGCGGAGCCTGCCAGGGCTTGCAGCATGTTCACCAAAGGAGCTCTGCATCTGGTAGCTCACGATGTTAGCTGCTTCACAAGCTTCCTGGACGTTCATGCCAAACTCAACAACATTCAGGAAGAATTGGAGCATATTCTGATCTTGCGTATCTCCACCCTGCACAGCAAAGGAGAGGAAAGGCTTTCCATCCTTTATGGCCAGGCTGGGAGTTAAAGTCGCCCGCGGCCTTTTACCCGGGGCGACAACATTAAAGGGATTCTTGGCCTCATCAAGAACAAAACTTTGCATGCGCTGGCTCATTCCAATACCAGTTTCACCAGCAATACAAGCTGGAATCCAGCCACCGCTGGGCGTCGCGGAAACAATCCATCCTTCCTTATCAGCCGCTTGAATTGATGTTGTTCCGGCTGTGAAGGCTTCTTCGAAGGCACTCACATCTGCTTCAGCCCTCATATCCTTTTCTTTTGGACCAACATTCGACCACTTTTCCAAAAGATGAAGGTATGGATTTTCCTTATCCTCGAAGGGATAGGGATCGCCTGGTTTAACATCAGGGTTATTTACATTCCAATTAATCTTCTTGAATCTTTCCTTGGCGTATTCCTTGGATAGCAATCCCTTAATCGGCTCTTGCGGAGGGAAATAGGGATCTCCATAATAAAAATCCCTGTCAGCATAGGCCAGGTTCATCACTTGATAAAGGGCATGGATATAATTCACGCTGTTGTAGCCCATTGATTTAAGGTCAATATTTTCCAGCATGTTAAGCATCTGCAACAGTACTGGTCCCTGGACCCAGCAGGTAAGTTTATAAACTTCGATTCCTTTATATTTTGTCATCACCGGCTCTTCGATGTGGAGCTTCCAGTTGGCAAGATCCTCCATGGTTATAAGTCCGCCCTGTTCCTGGCATCCGCGGACAAATTCTTTGGCAATATCGCCTTTATAGAACCGGTCATAGGCAGCATAGATGGCTTCTTTGCGGCTCTTTCCCTCATCAAGGGCTTTCTTTTCTGCTTCGACCAATTTCATAAGAGTGTCTAATAAATCGGGCTGGCGGAAGATTTCTCCTGGATGAGGCGCTTCGCGCTCTTCTCCCAGATGAGGCAGCAGGACTTTCTTGGAGTAAGGCCACTCTTTGATCCTCTCTTTTCCTCTTTCTATACTGTCTGCCAGTTGCTTCTCTATCGGGTACCCTTCGGCCATTTTAATGGATGGCTCCAGTACTTCCTTAAGGCTTAAGGTGCCAAATTCAGCCAGCATGACTATCAAACCTCCAGGAGTTCCAGGGGTAACGGCTGCCAGCGGTCCGTAAGCAGGAGGATATTCCATCCCCTTCTCTTTGAAGAATTCAGGGATTGCCCCTGTAGGGGCAACCCCCAGGGCGTTTATGCCATAGACTTTTTCATCATGGGGATTATAAATCAGAGCCTGGGTTTCCCCGCCCCAGCTTAAAACGTCATACATGGTGCAGGTTGCACCAAGCATGGCACAGGCAGCATCCACAGCATTTCCACCCCGCTGAAATATCATGGCTCCAGCAGTGGCGGCCAGGGGTTTTCCGGTGATGGCGACCCAGTGTCTTCCGTGAAGGACTGGCTTTTCAGTCCGGCCAGGGCTTATACTGCTCGACGCAAAAATAAAGACAAACAGCAATAGAAGCGCCTTCCGCTGTTTAAAGGCTGAATTCTTACATGAAAACATCTCTCAGCCCCCCTTCTTCTTTCCCAGACTAAAGGCCCAGGGCTTCTTTATTCCCAGAAACATTAAAGCTGATCCCATGAGAGCCATGTTTTTTGAAAAATTGACAATCTCAGCCATATGCTGTTCCTGAGGAACGGCCCAGAAATTGTGCATCATGAATGTCACGGGCAGAAAGAACAGAACCAGAGCGGCTACACCTATCTCAGGAAAAATTCCTAAAATTATCGTAAAAGCAGCAACAATAAGAAACAGACCCGATATTGCAACTCCAACTTCTGCAAGCGGAACTCCTTTGAATTTTGCATACTCCGTCATAGCTCCGAACTTAATGAAGTGGTTAATCCCGTTGTAAAGGTAAAAAATTCCCAAAATTATTCTTCCCACAAGAATTGCGAGATTCATATTTTTTACCTCCTTCTATTTAAATCAGATATCTTAAATTCATAAGTTTCTTAATCTTAAGGAAAATATTATTACTTTTCTAGCCTTCCTGCAGTCAAAGCCTTCATGAAAATGTAGACAGGCAATTTTTTCTTAGACCTGTCTCCTTATTTCAGAAAACACAATCTTCCTTTTTATCTTAGCTCCTTGAAAGTTTTGATTATCTAGCTAGCTCAAGTTTATTTTATTTCGAGGTGGAATTTCTCCATCAGAGGGCGCCACTTTTCCATCAATTCCTTATTCAGATCGAGCGGTGGCTTCGCATCTTCGGGTAAAAATGGTTTGTATGGATGTTCTTTCGCGTACGCCTCAAACTCGTCCCTCAGCTTTTTGAGCTCTTTGGGCTTGGTGAGAAGGTCAATCGTAGACGCTGCCATTGCTTTGGCTCCAGCGTTAAGTCCTTTCCAGGTTGCGGAGCCGTAATTACTGGCAACCGAGGACCAATGATGACCGATAGAGCCTGGTACTTGACCGGGAAACCTGATGGTTGCAGTTGGCGCTATCAGGCAGACGTCCCCCACATCAGAGGACCCGCCTCCTACAAACGTCCGGGCTCGGTCTCTAAGCTTATCCATCTCTGTTGGCATACCTTTTTCTTCCTTGCCAAGCTCTTTCTGAAGAGCTCTAGCAAAAGCATGTTCTTCCTCAGTCCACTCTGGCATCCCCACAAGCTCGATGTTCTTCTGGAAAAGCTCTGCAGCGGCCTTATTGGCATTGCGTTGGTGTACTGCAGCGATACACCGGACGCTCAATTCTGTCCCTGTAGCCAGAGCTCCCGCCTTGGCACAGTTAATGACTTTATCATACATCTCCTCCACTCTTTCATCACTGTTTCTGACATAGTACCAAACGCTGGCCTTGTCCGGCACTACATTGGGAGCTTCCCCTCCTTTCTGAATAACGTAATGCAGGCGATAAGTATAAAGAAGATGCTCGCGGAGGAAGTTCGTGGCCACGTTCATAATTTCAACTGCATCGAGGGCACTTCGGCCACCCCAGGGTGATGCTCCATGAGCGGTTCTTCCTTTGAATGTAAAAATTGTCGAGAACATAGCATTCCCGCCTCGACCATAGCTTGTTCCGAAACCGCTACTGCTGTGATTGTCTATCACCGCATCCACATCATCAAACAGGCCTGCCCTTATCATGTAAGGCCGGCTTATGAGCGTTTCCTCAGCAGGCGAGCCAAAAAATTTTATGGTTCCCTGGAATCCGTACTTATCCAGGGATTGCTTCACGGCAATGGCTGCGGCCGCGCCTGCTGTACCCATAGCGTTGTGGCCACAACCATGTCCAGGTGCACCTTCCAGCAAAGGATCTTGTTTAGCAACCCTTCCTTTCTGCGAAATCATAGGAAGAGCATCATACTCTCCAAGAATTGCAATTACAGGCCTGCCAGAACCATAAGAAGCAACAAAACAGGTAGGCATACCGGCCAATCCGCGTTCGACTTTGAATCCGGCTTGTTCTAAAGTACTAGCTAGAAGCTCCGACGATTTATATTCTTGAAGCCCTAGCTCAGCGTATGACCAGATGGCATCCGAAATCTTCCCGAACTTTTCGACTATCTGAGGCTGACTCAGCCACTCAAGGACAAGCTTTTTTTCCTTTGATATTTTTTTGGCAGAAAGGGATTGCCCGCCCAGACCAAGAATCAGGATGGTTACAACGATGATGAACGTGATACTTTTTTTATATTTGTTTACTCTCATTTTTCCTCCTTGAAATTATACAGAAAAGTCATTCGTAAGATTCCAATTCCGTTTCTAAGCTAAAAGAGAGCTTTTATGAAATAAAAAGTCATTATGCCCGTTGCAGTTAATTTTAAAATGACTGCTAGCATTACGCCCATAAACACGCCCCAGCCAGCCTTTAAAGCCTCATGGCTTTGCTTGCCTTTCAGCAATTCCCCAGCAATGGCTCCTATGAAGGCTCCGATTATCATTCCCAGGGGAGGAAAAAAAAGAATTCCGAGGATCATTCCCATAATCGCACCCCAAAAGCCAAACTTCGAAGCTCCGTATTTTTTGGCACCAGCAGCTGGGAGTAAATAGTCAAGAGCGGTGACAACGACTGTTATAACTGCCATTATGATTAAAAACTTTGCGCTGAAAGGCTCCCAGCGCTTGGCAAAGGATAAAAGAATTAAGGAAACATAGCTAAACGGAGGCCCTGCAATTCCAGGTACAATACAGCCAACAATCCCTATGATTACACAAATAACGGCAAGAATAATCAAGATAATCATATCAATATCTTTGTTTTATACAGCAGGTGACAGGCCTTTATCAATCTTTTTTGTATACGGGGTATATATCCTTGGGAATGTTCTTGTATGGGAGTGCTGTGAGGTCAGCAGGACCCCAGCCCGGCGCATCAACCTCAAATATAGCACCTGCCAAACCGGTCTCATAAAAGCCTCTCCTGAAATGGACGCGGGACTTGAGGACAATGATATCAAGATCATCGAGTTTGATGCCGAGAGGAGAAAATATTCGAGGAGTCGTAACCTGCATGAGTTGTGGAGTAAGGATAACACGGTTGTTCTCTCCGAAGAGAAGCACGGCCACTGCTCCCCTGCTATAGTCGCCCATAAACTCTACCTTCCCCTCAACCCGGACAGGGTTTCCCGCATGCTTGTCCGAATAGCCTCCTAAATCTATGCTGACTCTATCTTCGACTTTATGGTTTGTTCGTATCTTTTCAATTGCCTTCTCGTCTCGAAGAGTAGCTATACAGAAATTCTTTGCACCTTGCTTTATTAGCTCCTCGAGGATGTGCGTGGAGCCGCCTGTCCTGTCGCTGTGGTCAGCGATGACTACTGGGATTTTTCCTTTTTTTGCAGCAGCGATGGCTAAGGAAACGCCTTCTTTAGTCTTGGGGAGCTTCTTTCCAGCAAAGGTTTTTCTCATCCTCCAGATATAATCGGACATATCGTCTGCAATCCTGTCTGCCAGCCTCTGGTCATTATTGGTGACGACCATGATCGTTGCCCCAACATCAGGGACATCCGCGTAGGCAAATCCAAAGGCAACAGAGACGTAAGTGCCTGGATTCCGGCATTCCCACCTGCGCGCACGCTCCATTATTTCCATGGCCGGGGATACACCTGTTCCTTGATAAACACTTGGTGTTATCACCCCGGGCTTTCTGGTGGCCATGACAGGCTTATAGTCGCCGCGGATAGTCTTGATCATAACGCGCGCAGCTCGCTCACCCTGGAGTGTTGTATCATAATGAGGATATCTCTTAATGATAAAAACGGCGTCAGCTGCATCTGATAGCTCATGATCCTCGTTAGCATGGAGGTCGAGCGTAACCATGATCGGGATCTCACCTACCACTTTCCGTACCCTTCGCACAATCTCAGCCTCAGGCTTGAGAATGCCGGATACAGCCATGGCGCCATGAAGAGATAGAAAAACGCCATCGAGATGACCGGCTTCCATAAGATCAGCTGCAATCAGACCGGTGTACTTGTCAAAAGCCTCTTGAGTAATCCAACTTCCTGAAGAACCGCCCTTTGCGCCACGCGGAGAAGTTATGCCGACAAGCTCTATGCCGCCGTACTCCTCACACACGGTTTTAAAACCGCCGATGTATCCACTATCTGTGTTGATGATATCACGGGTGGGCGGCCCATAGAATTCCCAATCCTCGGTAGTTGTGGGCTTTGGACAGAAAGTGCAGGTCTCATGCGAGAACCTGGCTACTGCTATTCTTATGGTTTTCCCTTCCTCAACTGTCGCAGCCCTTGTTCCCATGATGAAAAACAAGAGGAAAAAAGGAAGCATCCATAAAAATATTTTCCTAAACTTATTTCCTATCCGAAAAACTGGATTGTTCCCCGAATAAAATTTTGTGTAATTGCTCATTCGAAATCCCTCCTTTCTATTTAGTTTGCTTTCTCTGTTTCGCAGAAATTTTATATCACTCAAATGACAGCAGGTCAATACAAACAGCCAATATTGGATAAATAAGTGGAAATGGGGCCTGGCCCCATTTTTCAAAAACTCCGTTCAGAGGAACTTCCCCACATCAAAAAAGCACTTCACAATGATTTATAATACGTTTAAAATATTGATAATGAACGACCTCAAGGAATTCGTCTAAGGAAAGCATCATGGCTCGCTATAAATTAGGAGAGTACGATATTATCAAGGAACTCGGCAGAGGACGAATAGGAGTCGTCTATCTCGCAGAACATCAGAGGCTCAAGAAAAAGTATGCAGTCAAGATTCTTCCTAAAAAATTCGCTCAAGAAAGCGAGTTAGTCCAGCGGTTCCATACAGAAGCTCAAGTGACGGCAGAGCTTAATCATCCCAATATTGTCAAAGTTGTGAATATGAGCTGCGAGGGAACGACTTATTATCTTGTGATGGATTATGTTGAATCAGAAACAGGATCTCCAAAAATACGTTGCCAAGACCAAAGCCGAAGCGGAACAGCTGAATGCCTCAAGTCTAGCCAGAGTGCAATATACTCAAGCTAATAGACTGGAGCACCGGGCGAATTCAGCTTTCGAGAAAAAATCATTCAAAAATGCAGCGACACTTTATGTAGAATTAGCCTTTTTATATGAAAGAGCAAAAGAGACGATTTTGAGACAAAAAGTCTTGAAAGAAAAAAGAAGATAGGAATTTTTATCATAATTATGCGGGGGACAGTTAAAAGGAGTCCGAACAGAGTCTAGTATTTCACAAAAAAATAACTATCTGGCGTCAAGAATATTTTTTCTATTCTTTTAACTTTTTTATTATTAATCTTTGTCTCATAAAGAAAAGCCTGAATTTCTTTATCTTCAATAAACTTTAAATACTTGCTATCTGCTAAGGCCTCCATCATTTTCTCTAGTGCTTCCTTACTGGGGATTTCTTTCACGTATATGTCGACATTGCTATAAGCTTTTTTCAATTCATTTTTATATTCTGTGGGCAATCTCTCAGCCGGTTCAATATGAGCAGCAAATCTTACTCTTATTACTATATCCGCCCCGATAAATTTATTCATCGAATCATAGAACTCTGTTTCTTCAAACTCCCCTATTTCTATAACTTCCCCATAGGGAATTTGCTCTACAAGCGTTACGGGCCTCAATCTGATTATATCAAATTTATCAAGATAGAATACAAGCAGGAAAAGAACTATAACCAGAATTATTACAAATATTGTTGTCATCAATTTTTTTCCAAATGATTTCATCTCTATCCTCCAGTTAAAAAAAGAATTTCTTTAAACACGGATTTTTTTACTCTAACAAAAAAATAAGTCTTTTTCAATTATATACAGGGCTCTCTGTCAAGGTAAAGTCAGAACTTCCGTTTCTTAGAAACGGGTGTTGGCACATTCCGTTATGAAAACGATTTTCAACCTGTTCTTAAATATAATGATTTGTTTTAATCGGCTAAATCAAGGGGGTTAAGAAAGATTTGCTAACTCCTCTATTGGGGTGAGAAAAGCTCCCTTTATAAGGTTAGTCAAACAGTAGCAAAATCACCCTGGGATTCATCCTAAAAGGGCATTGAAAAGGCTGAGGTTAAGATATATCAATAAGACATTATGTTATTAACAATCAGTCTTCTTGAATCAATGACACTCGTAGGACAAGCTACGAGCATATCCTCCAATCAGTTTCAGGAAATCCTAAGGATTCTCCTGATACCTATTGCATGGATATTCCCTATGCAAAGGGCGATTCTCGATTTCTTTTTGCATTCTTCCTCCCCTTGGGTAGCTGTTGGAAAATACGTGTTTCTCCTCTTTCCTCTTCTGCTATGGCTCGGAGTTATCTGGTGCACACAACTTTCCCTGTATACACTGCCCTTTCGTTCAAGACGAATTAGCTTCGTCACCACTCTGCTTCTTTCTTGGTGGGATGCGGCACGAGCGGTATGGCTCTTCTGGGTCGGCCTGTTTCGGCTCATAGTTGTCTTAATCGGGTGGCTGTTCTCTATCGCACGGCTTATTATAAAGTTCATAGTGGAAGTCATTAAGCAGGTTGTGACCGCTCCCTTTGCGATGACCGGTCGGATGACAAAAAGTTTCTTCCGGCCCGGCGTTCCCTGGGTAGCCTTTTTGATCCTTGTGTTCTGGTGCATGCTTGAAGCTGCGATCTTTGCCTATGTCCTTTTCCCGACTATCTCAGAAGTGCTCATGGACATAGTCGGAACAGATAAGACATCTCCATTGGTGATGCCCATGTTGTATATATTCTTGCTCCTTATCATTATGGGAAGCTTTGCTGCACTTCAGGCATTAACAGACGCCATTCGGACAAAAAAGGTTAAACTCATCATCCAGATGACCATCATCGAATTGATCGTTATGGGCTTTGAGGTGATGTTCCTTTATCGTGAGCTTGTTGATGCCGTCACACCCTGGATAGTACAGCAGACGGGTGTCCGAATGGGGATCGCCTTCACAATGGGGATTGCCAGCATGGGATGGATTGCCATTCGAGGCATGACCTGGTTCTTATTCGGACAGTTCGGTATACCGCCGCTTTTAGCTGTTATCGCTCGGCGACCAGTAGGCCAGGCTGGAGAGGAACAGAGACGATTCGCATCCGACATCACAGAGACTCCGCAATGGTGGAGAAAACCGATTCAAGAGTTTAAAAATGAGATCGAATGGCTGCATAATAAGTTTAATGAACTTCTGGAATTCCTAACTCTACCCATCCTTCAGGTTCTGGCGGTTATCTTGAACTTCTTCATGATCTTATTGACCGCGCGGCCGATCTTCAACCTTCCATTTAAAGAGTTAAAGGATGTGATGGACACTCGGGAAATCCTCATATCAAGAAGTGTAGCGCCAAATAAAGGAGTTCAACCTTGAATCTCAAATATAAAAACCTCTTCATATGGCTGATCGGCGTCGCACTCTTCTTAATAATCGCCACGGCGTGCACTCCGCCAACCAGCCAAAGGATATCTCGATTGGTCATGTTCGTCGGTGTGGATGTGAGCGGATCCTTCCAGAAATCAGGTTATTACAATGATGCTCTGACCTTTCTCTCTCACTATCTTTACGGTCACCTCAACAGACTGGGTGAGCTGGCTGGCTTGCGGGCACTATTCGTGGGCTCCATCGGAGGCCATGGCACGGACGAGCCGAAGGCTTTCCATCCTATCCATGATCTCGAGGGTAAAGATGTGAGACAGATTGAGGCGGCTCTACGAGAGTGGTTCCCACCAAGAGACATAATAACAGACTTTAACGCCTTTTTCACTGAGGTCGCTGCCCAGACCAAGGATAGGAACCTTACCCTCGCGCCGATTTGTATCATGATTATTACAGACGGTGTTCCGGCCACAGGAATCCGTGAGGATAAAACCACTTATGAACAGATTGATCTGGATCCCCTGGAATATCTTTCTAGACGGGTCACCGTCCGACTCACCTACCTGGACCCAATAGTCGCCAAGCGCTGGCGAGATAATGTTCCTGCGCGGCGGGTAAGAGTATGGACAGTTCCCGCAGAAGTCATGGAGGGTTGGAAAGAACAGATGGAGCCTGGAGTTGAACTGGCTAAACAGGACAAGTTTTGGAAGTGGGTTAAGGACAACGTCGATTTCCGAGTGCGTGCCAGAAGATTCTGAAAAAGCCTACAGCTTATTAACAAAACTTAACACATCAAAACAGCCTATTTTTTATCTTCATCAAAATCCAATGTTCAGCTATTTCTTTTTTATTCCTGGCACATTTTTAATAATTTTTTCTAAGTTATCTATATATTCCACAAAAGCATTGTGGCCCTTTCCAGTCAATTGACAGAGGGTCTTGGGCTTTTTCTTGACGAATTTTTTCTTGATTTTGATGTATTTTTCCTGTTCTAAGATGCTTAAATGAGTGCTGAGGTTCCCATCAGAAAGTTTTAAGCGCTCTTTTAAATAATTAAACTCTACATCCTCCATAACCATCAAGATAGACATTATTCCTAACCGCGCTTTCTGGTGAAAAACTCTATTGAGTTTGATTGAGATATGTTCTTCCGCCATTTATTTTTTATCCCTTTTTAGAAGAGCTTGATTCCTGTTGTGAGCAAAGAGGAGCGATCTCAACCATTTTTTCGTCTTTTTTTTTATATCTGTTCTTTCCATTTGAGATTAGAAATCAGTCCTGTAACAATTAATCCGACTCCGAAAAGCAGACCTAAGGCTAAATCTGCATACTCTAAGAAAAAGATCGCTGTGAGTACTGTCCCAACAAATCCTATAGTCCCCATAATGAGAATTTCTTTGGTAAACAGAAAGCCAATAATGAGAAAACCAGTAGAGATAACAAGCATTATGAAAATTGGAATATACTTGCTATGTAGATCGGGAAGATAAATACAAAGAGCTGTGATGGTATACGCCAGAACTATTAATGGTATCCAGAAGAGAAAAAATCCTCGTATAAAATATCCTCTTATTTTTTGTGATTGTGTTTTTAACCTACTTTTTACAACTAAAAACGTTGCTAAAGAGCCTATTATGGCTAGAATTGTCCAGTATAAGACTCTTGAAAGACCAAAAATGCTTAATAATTTTTGGCCTGCAAATCCTACAAGGCAAAATATGCCCCAGATAATAGAGATCCAGCCTCCCCGAGATAAGCTCATTTCCTTGTTTGTCTGAGTTACGATATCCTTAATTAATCCGATATTCTCCAGAGCCTGGCGTTTTTCATCTTCTATCATTTTTACCTCCTTATGCGGTACTTATTAATCATTTTATTTCAAAGTACTTTATTTTTCAAAGTTAAAATAATAAAAACTCCGTTGCTTGTCAAGCTTTTTTTATATTTTTTTAAGGATATAGGAATCGTGCTATTGACTTAGAAGAAACACTCGTCTTCGCATTAAAAGTCAGCAATATATCCTGGACGAAAGAACATAGCGGTTTTTTTTGTGCTTTTCTGCTCTGCTTTAAAAACCATCAGAATAGCCAAGACGCAAGACTTAGCTTTTTATTGAAAAATTAGTGATCCGTTTTCCTTAGAGGTTTGGTGGCTCAAATCCCTGCTATAAAATTATTCAAAATTTTGTATTTCAGTGCCGTTTATCATCAATTGTTGTCTGTTATTCCGCTTTTTTTATTTTCATTCGGAAGATATTCGCCTTTCTTTTATAAAACCCAACAAAAAAGATTGGAATTGCGAAAATAAAGAACAGCATAAATGAGGTGATTATCGGACTAAAGTGAAGCATAGAATAGCTAATAGCCACAAGAGGTATAAGGTTTAGCCGAGAAGCGGCCCTTAATAATCTATGTTCTTTGATTAAATCTGCCGCAAAAGGTGAATTCTTGTAATAGAAGTCAACAAGTGCCCGGCCGAGCTTACTGGGCATAAGGTATATGTCCCTGAAATCTCGAATAATCTTCACATATGGATGCGAGGGGGAACAATAGACCGCTGTTGCCATGAAGCATAAGGGATTCTTTCCTATGGTGCCATCATCAGAAGTTCCAGTATGAAAATTAGCTACTATATTTTTATCCGAATCTATAGTGATGCTAAGCGGATTGTCATTTTCATGGTCCTGGGGAACATCTCCTGACTATTGTTCAAAAATGTATCCTTTATTGGCTGTGGCTGTAAGCGACACTTTATCGCCACTATCGTATGAAGTCTTATCAGGATCCTTGCGAACAGTTCCTCCGCCTGAAGGACTTATTGATACTAATAAAGTGAAAGTCTGTTGATTGTTATATAATTCTTTGACCTCTTGAACACTTAGTGGTTTGTTATATACTCTTATATCGTCTATGGTGCCATCAAAAAATACAGTATTTCCTTGCCAGTATCCTCTGCCTATCCACAAAGTTTCGTGTTTAATGACATCAGCAAAGAATTGAGAATACGAAGAATTTCCAAAATTATAATTCCTGTTTATTAATTCCTGTCCATCGAGATATCCGGTGTTATAGTTTTCGCCGACTACTGCCACAAAATGGTGCCACTCACGTTCAGTTATATCTTCCGATGAATCAAAACAACAAGATGGAAATGTGCACCCCTCTGCAAATATGGTGAAATAAATCCTTTTTGACTCTGGATGAATAGGACTATGGCCGACTTCGATGATGAGCCCTTGATTTGCTGCATCAGGTATGTTTAGACATGGATCATATGCTCCATAATAAAATATGGGCATAATTCCATAATCAGTAGGTATGCTATCGCATTTGAACCAGATTGATATTGATCCTTCACCAAGAGATGTGAGATGTGAAGGTGGAAGAGAAAAATAATCGGGTATTTGCACATAATCATCTTCACCATCAAAATCAAGAGCGCCATTAACTGCTCCTTTTGTCCATGAAGCACCATAAACAGTTCCACTTTTATCATAACTCGAAAAATCGCCGATAATATTTCCATTCCCTTCATCAAACGTCCAATTAGCCAATAAACCATCTGACACGCCTCTTGACTGAGTACTTTCAGGGGACAATTGCTTGGACTTTGCATTAAAGCCAAAAATACTGTCTCCGCTTATTAATGAAAACGCCAGGATTGCTGACAACGCCAGGATTCTAGCTGCGAGCATTAAATTTTCTCTCTGTTTTTTCAATATCTCCATAGGATAATTCTCCTGATATTTTGATATTGTTAATTAGTCAATACACTGCCGTGATTGATTCTAATTGTTATCTTCTTATTTAATTACAGGTTGGCTTTATAAATCAAATGTCTTCATTAAGGACAAGTGCGGGCTTGATAAATCAAGCCCCTACAATATAGATATGGATTTGATGAATCAAGTCCTTACAATATAGAGATATATTTAATAAATCAAGTCCAGGCAGTTTGGACGCTGGTCCGATAAATCAAGCCCCTTCAATTTGGTTACCTACCGGACAAATCCTTTTGTACAAGCACCAGACACAGAGCCTGGAAGCATTCGCCGGAAATTTTTTAGCTGCATCAATGGCCTTGATGTTTGCTAAGACGTCTTGTCTTAGATGCTCAAGCTGCTCCTCTGTTCTGTAAGAATCCATCTCCTTGTCAAATGCTAAAAAATGCCAGACCAAACGGACATCCCTGCAGTCTTCAAACTCCTGTCTAACCCATATAGAGTACATAGCAAGTTGACGGTCTTCATCCAGAGATTTTTGTGCCGGCAACTCTGTATTGGTCTTGTAATCATGGATTTCATACAGACCATCGCCCGCATCCATCAACCTGTCAATTCTGATAAAATAACTATATTGACCTACTTTATCCAAGGTTAAATAGTCCGTTATTTCTAGGTCAACAACCTTCCCTTCTCTGAACGGCTTATATCTTTTATAATAATCTTTAAGATACTGTTCCCCCATCTTGCGATAATCTTCCTGAGAAAATTCCTCTCCTACGATTACGATTGCGTCCGTCAAATTCCTTTCCCATTCTCTGTTAAAAAAGGATAACAATTCTTTCTTCGACATCGGCTTTCCATACTCTAGATCTCTGTACAGCTTCTCCAGTGCTTCGTGCACCCTTGTTCCCAGATAGGTTTCTGCTGTTTCTTCCTCAGGAATTATCTCATCAACATAGGCGTATTTATACCTCAAAGGACACGTTTCGTAGGAGAGTATTCTCGAATGGCTAAAAACAGGCATTTAAATTAGGATAATCTTTTTGCTCGAGGAAAATTCTTGTTTTCTCTTCGATAGGATTTTTTTCTGTATAAGTGAGGATTTGGCGAATTAAATCCCGGCAAAAAAGCTTAATTAAACAGCGAAAAATTTATCTCTTTATTCCTTCATCTTAAAAAAAGAATCTTCCATACCTGTATTGAATTTCACATCCGTAATAGTGACTTTCATAAATTCCTCGCCCTCAATAAAGGAAACCATAGAGTGAGCGATTATCATCCCATCAACTTTCTTGTAGTCAGAAGTGAACTGTTCAGCTTCGACCTCATATCCCATTGAACCCATTGTTTTGACTTTTGCTTTATAAGTGAGATAAGTTTCAGCATCAACATAAAGAGTCGCTTTAAATCCATCAGGGTAGGTTTCTTCTATGACAAAATAGTCTTTGTCTTCAATTTTTTCCTTCCCTTTGTAACTAAAAGAAAAGCCATATTTCTCTGGATAGAGCCAAGAAACGATAGGGAAAGACTCTCTCTTCATTTCTGCTGCTTGCTGTTCTTCCATTTCCTCAACGCTCCCAGTTTGAGGATTGACCCCCCACGCTGTCTCTCCATCGTAAGCTTGGATAATAATCATACCCATTATTTCAATATCTCTGCGGGTTTTGTCTGGTTCTTTCTTGTACACAGTAAGTAAACCACTTAAACCTTGTTGAACCATCTCCAGGGTACCAGATAGGGTCATGTCTTTAATGCTCTCAAATACTTTTTTTCCGCCCTGAGCTTCGATCATCTTTTTTATAATTTCTTCAGCGGTCTGACCAGACCCAGGAGAAATCACCAGAGCTACGAGAAAAAAGCTCAGAAGAAAAATTGAATAAACTTTTTTCATTAAAATATCCTCCTATTTGTCAAGATGTTATAATTCAATATACCATTTTATACTATTTTTTACGATGTAGTTATAAAAAAGTTTTTAAGTTTTATAATTCGAATTTAGTTTTCTTCTTCTTAAAAAGGGCTAGATTTTTTAACTGATGCGGAGATATCCAAATAATTGAGATCATAAGAATTTACTTTCTCCTTATTTTTCCCTGTTCAATAGGAATAAGATAGGTTAAGTGAAGCGAAGACTTGCTCTCTTGTTTCGGTTTTGAACCTTTTTGTCCAGAAAACATAGGCATAGCTGAAATTGAAGCGACCGGCTCTTATGCCAATCCCTAGTGAAATATCCATAGTAAATGGTCTTTTATCCACCCTGTGGCTATCTTGGAATGTATTTCCGTCAAGAAAAATATTCCGTAAGAGGGCCGTCCCGTCTGCTGAGGCAAAGAAATGAACTCCAAACCTTCCGCTGCGCCGAAAGCTCACGCTGCTGTCGCCTCCGGGACGGATAATTTTGGTCCCGAAATCTCCTGGTAAATTCCAGCCAAACCTCATCTGTATTCCAGTGCTGGCGTAAATATAGACATTTCCCAACCCGCCTCCAAGGTGAGGAATTAAGTCAAACCCAAAACCTTTTTCTGACTGTGGCTGGATTAATTTCCATTTGCGCTCATAAACTGCTTCCAGGGCAAGCTCGTCGTTGAGTTGATTATGCCATCCTTCCGGCCGAGTCGCATTCGTCAGCCTATGAATAAATTTTTGCATTTGCTCAGCGTAAGAATGAGGGCCAATGATCCCGAGATTGATTTCCAAAGTATCCATGCGGCGACTGCTTATGCTGTGGATACCAAATGCAAGGAAGAGAATTCCAGCATAAGGGCGATCCTCCTGGATAAGATTGTCAAGACTTATATCATTAGGTGTATAAATGCTCTGTCCGATAGCTAGTGAAACGGAATGTTGAAACCCAGGCTTGTTCACAAAAGGCAGCCACTTCAATAAAGGATTTTCTCTGTAGTTCTTCAAGCTTCTGGACATCCACCCCAGCTTCCAGCCTCCAGTAAAGCAGCGGTCTGTACCGAAGAAGGTGTCGTTTTCAAAATAGAAGCTGAATGTTCCTGAATCTTCTGTTTTTTCTGCTTGCGCCAACGATTGAATGGGCAATAACCCAAGAAGAAATAATATGATGATAGCTTTGTATCTCATTTCGTAAGGCCTGTGTTTCATTTCATAAATTTCTACTTTTATAAGATTTATTTGATTTCTTCAAGGTATATATCTGTATATTACTATTTATCAGTGTCTAAAAGAAACTAAGGCAACTAAAAGACGACGAAAAGCGTGGTTCTATTTAGCTTTTTTCGGTTCCTATAACATTAATGCAGAGAGAAATGGGGCCTGGCCCCATTTATTGCGCTCCATTTATTGCCCTCATCTATGGTTATGCTTTATTTGCCTTGCTATAGATCCGGGAAAATTTTCTTAAGAATGGATAAAGATTCAGGAAAGAGTTCATTGAGAGTAACGTATCTCCACTCAGCATACTGAATCTGCCATCTGTCATTTCTTTTTATTAGTTTAATCTTCAAGCGGTAATTTTCGGTTGAATATCTTATTAATTTGCGAAAAACCTTAGCCGCCCCGGAGGAAAAGGCCACTTCAGTCTGAATAGACGCCTCCAAGGAGCGAATTTTTTCAATCCGTGTGCTTAACATATTGATGGCAATTCCTCTATATCTTTTATAGTATTCATTAATCATATCCTGCGTTTCCTTTTTTCCTCTGCCCTCAAAATCGCGATAGTCATCCGCAAGATTGATCATTATATTTGACATATCCTTTTTTTCAGCATATTTTCCGACATCTTCCATCATTTCCAGAATCAACTCTTCATCCGTTTTTTCCTGACAAGACGTCAAAAAGAAAACAAGGAAAAAAATTAAAGAAAAGATTAGACCATTCTGGAAATGATTTTTCATCTGATTTTTAGTATGGAAAAGCTATTTCTGGGTAGATTCGAAATAGTCTCTTATTTCAGGTTTCATGAGGTAGACAATAATAAGTATTCCAATGATGGTACCAATAGGAATCCATAGCAAGCTAAGAGCAGCGTGAACAAGGCTTAAAATTCGCCCCCACTCCTTTCCGCCTAAGAGCCCTATGCCACCTGCTATAGCAATAATTAAATAGAACATAAGCACCAGCACCGCAATGCTCAGCCCAACTATTCCACCTACCGAGCCTATGCCGCCCAAGCTGGCGACTTCAGGGAAGGCGAAAACAGAGATGGAAATAATGCCGATAAACGCCCCAAATGCACTCATAAATTCCCAAACAGCTATGAGTATGAGTAGGTCAGGTCTTCTCATTTTCATTACCTCCTCAGACCTTACTGTAGCGTATTCTAACTTTACTTTAAGACAGAGTCAATATGCTATACCTTTCTTCCGTCCTTTTTTGCTTTCCCAATAAAGAATATCTTCTAACTTTTAGATTGAATGACTGAATATATGCTTCACTTATGCCTGGACAACCACTTCATATCCCTCACGAATAGGTGGTTTTGTCATGATATTCATGACTTTAACCAGTTGTTCTTGGTAGTAGTGACTTTTTTCATTGTCGAGAGCATCCTCTTCACAATCCCACATGGTTATGGAAACGAGTTTACCCGTTTTGCGATCAACCATGAAATAAGCTCCACAATAGCCCTTCTGTTGTTTGGCTGCTGGAACGATGCTTTCCTCGTAGATCTTTATAAATCTATCTATCCATTCGAGCTTAGTCTCAGCTGTTGTCATGCGTGCAAACATGGCTAATCCCTCCTTATTATTGGCTTTGCAATGAAGCTAATAGTTTTCTGGCGTCTTCGACTTCAGGAATAACAGGACCAGTTTCTTTCTCCAGCTCAATGAATTTCTTGTAATTTTCTATGATTAAGAACTCTGTTCCTTTCTATTCAAGGATATTGTCTAGCGTGTAAAAGCTCTCAGTAACACTTTAACCTGCTTTTTGGTATTTCTACTCGAGAGCCATCTCAAGGGCATTTAACACTTTGCTGTAGCCTGCCTCAAAACGTACCCGGAAAGGTTCGAGTGAAGCTTCCAGAACATCCGGTAGGCCGTCCTGCCATGGCAGTCGGAAACGGTCAGCTTCCATGGCTGCAATCTCGGCTTCCAGCCTCTCCCGCCATGGATCCCTTATGGGGCTGATATCAATACCTGTCAACTTTGCAAACTGATTATGCATCATGGGCAGAATCTGACGGTGCAATTTCCTAAGCACATCATCCTTGCGCTCTTCAAGATTTTCGCTTCGTCTTCTTCTCCTGATTACGCTTCTATCCTCTTCATCCTCAACCATAAGGTTATATTCGAGGCCGTCTGCGGGCGATTTACCTAGCCAGGAATAGTACGACACAACATAAATAAAGTAGTACTCCCCTAGCCCCATTTCACCATCAAGAAGCGCCTGATTGCGCCTTGTATAGAACTCTGCAATAAGGGGGATTATTTCTAAACCAGTCTTTATCTTTGTCAAAACACCTGGGGAAGGTTCTTCTCTGAATTGGCTTTTGTCTTCTTCATCAGAGAGAATATTGATGGAACTTTCTAACGCCTCTTTAACTGACTCCATGGAGTTCCGCACAGACAAAAACACCTCGAGCCGTTCTGCATTGATGGCTCCACCAGGATCAGGGCAGAAATCTTTTATTTCTCCGTAACGTTCCGTCAAGGTATCGGTGATGGCTTCTGTTTCCTCAAATCCCTCTACTATGTTTTTGACAAAGAAATAACCACCAACACCAGCAAAGACTAGCAACAGAATCACCACGCCGCAGCCGATGCCGCAGCCTATAAGCCACTTCGAAGCAGTGCTGGATTTATTGGAAGTCACAGCTTGAGTTTGCAATTATTTCCTCCATCTTTTCTTTATTTTAATAAACTCGTCAACTTTTTTCATTCCCTTTATTATAAAATACGAAAAAAAACACTTCCGGTTTTAAATATTCAGGATTGCTGTACAAAGGTTAAGGGGACAAGATTGGCATGACTTTGATCCATATCATGAATACTGATAATGCTAATGAACAGGTAAATATCTTTTGGGGAACTTCGCTACAACAGTGTACTTTGGATCAACCACGTTACCGATGCGAGTCACACCTACTTGAGAAATCAATTGCAGTGCATCCCACCTTTCAAATCCATAATCTTCCACTAGCCAGTTGATCAATTCTACCTGTGCTGACCTGAAAGCATCGATTACTGGCCTTGTGCTGCCTGCGACCATTATGTATTCGTCATCTTCAAACCTGGGCCAGTTGATTGATTTGCCTTTAATGACATCGACCTTAACCGTAACTTCCAAAGGACATTCCAAACCTGTGCCGCATATTTCGCCATCGCCTTGGGCTGCGTGTCCATCTCCTAGCATGAATAATCCTCCCTCTGCAAAAACAGGAAAATACAGCGTAGCCCCTTCTTTGGTTTCCACACAATCCATATTGCCGCCATGTTCCGCCGGAGTCAGCGATATGACTGCCTCCCCAAAGTTAGGCGCGACTCCGACAGTTCCCAAAAATGGGTGAAGCGGGATCTCAACTTTACCAATCTTACTGTTCGGTAAATCAAGAATGCCAACATTCTTTTCAAGGCTTAATTTCCAGATAAAAGTCTTCTCTGGTAGAGGTTTATTCAACATTGCTGTATAAGTTTCGCCTGTTAGAACGCCAAAGTTCGGTAAATGTGTTGAAACCGCATAATCCCTGTTGGGTCTAACTTTTAGTAGATGAAGCACAAGAGTATCACCAGGCTCCGCACCTTCAACATAAAAAGGTCCGGTTTGATCATTCACCTTTGGCAGATGGATAATCTCGCTTGCAAGCTGGTCGCTGCGTGAGATTTTATTGCCGAAAGCATCGACAGTAGTCGTAACCAGAATATCGCCAGGTTTAAGGTTTAGAACAGGCTCGTGTTTTGCATCGTAGGTGTAGTAATATTTTTTAGGCTTAAAGTGGTGCGTCTTCTGAGTTGCAGTTGTACTTACATTAGTTAATAGAGCTAGAAGAGAAAGGAAAATCATAAATTTCTTAGTATTTGACGCTAATATCCTCATTACTTCCTCCTTTTGGCTCATCTTTTTTATATTAGTGATAGCAGGACGCCCCTTAGGCAACCATCCTCATTAATATTAATGAGATGTTCACTAATGGGGCATTAGCGGGGCGTTCGCCAAGGAGACATCCACGTTAATTACAAATTTAATAAATTTTGAAAAAGTGAAACTTGGGGAAACGCTCTCAATTTTCAAATCCTCTACAGCTTCAGGATCATCCATTCTTTAGTATAAGGAACGCTCCCTTGGAGCACACCTTTCTGCTTCGTCACTAATAGGTTATCGCTTGGATTATAGCCAAACCCTCGCTCAGGGTCGTAAAGCCCTGGTTCAACACTGAATGTCATTCCTTCCTTGAGGACTGTATAATCTCCCAGAGCAAGCCAGGGAGCCTGATGACCTTCCATCCCTTCTCCATGGGCGGGACGATGATAGATGTATTTCTCCACACCTTGCTTGACCTGATACTGATGTATCTTATAGGCCACATCAGAACATGTTTTACCAGCCTTGGACTCCTCTTCCTGGATATGGACACAATCCGTGACAACCTGCCATAGTTTCTCTCTGTGTTTGTCCCAGGGCAGTGTCTGATAATACCGGTAGAGCTCTCCGCCATACCCTCCTACCCTGACGCCACCAGACACCTGGAGGGCGTCTCCTTTTTCAATCTTTTTGTAGAAGAATTGATTAGGATGAGGATAGGCCGTGGCAACTCCAGTGCGGCAGCCTATTCCAACGGACACACCCACAGCAGTATGAGGCTTCCCATCCCTTTTGATATCTTTAAGAATCAAATCAGTTCCGTATTCAATAGCGGCTTGCCTTACTTCGAAGTCTGTGGCATCTGTTCCTTTCTCAAGGATATAATCCCTAGCAAAGGCATGAATTTTGCTGAAATAATCCATAGCCCTCTGTGTCAGAGCTATCTCTTCTTTGGTCTTGACTATTCTCATATTGAGGCAAATCTTGCTTATGTCAACAAACTTTGCCTGAGGCAGAATTTTCTTGGCTTTTTTCAACTTGGAGGGAGGAAATTCTGAATCGACACCTATAGTTTTGGCGCCGAATCCTCTTTTTTTCAACCCCTTAAGCGCCCAATCAAAAAGGTCAACTGTTTTCCCTTGAACAACCTTTCCCAGGTTAGGAAATCCTCCTTGCGCATGAAGGAAATCAAAATAATATTCATTTTCTGTGCACCACCAAGACGTGACTAAATCTCTGTCCAAACCAGGATGATACCAGTAGATTGCGTCTTCTTTAACTGGCAATAAAACATTGAAAGGTCTTTCTGTTGTGCTGTGAAATAGCCCCGTATAATAGACAAGATTCCACCGATTTTGAAGCAGGACAGCATCGACTCCCTTTTCAGCCACTTTTTCCTTTAAACGCTTTACAGTCCCTTTATACCATCTAAGAGGAAGACGGTCGTTTGTTGCTGCTTCAGGGTGGTCGGGATTTTTGACGAGTAGCTTTTCTGATTCATTTTTTCCTCCCAGAGGAGTGCAAGCTAGACCTTTGGTTGCCAAACCGAGGCTTGCTACTCCCAATCCTGCATTTCTAATAAAATGACGTCGAGATAAGCTCATAAAAACCTCCTTTCTTCCTATATATAAAAGGAATTATGCCACACATGTCAATAATAAAAATACTGGAGATAAAATCAAAAAATAAATGAGGACTCCGCCGCTTTTCAATATCTATCTATCAACTTTCTTAGTGTATAAACGACTAAATACACTGGAGTTAAGTCCTATGAATAATCTAGTTATGAGTAATCACGAAAGAAGAAAGTTTCTACGGTTTTATTGCTCGATTCCTTCGGAATTGGTGGAATTAGAAGGCAAAAATAATTTAATTGAAGGAGCAACGGTTCTTGATTTCTCTAATGAAGGCTTAAAGCTGAGCGTTAATTTTGTTGAACCTAATCCGGGTTCTGAAACAGAAATAGTTCTTTATATTCCCCATAAACAATTGATAACCTCGTTAACGGGACAAGTGATCTGGAGTAAACACGTAAAGAACAAAATGGAAGTCGGACTGAAGATAAAAGATATCGAAAAACAAGGAATGAAAGATATCCTCGACTGGATCTTCCCCAGATGGCTAGAAAAAGAGAAAAAGATTAGAGAAGGCCTTTTCATAGTCTAGCTTTATCCCTTTATTTCCCTCAGAACTTTATCATAGACCTCCTCAAAATTTTCCCTTGTTAAAGTGTAAATTTGCCCTTCATCTTTATATTTTTTTACAAATTTCTTGGATAGAGTTGCTACGACCTTCTTGTCAGAATCAAGCACCATTCTGACAGTTTCCCTAAACTTTTTTGAATAAAACTCCATCATCCCAATCTCATCTATAATCACATATTCTGAGCTTTCATAACTCTCCAAGAACTTGTCCATGATGGCGTCAATACCTTCTACGTTGACTTTGTATTTTGACACGCTAGGCCCATGCTTTATATTAAGAGAAGCTAAAATTTCTTCTTCTTTTGAAGCCAAATCAATTATTTTAAAACCCTGTCTAGCATCATTAATCCTTATCTCGGGCGTTATGAAGCCAGAAACATTTTTATCGGAAATTTCATCCAATAATCTTTGTATTAAGGTGGATTTGCCGCTCCTTGGATTGCCAGTTACGAAAATATTCATTTATTTTTTTTGGATTTAACTTCAGTTGTTGGGCTATATTCCAGACCTCAGGTATTTAGCAACAGAATCAATCGCATAGAACATATCCGGAGAAGGAAGATTATATTCCGTCTTTATCCTGGTGTATCCATGCTTCCGCTCAGGGATAATCAGAATGCTACCTTTGAACTTATTCAGGCCAGCTTGGAGCAGCCTGTGCTTGAGCTCATAATCCAGGTTGAGCTTTTGAGCCAGATACTGGTCTCCTTTCCATATTATATCCGCCACCTTACTCCCAAAAAGCGAGCCTTTCTTTTTCACCATCTTCGTCTTTTTGAGGGATTCTTCTCTCAAATGGAAGGTGCTTTTTACAAAATATTCGATGAAATAATTAACACCGTACTGGCTGGCCACACTGGTAACAATAATAAAATCAATATTTTTTTCCTCTAAAGCAAAAACACCTTCAGATTTCTGCGCCCTGGAAATCTTTTTTCCTAGCTTTGCCTGCTCGCTCTCTTTATCCAGCTCAGCGAATCCTACTCCTATTCCAAGAAGATGGCGACGAAACTCTTCGAACTTTTTGTGACCTTCTTTCTTTCGTTTTGAAAGAAAAAATGGGAGTAAAAAAGCGGTCACAAAGGCTATGATGATGGGGATGATGTTTTCTAAGTCCATCCTTCTTTTTTCACTTCATATGTAAAGATTAGGTATCTCGCTCTATCAGTAAAGGAAAAGCATGCCTTCCCTCTTAGAGGAACCAGTTTTTTAAGGCTGCAAACCATAATATTTATCATCTTAGGTGGACCGAAGATATAATCGCTTTAAAACTATAGCAGAGGAAAAATTTGGTGTCAAAATACAAAAGATGAAATTTTCCAAATCACCCATTTATCAGGAATGCCAAATATTTAGCCATCAGCGCTATTCCGATGCCGGTCCTGGTGGCAAGTTCTCTTTCAGATATCTTGTCAACAACTCATAAAGATGGCGCGTTGTGTTTTTTCCTTCTTTAATTCCGTGAGTTCGGTTCGGGTATGACATCATCGTGAATTGTTTATTATGCTTGATCAATTCGTTCACAAGCGCCTCAAAGTTCTGATAATGGACGTTATCATCCCCTGTTCCATGAACAACAAGCAGGTTCCCTTCCAGTTGATGGGCAAAGGTAATCGGGGAGCCTTTCTTGAAACCTCCATCATTATCATCGGGAAGTCCCATGTATCTCTCCTGATAAATCGTGTCATAGTAGCGCTGGTCACTGACAAAGGCTATGGCCATGGCTGTCTGATAGAGCTCGGGATACCTGAATATGGCATTAAGACTCATGGAGCCTCCCGCACTCCAACCCCAAATCCCGATGCGGCTTGAATCCACATAAGGCCAGCGCTTAATTATGGCCCTTGTTGCTGCCGCCTGGTCAGCAGAAGCAAGAATTCCTATCTGGCGGTATATGCTTTTCCGCCATTCCCTTCCTCGTGGTACTCTAGTCCCGCGATTATCCACGCTCATGACCAAATAACCTTGCTGGCATAGCATGAGATGCCACAAATAGCGTTTTCCACCCCATCTATCCACGACGGTGGTCCCAGCAGGCTCGCCATAAACAAAAAAGAGCAAAGGATAGCGCTTTCCAGGATCAAAATCAGCTGGTTTCATACACCATCCATCAAGTTTGACTCCTTTCTCTATTTCCACCCGGAAAAATTCGACTGGCAGTCTTTTGAGAGCTTTGATCTTCTTCCGAAGCCCAGAATTATCAACTAGAGTGCGCACAGCCTCATGTTCAGGTAAACTCACAAGTGTTGTTACGGGCGGCTCATCAAATGCGGAGAAGGTGTGAAAAGCCCAACGTGAATCAGGGGAAATCCGATAGCTATGTGTGCCGCTTTGATTAGAAGGCGTTACTCGTTCAGCCTGCCCTGAGCCGTCTAACGGTACCCTGTAAAGATAGCGTTGCGTAGGATTATCAGGTGAAGCTGTAAAATACACCCAGCCTCCCTCCTCATCTACACTTTCCAGGCTGACTATGTCGTATTCGCCAGGAGTTAGAAGCCCAAATTGCTTCCAGTCCCGAGAGGCTATATAAATGTGCCTCCAACCGTCTCGTTCGCTTATCCAGGTGAAGTGTCTTCCCTTATCCAGCCAATGCAGGCCATTGTTTACATCGACCCAGGCATCATCTTGTTCAGTCAGAATCGTCCGCACTTCTCGGGTCTGAATATCGCCCAGCATAACCCAGTTGGTGTTCTGGAGACGGTTAAGACGCTGGAAACAGACATCTCTCGAGTTATTCGCCCAATCCATGCGGGCGATATAATGGTTTCTCGGATTTCCGGGCAATTCAAGCCAGCGCGTCTCCCCTCCTTCTGCACTTACCACTCCGATACGGCTCGAAGAGTTTATCTCGCCGACTTTGGGATACTGGATGGGGATAAGCCTGGGGTAGAGTGAATCAGTGTTGTTGATTAGATAAAAAGTCTTTACCCCTTCTGTATTAAGCTGCCAGTAGGCTATCCATTTTCCATCCGGACTCCATCGATACCCATCCCTGAGTGATAATTCCTCTTCATAAACCCAGTCAAAAGTTCCGTTGATTATTGTCTGAGAGCCATCCTTTGTTAACTGCTCTATCCGATGATCTTTCAGGTCCTCCACGTAGATGTTGTTTTTGTGGACATATCCGACTCGATTGCCCTCAGGGGAAAACTTGGCAAACATGAGTGTAGAAGGCTCTGTGCCTCCTCCAAGCTTATGCAAGCCCCAATAGTCTAAGTCAAGAATCCAGTAATCTCCTCGAGTATTCTGACGCCAAACACGTTTTGTATTGGTGAAGACAAGGAGCTTTTTTCCATCCGAAGACCAATCATAACTATCGATTGAGAGAGGTTTTGATTGACCGGGAGGAATTAGCTGGCTGGCAGGCACAAGAATTTCACGTACTCCGGTCTCAGGATCATAAAGGACAACATCCTTGGCGTCTGAATTCGACTCTGAAGATTCCAGGACCGTAAAAGCATTCCTGTTGTTCAGCCAACGAGTGGCACCGAGACGCTCAGTCGTGAATTCCTTGGAGCTGAAAATACGCTCCAGATTGAGAAGAGGAGAATGCTCTTCTGGTTTCGGCTGTGATGCGCAGGAAAATAATAAAAGAAATATAGGCAGAAAGGATATAAAAACGAAAAGCCTCTTCATAGCTTCCTCCTGTAATTTTTTCTGTCTCATTTTAACGCCGGGATTCAAATTTAGCAAAGCATATAGAGAATCATCACCATCCAAGAAAGGAAATTCCTGTCTTCAAAAAAATCATTTTTTTGTATGTCATAAGTCATCTACGCACATTCACCCTCCGACTCTAGGCAGCAGAAAGATCGTCAATGCAATTTTTAATGAGTTATCTCGACTAAATTATATGCTAGGAAAGTAAATCCAAGGTTTTATAGCTCATAAATTAGAGAGGAGGAATGAATGGAGAAGAAATTTTTTATTAAGGGATTTAATGAAACATCTGAGTTCCCTGTTTTTAAAGACAAAGAGGCTTATTCGTGGAGAGAAGCAAGCATTAAAGCAAAAGAATATTTTGAGCACAGGGGATTCCTCAAGAAAGTTGTGATCTTTGAACAAGATGAGCGAGAGGAGGAAAAAACTGCCAAGCTTGTCTTTAAGAATGTATTTGGCAAGATCGAGGAAATAGATGTCTGGAACCTGCCTGATACAAAAAAAAATAAATAATCAAATCTCTTTATTTTCAGCTTTAAAAAGAATATCCAGCTTGCGCCATCCATTAAATTTAGTGCTTAATCCCTCATGAGTATTGCTCCTTACAAATATCATCTCTTCTAGATACTAACCTTCATAGATATTATTCCTTTTAAACTATTGACCTTTATAACCTAAGGCTGAAGTGTAACCGTATATGCGATTAAAGCATCTTAATCTTGGGAAAAATGGTGCCAGGTCTCTTTTTCAGAAAATGGGGCCTGACCCCATTTATATTGGAGTAACTTAAATTATCAGTAGAAAAATCAAGAAAAAAAAAGTAAAATAAACAAAGGGGAGCATTGATGATGAGCAAAATTTTTATAGTTTTAAGAATCAAAAGGGTTCCCTTATCCGAGAGATGATAACTTTCTCATACAATACTCTACGAAGTTTATTAAGAACAATACCTATTTGTCCCAAGCCAAAAGCCGTTGGATTGGAAAATATTCCCGAAGAGGGACCGATAATATATGCCCACAATCATATAACCCGACGAACCGAAGGCTTCTTTTTAATGGTGGCTGCTCCATCAAAACCCAATATAAGAGGCTTGGGTGATATCACACTTACACACGAGAAATACTTGCCGACGCTAAAGAGAGATATCGAGGACGCCATTTTTCCTCATCGGGTACGAAAAAAGATAAAGAAGAACCGCTTGGCAAAATTATGCTGCAATAAATTCATCCATTATCTAGCTCGATGGGTGATTGCTCAGACAAACAGATACGGCTCGATTGGTGTAGAGCTAAATGAGCCTTTCACAAAGCAAGAAAAGCTCACGAAACAAAGAATTAATAAAGAAGCCTTGGATAAATGCATTGAAAGCCTGGAAGATGATATTCCTCTTGCGATTGCGCCCAGTGCAGGCAAGACATATGAGACGGTTGAAAATCCTGTTTACAATACAGTAGTTCCCACGCTGGCAAGCTGGCTTTACAAGCGCGGAAAGGTAGTGAAAATCGTGCCCGGTGTTGTAAAGGAAAAACCGATGGTCTGCCAAAAGACATATTGGCATTATGTGGCTGATAGAATTATTGTTTATAAGGCCATAAGGTGGCTTCTGAATTTGGTCAAGATAAAAAACTACCAGAGGCCTTGCCTTACTGTTGAGTTTTTGCCCCCGTTATTTTTTAAAAACGCTAACCCTTCAAAATCTGAAAAAGTGGAGTTTGTAAAGAATCTTCAGCAGGTAATTTACGACACTCTGAAAAAAGAGTAATAATAAGAATAATAGCTCTTATTTGGTCTTAAAATAGCATTCGGTTCGGTTATGAGATTTTTTGATGCTTTACCACGATTTTCGTTAATTATTACTTTCTGCTGCTTAATTCTATTGATATTGATATTGACGGGCCATTTCTGGGCAGTCACATACAAAGAATCGAATCAAGAAGAGATTCGAATACATTATTTGACAGATTGGCAGGTCGAACCTTCCCTCAAATACGATACGCTTTGCTTCTTGAATACATTAACGGCAGACTCATTCTACCTAAAACACTATCAGTCTGAGTTTGAGGAATTCGAAAAAAGGCTCAAAAAGCCTGTGAAAAAAGCATTATCAAGCCTGAAAAGAAAAATAAAGGACGAGAAGCGAGGCATCATTTCTGCCTTTCTTTGTCTCTATTTCTCAGCCGTTGACGATAAAACAATAGATGATATGTTGAAGACAATTCAAAATAGCGAGTCCATGAAGAAAAATTTAAAAAAAACTCCTTACTACACAGATAGCGGTTGGCGCCTGTACGAATCAGTGCGAAATGATTTAAAAACAGTCTTAATATTCCTGAAGGAGACTCAGTTTGAATCCTACTGGAAAAAATACATTCTTCCCATAGTCAACGAGACAATAAGACAAATTCGAGAAGAATTGCCAAAATATGATATCACAGGCGAAGTAGAAGCCCACTTAGGCTTCAAGCTCCCTTCGCATAAGATTACTGCTTATATTCTCTATTTCTCCAAGCCTCATGGAATTAAAATTAAAGGAACCCGCTATCTAACAAATGTGGCCTGGCCCACAGAAGTGGTATTGAGGAACGCCATTCACGAAATGATGCATTCGCCCTTTGATTTAGTTTCCGATAAAGAGCTGAAAAAAGTCATTTACCTTTTGAAAAAGGATGAATTTTTAATGGATAAAGTTATGAATCACAATCCTTCCTACGGCTACAATTCCTTTGAGGCTTTCATAGAAGAAGATTGTGTTCAAGCGCTCGAACAGATAATTAATGAAAGACTAAATATAGAAGTCGAGGCACATAAAAGATGGCAAGAAGCTGATGAAGGGATGCATGTTTTTGCTGTAGTTTTATACACTTTAATGAAAAAGAAAAGATTCAATCAAAAAGGCGAAAAATTTCGCGATTTCTTGATAAGAATGATTCGATCAGGAGAATTAGCTCCGGGCAGGATAAAAATTATTTATGATAATTTCTATTCCCAAAGTACCTAGCGTATTATAGTCAGTTTCATTTCTTTATTTAATACGGCCCCTTCTTCAGACTCAGGAATTTCTACATACAAAGAATTTTCTCCAAGGATTCCCTGATCGAGGTCGAGCTTGAATATCGAGCTCCAAACACTCAATTTCTCATTCCAGAATTCTGAAAGCAGCACTTTCGGAAGAGGGCGAAGGCGCCTATCCTCACCAAGAAGCAGGAATTCTGGCTGGATCTTTGTTTTTCCACGAGGAAGATAAAGCTGCATAAACACAGACACACCCTCCCACTTTTTGAATTGGTTCGTCACCTTTGGAAAAAACTTGATCTGATCATACTCAAGACTTCCATCCTTATTAGAGAGCGAAAAAGTCTTTTTAGCCTTTTTAGAATTTGAAACTATATCACCTAAAACACAGTTTATAATCAGGCGCTCATTGTTCTTCTTGAGCACAGGAGCGAAGAGAGACGATTCCCATGTCCCGATTTCATTCGTCTGAGGATCAAAAAGAGCAAAAATAGTCTGATATTCACGCTGGCCGAAATTAAACTCAGGGCCTTTAAAGTGATAGCTTAGATAGTCAATGTTCTTTATAAAATCCAGGAAGGAAGGATTGATGTTTAATCCAATATTGATTTTGCCTCCATATCCCTTTTCACTGTTATTTTTATCTTTAATCCAGACATGAAGGTTAAATAGTTTGGGCGCATACTCAACGAACCTATCCCTGAATAACTCCTTTGCGGGTAGAGCGATATTCATCCAGGGCTCGTATTTTCCAGATTCTGTTAGGAAAGGAATGAGTTCTGCTTCAAAAGGCAATTCTTTGTACAGTGAGGGATTATAAAAAGCAGTGACAAGAAGCATCTTATTTGTTTCTTTTTTCGAATAGTCCGTGTAGCCTTTTCTGAATCTGGTGTCAACGCCGTCACGCTTAACGCTGAGGTCTATCTTATGGTATTTGTCGTCTGCTTTATTTCTTTGGGCATAGAAACTCAGTTGATAATAATATGTTAGATCCCTGCTTATGACTCTACGAAACTCTTCAAATTTATCGGCTCCCTGCAATGAATCAGCCCCGGTGTCTTCAGATATCCACCTTAAATTCTGGACCTTCCTTATTTTATCTCCTTCACTGAAAAGAAGCCGAGCCATTTCGTTTTTCTGGAAACCTTCTGCTGAGGCGCCTGAATACAGCCGCTTCACATATGTGCCGCAGTCTAAAGAGTAGATAGAGATGTTATGAGCGTTGGCAAAACGAATTAATTCTGTGATGACTTCTGCTCCACTCTTAAATACTTTTTTATCGAGTATGTTGAAAGGATCGAATATTTTTATGTCTTCCTTTTTTCCAAAGTTTTTATTTCGATAGGCATCATCTAATCTCTCGGTGAGGATGCCGCTCAGGATGTTGGGAAACATATCTGGTGGGGAAAGATCCGGAATGCCTGCACTTATGAGCAGCATGTATTTTCTCCCAGGTAGGCTTTTGACCATGTTGCATGCACCTAAAATCCCCCCGATTGTCTTTTCAAACCGCTTTATTTCCATATTCATATGATATATTCTCTGCATATCCTCAGCATATATTTCCTCAAACGGATTATCGACTTCTTGCTGCCGTGCTGTTTCGGTGGGACTGGAGGCTCTGCTTTCGCTTCCAACTTGAGCTTTATATGAAGGTTCGATAACAGTGTCTAATCTCCAAATAGCCCCTGCTGCTTTTTCAACAGAATTTTTAATAAGCTCCTCATTCAGGGTAAAAGGCTGAATAATCTCTATTCCCCTCCTATTCCTGAGCTGGAGAACCATGACTTCATTCCCGAGCTTGGCGATAGAAACCAGCTCATTGATGATTTTCTCGCTTCCTTTTAGGATTTCTCTTCTCCAGGAATTGATAGCGTCAAATATGACAACAATCCTATTTTGCGGAAGAGAGGACAACTTTCCCTCTGCCGTTTCTTCTGGGAGTTTTAAATCTTTCTTATCGAAGCTTACAAGTTCAAAGGAATTTATAGGGACTCTTATCCCATCCTCAAAAAGCACAAAATCGTCCTTAGTTAAGTCTTTGACGAACTCTCCGTCCTTGGTAACAATAACGTCAACCATAATCAGACGAACCTCGACTTCGTGCCTTTCAGGCGGGAACAATTGCTGTTTTTTTTGAAATCCATAGAGAAGTGAGATTAATGCTATGACTGCCGTAAAAAGCAAAACAAGTGCTTTTTTCAACAAGATCTCCTATTGGACGATTCTAGAGGAAAGATGATTTTCCTGAAATCTTTGCCGTATCTTCCCTTCACGATTCAAGTACCGTTCCCTAT
>JABAOH010004882.1_pt1 | contig 33877 bp, 29 predicted proteins | sample 7062181 | NCBI WGS metagenome assembly JABAOH01 (sample SAMN14538630, study PRJNA623070) | marine sediment metagenome | biome: marine biome [ENVO:00000428]; feature: marine pelagic biome [ENVO:01000023]; material: deep marine sediment [ENVO:00002113]; isolation source: pool of 5 deep marine... | reverse complement strand
CAAATAGCAATTCCAAATGTCAAAATGCAAATGTGAAGCTCCCCGCCCACAGGGCGGGGCTTCCCGGAAATGAAACCTCATTTTTAATTGTGCCCCTTGACCCCGCCCACAAGGCAGGGCTTGCGGGGCACTTGCCGGCCAAATAAAATCCCCATGCTTACATGTCAAAACTCTTCATTTCCCTCAATAGTTAAATAGTTAGCTTGTCAAACCAGTCGATAACTCAACGACTCGAACAATCAAGCTTCCCCATTTGAACGTGGAGCTTTGGCATTTGTTCATTCTAATTTAGGTAATTTTTTTTGCAAGTTAGAGTAATTACATGCTTTTTCCCGAGGAAACTCCAGTTAAGGGGCTGTCAGTCTCCTGAGTTTCTTGGGTTCCTTGGGTTTCTTGAGTATCCTCAGTTCCTAGGGTTTATTTGGTTTTTGTCGTTTGTCTGGTTTGTTTGGTTTATTCCGTTTGTCCGGTTTAGATCGTTGAGATGGTTAGGAGCGTCAATCTGGTCTGTTCGGTGTGTACAGTTAACCTTCGGCTCTAATGGTCCCTCCAAGGAATCAGGGAGAGGACTTGGTCCAAAGTGAGATTTCTCCAGCAGATTACGCTTAGGGACAACGGAGCACTTTCATGGACCCTTCGTAGGTGTGTGGACCGCAACGAATGATGAAAATTGCCCTTTATTTTTGTGCAGATATCTTTATGCAATAGCGTTAATCGAAAAGCCGAGAAGTTGACCTTTTTCCTTTTTTCAAATACGATATGGTATCGATGGGCTTTTGCCTCCAGAGATAAGCGGTAAGCCTTCATGGGGTGAGAAACACTATGAACATTTTGGCCCTGCCAGCCGCTTTGGCCTTTACCATAAACCTAACGCTCTGTTTAATTGTCCTCTCCAGCAATCCCAAGAATATCGCCAACAGGCTTTTCGCCTGTTTCGTCCTCTCCTTCGCCACCTGGAATGTGGGCGAATTCATCATGATAATTAGTCAAGATCCCGAAAACGCCGTGTTGGGGGCGAAGATCATCTTCGCCGGTTTGGCTTACGCACCGGTCTTTTTCCTCCACTTTTCCCTCGTATTTCCATTGAAGCAAATAATCCCTTTTTTTCGGAAGAAGAATTTGATCATTCTCTATCTCATTCCCGCCGGCATCCTCACCCTGTTTTTCTCCTTTTTCGCCATTGATGTTCATCGATTGAAACAGGTGAGGAACGTATTCTACTATGCCCTGAAATTCGAGGAACCGTTGGTATTTCAAATATTCATCTTCATTATCGGATGTGTTGGGGGAATGTATGTCTACTGGGGAATTCGTAATCTCATCTCGGCATTGAGGACCACCCGCTTGCCCAAACAGAAATTGCAGATTAAGTATTTGATCTTCGGGATTGTATCCGTGGGCGTCGTGGGAGCAGGGATCACCCTCTCAAATCATTTCCTGGAGCTGGGATGGCCGGTCTTCTTCTTGGCCAGCCTCTATGGCATTTTGGTCAGCCTCTTTTTCGCCATCGCCCTCATCAAATACCGGTTGCTGGATATTCATGTTCTCATAAGGGGCGGCATTCTCTATGCAACCGTCTCCGGCTTCATTCTGGCAGTCTATGTGCTGCTTATAAAGAATATCGGCGAGATGATTTCCGAGGCTTATACCCCTAAATCCCTGTTCGTCGAGTCCATGTTGATCTTAGTCTTGGTCTATATGCTCCGTCCGTTTCAGAGAAAGGCAGAGGATTGGATCGATCGCTTTTTCTATGCGGAACGGTACCACTATCGCACGAAGTTCATGGAATTCAGTCGGGCATTGATCGAGTTGATCGATTTGGAGGATGTGCTCAAGACGACGGGGGGGTTTATTTCGGAGACGCTGCACATCGGAAGCGTTGCCATTCTCCTCCTCGATGGAGAAGAAGGGGGGTACCTAATCCGGTATGAGGAGAATGTCCTGGGGGATTTGAAAATTCGCCCCAATTCCAATCTTATTCAATATCTGAGGAAATCCGGCAAGGGTACGGAGATAGAGAATTTGAGGGTAGAGAAGGGATTGGAAGGGGAAGCGGAGGATTTGCTGAACCTTGGATTTTCGGCCGTCATTCCCTTAATGTTGAAGGAAAAACTGATGGGGCTCATGGTCCTGGGCAGGAAGATGAATCAAAAGGATTACACCAACGAAGAGATCGAGATGATGGAGGCATTCTCCACCCAGACATCTTTGGCAATCTCCCGCGCTCTGATATATCGGGATATAAGCTTAAAGGATAGGCAGATCATGCAATCGGAAAAGATGGCATCATTGGGGGAATTGGCAGCGGGGATCGCCCATGAGATTCGGAACCCCCTGGCAATTATCTCCGGGTCGGCTGAGACCATGAAAAAACAGGGAGATAAGGAGACAAAGGAGGAGATGGTTAACTACATCATGGAGGAGACGGATCGCATCAATGCCATGATCACAAATTTCCTGGATTACGCGAAGCCCAAGGAGCCCAAATTCGTCAGGTGCAATATCGTGGAGGTGGTTGAGAAGAGCATCCGATTGATTTCGCCCCAGGCTAGGACCCAGAATGTTGAGGTTGTAAGGGAACTCCCTCAGAAGGCCCACTATATCGAGGCTGATCCTGAGCTAATTCAGCACGCGTTCATGAATATCGAATTGAACGCGCTGGAAGCGATGGAGACGGGCGGGGTTCTGAAGATAAATCTGCTCACCAATCAGGGAGGACGGATACTGGTCAAGTTTAGCGATACCGGAAAGGGGGTGTCGCCCGAGATTTCCCGGAAGGTATTCGATCCCTTCTTCACCACGAAGGAGGGAGGTACGGGCCTCGGCTTGTCCATTGCCCATACCATCGTGGAATCTCACGGGGGGACCATCACCAACACCTCACATGGAGGAGGGGGGACGACGTTTAGCATTACCCTTCCCGCTCGGAGGGTATGATCGAGATGCGAAAGAGGAATATTCTCATTGTCGAAGACGAAGCGAAGATGCGGAGGATCCTCGAGGTCAACTTGAGGGATAGATACAACGTCCTTCTGGCGAGTAACGGCGATGATGCCCTCAGTGTCGTCAAGGGCAACGAGGTAAACCTCATCCTAACCGATATGAAGATGCCCGGAAAGGATGGTATATCTCTGCTGCACGACGTTAAAGAGTTCGCACCGGGTATTCCCGTCATCCTGATCACCGCATATGGAACCGTCGAATCCGCCGTTCAGGCCATGAGGGAGGGTGCCTATGATTATATCTTGAAGCCCCTGAAGATGAATGAAATCGAAGTGGTAGTGGAAAAGGCGTTGTCCCACGCGAGGCTCATCGACGAAAACCGTAGTTTGAGGGAAGAACTGAAAGCGACTTATGGTTTCGATAATATCATCAGCATCAATCCAAAGATGTTACAGATCTTGGAATTGGTTGGTCAAATCGCCGACAGTAAGGCCACCGTTCTGCTCCAGGGAGAGAGTGGAACGGGCAAGGAACTCGTGGCCCGGGCCATCCACTACAATAGCCAAAGGTCGAGAGGTCCCTTTATCGTGGTCAATTGTTCAGCTATCCCCAGGGAATTGCTCGAAAGCGAACTTTTCGGGTATGAGAAGGGCGCCTTCACGGGGGCCACGCGATTAAAGTTGGGGAGTTTTGAATTGGCCGATATGGGGACCCTCTTTCTCGATGAGATCGGCGAGATGGAAAAGGAATTGCAGGTCAAGATACTGAGGGCATTGGAGGGATATGAGTTTATGCGGATTGGCGGGAACGAATACATCGAGGTGGATGTCAGGGTGATCACGGCGACTAATCGGGACCTCAAGGAAGCGGTGGATATCGGGGAATTCAGGGAGGATCTCTACTACCGTCTCAACGTCGTATGCATCAATCTCCCTCCTTTGAGGGAGCGGAGGGAGGATATTCCGCTGTTGGGGGCCCACTTCATGGAGAAGCACAAGGGTGAGGGCAGGAGGGAGGTAAACGAGATATCGGATGAGGCAATGAAATTAGTCGAGAGATACCATTGGCCCGGGAACGTGAGGGAGCTGGAAAATTGCATTTTGAGGGGCATGGTTCTGGCCAAAACGGGTCGAATCGAGGTGGGGGATTTGCCCGAACAGGTAGTTGAAGGGGCTATAACAGCTGAGGGGCTCCCTCCCCGAAATACCGAGGAGCTAAAAGTAGCGAAGAAGAGGGAAAAAGAGAGGGTGGTAGGCCAAATCGAAAAGCAGTTCATCATGGAGGCCTTGCGGCGGAATAAAGGGAATATTTCCCGCAGCGCCAGCGATGTGGGGATGGACCGGAGACAATTTCAAAATCTGATCAAGAAATACCGGGTTCTCGTGGAGGAATACCGGGGAAGGGGATGACATAAGTGCGAAAGATATGGGCCATAGTGTGGAGAAACTATTCGCAAAAATCATCTTTCATTTTAGTGGATTATAAATTCGCCACTATAGTGCGATAAAAAAAATCGCAGTTTCATGATGAAATGGTTCCCATTTGTGCCCCGAATGACGGAAGGGGATCATGTAACTATTTGATAAAAGGTCACTTTCTAAAGTGGCCTTTTTATTGATCAGCTTGGTACGCAATTTGCGTGATGGTATCGTATAACCACGAATATATGGAGAGGGGTACTATGTGGCAGGCATGGATCACCGGAATCTTAGGTGTTTGGTTGATAATCGCCTCATTCACCATCAGCGGAAATACCATGAACCAGTTGATCGTGGGAGTGGCTGTAGCCGTTCTGGGGTTTTGGTCCGCTGTCAGGATTCAGATGTGACCCATGGGGGGAATGGTATTATAACCTGAAAGGAGATGATAAGGATGAACTTTGCCGAGCAGATTAAGGGGTTTAGCGCAAATCAGGCAGCGAAGATGATCGTGGAAATGCTCTATAGGATTTCCGATGAACGATTGGTTCAATTGACCTATTTGGGTGAAAAGCTTACCAACGACCACGAGGTACTGGATGGAATTAGGACTGTCCGGGGTTTCCTGCAGGACTCCTCCCATCCCACGATCCGTCTCTTTCGAAAGGTACTGGATTATCTGCCACCGGAGAATAGACAAAAGACCTTTAATACCCTGTTTAACCATGCCTGGTTCCTCGGGGGGAAGAAGCGGGAACGATGTGAGCGGAAACGGGGTTTCAGCCCTCCTTTTGTCATGATCCTCAGCCCAACCTGGCGGTGCAACCTCAGGTGTGCTGGGTGTTATACGCTGGGGTATCAGAGACATCCCGGGTTATCCAGGGATCTGGTGATGCGTATATTGGACGAATGTGAGGAATTGGGAATCTACTTCATCACCGTCTTAGGGGGGGAACCTTTCGCATATCCTCACCTCTTCGATATGGTAGAAACTCATCCCAATATCTTCTGGCAGATCTACACCAACGGGACCCTGATGGACAGTGAGAGGGCCCGGAGAATCGCCGAACTGGGCAATGCTTCCGTGGTGGTCAGCATTGAGGGGTATGAGGAGGAGACGGATAGGTGGCGGGGAGAGGGCGTTTATCGGAAGATTATGGATGCCATGGATTATCTCAGGGAAGCGAGGGTATTATTCGGTGCCTCCGCCACGGTGACGAGGCACAATGTGGAGACGGTTTCATCTGATACGTTTATCGATATGCTGATCGACAAGGGGACTGTTGCCCAGATGTACTTCCTCTATCTCCCCGTCAACGGAAAGGCAGATTTTTCCCTGATGGTCACGCCGGAACAACGAAACCATTTGCGTAAAAGGGTTATGGAGATGAGACGAACGAAACCCCTTTTTGTACTGGACTTCTGGAATGATGGTCCCCATGTGAACGGGTGTATCGCTGGGGGGAGGCGGTATTTCCATATCAATGCCAACGGAGATGTGGAGCCGTGCGTATACACACATATTGCCGTGGACAATATAAAGAATGTCAGTTTAGCCAAGGCCTTGGACAGCAAGCTGTTTCGGGCCATTCGAAGGAGACAACCCCATAATGAGAATCACCTGAGGCCCTGCATGATCATCGATAACCCCCACATCATGAGGGAGGTAATCCAGGAAACCCATCCCTATTTTACCCACAACGGGGCCGATGAGATCTATACCGAGCGAAAAGATGAGATGGACCACTATGCCGAAACCTTCGGAAAACTGGCCGATGAGGTCTGGGAAAGGGAATACCCACAAAGGGAATGCGAACCTGCCCCTTCGTGTCCAGGTCGTATCGAGGACGGATTTCAGGATCGATTACGAGAAGCCCGTTCGTGAGATGGAATCATTTATCAAGGACCGGGTGAATCGTCGAGGTGAGGATTACCCCTTCCCGGGTTTACGATGTCAAGAAGGGGAGGGTGATATTTTGAGGTCCGGGAGCATGCTACCAACTTTACTAAATTTTTTAGTCAGCACCTGCTCCACCCTGCAATGCGGGGCATGTTATATCGGAGAGAGACAAAAACCAGGGTTGTGGGAAAATCAACGACTTACCCTTTTTGTTTCTCAGGAGACAGAGTGAATTCGTTTTGAGGCAGGTATATGGAGTTTCATTTTTTGCTGAAGGCCTTTCAACTCGACTTCAAAGGATTTCCTCATATCCAAATACCTGCTTGCATAATGGTATATGGAATCCGAAATGACCACTTCTCCGCCTTTGGCCACCTCCTGAATTCGTTGAGTTAGATTCACCGCTGACCCGACAATCCCATATTTGGCCCTGGTTTCAGAGCCAATGTTCCCGACCACGACTTGACCTGCATTCAGACCAATCCCCATCTCTAATTCAGGCAGACCTTCTCTCGTCATTTCTGCATTAATTGCTTCCATCTCATTTTGCATCTCCATGGCGCATCGAATGGCTCGATCGATCGTAGGTGCAACCGGGCCATCCAATGGGTCAAAAAAGACCAGCACGCCGTCTCCAAAAAAATCGACAATAATGCCTTGATGTTTCTTTATGACCTCGATCATATGGGAAAAATAGCGATTCAGAATACTGACAATCGCTTCCGGATTCAAGGACTCGGACAAAGGGGTAAAACCTCGAATATCCGAAATCAGAATTGCCACCTCACGTTTCTCTCCGCCCAGTCTTGTTGCCTCGGGCTGGCGCATCAATTCTCTGGCGATTTCCTGATCCACATATCGCCCAAAGGTGTTGCTTATGAAGTCCCTTTCCTTGAGACCCTGGACCATAGCGTTGAAGCTGCCGATTAACTGCCCAATTTCATCCTGACTCTTTTGGGGCAGAGGATCTCCATACGTGCCCTGGGCAACATTTACGGCGGTCTGGGAGATTCCCTTGATGGAATGGACCATTTTCCCTGTAACGGATCGGATTAAAACAATGATGAAAATGATACAGAGAATGCCCCCCAGGAAGTAGTAATCTCGAAAGCGAATAATTGGGGCGAGAATCTTGCTTCCCGGTGCGAATAGTACAATGCTCCAAGGGGCCTGCTCAATCCTGTAGAAGCCTGCGACTTTATCTGGAGGATGTCCGGGGCCCCGTAGCGTTCCAAACGGCTTCTCCTTCATGGCCTTCAGGATCGCCAGCTCCAAGGGATCATTCGTCTCTCCAAGCCGACCACGTCCTTTCAACATCGATCCGGTGAGAAACATCCCCGAATTATCCACCAAACCGGCCATCTCACTTTGCCACCAGCTCAGTTTAATAACGTCCTCCATCAGATAGTCAAACCGCACGGTCACCTCAAGTCTTCCCACTTCTTTGCCGGATTCGTCTTTGAGAATCGAGACCAGCGATACTGTTTCATGTTCAGCCTCAGTATCGTATGTGGGGCGAGTGACCTCTGCAATGCTGGCACGGTGAAAGCGCATCATGCGTTGACTGCCAATATGAGGGTGCATCCCATGCATCATTCCTCTTTCAGGTTCCTGATTCAACCACTGGAGATGCACCTTGGTGACACCCTCTAGCTCCCGCAGTTGACTGAGAGTCCAATTTTGTAGAGCGTACTCGCCTCGTTCCCCACCAGTCTTATGAAACATCTCAATCCATTCGATCGCTCTCCCCAGGCGCATGTCCATGTTATGGGCGGCTCGTTGAAGCTTGAGGACGGCAGCCTCTGTCCATTGATTCAACATAACCTGCCTCGCGTAGATAAATCCCAAAAGGCCTATTAAGAAGAGAAGACAAGCGACAGGGAGTAACAGGAAAAATATGAGGCGTTGCCACAGACTTTTCACCGTGAAGAGGTTCATTTGGCCGTTCCTTTCTCACTCCAGAGGTGTTTGTCGGGGGCCTTAACGTTGAATCTTTTTACTACGTGTAACCCCTGTTACAATTTTAGCACTATGCTTTGTTTGATGAAACCATCTGGTGGCAACGAGGTTATTTGATAAGCACTCTGGCCGTGGAAATTACCGGGGAAGTTCCAGGGAGCACTAAAGCCCCGGTTGAGGCGAGACACTGACTCTATCTCGCTTTGCAAGGGCGCTTTGGATTGCGGAATTTAGAACTCCAGGAGCTTGAAGGTGATCACCCTCACGAGGCCCCAGATGGTATCCAGGGCAAGGTGTTGTTCAATGGTGGGGTCGAAGAGGATGTTTACCTTGGCGGGAAATTCATCATCGCCCGCCCATAAGATACAGAGAACCGGAATGCGAGGGAGTGCCTGAAATGTTAATCCTCCATCACCGTAATTGACCTTAACTCCCCCTATGGATAGCCCCGCCTCAAAAAAATCGTCGGCCCGGCGACCGAATTTTTCCTCAAGTGGATTTTTGAACATCTCCAGAGAATGAACTCCCCGGTAAAACATCTCGCCATTTTTCAACTCCTTTTCCGTTACCCATTTGCCGACAAGGGGGAGTTCCTTGGCCTGGATGAGATACTGGAGAATCAAGAGACGAAGCTCAATGCTGAGGGGAGCTTTCCTCTCATGGGCTTTGTGGATAGCCATTTCCCGGGTTAATACCTGATAGGACTCGTTGAGCACCGGGACGTGGTAGCACTGCAGAGGGGGATCGTAAGGGGTGAGGCACCGTTGACACACATCTTCACTGGGAAGACCAGCAAGGGTTTTCCACAGTTTGGCATCAAGCTCAAGGTTTTGGATGGCCTCCCTCTCCTGTTTGACCCGTTCTTCCATGTTCAATACCCTTATGATAGACTTTTATACCATTAAGCTCTTGCGGACTCAATCCTCCGCTCGGACGGATTGACTTCAACGGGGGAAATCTGATACAGGGTTAGGCGATGGATCGTTTCGAACAATTAATCAAGTGTGCCGTGGAACGGGGTGCCACAGAGGCCAAAATAATCCCCGTACATGAAATTGTCCTGGATGAACGGGTAATACTGAAGTGCCAGGTTCCCCTGTGCAACGAATATGGGAACCATCTGCTCTGTCCTCCCAACAGTCCATCCCTTGCTCAATTTCAAGAGGTGCTCAAGGGATACTCGAACGCCCTTTTGGTCCAAGTTCGAACCCCGAGGGATCAATTGAGCTCGAAATCCGAGCAGAGCCTAAAAAAGACGATTTATGCCCGGGCCAATGAGCTCCATGAGATTGTTCATGGTGTGGAAAAACAGGCCCAGGAATTACATTTTATCTTTGCGGCAGGGTTTATCGGGGGAGCCTGCAAGCTGTGTATTCCCTGTGTGGGAGTCAAATCGGGAAGACCCTGCAAACACCCCTTTAAGGCCAGGCCTTCCATGGAGGCCGTTGGGATCGATGTATACCTCACGGCCCAAAAGGCCGGGCTTGGGTTTTCCTACGGTATTGAAGATGAAGTCGTCTGGAACGGACTCGTCCTGCTGGAATGATGAGGGATATTGAACCACTGAGGGATTTTGTGGTTATAGGATTCGGCCTCGCTTGAACATCACAACTGGGATGTTGGGCCGATAATCCGGATGAGACCTTCCACAATTCCAATTTTTCAAAAGATTTCCCTCAGCGACAACGATGTTCCGCATAAACTCAGGAAACTTCAAACGGCCAACCATTGCGTTCATTGATCCGATGGATTTATAATTATTTTTGACCTCAATTTGACCGGAAGACCACTAGCCATTGTCTATCGGCGAAAAGATCTAAGGAGAAACATGGGAGAGAGGGTGAAACGAGAGGATGAGTTGATTAAGGACGGGTGGACGAGGCGGTTCGTCGCCAACGAGCCTCGTTTGAGTGAGGCGGTGGAACTTTACCGATTTATGGGGTATAAAGTCCATCTCGAACCGTTACCCCCTGTAGATTCCGATTCGGCGGAGGAAGAATCCGGAGAATGCAGGACATGTTTCAAAGGCTTTGAGGATCAGTACAAGATTATTTACACACGCCCCCAGAAGGGTGAGCATGGAGGAGATAATCTTCCGTAAGCGGGATCGTGGAAGCCGTTGTTGGTTGATGAGGGAGAAGGATCATGAAGGCAAGAATCACCGTCTTATGCGAGAATACGGTGGGTGCCCTGGTTGGAACTGGGGAACACGGATTTTCAGCTTTTATCGAAACGGAGGGCGGAAATTATCTCTTCGATACCGGCAACGGGTTCTCCATTATCCGGAATGCCCTCTTCTGGAGGAAAGACCTCACAAGTATCAAAAAAATCTTTTTGAGTCACGGACATTTGGACCATACCGGCGGATTGCCGGACGTATTAAGCCTGAGGGGAGGGGTTGAGGTACTGGCACATCCCCTCATCTTTACGGAACGGATCGCCGTGCTCAAGGAAGATAACCTGGAAAGGAGGAGATTCGTCGGAATCCCCTATCGTCGAGTGTATCTCGAGTTCTCCGGGGCGCTATTTGAATTGAGAAAAGATTTCTGTGAAGCGGGGAAAGGGGTTTTCTTAACGGGAGAAATCCCGAGAAAAAACGCCTTTGAGAAGACCGACCCGAGGCTCTTCGCAAAGGATGATGGCAATTGGGTGCCCGACCAGTTCTTGGATGATCAATCCCTCATTCTGGATACGCCAAAGGGATTGGTAATCATTTTCGGATGCGCCCATTCAGGCATGATCAACACGATCAATCACGTCATGGAGAAGACGGGGAAGGAGAGGATTTACGGCCTTCTCGGGGGGACACACCTGGCATTTTTGACCCCTGAGCAGCTCGAGGAGTCCATCGATGCCATCAAGAGGCTGGCGGTGGAATATATCGGTGTTTCTCACTGCACGGGCATGAGGGCCTCCATGAGGTTGGCTCAAGAATTCGGGGATAGGTTCTTTTTCGCCAATGTTGGGTCGGCGTTCGAAACCTGAGAAGAATCTAAGGTTTGCCTAAGAAGATTCATTGGAGAGAGAAGATGCCGTGTATTTACGGGCCTGTTCCATCGAGGAGATTGGGTGTTTCCCTCGGGGTCGATCTGTTCCCAGGAAAGACGTGCTCCTACGACTGCATTTACTGCCAGTTGGGGAGGACGCCCAAGAAGACCATTCAGCGGGACGTATATCTACCTGCCGAGTTGATCATCCGCGAGGTTAAGGACTTCTTGGCCCAATTGGAGACCCCCGTTGACTATATTACCTTCTCCGGTTCAGGGGAACCCACCTTACATTCCCAGATTGGGACTATCATCGGGGAAATCAAGGAGATGACCTCCATACCGCTGGCCGTTATAACGAACGGATCCCTTCTCTTTATGGACGAGGTCAAAAGGGATCTCAGCGAAGCGGATTTGGTGATTCCATCTCTGGATGCCGTCTCCAAGACCGTACATGAAACCATCAACCGACCCGAAGAATCCCTTGAAATTGATCGGGTCATCCAGGGGCTCGTTGATTTCAGAGAGCAGTTCCGAGGACAAATCTGGATTGAAATCCTCTACTGCCGGGGCATCAATGATAGTCCTTCTGAAGTCGCAAAGATGAAAGAAGTACTGGAGCGAATCAATCCCAATCAGATCCAGCTCAACACGGTTTATCGACCTCCGGCGGAGGATTTCGCTTCTCCCTTGACAGAGGAGAGACTGAGCGAGATTAAGGAAGTGTTCGGCGGCAAAGCATCGGTCATAACCCCCTATCGGGGCAATAGATCCATCGGGGGAAAGGGAGAGGTTGAGGCACACATTATTGATGCCCTGAAGAGGAGGCCTCTTACGGCCGACGATATGTCGGAGATCCTGGGCCTTCACCCCCAAGAGATCATCAAGCATCTGAAAGGACTCCTCAACGGCAAGAAGGTCCGCCACAGATTACACGGCCACAAGATCTTTTACGAAATCGCAAGTTGAGCTCCGACGGAAATGGCCCCCACGGGGAAGTCGAAACTCATTTCCGGTGAAAGAGGGGACTGAGTATGAAGATTTTGGACGATATCATGGATTCCCTTTCCCATAGGGAGATGAAAGTACGGGAGATTCACGTCTGTGCTCACTGGACAGCGGTGCTGAGCAGAAACTGTGGCCTTTCTTCCACCATTAGGGAAGAGTTTCATGGACATAAGGGAGTAAGGGATGTTGGTCATTTAACGGAAAAGAACGCTTTTGAACTCGCCCTCTATTCCCGGTCTGAACACCTCCTCGAGGCGTCCATCGGCATGGCGGCTATCAATTCCCTCATCGACATCGATGAATCCAGGTGTGTCGAGGCCAATGCCTACGAAGTCCTGTTGGAGAAGGGCAGGGGAAAGAATGTGGCTATTGTGGGCCATTTCCCCTTTATTTCCATGTTGAAAGACTCGGCGAAAAAACTCTGGGTTATCGAGAAACGGCCATCGGAAGGGGATCTTCCGGAGGAAGCGGCTGAGGAAATCCTACCCCAGTGCGATGTAGTGGGGATCACTGGAACGACCTTTATCAATCACACCGTGGAAAACCTCTTGGGTCAGTGTAAGGGAAGTTTTGTCGCCTTGATCGGTCCCACCGCTCCCCTTACTCCCGTCCTCTTCGATTATGGGATCGATGTTATCTCGGGTTCGAAAGTGGTGGAAACCCAAAAGGTGATTCGTTTCATCAGCCAAGGGGCTACCTTCAAGGAGCTGCATCACCATGGCGTCAAATTGCTCACCATGATGCGGTAGGGCGACATAATAGAATATCCCATCACTCTTTTTCCCCTCCGAAAAGCCCCCGGGGCCGCCAAATGAGAATGAGCATCATAAAAGCATACATGAATATTCTTTGGAGAAAAGGGATATAGAGAATTCCGAAAGCCTCCAACTGGCCGAGGATGAGGGCTCCGACATAGGCGCCGTTGATACTTCCCAAACCACCGATGACCACTACGGCAAAAGCGGTCATGATATAACGATGGCCCATATCCAGGTTGATGTTTATCATTGGGCCATGAAAAACCCCCATCAAGCCTGCCAGCCCTGACCCTATGGTAAAAACGATCGTATAGAGGCGAGGGACGTTGATGCCCAGCCCATTGGCTAATTCCCTATCGGATGAGGCGGCGATGATCTTTTTTCCGTATCGCGTCTTGTTGAGAAAAAGCCAGATGCCCCAAAAAACGGAGAAACCCACACCGGCGTAGAAGAGGTTATAGATGGGATATCCCACGCCCAAGATGGGCACTACACCTTTGAGAATTTGGGGTTCCTGGACGGTGTACCAATTAACGCCCCAGATCAGGCGGATAAGATCTTCAATGACAAGGATCAGGCCAAAGGTGAGGAGGAGCTGAAAATTGACGTCGATACGATATGTATGCCGGAGGAGGAAACGTTCGGTTACCGTTCCAACCCCCGCCACGAGAAGGGGGGCAAGGAGGACTGAGAGCCAGAAATTTCCCGTCCAGTGGATGACTTGAAAGGTGAAATAGGCCCCGATCATGAAGAAAGCACCGTGGGCAAAATTGAGGATACCCAACAGGCCAAAAATGAGGCTGAGGCCCGCGGCCAGCAAAAAGAAGCAGGTGGAGAGGGCGAGGCCGTTCAAAAAGAAGTGAATATAAACGTAGGGTTCCAGGAGGACCTCTATCTTTCTTAAGAAATAAAGCCCCTTAATCTGTCTAGGGGCATTATTTCAACGGAAAGGGAAGATATATGGCATGGTAATTCATAAAAAAAGCCCTAAACGGCCAGGTATCTCCCGATAATTTCCCTGTCTTCCTTGAGCTCCACCATCGATCCTTGGTGGTGAATAAGGCCCTTATTGATAATGTATCCCCTTTTGGCTACCCTCATGGCAAACCTCATGTTCTGCTCTGCCAGGAGGACGGAGATGCCCGTCTTGACTATCTCGTGAATCAATTCCCCAATGGTTTTAACGATGAGCGGGGCCAGACCTTCGGAGGGTTCATCCAATAACAACAACTTAGGGTTGGTCATCAGGGGTCTGGCTACGGCGAGGATTTGCTGTTCACCCCCGCTCAAATGCCTTCCTTTCCTGTTTTTGAGGCTTTCCAGGATGGGGAAGGTCTCGAAAATCTTCTCAACGGTCCAACCTCCCTCCGACTTCCTTTCGATCACCTCCAGGTTGTCCTGAACGGTGAGGGTGGGGAATATTCTCCTATCCTGGGGGACGTATCCGATTCCCATGCGACTAATCTCAAAAGGCTCCATCGTAGATATCTTTTTGCCCTCAAACGTGATGCTCCCCGATGCGGGATGGACGAACCCCATGATGGACCGAATAGTGGTCGTCTTACCTGCCCCATTTCTTCCCAACAGGCAGATCACTTCCCCTTCCCTTAGGTCGAGGGAGATACCTTGAAGGATATGGCTCCTCCCGTAATACGTGTGAATATCGTTAACCTCCAGCATCACCATTCTTCCCCCAGGTAGGCCTCAATGACTCCCTCGTCTTCCTTAATTTCATCAGGATTTCCGTCGGCGATAATTTCCCCCTGGTGCATGACCACAATCCTCTCGGCGATGGAAAAGACCACGCTCATATCATGTTCTACTAGCAAAATGGTCATATCTCGTTTTTCGACCAGTCCTCCGATGAATTGGACCATCTCGTCCGTCTCCTCTGGGCCCATACCCCCTGTGGGCTCATCCAGGAGGAGCAGAACGGGGTCGATAGCCAAGGCGACGCCGGTCTCAACGAGACGTTGATCACCATGGGAGATGACACCACACAGGAAATTCCTCTTATCGGATAGGCCGATTGTGTTGAGAATGCTGTCCGTCTCATCGTTGGCCGTCTTGAGGTTTCTGTCCAGGGCGAGCATCTTGGCCGTCTTCCTCATCTTGGACAGAACCGCCACCCTGATATTCTCATATACCGTCAGATCCGGGAAGAGGTTAGTAATTTGAAAAATGCGGCTGACACCTATCCGTGCGATCCGATAAGGAGGGAGGCCGGTGATGTCCCTTCCGCGGAAATAGACCTTGCCCACCGTGGGTTTCAACCTCCCCGTCACCAGGTTGAAGAAGGTCGTTTTTCCCGCTCCATTCGGTCCGATAACCGCTGTGAGCTCTCCTTCGCTGAATGTGAGATCAACGCCTGCCACGGCTGCGAGATCGCCAAAGTGTTTTCTTAGTCCCCTGGTTTCGAGAATATTCGCATCTGCGCTCATGGCGTATCCCCTTCGGAGGCAAAGAATTTACCCCGTATGAAACCCACAATTCCCCCGGGCAGGAAGATGACAAAACCGATGAGAATCGCACCGAGATAGATCATCCACAACTCCGTATACCCCGATATGATCTCCTTCAAGTACATAAATATGGCAGCGCCAACTGCCGGGCCGAGGAAAATCCTCATTCCTCCCAGAAGGCTCATGAATACGGGTTCAGCCGATTTCGTCCAGAAGGCGATGTCGGGGGCGATGGACATTTCGAAAGGAGCGAAAAGGGCCCCCGCTACTGCGCAAAAGAGGCCCGAGATGACGAAGGAGACCAAGCGGTACCTCCTCATGGGGATCCCCACGAATTCAACCCGCTCGTGGTTTTCCCGGATGGACTTGAGGATCAAGCCAAAGGGAGAGTTGATGATTACCCAGAGGATAAGGATGCATACGCCCACTATGGTGAGGGTGAAGTAGTAGTAATTGGTGATCGAGGAGAGCCCAATCGTTGAGCCGAAAACATTGAGGGTTGGACGGGGAATTCCAACGAGTCCATCGGCCCCTCCTGTCACGCTGTCCCACTTCCAGAGGATGGTGTGGACCATCATCCCGAAGGCAAGGGTGAGCATGGCGAAATAGATTTCGTCGAGTCGAACGCAGAAGAAGCCGATGATCCACGCCGAAAGGGTTGCTATGATGATAGCGAATAAAAATGCCAGGGGCAGGGAGGGCGATACGTTGAGGAGGAACAGACCGGTGGTATATGCGCCAACGCTGAAGTAGGCCGCGTGCCCGAAGGAAAGGAGCCCGGTGTACCCGAAGAGGAGGTTGAAACTGAGGGCGAAAAGGGCCATAATGAGCATCTCGGTAACGAAGACGACCAAAAAATCCGAAAGATAGAGAGGAATGAACGCCATGGCCAGGATAGCCATGACAATCCACAATAATTTGGAGCGGATGCTCAGGGCCGCACATATGCCACCCCATTTTTTCATCCCCATTAAGCCACCTCCTCCCCGAACAATCCGCGGGGTCGTATGATGAGGATGACGGCCATCAAGACATACATAAAGGCCATCTCAAAACGAGAGAAATAGAGGATGCCGAAGGCATTAAGCTGGCCCAGGAGCAGGGAACCCAATAGCGCCCCCGGGATGTTTCCCAACCCCCCTATTACCACCACGGCAAAGGCCTCAACGATGGTGTGGACATCCAATTCGAGCATGATGGACCGCAGGGGTGCAGCCAGAACCCCTGCAAGCCCGGCCAAAAATGCCCCAAAGGCAAAGACCACCGCATATAATTGTGGGACGTTAATTCCCAGTCCACTGGCCACCTCCTTATCGGATGAAGCGGCCCTGACCATTTTGCCCAGCTTGGTTCTGGTCAGAAGGAACCAGATAGCAACACCCACAAGTATTCCCATGAGAATGACGAAGAGATTATATCGTGGATATCCCGCGCCGAGCATGGGCACGGCGCCCATCAGTACCTCCGGTTCCGAAACCGTATAATACGAAACTCCCCAAAAGAGCCTGACAATGTCGGTTACCAGCAGGATAATCCCGAAGGTGAGGAGCAGTTGAAACGTGATGTGGATGCCGTAGACGGGACGGAGCAAGAAACGCTCGATGATAATGCCGATCCCGGCGCAAACGAGGGGAGCGAGGATCAGAGCCCACCAGAAGGTGCCGAGCCAATGGGTGAATTGGAAGGTGAAATAGGCCCCGAGCATGAACAGTGATCCATGGGCCAGGTTGAGAATTCCCAAGACGCCGAAGATCAAGGTCAGCCCTGAGGCGATAATGAAGAGGGTCATGGCGCTGGTCAGACCATTCAGGAAGAAGAAAAAGAACATCGAAATATCCACCCGAACCTCCTCCAATGAACCCGTTTATCCCCAATACGAGGTTCCGCCCAACGGCCGTTTCCAGTAACGAGGGCCATTGGGCGGAAACCTTGAAATACGATCTCAGGACCCCCTCGGCTTATGTATCCCGTAAATATATGCTCCCTCCTTACCGAGCCGAAATTGCCTCGAGTATCACCCGGGGCAAATTCGCAATTCAAACCGATGGAGCCTATTTAAAGATGTGTTTCATCCAGGGCGGTTTGCCCTTTTCCGCGCGGCGTTTCAAGACATCCTCGATGGGTTCGATAACCTCCTTACCTACGGAGTCATTAATCTTAGCAACCCGCATCGCTCCTGTAAAGCCCTCGAGCTCGGGCGCTTTTTGGGTAAAACCCCACGGGACATCCGACATGGCCTGGTGATCTTCCTTCCTGATCCACCGGTCGTATCCAGGGGTTTCGAATTTCATCCCCTCCATCGCCTCAATCACCGCATCCGTTTCGGTCGTATTGGCTTTTTCGATCGCCTTCTTGTACGCGTATATCAGGCCGTAGGCATCGTGGGCTACGATGTGGGGAGGTTGGCCCCAAAAGCCTTGGAATTTTTCGACCCATTTCGTATTCCTCGTCGTTGTGGGATGCTCAAACCAGTAACCATGGGCCGCAGTATACAGGCCCTCGGGCATTTGAGATGCCTTCCCCCTTTTGATGGCAAGGGCGCTGAAGGCATCAAGGGCCAAGCCCGCGGGGGTCATGAAGGCCCCCACCTTTTCGAAGAACCCGTAGCGTTGTGCCTGCTTGGTGAAGGTTACGAAGTCTCCGCCCCACAGGGGTGAATAGACGGCATCCGGTTTTGCCCCGAGTAGCTTGAGGATATAGCTGGTGTAATCCCCCGTGGCGAATTTGGGCCATGCCTGAACTTGCACCACCTCCACATCCGACCTTCGGTTCAGGAGATGGGTGATAAAGGCCCCCCAGGAATCCCAGCCATAGCTGTAATCGGGGCCTATCACCGTCCACTTCTTATGGGGTAGCTTCGCGGCGATGGCGGCAGCCCCAGCCCCTATCTGGTAGCAGTTGGGATGGACCCTGAATACGTATTTATTGAAGGCCTCGGTGGTGATTCGTGGAGATGCGGCGCAGGGGATGAGGGCCATCCTCTTGAGTTCTTTCAGAACCGGGACCACCCCCAACGCAACACCACTGCTGTTGAAGCCATGGAGGAAATCCGCGCCCCAATCGAGGACGTGTCTTCTCGCCTTTCTCACACCAACCTCGGGGTTGACGGAATCGTCCTCAAACCTCAGTTCAACCTTTCTCCCGAGTATTCCTCCAGCCTCGTTGATCTCGGTCGCCGCCAACATTGAACCTTGTCTCGCTGCTTGTCCCCAGGCGGCAACGACGCCCGAGAGGGAATAGATACCGCCGATCTTTATGGGTTTTGTAGCAGCCCACGCTCGTCTAGGCCCTCGGGACAGGCCCTGGAGGGCTGGAGCTCCCAGGATTCCCGCGCCGGCCAAGGTGGAATACTTCAAAAATTTTCGCCTTGAAATTTTCTTCGCCATCAGTAATACCTCCATTGGATTGGGTTATGAAACCAAAGGACCTAAGCAGCGTCCCCCAAAAGGAATACGAGTTAACGTGGTAGATCACCTCCTTTCTGAGTAATTAAGATGAAGAAATACCATCCTTCGACAAATCCCATCGGACCCTCAGGGCACATTTCTTACTAAATTACTAAAGAATTATACTAAGAATTAAGATGGCTGAATTACCCTCCCTTTCTCAACTGAGGTCTCAAATCGGCCTTCGGGTGGGCGGATATCTCCCTCTCCCTCATCCAAATACACCTCAAACATCTCAATTTCCAAAGANNCCATCACTGTTTTGAATCTCCAATTTCTTTGCTCGAAACTAACATTATTTACTAAGTTAGTCAAGATTAATTTGGCAAAATCCCGTTTATTAAGGTACAATCATAGGGAAAATCGGCATGATATCCTTCCATCCTTGTCTTAAACACGATACAACCGGAAACAATCGTTCAGCATACATTCACCGTTTGATGGATGCTTGACAATCCTTTGGAGTTGGTTGAAGATAGGTTGGCCAGTGATATTTCGGGAAGAGAGAACCAAAGGTGCCCTTAAGTGGATTGATGATTTTTGATTGGAGACAAAGGGAGGGGTGGTTTTATGAACATGGCCAGTTTTTTCAAACCGTGGGTGGAGAAGTCGCCGGATAAGACGGCCATCATATTCGAGGAAACGCGGATCAGCTATGCCGAGTTCGACAAACTCGTCAACAAGGTGGCCAATGGTCTCCTCAGCTTGGGATTGAAAAAGGGGGACGTCGTTTCGTTATTCCTTCCCAGCTTGCCGGAGCTACTGATGAACTACCTGGGGACGGTCAGGGCGGGTTTGGTCGTCAATGTGGTCAATGCCATGCTGAAAGACATAGAAGTGGAATATATCCTGAAGGACTGCCAGACGAAGGCGGTCATCGTGGACAAGGGCCGTGAGCCGATTTTGGAGAAAGTGAGAGGCAATGTCAAATCGATGGAACACAAGATTCTTTTGGGCGGTGACAAAAAGGATGATTCCATGGCCTTTGAGTACATCGTGGAGATGGCCTCGGATGAATTCACACCGGCGGAGATGCATGAAGAAGACCTCTGCCACCTCATGTATACCTCTGGCACGACGGGTTGGCCAAAGGGGGTGATGGCAACCCACAAGAATATCACCCATAATGTAACCGAATTCGGCAAGATCCATTTCAAAGAAGATGATACCATCATGGTGGCAACTCCCATTTTCCACTGCTGGGGGCTCGTTAACGGGACCTTCGGGATGCTCAGCCGGGGGGGAACGGTGATTACCGTGGAAAGGTTCTATCCGGAAAAGGCCCTGGATGATATAGAAAGGCTCCGCCCCACCTGCTTTATCGGGGTTCCTCCCATGTATAACCTCTTTGTCAAGACACCGGATGTCGAGAAGAGGAAGATCGGTTCCGTTGTATTCTGTCTGTCCGCAGCCACGAAGATGCCGGTGGAACTGATCAAACTGGTTGAGGAGAAACTCAGGTGGAGGTATGCGGAGGCGTGGGGGCTGACTGAGGTCTCCTGCGTGGGGACAACGGCGCCATATACCGAGACCAGGGTCGGTTCCTGCGGGTATGGCATGGCCGATGCCAGGTTGAAGGTGATCGATGGAAAGGGAAATGAGGTCTCCGTCGGACAGAGGGGCGAATTGTGCGTTAGGGGCACCTGTGTGACCAAGGGCTATTTGAATAAGCCGGAGGCGACACGGGAGGTCTTCGATGAGGAGGGGTGGTTTCATTCGGGGGATATCGCCATCATGGATGAGGATGGTTATGCCTATATCGTTGACCGCAAGAAGGACATGATCAATGTCGGCGGGGAGAAGTTGTTCCCCAGCGAGGTGGAGGACATCATGCTCACCAACCCCAAGATCAAGGACCTGGTCATCGTCGGGATTCCCGACGAGCTGAAGGGGGAAGTGGGCAAGGCATTCATTGAGCTCAAAAAGGAGGATCAGGCGACGGAAGAGGAGATCAAGGAGTTTTGCAAGCCCAGGATGGCCCCTTATAAGGTTCCGGCGGTCATCGAATTCGTGGATGAAATCCCGAGAAGCGCCTCGGGAAAGGCCCTCAGAAGGCTTTTGAGGGATAAGGAATGGGAGAAGTCCCAGAAGGGATAAATTCAACCCCAGAGGTGTTACGCCATGCTGGTAGTAGGGGAAAGGATCAATTCTAGCAGAAAAAGCATTGAGCCGGCCATCAGGGATAGGGATGTAGGATTTATTGAGAAAGAGGCACGGGATCAGGTTGACGCCGGAGCCCATGTCATCGATGTCAACACTGCCACGTTAATGGACGAAGAGGCCGAATCCCTCAAATGGACGGTTCAATTGATTCAGGAGGCGTTAGAGGTACCCATATGTATTGATAGTCCAAATCCAATCGCTATGGGAGAGGTTCTCCCTCTCTGTAAAGGGAAGGCGATGGTCAACTCTATAACCGCGGAGAAGGAACGATACGCTAAGCTGATCCCCTTAATCCAGGAGCATAAGCCTAACGTGGTTGGGCTCTGTATGGATGACCGGGGAATGCCCGATTCGGCGGAGGACCGAATTCGGATCTCCTCAGACTTAATCGGGAAACTCACCAAAGACGGGGTTCCCATAGGGGATATCTACATCGACCCCGTAGTTACCCCAGTCAGCACGGATACACGATATGGGATGGCAGTATTGGAGGCCATTGCGGCGATTATGAAGGCATTTCCGGGGGTCCACACTATCTGTGGCCTGAGTAACGTCTCCTATGGCCTTCCCAAACGAAAACAGGTGAACCAGATGTTCTTGGTTATGGCCATGACCAAGGGTTTGGACGCGGTCATCCTGGATCCGTGTGACAAGCGCATTATGAGCAATTTGATTACCACAATGACCTTGTTGGGGCAGGATAAGTTCTGCATGAACTACCTTGCGGCATTCAGGCAGGGGAAATTCGATTGAAGGCGAGAGGAGGGGCTAATGATGGCAGACCTAAGTGGGATCTCCTTGATGGTGCAAGAGGGAAATTTCAAGGAAGTGGAGCGGCTTACACAGGAGGCCTTGCAAGAGGGGCTATCAGCACAAGACATTCTCAATGGAGGCCTCATAGCGGGGATGAGCGTAATAGGGGAGCGATTTAAGAGGAATGAGTGCTTCGTCCCCACGGTCCTGCTGGCCGCTCGGGCCATGAAGATGGGGATGGCCCTTTTGAAGCCCATTCTGGCCGATACGGGGGTAGAGTCCATTGGCAAGGTTGTGCTTGGTACGGTTAAGGGGGACCAGCACGATATCGGCAAAAATCTTGTGGGGATGATGTTGGAAGGGGCGGGATTCGAGGTGATCGATTTGGGCACGGATACCCCCAGCGAAAAATTTGTGGAAATGGCCAGGGAGAAAAAAGCCGACATCGTTGGGATGTCCGCCCTCTTGACCACCACCATGCCCGGCATGAAAACCACCATCGAGGCCTTAAAATCAGCGGGATTAACGGTTAGGACGATGATCGGCGGGGCCCTTGTTACCCAACGATATGCGGACGAAATCAACGCCGATGCCTTCGGCAAAGATGCCGCCGTTGCCGTGGAGAAGGCCAAGGAGTTGATAGGGAAGTAATAGGGCTTGTTGAAATCGAAAAATTGACGGCTTCGTAAAAAGTCCATCTACTGCGTTGCGCTGCATCCCCTGCCCTGTTAAATTGAAGGCAGCCATATCGAGAGATATGGGATAGAGAAGCTGCTTGAAAACAGTAGCATCAAACAAAGAAAATATTTAACAGGGTAAATCATTGCAGCGTACTTCTCTGTATGCCCCATTCCTCAGGTTTCGCGCGCCTTGCATCTGGGGCTTTTTACTGTGCCGTCTGATTTATGACTTCTTACGAGACCATCAAAAATTGGGTTCCATACGATAGAGCAAGGGGAGGTTATCATGGAATACACCGGAAGAGATCACGTCAGGGCAGCCTACTCGAGATCCTTTACGGACAGGGTTCCCGTCTATCCCATTACCAGCCTCATCAATGCCAAGGTGGCTGGGATAACCATTAAGGAATATCTCACCGACCCCAAGAAGTTCGCCAAGGCGGTCATCGCATCCTATGAGCGCTTTCGAGGGGATGTGGTTACCATGATGGCGGACCTGGTGATGGAGACGGAGGCGTGTGGCAGTACGGTTGCAATGCCCGAAGACGACTTGGCCTATGTCACCAAGCATATACTTGATAATAAGAAGAAGCTCCTCAAGATGAAAGTTCCCGATCCGCTGAAGGATGCACGATTGCCCTACTACATCGAGGGGCTTTCCCGAGCAAGGCCCCACATTACCGATGCCGCGGCGGGGAGCGTCATCAGCGGGCCCTGGCAGATCGCCGTCAATCTGAGGGGAGCCGAGCAGATCATCCTGGATACCTTTGATGATCCCGAGTTCGTCCACGATTTGATGAAATTTACCACTGAGTTCGCCCAACGATTCGGAATGGCCATCAATAGCGAGGCGAGGGTAGGGCTGAGCTATTCCGAGGCGGCGTGTTCCCTGAACCTCATTTCCCCTGATATCTACCGTACATTCGTCCTCCCGTACCATCAGCAATTAGTGAACTACTTCAGCGAGAAGAGGACCGGGATTACCCTGCACATCTGCGGATACATCGACCCTATTATGGAGGACGTGGTGGGTACGGGTATCTCCGCCCTCAGTATAGATTGTTACTCATCTCTCAAGAAACTGATGAAGGTCTCCAACCGGAAGCTCGTGATCATCGGCAATGTGGACATCCTGCTCTTCAAGGATGGAACAGAGAAGCAGATCGAGGAGGCCACGAAGTGGTGCATCGACACGGCAGCTCCCTATAGTGCCTTCGTCCTCTCATCTGCCTGCGAAATACCACCCACAGCTCCACTGGCAAACATCGACCACTTCATCAAGTTTGCGCATGAATACGGACGTTACGAGCGGATGGTTCCGGGATGGATTGGATATAAGATGTAGGGTAATGAACCCCTTTACCTAGGTAAGGAGACGTATCCCAAGAAAGGAGTGAGGTATGGATTGGAAAAAATACGTGCAGGATCTGAATACCTATATCCGCCCTAATAGCTTCCCTGTAGGTATCAACCTGGTTAAGCGGCTGAAGGATCTTCCTCCAGGGGCCAGGAAGAGGCGGTTTAAGATCAACGTTTGCCAACTGAGCGCGTATGCCCGACGCTATGGATGGAACCTCTACGGGGAGGCCAAGGATATGGATTGTCTCCTGGGGGCCTGTACCTGCGGGTTAATTCCCACTCCTGACCGGGTGACTAAGGGAGTGCTGGGGGAAAAGGTTTATCAGAAGGACCTGAGGGCGGCGGTGGCGATGCAAAAGGCCCTACCGAAACTCGACCCGGTCTATAAGGCGGTGGCCTGTTATGCCTTGGGCACGGTAGACGGCATTGATCCGGATGTGATCATGGTCTACGTCGACTCCGCCCAGGCCATGAGGTTAACCCAGGCAGCTCTGTGGCACAGGGGTGGCAGCCTCCAGACCCCATCGGTTGGGGATGCGGGAATGTGTGGCATCGGTGTCGCCTATGTGATGAAAACGAGAGGGGTGGCCAGGGAAGTCCCGTGTTTGGGAGATCGGAGGTTTGCGGCCGTTCAGGACCACGAGCTCTTCTTCTCCTGGCACCGGGACCGAGCCGAGGAGATGATGGAGGGCTTGGAGGGGACTCACAGGGGAGGAATTCGATACCCCATCCCCACATCATTGGATGAAGCCCCAATGCCTCCCAACTACATCGTCGAGGTTCAGGATTTGATGGTAAAGAGGAAACCGGCCAAGAAGAGGGGGAAATAAGGGAAAACGGTACCTCCTCATCGTCGGCAGTATCTCCACCACGGAGGGGGAGTATTCTTGAAAGGGGAGGATATGAGGTCTGACCGCGGGATTGATCCTTCCGCCGAAAGGTAACGCTCCTTTACCAATTATCTCATTCTGATGATCTCGTAAAAAGTCAAAATTCGATGGCAAAGTAAAAAGCTCCAAATTCAAGGCACGCAAATCCTGAGGAATGAGGCGTACTTACAGTACGCTGCAGTGATTTACCCTGTTAAATATTTTCTTTGTTTGATGTTACTGTTTTCAAGCAGCTTCTCTATCCCATATCTCTTGATATGGCTGCCTTCAATTTAACAGGGCAGGGGATGCAGCGCAACGCAGCCCTTCGGCTTTGCTCAGGACCGTGAGCATGTCGAACGGAAGTTGGACTTTTTACGAAGCCATCAATTCTTACTCTTTTAAGCCGGCCAAATCCTTTGCGAGTTTTTTCTTTCCCTCCAGGTCAGCCAACCTGCTTACCATTACCCTCTGTGCTTGAACTGGACCAGCGCCGTGCCATGTTCCGGCTCCGTGCTGACCGGCTATCCAGTGTTGAAGGAATTTTATCATACGCATCCTCTTTTCCGCGGGCACGGTCGTCCTGTAGAACTTCTCCACGTATTCCTTGGTTTCGGGATTCTTTAGCTCCCTCTCCGAAGGCATGGTCACCACCAACCCGCCCGCCAAATCCCCTGCTATTTTCATCATCTCCCAGAATCCGTTGGCAATATTGATCTTAGCCACATTCCCAAACATATCATCTGGTAAGAAGACACCGGAGCCCTTCGGTTCCTCGGAACCCTCTACGGCAGAAGCCAGGGCACATGCCCTTGCCGTCTCGCTCAAAGTGATCATGTCCGTGATCTTCTCCCTTACCTGTGGAACCTTCTCCAACCCAGCATATTCAACCAGAAGCTGCGTGGCGCCAATTACGAGGTCGGCGAAGCCCACTTTACACGCCCCACCGCAGTTCATCCGATGGATTTTGGCGAAGCGCGCTACCAGTTGCCGAGTATATTTCACCTCTTCACACATGAAGACTCTCTCCCGGGGAACGAATACATCGTCGAAGACCATCAGGGAAGTCTCCCTCTGTCCGTATACGGGATTACCCAGTTCATGGATGTCCTCGACCATTTCTCTTTCGGCCGTATACGGGGTATATTGGCAAATATAGCTGATGCCTTCGGCCCCGTTGGGAACGGCAAAGGCAACGGCGAAATCCTCCTCACCCTCCCGTAAGGCTTGCCCAGGGATGACCATCGTTTCATTGGCGGCTATTGCTCCACTCTGATTTACCTTTGCCCCCCTTACCACCAACCCGTCCTTCCTCCTCTCGGAGACATGAACGAATACGTCGGGATCCTCTTGTTCCACGGGCCTCTTGCTCCTGTCCCCCTTCGCGTCGGTCATGGCACCACTACAGGCCAAGTCATTCTTCTGCAGGTATTCCAGGTATTCGTTAAATCTCTTATTGTAGTCAGTGGAGAGATCCCTATCCATCTCCCACGTGACGCTGGCCAGGGTATTGATGGCGTCGCACCCCACACACCGGTAATTACAGGTGCCTACTTTTTGGGCGGCTAAAAGGGCCATATCCGCCCGTTTGCGCAAATCTTCAATACTTCCGTTTACGTGCAAGGACCTGTTTATCTTTTCATGTATGAGATGAGATTGGGCCGTCATGGTTGTTTCGAAATCGGGATCCATGGCAAGCTCATACATCTTCGCGGTGGCATCGATGACGGATTTTGTCGTTGGGTTTTCAAACAGGTCATTTACCCTTTTCCCACCGAGGTAGACCTTTGGGTGCTGCTGTTTGATGCTTTCGACGTACTCTTGGGCAGATTTAATGGCCATGTTATGTGTCTCCTTTCTCAATCAACCTTCAAGGATCTCAAGCTCCCCGAGTTTCTATTGATCCCGTCCTCCCTTTCTCACGGAATATTTGGCATAGTTCCCTGGCCAGTTGATAGTTGTAAACCATTGTAATCTCCATCAGGCTTGGGGAACCTCTATGCCCAAATTCTTATATTGGCCATAATGCTTTGCAACCCGCATCATGTGTTCGACATTTTCCATGGGGGTTCCCGGTGCGACTTCGCAGGAGGTAGAGAGGATGTAGGCGCTATATTTGGCGGCCGTATCGATGCACCTTTTAACCTCCTTTTCCACATCTTCCTTTGTACCCCAGGCAAGGATTTTTACGTCAACGTTTCCGATAACCACGACCTTCTTTTGTGTGATTTCCATCATCTTCTCCAAAGATGATGGTGTGTCGATGCTCAAGCCGGCCAATCCTACTCCAATCAGGTCCTCCATGATGGGATCGATATATCCGCAGATATGCAAGGTCAATCCAGCCTTTCTCTCCTTGAAATAGTCGACCAGGTTGGAATGGTAAGGTTTGATGAAGGTCCTATATATATCGGGTGATATCACACTGCAAGAACATGCCGCTTCGGAGAACCCCAGACCAGCCCCCGCATCCTTGATGGTACTCGTTACCTGTTTCACCACCTCCGTGGTGAATTTCATCAATTCATGGACCCAATCGGGGTCGTCAAAGCTGTCCAAGATGAGGGTATCTAGGCCCCTGAGGTAACTCGCTATCGACCACGGACCTACGCAGTTGGCACTGACGGGGGCATCCTTGACGACCTCCATAACCCTCTGGAGCCCCTCCAAGTAATAGGGAAACCGTGCGTCTTTTTTCGCATCGGGGACTTTCAGCTTTGACAGGTTGGCCTTATCTTCCAAAATGTGTCTTTTTACCTCCACCCCAGTGTCCTCCGGAAATTCCACCTCCGTGCCGATGGCCTCGGCCTCCATCAACAAATCCGTCATCAGGACGGCGATATCGGGCTCAAATTGCTCGTAATAGCGGATGACCGTTTCGGCAAGGATCTTTGGATCCTTCAGAAAATCTCTGGATTTCACACCAAACCATGCCACCCCGCCCAGCCCTATAATGGGATAACATGGAACCCGGTCCGTAAAAGTCCGTTTAAATGCGGCCTTAATATGGTCCTTTCCCGTGTATTCTGGCATGGTTATGCCTCCTTTCTACGAACATTCCGCCGCGAATCCCTCCATTTCATTCCCCTCCTTACCTGGGTAAAAATCCACTCCATTTCCTTGAATACTTGTTATACGTTGTGGAAAGGACCTCGTGACCATTGAGCCAATATATCCCAAAGGGAACGAAAGCTGAGGCACAATACGGGCCATCACGATTCCCGGCTCGCTTTGGTTTTCCTCCCCCTGTATTTCCCCCACCTGTCGTGAATCCAGACCCATTGTGATGGGAATTCCCTCACCTTTTCCTCGATCAAACGGGTAAAATGGGCGGTGTTCGACAGGACATCCTTCTTCCTATCTTCGGATCGGGCCAGGCCATCTACCCTTTCCACCACGATATGATGCCGGTTATCTTCGCCGCGATAGGTATACCCGAATAAGACCTCGGCCTGAGAGGCCAGTGCCAGGGAAGCAGCACCGGAAGGGGCTCTGGTTGGTAATCCCATGAAAGTGACCGGGACCGAATCGATTCCCCCGATGTTCTGGTCGATCAATATCCCAAGGAGCCCATTCCCCTTGAGGGCCCTCAGGATCTTCTTGGTCAATGCGGCGATGGATCCTCCTTTTCTCCTTTTCCCCCTCAATATGGTCCTCACCCCGTATCGCGATCGAAATTCAAGCAGAATTCGATTAATCCTCTCATCATAAACGGATCTTGCGATGACATTAACGGGGTGCCCCTCTAATGCTAAATAGGCGCCCATAAGCTCCCAGTTGCCCAAATGGGCCGAGACAAAGATAATACCCTTTCCCCTCTTTAGGGCCTCGTCGATCCTTTCCCCTCCCTTTGAGGTCACGACTTTGTTGATTTCCTGGAGGGGACGTCTGTTTAGAACGATACACTCAAAAGCATTCTTTCCCAGGTTTGCAAAGGTGTCCCTGGCCAATACGAGGACTTCCTGCCAATCCTTTTCCCCATTAAAGGCCATGGAAAGGTTTCCAATAGTCCTCTTCCGGAGCTTTGGCAGTAAGTAGAAGGCCAACCGGCCCGTAGTTTCTCCCACCTTCAAGGCCATTTCCCGCGGAAAGAGGCCTATAACCCCCGTGCTCGCGAGCAATAAGAAGTATAGGATGTTATTCTTAAACCTTTTGATTTCCCTTTTCATTAGTTCGCCGACGTAAGGGTTGTAGGATCAAATCGCCATTTCATTGAGCAATGAAAGATTCTAGTGTTCCTCGGGCAACTCGTTCAGCTCGATGAGGATCCCCCCCGAACTTTTAGGGTGAATAAAGGCCACCCTTGTATTGTGCGCACCTGGACGGGGTATTTCGTCGATCATGCGGACGCCCTGCTTCTTCAATTCCTCTACCTCTTTTTGAATATCCTCTACTTCGAAACAAATATGGTGGATTCCGGGCCCCCTGGTTTCGAGAAATTTGACGAGGGGGGAATCGTCGCTGGCGGGTTGAACCAGTTCGATGTTACTCTCTCCGATTTTCAAAAAGCCGACTTTGGCCTTTTGCCCCGTGACCACTTCCACGCCGGAAAGGTCCAATTTAAGGGTGTCGGTATAAAATCGAGCCACATCATCGATATCATTTACCGCAATGGCTATATGATCTATCCTCTTTACCATCTCAACAACCTCCTTTGCTGGTGTTGGGCAGGTTCCCTTTATCGTTGGACGAGCTTCTCGATGAATTGAACGATATCCTGGATGATCGTCCCTGGCTGGAAGATTTCCCGGATACCCGCCTTCTTCAGCCCGGGGATGTCATTCACGGGAATAATGCCCCCGCCGAAGACGGGAATTTCCCCCGCATCGTTCTCCTTTAATGCCTCAACGACCCGCGGAAAGAGGTGGTTGTGGGCCCCGGAAAGGCAACTCAGCCCGATGACATCAACCCCCTCCTGAATAGCAGTGGCCGCGATTTGATCAGGGGTTTGCCGAATTCCGGTATAGATGACCTCAATCCCGGCATCCCGCAGGCCCCTCGAGATGACCTTGGCACCCCGATCGTGTCCGTCCAATCCCGGTTTGGCGATGAGTACTCGGATTTTCCTCTCCCCTTTCATGGATTCTCCCCTTGAAATCTTCGTTCGGTCAAGTTAGGATCTCTGGGAACCTTGAAGAGAAATTCTCACGCCAATGTGCTTCCTATGAGAATTAAGATCTGCAGAACCCTGACCGCATGACTGCAGCACCACAGAGCCGCCTACGTACCGGAGTCGTTAGCTTTCCCTGTATTCCCCGAAGACTCCCCTTAACGTATTACTTATCTCCCCCACAGTGGCATAGGCCTTTACCGCATCCAAAACGGGGGGGACGATATTCCCATTTCCCTCCGCTGCTACCCTCAGTGCCTCCAAGGTCCTCTTGACCCGGCTGAGATCCCTTTCCGCTTTAATCTTGACCAGTTTTTCCTTCTGGTATCGCTCCACCTCGGGGTCTATCTTCAAGAGATCCCTGAGAGACTCTTCCTCGGTGACGAATTCGTTTAACCCTACGATTATGAGATCTTGATTCTCGATCGCCTTCTGATAGGCATAGGCGCTATTGAGGATTTCATTTTGCATAAATCCGGACTCAATGGCCTTAATAGCACCTCCCATTGAGTCGATCTTTTCGATATACTCGAGGGCCTTGACCTCGATCTCATCGGTTAATTTCTCGATGGCATAAGAGCCCGCAAGGGGGTCCACGATATCCGTTATTCCGCTTTCGTGGGCAATGACCTGCTGAGTCCTTAAAGCGATGGTTACGGAATCCTCCGTGGGAGTGGCATAGGCTTCATCCCGGGAGTTGGTGTGGAGGGATTGGGTGCCTCCCAACACGGCCGACAAGGCCTGGAGCGTTACCCTGACGATGTTGTTGTCGGGCTGCTGAGGGATGAGGGTACACCCAGCAGTCTGAGTATGGAAACGGAGCATACATGAAGAGTCCCTTTTGGCTCCAAATCGCTCCCTCATGATCCGTGCCCAGAGCCTGCGCGCGGCCCTGAATTTGGCAACTTCCTCCAGGAAGTTGTTGTGACAACCGAAGAAGAAGGAGAGCCTGGAGGCGAAAGAGTCCACATCCAAGCCAGCCTTGATGGCTGCCTCAACGTAGGCAATGCCGTCGGCCATGGTGAAGGCGACCTCTTGGACCGCGGTGCAACCGGCTTCCCTCATGTGGTAACCACTGATGCTGATGGTATTCCATTGCGGAAGGTGATCCTTACAGAAGCCGAAGATATCAGTTACGATTCTCATGGATTCCCGGGGAGGAAAGATGTAGGTTCCCCGAGCCACGTATTCCTTGAGGATCTCGTTCTGGGTAGTCCCCCTGATGGACTCCGGCTTTACCCCCTGCTTTTCGGCCACGGCGATATACATGGCCAAGAGGATGGCCGCCGTTGCATTGATGGTCATAGAAGTGGAGACCCTGTCCAGGGGAATACCGTGAAAGACGGTCTCCATGTCCGCCAGGGTGTCGATGGCTACACCAACTTTTCCCACCTCTCCCGTGCTCAAGGGATGATCGGAATCGTAGCCGATCTGGGTTGGAAGGTCGAAGGCCATGCTGAGACCCGTCTGGCCATGATCCAGGAGATATCGGTAGCGCTTGTTGGTCTCCTCCGGAGTGGCAAAGCCGGCGTATTGCCGCATGGTCCAGAACCGGCCCCGATACATGGTCGGCTGTACTCCCCTTGTAAAGGGATATTCACCCGGAAAGCCCAGCTTTTCGGAATAATCGAACCCCTTCAGGTCCAGGGGGGTGTAGACACGGTTCAATTCGAGTTCTGAAGTTGTTTTGAAGTTCTCCCTTCTCTCAGGAAATCGCTGGAGGATCTTGGCTAACGTGGTTTCTTCCCACCTCTTCAGCTCTTTTCCCGGATCTCGTTTTGCCTTCATGGCCCCCCCTTTTTGCGTCTGCCTCATCATATCGAGGTGTAATTCCACACCGTGGCAAACTCAGAGCGGGATATTTCCGTGTTTTTTGGGTGGATTGGAATCCACCTTATTCTTCAGCATCTCTAAGGCCACGATGAGTTTGGGCCTCGTCTCTTCGGGCCGAATTACTTCATCGATATATCCCAGTTCTGCCGCCCTGTAAGGATTGGAGAACTTTTCTACATACTCGCTCATCAGCTCCTGTTTTCTCTTTTTCGGATTATGGGCCCCCTCGATCTCCTTTTTAAAAATGATGGGCACGGCGCCTTCGGCTCCCATCACGGCGATCTCCGCGTTTGGGTAGGCGTAATTGATGTCACCCCGCAAGTGTTTGCTGGACATTACGCAGTAAGCCCCTCCATAGGCTTTTCTGGTGATCATGGTAATTTTCGGTACCGTGGCCTCCGAATAGGCATAAATGAGTTTGGCACCATTTCTAATGATCCCACCGAATTCCTGGGCAGTCCCTGGGAGGAATCCCGGAACGTCCTCAAAGGTGATGATGGGAATGTTGAAGGCGTCCAGAAACCGGACAAAGCGGGCCCCTTTTATGGACGCATCAATATCAAGACATCCAGCAAGCCAATTGGGTTGATTGGCAACGATCCCCACCGGCATTCCGTTGAGCCTCGCGAAGCCGACGACGATATTTCTGGCGAAGTACTTATGGACCTCGAAGAAACGATGGTCATCCACAACGCTGTGGATAATTGCTATGATGTCGTAGGGCTTTCTGGGGTCGTCTGGGACAACCGTTTTGAGGGAATCATCAGTTCGCTGGGGGTCATCCTTGCAGTCAATGGAGCGGGGTCCCTGCCGGTTGTTTTGCGGGAGGTAGCTGAGGAGCTCCTTTACCATGTGGATCGTGTGCTCGTCATCCTCCCCCGCGAAATGGGCGACCCCACTTTTGATATTGTGGGTCATCGCCCCCCCCAACTCTTCATCGGTGATCTCCTCATGGGTTACGGCCTTGACCACCTTGGGCCCCGTGATGAACATATAGCTGCTTTTCTTGCTCATGAACACGAAGTCGGTAAGGGCAGGGGAATAGACGGCGCCTCCAGCACAAGGACCGAGGATGACCGAAACTTGGGGAATGACCCCAGAAGCTAAGGTATTCCTCAGGAAGATATCCGCATATCCCGCCAGGCTTCCCACTCCTTCCTGTATCCTTGCCCCCCCTGAGTCGTTGAGGCCGATAAGAGGGGCGCCGTTCTTCATCGCCAATTCTATAACTTTGCATATCTTTTCGGCCACGGTTAAGCTCAGAGTGCCCCCGAATACGGTAAAATCCTGGGCGAATACGAAGACGAGCCTTTCATTGATTTTCCCATACCCGGTTACGACGCCATCGCCGAGAAATTTCCTCGTTTCCATGCCGAAATCCCTGCATCGGTGGGTCACAAAACGATCGAGTTCCACAAAGGTCCCCTTGTCCAAGAGAAGGTCGAGCCTTTCCCTGGCCGTCAGTTTTTCCGCCTCATGCTGCTTTTCAATCCGGTTTCTCCCCCCGCCCAAAAGGGCCTCTCGGTTTTTCCCCTCCAGTTCCTTCCTCATCTCCTTGATCCCCATAGGCTATTCCCCCCCCTTTTGTGGGTATCACGCGCTCCGCCTTAACTCCCCCTCCAATATCTTTTCAACTATGGAATAGGGGTTGGCTTTTCTCTTTATGAGGTCATCGATGATTTTATCAAGCCTCTTATCCTTCTTCAGCCTCTCCACGATACTATCCGTCAATTCACTGCCGAGGATACAGAGAAATTCCCATTTCGTCCTTTCCACAATTTTCTTCTCGAAGTGATCGCTGTCCATGAGCTTCTCTCTGTGTCTGTACATTCCATAGACCAATTCGAAGATCCCTTTCCCCAGTACGGCTTCAGTCTTAAAAATGAGGGGCACCCAACCATCTTCCCTCTCAGGGTTCATCTCCAAGCTAACCCGAAGTTCCCGTTCCAGCCTATCCGTCCCCTCCCGCTCACACTTATTGATCACGAAGATGTCCCCGATCTCCAGTATCCCCGCCTTAATGGCCTGAATGTCATCCCCCTGTCCGGGGACTAGCACCACGACGGAGGTGTGAGCCGTATTGACGATATCAACCTCATCCTGGCCAACTCCAACGGTTTCCACGATGATGATATCCTTGCCCATGGCATCCATGACCTTGATAATGTCATTGGTCGATCGAGATAAGCCACCCAGGTTTCCCCTTGTTGCCAGGCTTCGGATGAATAC
>JABAOH010008852.1_pt1 | contig 33928 bp, 29 predicted proteins | sample 7062181 | NCBI WGS metagenome assembly JABAOH01 (sample SAMN14538630, study PRJNA623070) | marine sediment metagenome | biome: marine biome [ENVO:00000428]; feature: marine pelagic biome [ENVO:01000023]; material: deep marine sediment [ENVO:00002113]; isolation source: pool of 5 deep marine... | reverse complement strand
CGGCCTCAGACTCTTCGACTTGGCCACCGTCTCCTGCGACACTGTCTCCGCTGCAAAATCGACGTCCTCGCCCAGCACCTGCGCCAGGTGAGCGCCGACAGGCCGCAGCGAGTACTTCGGATTCGGCTCGCCTTTGGGCCGGCCGAGATGCGACATGAGGACCAAGCTCGCTCCTCGCTCGCGTAGCAACTGCAGTGTCGGCAACGTTGCACGGACACGCACGTCGTCCTCCACCCGGCCCTCGTCATCGAGCGGCACGTTGTAGTCTACGCGCACCAGCGCCCGCCTACCCCTCAGCTGATCATCGCTCAGGTCGCGGACGGTCAGTTTGTCCAGCATCGTACTGTCTCGCTCTAGAGGCGTTCGGCGATGTAGCCGGCCAGATCGACACACCGGCACGAGTAGCCCCACTCGTTGTCGTACCAGGAGAGGATCTTGACGAGGTTGTCATCAATCACGTTTGTCGAGAGGCCGTCGACGATCGAGCTGGCTGGGTTGCCGATGAAGTCGACCGAGACTAGCGGATCTTCGCTATATGCCAGAATCCCCTTCAGACTGCCGTCGGCGTACTTCTTGAACGCAGCATTGATCTCGTCCGCGCTGGGGGTCTTCTCGACGACCGCCACGAGGTCGGTCAGCGACACGTTCGGCGTGGGAACCCGCACGGCCAAGCCGTCGATTTTCCCTTTCACTTCCGGGATCACGACACCGGTCGCCTTAGCCGCCCCGGTCGTGGTTGGAATCATCGATACCGCCGCGGCACGCGCGCGCCGCAGGTCCTTGTGGGGAAGATCCAGGAGCCGTTGGTCGTTGGTGAAGCTGTGGATCGTCGTCATCATGCCACGCTTGAAGCCGAACTCCTCCAACAGGACCTTGACCACCGGCGCCAGGCAGTTGGTCGTGCAACTCGCGTTCGAAATGATGTGGTGGGCCGCGGCGTCGTAGGCTTCGTCATTTACGCCGAGGCAGATCGAGATGTCCTCACCCTTCGCCGGCGCCGTGATCACCACCTTCTTGGCACCTGCGGTCATGTGTTTGCTGGCACCATCTCGCGAACGAAAGATCCCCGTTGACTCGAAGACGATCTCCACGCCCAGCTCCTGCCACGGCAGCTTTTCCGGATCGCGCTCCGAGAGCACTTGCACTTCATCGCCGTCGATCACCAGGCTCTCACTCTTGGCCTCGACCGTGCCTTCGTACCTGCCGTGAACCGAGTCGTAGCGGAAAAGGTGGGCCAGCGTGTTGGTATCGGTGAGATCGTTGACCGCCACGAAATCCATGTCCGTACGCCCATACTTCTTGGCCGCCCTCACGATCATCCGACCGATCCGCCCGAAACCGTTGATTCCAACTCGAACCGCCATCTCTCTCCGACCTCCTTCGCTCCCGTCCAGTATGCCAGATCCAAACCTTACTACTTTACCGTCAGAGGCGGGTCCCGGAAAGTATCACAGACATTTGCGGGGCAACTCGCGGCGCGCTCGGGCGAAGGTCAGAACGCTCACCGCCCGGGCACCCGCTCCGCAAAGGGCCCGAACGCAGGCCTGCGCTGTGGCAGCCGTCGTCAATACATCGTCTACCAGCAGCAGGTGCGCGTCCTCGATCTGCGCCCGGTTCGCAAGCAGCACGCCGAACGCGCCGGCCACGTTGTCCGCTCGCGCCCGCGGCGCCAGGCGTGCCTGGCGCCGCGTATGACGGCCACGCACCAAAACCCCGGGGATTAGCGGCCAGCCCCGCCGTCGCGCTACCGCGCGACCCAACAGCTCCGCCTGATTGAACCCCCGCTCCCTGAGCCGCGCCGGGCTCAGCGGCACCGGTACCAGCGCCCCGATCTCGGCCTCCACGGCTGGCGCGAAATGCACCTCGGCCATCCGCGCGCCCATCTCATCGGCCAAGTCGGCCCAACCGCCGTACTTGAGAGCGTGGACCATGGCAGCAGCCGTGCCGGACATGGTGTAGGGCGCACGGGCGACGCGCAGATAAGGCAGCCAGTCCGCGCATTCGATACAACCCGAGGTCGGACGTTCTATTCCTTTTTCTTGTATAGAGATACCGCTGTCGTACAAGGCGATGCCGCAGCGGTCACAGCGGGGGTGACGTTGGGCCCGGGCCCGAGCCCAGCAAAGGCCGCAGACGCGCCATTCCACGCTGGCCAAAGGGTCTCCGCAGACGACACAGACCGGCGGCAGCAGCCGGTCGAGCCAGCGACGAAGCGTCGGTCGGCCGATCCCCGATCGGCTTACTCGCCCGCTTTCCATGGAGTCGAAGCTGACCAGGACGGGTCAAGAGATCCTGAACGCGCGCCGGGGTGCCTCTCTCCTCGCGTCCTTCGGCCCTGAGGGCGGCTAGCTCCCTTTCTCGAGGACGATCTTCTTTGCCTCGTTGTAGAGGTCTAGCGCGTCGCTGACCTCCTCAGAGATCAGTCTCTCAGGCTGGGGTCGGGCCTGGCCGCTCGCCCAGGCGAGGCGGCCCGCGGCGAGGATGGCCGCGATGATCGCCACAATCTGGTCGTCGTTCATTCCTGTCCTCCCTGACTCCTGCCCTTAGTCGAAGCGCGGGTTCACCACATTGTTGTATATCGAGCCGAACGTATAGCTGAGGCTGAAGCCGAGGCGATAGCGCCAATCCGTACCGAGCTCCCGGCGTCGCAGCAGGACCTCCTCATCGGTCGCGCCGCCCCTGGCCAGATGGATCTGGTCCTTGATCCTCTGGACGCTGCCGTTGAGGTTCAGTTCCAGCCCCCTGACGAGCCGTATGTTCAGCCGCCCGCCCAAATCGAAGCTGTGCTGCTTCAGATTATCGAGGTACGAAAACGCCGCAAAACCCATATTGATGGTGCCAAACGGCTGCCGCACCGAGTACTCGATCTCCAAGACGCCCGCGGGCCGACGCTCGGTGGTCTTGTCGAAGATCGTTATCTCTTCGTAGTCGAAGTAGTTGTACAAGGCGGCGACCGCAAAGGTCAGCGCCCTCCTCGTCGATTCCGAGTAGGGGAAGATGTTGTATTCCAGGGCAGGGCCGATCTCGATCGCCAGGTCGTGATTGCGGAAGGTCGAGACTCGCGCCTCCGCCGTTCCTCCCAACGACCAATGGTCACTCAGACTCTTTACAGCGAAGACGCCGGTCGAATAGTTCCTCGAGACACTCTTCGTCTCCGACCCGTCGCTGAACTCGAAGTTGTCCTCGCTATACCAGCCGCTCGCGTGCAGCCGGATCTTCCAATCCTCGGTCGTCCGGTTCGCCGAGAACGAGCCGTTCGTCGCGTAGAGGCTCAGTCGTTCTTCGCCGCCGAAGTTTCCGCCAATACGAACCCTGAGGATCCAGAAGTTCCAGGGATCGTCCTGCACCTGGGCCGTGGGCGCTGCCTCCAGCGTATCCGGCGCCTCGTAGGTCACGTCGAATCGCTCGGCCATCGGCAGGCGCGCCACATAGCGAACGAGACCCAGCTTGAGGGTCCGGGTCAGGCCATCCCGGACCTCGTACTCTACGTCGGTGTCGCTGGAGAAATAGATGAGCCTATCGTCGACCGTATCGAAGTCGTCTTGGCCGATGAACTCGATCGTGAACTCGTCGCCGCCGCTTCCCGTGCGGCGCGTCGTCACCAGTACGTGGACGTCCGAGTCAGTCCGGTCACGTACGTAGTTGACGAACGCGATCTCGCGCCGGAAATGGTCGAAGTCGCAATAGCGGCTCCGGCAGTCCAAGAAGACACGCAACGCCTCGTCGGGCGCCTGGACCGTGTCGTCCGCCTCCTGACCCAAGGCGACGGCGGGTAGCGCCACGGACAGCGCCAGCAGAACTATCAGAAGGACCGGTGCTCGCATCGCCTCTCCCAAAAGAAGCCTTAAGATAGGCAAGATGTCGGTCGGCGCTACTGCAAACAGCCGGCCTCGGACCAACGTTGTGTGGCGATAATTTCGGCCGCCGGACCCTGGCCGCCCACCCGAGAGCTTCGTAGTATCCCACCCATGCGACACAACTCAGTCTTGGCGACCGCCGTGATCGGCGCCGTCGCGCTCTCGGGGCTGGGGCTCGAGAGCTGCGGCGAAGGGACCGTAAGTCCGCCCAACATCATCTTCATCCTCGCCGACGACCTCGGGTACGGAGAGCTCGGGAGCTACGGCCAGACGAAGATCCGCACACCCAACATCGATCGGTTGGCCGCCGAGGGAATGCGGTTCAGCCAGCACTACTCGGGCAGTCCCGTATGCGCACCGTCGCGGGCGGTGCTGCTCACCGGCCTGCACACCGGTCACGCGTATATCCGGGACAACGACGAGATGTCGGAGCGGGGCGACGTTTGGCGCGACCTCAGCCTGGAGGGACAGCGGCCCCTGCCGGCAAATACGTTCACAATTGGGACGATGCTGCAGAACGCCGGCTACACGACGGGCGCGATCGGGAAGTGGGGGCTGGGAGGACCGGGCAGCAGCGGTGAGCCGAACCGGCAGGGCTTCGACCACTGGTACGGCTACCTGTGCCAGCGGATCGCTCACGGCTACTACCCGCCCTACCTGTGGCGCAACACCGAGAAACACGTCCTCGAGAACGAGTACGTCCACCCGCACCAGAGGCTGCCCGAAGACGCCGACCCGTTCGACCCCGCATCCTACGAGCCCTATTCGGGGACGCAGTACTCGATGGACCTCATGTCCCAGGAAGCGCTCGACTTCATTCGACGGAACAGGGAGGAGCCGTTCTTCCTCTACCTGCCCTTCCCCGTTCCTCACGTCGCGCTGCAGGTGCCGGAGGAATCAGTAGCCGAGTACGAAGGGGCCTTCCCTGAGACGCCGTACGTCGGTGACCGCGGCTACCTTCCCCATCGCACACCTCATGCGGCCTACGCGGCGATGATCACCCGGATGGATCGGGAGATCGGACGAATCAGAACCCTACTCGAAGAGCTCGGACTCGACGACAACACGCTCATCATCTTTACCAGCGACAACGGCCCCACCTTCAACGGCGGGACCGACTCGGAGTTCTTCAACAGCGCCGGACCCCTCAGGGGTTTGAAGACGCAGCTCTACGAAGGCGGTATCCGCGTGCCGCTGATCGCCTGGTGGCCGGAACTTATCGAGGCCGGCAGCACCAGCGACCACGTCTCGGCGTTCTGGGATTTCCTTCCGACCTTCGCCGAGCTGGTCGGGACGGAGATCCCGACCGAAGTCGACGGTTTATCACTGCTGCCCACACTGTTCGGCCGGTCCGACGAGCAGGCGCGTCACGAGTATCTGTACTGGGAATACCAGGGCCGCCAGGCAGTGCGACTGGGTGACTGGAAGGGCTACCGCGGGAGTGTCGACGGTGCGATCGAACTCTATGACCTGGCGGCCGACATCGGCGAGACCCGAGATGTCGCCGACTTACATCCCGACGTCGTTGCCCGGATCGCCGAGATAATGCGGAGCGGGCGGACCGAATCGGAGCTGTTCCCGCTGGTCCGGAGCCGCTAGCGAAACTCGTCATTCCCAGCGAGGAGATAATCATGCGCACCTCCCTGCTCGCCATCTTCGTGATCGCGTTAGCGGGTTGTGATCGCCCTCAGCCCCCAAACATCATCTTCATCTTCGCCGACGATCACGCCGCCCACGCGGTCGGCGCTTACGGCTCGAGGCTGAGCGAAACACCCAACATCGATCGCCTAGCACGCGAGGGAATGCTCTTCCGGAACGCGTTCGTCACTAACTCCATCTGCGCCCCCAGCCGGGCCGTGATACTGACGGGAAAGCATAGCCATCTGAACGGTGTACCGACCAACCGGGAGCGCTTCGACAGCGCCCAGGTAACTTTTCCGAAGCTGCTCCAGGCGGCCGGTTACCAGACCGCGATCATCGGCAAATGGCATCTGAAGAGCGAGCCGACCGGCTTCGACTACTGGGAGGTCCTCCCCGGCCAGGGGACTTACTACAACCCTGATTTCCGGACGCCGGCGGGTGTTCTGGAACACACCGGCTATGTGACCGACATTATCACCGACAAGGTGCTGGAGTGGCTCGAGCGCGGTCGCGACCCTGAGAAGCCATTCGTGCTCATGTACCAGCACAAGGCACCGCATCGCCGCTGGGAGCCGGGCCCCGAGCAGTTGACGCTCTTCGACGACGTCACGATCCCCGAACCCACCACCCTCTTCGACGACTACTCGGGCCGGGCGAGCCCCGCGGCGGTCCAGGAGATGACGATCGCCCAGCATCTCTACGAGAGCGACCTCAAGCTCGTACCGCCGAGCCAGCTCAACGACGAGCAGCTCGGTCTCTGGAACGCCGCCTACGAGCCGAAGAACCAGGCGTTCCGTGAAGCGAACCTCGCGGGCGCCGATCTCGTGCGCTGGAAGTACCAGCGCTACCTGAAAGACTACCTGCGCACGATCACATCGATCGACGACAACCTGGGACGCCTCCTCGACTACCTCGATCGGTCCGGGCTGGCCGAGAACACCGTGGTGATCTACAGCTCGGACCAGGGCTTCTACCTCGGCGACCACGGCTGGTACGACAAGCGATGGATGTACGAGGAGTCGCTTCGCATGCCGCTGATCGTCCGCTGGCCGCGGGTTGTCGAACCGGGGTCGCAGAACTCGGACCTCGTCCAGAACCTCGACTTCGCCGAGACGTTCCTGGAGATGGCCGGCGTCGCGGTGCCGCCGGAGATGCAGGGCCGCAGCCTGCTGCCGCTCCTCCACGGCGAGACGCCCGACGATTGGCGTGACGCCATCTACTACCACTACTTCGAGTATCCCGCCGTACACATGGTGCGACGCCACTATGGGGTGCGCACCATGCGCTACAAGCTCATCTATTATTACGAGATCGACGAATGGGAGCTGTTCGACCTCGAGCGCGACCCGGACGAGCTCAGCAGTGTATACGGCCATCCAGACTACGTCGGAGTCCAGGAAGATCTCGAAGACATGCTGCAAAGTCTCAGGGAACATTACGGAGTTCCGCAGCAGGACCCGGTGCCCTATCCCGAGGGTTGAGTCGTGTCGCTGCCCACGCAGCAACGAACGTGGAGACGTAACATGACAACGAAGACTATCCTCCGCCCGCTGTTGGCCCTCGCATCGGCCATGCTGCTGGCGTGTGCGACCGAACCGCCGACCTCGGCGCTCGAGTTCGCCATCTCGTTCGATCAATCTGTCGGCGCTGAGCCGCGGGATGGTCGAGTCCTGCTCATCTTGACGACAAGAGAGGAACCGGAGCCCAGGCTCCAGGTCACCTCCAGTCTCGGCGCGCCTCAAGTATTCGGCATCGATGTCGACGGCCTGGCACCCGGCGCGGAGGTGGTAATCGATGCGGACGTGTTCGGTTTCCCGCACGCGAGACTAGCCGACGTGCCACCGGGCGAATACTTCGTACAAGCCGTGCTGCACGAGTACTCGACCTTTAATCTGAGCAACGGGAAGACCGTCAAGCTTCCCATGGACCGCGGCGAGGGTCAGCGCTGGAATCGCGCACCGGGCAACCTCTACAGCACCCCTCGAAAGCTGCGGGTGGATCCGCGGCGGCCTAATCGGCTATCGATCTCGCTCGACCAAGTGATGCCGCCGATATCCCAGCCCGAGGACACGAAGTACATCAAACACGTCAAGATCCAGAGCGAGCTGCTGAGCGAGTTCTGGGGGCGGCCGATGTACCTCGGCGCCCACGTCCTCGTGCCCGAGGGCTTCGACGAGCATCCGGAGGCGCGCTACCCGCTGGCCATCTTCCACGGCCACTTCCCGGCCGACTTCGGCGGCTTCCGCACCGAGCCACCCGATCCGGATCTCGAATGTACCTACAGCCAACGCTTTCGCGTCGATTGCTACAACAGGATCCAGCAGCAGGAGGCCTACGACTTCTACCGGCAGTGGACGAGTCCCGACTTCCCGCGCCTGCTCATCGTCGAGGTCCAGCACGCCAACCCCTACTACGACGACTCGTACGCCGTGAACTCGGCCAACCTCGGCCCCTACGGCGACGCCATCACCTACGAGCTGATCCCCTACATCGAGGAGCAGTTCCGCGGCATCGGCGAAGGCTGGGCGCGCTTCCTCTACGGCGGCTCGACCGGCGGCTGGGAGGCGCTGGCCGTGCAGGTCTTCTACCCCGACGAGTACAACGGCACCTTCGCCGCCTGCCCCGACCCCATCGACTTCCGCGCCTACACGCTGGTCAACATCTACGAGGACGAGAACGCCTACTACGTGGACGGCCAGTTCAAGCGGGTCGAGCGGCCCGGCCACAGGAACTGGTTGGGCGAAGTCGATCGGACCCTGAGAGACTTCAACCACCTCGAGCTGGTGCTCGGCACCAAGAGCCGGTCGGGCGACCAGTTCGACATCTGGGAGGCGGTCTACTCGCCGATGGGCGACGACGGCTACCCCAGGCGCATCTGGGACAAGTACACCGGCGAGATCGACCACGAGGTCGCCGAGTACTGGAGGGAGAACTACGACCTGCGCTACATCATGGAGCGCGACTGGGCGACCCTGGGTCCCAAGCTCGAGGGCAAGATCCACATCTACTGCGGCGACATGGACAACTACTACCTGAACAACGCCGTCTACCTGACCGAGGAGTTCCTCGAGAGCACGACGGATCCGTACTACGACGGCGAGGTCGACTACGGCGACCGGGCCGAGCACTGCTGGAACGGCGACCACGAGAACCCCAACCACATCTCGCGCCTGCGCTACAACACGATGTACCTGCCCAAGATCCTGAAGCGGATCGAGGCGGCGGCTCCGCCGGGCGCGGACCTGACCAGCTGGAGGTACTGACCCCGGTTACCGGGGGTGGGGGGTGTCGGGGCGGGTGATCTCGCTCCGGCCTCCGACCTCCGGGATCCGCCCTCAGAAACAGCCAGACCGTAGATCCCGTAGAGATTCGTGTGTGCTACGCCCCACTGCTTCCCGGAGGAGTACTCAAATGAACATCGCTCCCTCCTTGCGCATCGCTCTGCTCGCCGCATCCGTCGGCTCTGTCGCGTCCGTGATCGCTTGCTCCGACGATCCGATATCAAGCAACGTCGAGATCGGCGGCCTCGAGTACGTCACCCCCGAAGAAGTCGGGTTCTCGTCGGCCGCGCTCGCGGAAGCCAGAGAGTACTTCGACCAGATCGGCTCGGCGGCGGTCGTTGCGCTGTACGACGATAAGGTCTTCGTCGCGTGGGGCGAGTACGAAAGGAAGTTCTGGTGTCACTCAATCAGAAAAGCCTTTCTCAGCGGGCTCTACGGCATCTACGTCGGTCGCGGAATGATCGACACGACCAAGACCCTCGCCGACCTGAACATCGACGATATCCCGCCCAGTCTAACGGCCGAGGAGAAGCAGGCCAGGGTCGCCGACCTATTGAAGTCTCGCTCGGGCGTATATCACCCGGCCGCGGCCGAGGCCCCCGAGATGGAAGCGGCGCGCCCCGAGCGCGGCAGCCATCCGCCGGGCACCTTCTTCTACTACAACAACTGGGACTTCAACGTGGCCGGCGTGATCTTCGAGCAGGAGACCGGCGTCGGGATCTTCGAGGCCTTCAAGCAGGAGATCGCCGATCCCATCGGCATGCAGGACTTCCTGGTCAGCGACGGCCAGTACCAGTACGAGCCCGAGAAGTCGATGCACCCCGCCTACCCCTTCCGGATGACCGCCGTCGACATGGCGCGCTACGGGCTGCTCTACCTGAGGAACGGGAGGTGGAACGGCACGCAGATCATCCCTGAGGACTGGATCGCGGTGAGCACGACGCCGCATTCGATAGAGGACCCGGAGTCAGGGGTGGGCTACGGTATGATGTGGTACGTGGTGCCGGCGGACTTCCCACTTTTCGGCCCGGGCTTCGCACACTCCGGGGCCGGTGTACACCTGCTGCTCATTTTGCCGCAAGACAACCTGGTGATCGTCCATCGGGTCAACACCTTCGAACCCTGGACCATCACGGGTGAGGACTACCTGCCGCTGATCAGCATGATCGTCGACGCGCGGATCGACAACTGAGTTACTGGGCGGCGGCCCCCTCCGGAGCCTTACGGTCGCGCGTGACGTTCGTGCAGCTTTTCGGCAACGCGGGACCCGACCCTGCAGACCAGGAGGAAGGCGACCTCCAGCAGGATGATGACAAGCGCACCGGCGGCCAGGAGCCCTACCACAACGAGGGCAGGCTCTAGGAAGTCGGTGACGCTCAGCGGTACGAACTCGGGCATAGCGCGTCCCTCCCTCGAGTCCGAACTGTAGGCTCAGCGCGGTCCGTCCCGCGCCGCTACCGCTGGAATCCCTGTGTCTTTTGGGCGTTAGAGCTGTATCTCCCTGGTGAGCGCGATGCCCGCTGTGCTCTCGCGCTCGACTCTATGATAAGGTAAACCGCTCTCTCGCGAAAGAATTGAGCCCTGCCGGCAGGAGGGGGCGGGGATTCAGGAATCCCCGAATCCCCGAATCCCCAAATCCCCGAATCATCTCCCTCCGGCCACCCGCCGCTCGAACGCCGGCGGAGCCGGGAATACCGGTGGATTCTCCTCGATCAGCCGCATCACCTCGGCGACGGCCGCCTCGAGCTGCGGGTCCCTACCCCGGGCCAACTCGCTGGGATCGTCGACCACCGGGATGTCGGGGTCGACGCCGTGGCCTTCGGCGAACCACACTCCGTCCGGGCCGTAGAGCCGCCCGGGCGGCGCCGTGTAGAACCCACCGTCGATCAGGCCGTGTCCCGACGCCGGTCCGATGAGACCGCCCCACGTCCGTTCACCGATGAGCGGTCCTACGCCCAGTTCCTTGAAGAAATAGGGGAACGCGTCACCACCCGAGCCGGCCCAGCCGTTGATCAGCATCGCCTTTGGCCCGTAGTGATTCACCGGCGGGTAGGTGACCACAGCGCCATGGCGGAAAAAGATCCGCGTCACCATCTGCCGGTTCATCTTCTCGATGAAGCGGTCCGGCAACTGTCCGCCGGCGTTGAACCGTTCGTCGATGATGAGGCCATCTCTCAGCATCTGGCTGTTGAACTGCCGCACGAGCTCGGTTTGCCCGGGGACGGCGGTGTTGGGCACGAAGATGTAGCCGACCCGGCCACCGCTGGCCTCGTCGACGCGCTGCCGGTTCGCCTCGATCCACTCCAGGTTGCGAAGGCGAGATTCGCTGCTCAGGGTCTCTACCAGTACTTCCCTCGCCCCCTCCAGACTGGGCCGGTCGTTGACCGTCAGCAGAACCGCGACTCCGGCCAGTCCCTCAAACGCCGCGAATGGTTCTACCCCGGTATCGAGCGGCCGACCGTTCACTGCCAGCACATAGTCGCCCTCGTCCACATCGACCCCGGGCTCGGCCAGCGGCGAGCGGACCTCGATGTCCCAGGGTGCACCGCGCACGATGCGGGCGACTCGGTACGCCCCGTTCTCGAGGGACCAGTCGACGCCCAGCAGCCCGACGCGCCGGGAGGAGGCCCTCTCGATGTCGCCGCCGCCGACGTACGTATGCGACGCGTTCACCTCGCCGATCAACTCGCCGATAACGAAGTTCACGTCCCAACGCGTGACCGCATCCTCAAGCAGTGCTCCGTAGTGACTGCGTAGCGCGTCCCAGTCCAGGCCGTGCATCCCTGGGTCGTAGAACACGTCGCGGTAGGTGCGCCACACTTCGTTGAACATCTGGCGCCACTCTTCCCTCGGGTTTACGGTCATCTCGAGATCGCCCGTGGCCAGAACATCCTCCATCTTCTGACTCGGCTTGATATCGATGATCGCCCAGCGACGACCATTGGCGACCAGCATCTTCTTGCCGTCGGCCGAGATGTCGAAGCCGTCGGCATCGTCGATGACCGTCTTCTCTTCCCGCTCTTCAAGATCGAAGTAGACGATCGGGCTCCGGTTGCCAGCGGACCCGCTACGCGGCGTACGTCGGTACACCACCTTCCCCGGTGCAGCCCGCAGCCCTCCGTAGTTGCCGGCCTCGGCTGGGAGCACGACCGCACGTGATTCGAAGCCGTCGAGATCGATCTCCACGCCCTCAGGCTGGTCGTCCTCAGCTTCCTCACCCTCCTCCTCGCCCTCCTCTGCGATCGGTTCCTCATCGTTGCGCGGCGCCAGCGGCGACGGCACGTCTGAACGGAGCGGTACGGCCACGATGTTCGTTGTGTTGGGATACACCCACGTCGCGTCTATGTCGGAATAGATCGGCGAGAGGGTGCGGTCGGAGAGGTAGTACAGGTACTTGCCGTCCGGGTCGAAGACAGGCGCGTTGTCGCTGTAATACCCGGATGTCACCTGGTGACGCCGGCCGTTCTCCAGATCGAACAGGAAGATCGCATTATTGTTCGTCTCCAGGCCGCGAGCGTAAGCCAGCCAGCGGCTATCGCTCGACCAACTCACCTCGAAACCCTGCAGCGCCCCGTGCAGCCACCAGAGACCTCGATCAACATCGGTCAGCCGGTCGGAGTCGAGATCGTAGACCCGGATCGTCTGCGTGTGATCGATGAAGGCGATCTTCCTGCTGTCCGGTGACCAGAAGGGTTGGTAGCGGTACCCCGCCCCCATGCTGGTGAGGCTGCGCTCATCGCCCGATCCGCCCGCCGATCGCAGCGTCAGCTCGTACTCGCCGCTGCGATCGCTCCAGTAGACGACGTGCTCGCCGTCCGGCGACCAGGCTGGATAGCGTTCGGCGACGCCCGGACTCCGCGTCAACTGCCGGATCGGGCCGTGCTCCGCCGGCACGGTGAAGATCTCACCGCGCGCCTGGAAGACGGCCCGCTTGCCGCTGGGAGAGATGTTGGCCCATTGTATGAGGTCGGCGACGTTTTCTGAATGGGGACGCAGGCTGGCCAGGTCCGTCACCAGATCGACGTTAAGCTCCCTGAGCTCCTCCGTGGTCAAATCCAGCAGATAGAGGCGACCTCCGGCCTGGAAGACGATGTCGGAAGGACCGATGGCCGGGAAGGTGATATCGAAATCGGTGAACCGCGTCACCTGACGCATCTCACCGCCATCCAGCTCGTAGGCCCAGATGTTGGAGCGCTGGGCGGCACCGCGATCCGACAAGAAATAGATCGTTCGCCCGTGCCACATCGGCTGGGCATCGTTGGCGTCGCTGTTGCTGATGTTCCTAGCATCCTGCGAGCGCAGATCGAACAGCCAGATCTCCGGGGCCATGCCACCCCGATACCGCTTCCAGGTGCGAAAACCCCTGTCCTTAGGCGTGTAGGCCAGCTGGCGGCCGTCGGGTGACAGGGTCCCGAACTCGCCGTAGGGTACCGGGAGCTTCTCGGCCAGGCCGCCCTCGGCGGAGATCAGGTACAGCTGGCTGAAGCGCCCCACGCCGCTCTCGCGACCCGAGGCAAAGAGCAGCCGCTCGCCGTCGGGACTCCAGTCGACCAGGCGGTCCCGGGACGGATGGTAGGTCACCCGCAGCGGCTCGCCGCCCAGGGCGGGCACCACGTAGACGTCGGCGTTCCCATCGTAGTTGCCGCTGAAGGCGATCCTAGACCCGTCCGGTGAGAAGCGCGGGAAGAGCTCCTCGCCCGGCGGGGAGCTGAGACGTTTCGCTGTACCGCCGCCCTTTTCCACCACCCAGATGTCTCCGGCGTAGACGAAGGTGACGTGCCTCTCGGAAACGTCCGGGTAGCGGAACATGCGGGCATCCACCTGGGCCCGAGCAGGCGCGGCTAGGAGGAGAACGGCGGTCGCGACTAAGATAGAACGCTTGGCGGACATCGGCTCCATCCTTTGTACTGTGAACGGCTTGGGTGTGCGATGAGCCTCGGCTCAAAGGACACTACGAGTGGCGCCCCCAGGTGTGTCAACAGATCACGCTCGATCTCGAGCCACGTGTGGAAGCTTGTTTCAGGCGGCGACTCACTGCCGAAACGCGGGACGTCGCTCCGCCGCCCCGCTTAACGCGGCTTGATCTCCTGGAAGATCATCAGCTCGCCTGCCACTTGGGCGGGATCGATGTTCCTATGCCGATGGTTGTCCCAGGCGCTGCGGTCGCAGTCGTGTGCCGGATCAAGCCCGATTCTCAGGCCGTTGTAGTCCCAGTGGCTGTCCGTGGTCATCAGGATGGTGTTCCAGCCCTCTCTGAACGGTCCGGCCACCTGGAGCTGCAGGTTGCGGATCCGGATGATCGGCTTCGAGCAGACGGCCTCTTCCACGAACCGGTCCACCGGAAATCGCTCGTGCGGATGGAACTCGCAGACCGGTACGCCGTTCACTGCCACGCGGATGCCGGGTCGCCCGCGGTCGGCCGACGCGTAGGCTCGCCCCATCAGCTTGAGCGTCCAGACGAATTCGATGTCGCGAACCGCGGGTGACAGCCGCCGCAGGAAATCGTCCCTGTCGATGTGCACGCGCTTCAGCGCGTGGTCGTCGTTATAGTCGATGGTGAAGCTGCGGGTGGGACCGCCGGCCGGCAGCGCGAAGCACAGGTCGCCGGGACGGCAGCAGTCGGGCGGACAGCTGGTGCAGTTCTCGCCGCCACTGCAGCGGCCGTCCCCGCACACCGCCGCCGCCACCGGTCGTGGACGCAGAGCGAGCGCCACGGCAGCCAGCGAGAGTTGGTGCATGGCCACGTAGCGCTCGTGGTGATCGAACAGCTGCCTGCCCAGCTGCAGCACCTTGTCGCGCTGCGAGAGCGTGGCGTTGAAGTCCGCCATGCTCTCGACATCTCTCGCGAATACGCTGTCCGCGCCCGCCACACACTCCCGGTAAGCCTCGAGCCCGGCCACCGCGCTCTCGAGCCGTGTCGCCGTCGCCGCCGCATCGAGCGTTCGGTCGTACCCGTAGGCCTTCAGCGTGGCGCGCGCATCGGCCGTCGCCTGCAGCGGATCGGCGTTGCAGTAACCCGACCGCATGTAGTTGTAGGCCGCCTCCATGCCGCTCTCGTATGCCGCCATGTTGATGGCCGAGGAGACGCCCGAGTTGACGTCGTTGATCAGGTCCACCGCCATCGTCGTATACTCGGCCAGCATCCAGACTTCGCTCACCGCGTAGAAGCCCGGAATCAGCTCGAGCGCTTCTACGACGATGTCCGCCCAGTTACCGCCCGGATCGCTGTAGATGTCGTAGTACTCGATGAACATCCGCGCGTTGTACATCAGCCGGTTGGCGGCCGCCTCCAGCAACTCCTGCGACGAAGTGCCGTCGGCATACTCCCGCACATGCTCGAGGAACAGGCCGTAGCCTGCCTTGGCCGCCTCGTTCTCTATCAGCGCGTTCAAGGTGAGCAGGTTCCCGCGGCTGGGCTGCCGGACGAGCGTGAATCCTTGACTCTCCGTGTCGGAGGATCTGCCGCTCTCCGCCTTCAGGCGGATCACGAAACGTTGGAGCAGCTCGCTCATCGAAAGCGTCCCGCCGCCTTCGAACGAGCCCTCGAGCTTGTAGGTGTGGTACGGGTTCCAGTCCGTACGCTCCTTCGAGTCACGCCAGACCACGGTCCAGTCTTCTGCCCTGCCGAGCCGCCCGAACACGTCCTGCACCAGAAGCTCGGCCGTCGCGCGTGTGTTGAACGGCTCAGACCGCTTGGTGTCCTGGAGCTTATAGCCGACCTTGAAGGTGTAGCTGTCCGGGACGATGAAGAGGTTCTCGGCGGTGGGGTTGGCGTTAAGCGATCGGTCGATCGCGGTCACCCGACCCAAATTCAGCTGCGACGTCTGGGTCTGACCCTGTGCCGCGTCCGGCACCAGCAGCAGCGAGACGGAAAGCGCGAGCACGCACGACTGGCTTCTCATGACCGTCACCTCCGATTGCAGACGGGAGCCTGCTGGAAGTAGGAACGCCCTACACTCCAAGATGCGGTCGCCTGGCCGGCGGTGCCAGGACCGTGAGCGGCAGCGGCAAGCAGGCAAGCCGGTTGCCAACGCCGTTCGCGCAACGCTAGCTTTCGAGTTGTGACACGGCCGTCAGGACGGTCACTTCCAAGCCAACCNNCGCCTAATTCGTCGCCGCGACTTCCTCCGTACGACCGGCGCCGGTCTCGCGGTTCTGCCACACATCGGGCTGACGCGGTTCTTCGATTTTGGCTACCCGGCAAAAGCACGAATCGCTCTGGTCCGCACTTCCGATCGGAAACAGGGTGTGGCGCAAGTGTTGCGACTGCTCGACCTCAGCGGCGTGAACGGCAAGCGGGTCCTGCTGAAGCCGAACTTCAACACGGCCGGCGACGCACCGGCGTCGACCCACAACGACACGCTGAGCCAGCTCGTCTACGAGCTACACGAGCGCGGCGCGCGCGCGATCACGCTGGGCGAGTCGAGCGGGCCGCCGGACACTCGGGACGTGATGGAGCAGAAGGGGATCTTCGATCTGGCCAGCGACCTGGGATTCGGCGTGGTGAACTACGAGGAGATCCCGGAGGCCGACTGGATCCACTTCGGCCCCAGCGGCACGCACTGGCCGGAAGGGTTCTGGTTGCCGCGGCACGTAGTCAACGCGGAGTACAACGTGTCGACCTGCTGCCTGAAGACGCACGGCTTTGGCGGCGTGTTCACGATGTCGCTCAAGCTCTCGGTGGGGCTCACCCCGAAGAACATCCGCCGGCCGATGCACCGCTCGCCGGACATGCGGCGCATGATCGCCGAGCTCAACACGGGATACCGGCCGCAGCTCATCGTGCTGGACGGGGTGGCCGCGTTCACCGACGGCGGTCCGTCGCGTGGCGAGCTGAAGCAGGCCGACGTGATCGTCGCCGGCCACGACCGGGTGGCGATCGATGCCGTGGGTCTGGCGGTGCTGAAGGAGCTGGGCTCCAACGAGGCGATCATGGGCCGCAAAATCTTCGAGCAGGAGCAGATGGCGCGGGCGGTGGAGCTCGGCCTCGGGATCACGAGCGCCGAGCAGATCGAGTTCGTGACGCCCGACGAGGCCAGCCGGGAGTACGCGGAGAGGCTAGAAGGGATCCTGGCGCTGGGCTGAACCGACAAGCCTGCTGGGCTCCTGAGTCCGGATAAAGAAGATCGCGTCCAGGTACTCGCTCCAACGCGAAGTCCAGCTATAGAGCAAGGGGCGAGCGAGGAACGATCCGCCGGGCCAGGCGCCGGACTTGCGGGCTCCCCGTAAATCGACGATCGCGAGCTCGTGGCCCGCCGCGACCATCAACTCCTCGAACTCGGTCGCCGGATGCTGATCCGGGACGATGTCCCAGGTGGGCAGGCTCGGGCTGGTGATCCAACGGTACGAGCCGTCATACGACGAGAAGCCCACGACGTAGCTCTCCTCGCCCAGTGCCTCCCAGACGCCGTCCCCCATCAGGTAGTCTGCCCACACGTCGCGTTCGAGCATCGTCGGCTTGCGCATGACGTGACCCGTATGGGCCCAGACGATGATCTTCCGGCCCGGGAAATATTCATCGGCCTGCCACACGAGGTTCTCCGCCATCTGCCGATCGCGGCTGTCGTCGTATCCGCGTCCCGCCGCCGCGTCGAACAGTACACGAGCCTGCAACGCCGTGCTCCGAAGTACCTGGGACCACAACTTCGCCTCGCGCGAGTCCACCGCGGCTTCGATCTCTCGGGCCATCTCTCTGAGGAAGCGGATGAAATCCAGCTGCCCGATGGAGTCGGGAAGCGAGGCGGGATCGGAGTAGAAGCGCGATTCGAGGACTGCCTGTAGCAGCTCCCCATTTCCACCCTCGAGCTCGACACGCAGATCGGTCAGCCCGTTCGCCCCCAAGAACTGCCTCAGTTCGCTGACTAGAGTCTCCTCGGCCGCCGACCCGGTAAACTGCGGATCGAATCCCGCCAGCTCCAACGGATTCTCGGTGTGGGCAGAGGCGGCGACGTAGGCGATCAGCGGTTGCACCTGTTCGGATTCCACCCAAAGCCGGCTCAACCCTAACAGCAGCGCCTCACGTGGCGGCTCACCGCTCTTCACCGCCTGCCACGCCTTGGCGACCCCATAGAGGCTGGCCTCGAAGGCGAGAACGTCGAAGCCCATCTCCTCGTGCAGAAAACGGATGAGCCGGCCCTTCGCCAGGAAATCCGAGCCGTCCCCGTGATGCGCCTCGCCCAGCAGCACCACGCGCACGCCTGCGAGGACATCTCTGAGGGGCTCGAGATCGGAGAATTCCGTGTCTGTGGGAGAGATCGACCGCACGGCGATGGCATTATCGGCCAGCCAGCGAACGCGTGAATCAGCCGCCAGTTGCTGGCGCTCGACTTGTCGGCGTCTCGCCGACAAGTGCTCCTCGAGCGCGACCTCCACGCCCTTCGCCTCGGGCTCCCAACCGCCGACTTCCGCCTGCAACAAAACCCGATAGCTACCAGGCTCGGCCGCCTCCCATGCGAGGGCTTGACGGTTCTCTTCGCCGCCCCAGACCTGTATTCGCAGGAGGGGGATCGTGTCACCGGGCGGCAGGACCAGCGCCTGGAACATGCCGGAGTCGGCGCCGATCGAGAGACGCGCGAACTCTCCTCGGGCCATCGACAGTAGCAGGCACTGCCGTTCGCCGGCCCCGAGATCTCCCAGCCACGAGCCGGCGGAGAGGTCGTGGGCCGCTAACGCGTCGCAGTCGGGGGGACGCCGAACCGCTGTGTCGCCCCTCGTGACGAAGGCTCCCGCCAGCAGCGAGACCGGAAGCAGGACAGCGCCAACGATCCGCGTCGAGCCCATGGCGATCGAAGCTCTCACGTAACCTCGCTGATCTTCAGCGGTGAGGTTTCGGCAGGCGGCCGCCATGGTAGATGATGATCCCCGCGACGACGAGAAATACCCAGCCAGGCTGTTTCAGCCACAGCGCGAGCGCGGCGCCGCCAATGACAACGCCGGCACCTGCGACACGCATGATTCGCGACGGTCTCTTTGGCTTCAGCTGGTCATTCATCTCTCTAGCAGCCACACCGATATGGTTCTCATCGGGTTCGATGTGCAGTCGGATAACTCAGCGACGACACCGTCCGCGCGCCAGGACAGATACCCGGAATTGACCACCAGCACGGAGTAAGTTCCCGGACGTCGTCTAGCTGCCGTCAGCTCGACCCACTCCCCACCTGGACGATCCAACTCGACCAATGCCGAATCGGTATACATCCCCTCCTGAACGACCAGCTTGGTGGAACCTGAAGGGGCACGCCCCGTCAGAACGTCCCTAGCCAGAACCTGGATAGCCGGCGCGTTCACGTACTCACCTTCGCACCCCCATCCTAGGGATACGGAACTGAGCGCGAATCTGAGGAGGTGCCCCGCAGAGGGATCGACCGATACAGCGATGCTCTCTGTAAGATACCCCAGCGCTTCCGCGGTCAGTTCGATGTCGCCAATGGTCACCCCTGATAACTCGAACCATCCCTTAGCATCCGTCGCCGTACCGCGTTCACCCTTTACGTATACCAGGGCTTCGGCCAGCGGCGTACCGTCGGACGCGTCGACCACTACGCCTCTTATCGTGCCCGGCGGAAGCTCGGCAGAAGAAACGATCTCGCTGGACTCGCAAATACTATTCTGCTGAGCCGAGGCCGGGATAGCAAACGTCAAGCACAACCCAATACTGTAGGTCAGTAACTGTCGCATCTATAAGATGTTCCTCCCCTTTGACTCGCCGGCGCTGATGGTGACCCATATCGTCCTAGGACATACCACGAGACGTCAAGCCCGCAAGAGCCGCCGCTACCCGCGTATGAATCGACAACGGCGGTGCCTGCTGGTCGCCAAGGGTACGCCGGGTTCTCAACCGCCGGCCGGCGCCCGAACCCCGGGTCGGCTATCCTCGAGGCTCGCTCGCCCAGCAGTGAGAAAAGCTGCTGCACGATCTTCCACTTCCCCTGGTCGAGGATTCGCGTCTCGGAGTAGCGCCAGGGTCCGCCGGAGACCAACCCGTACGGGTATCGCACGGTGCCGTGAATGTAGGCGCTGGCCACCGCGCTATTGCCTTGGACCTGAACTCGGACGCGGTGCGGCTCCAGATCGAACGCGTACCCCTCGAAAGGAGCATGCCACGCTTCCACGCCGGTCGAGTCTATACCTTCACGGAAGCCAAGCCCACACCCGAAATGGAGAAACAGTTGCGCCCGCGGCACAAAGTACGATAGAAACTCCTCCACCCGCCCGGCGTTTAGCGCCGCAAACGTCTGCTGCAACGCTTCCCTGACCTCGGTCTCCTGCGACAAGGTGGGGCCGGGCGCAATCAGGAACGCGGCGAGCGAAAGTGCCAACGACCGACTATCCATGAGGAGACCCCCCAAGAATCCGCGCTCAGCGTGCGACGATTGGCTGCCTCGCGTCGCGAAGCCCAGTGGCCACGAACGGCGGGTCGAGCGGTATCAGCTCGTGGCTCGCACCGATCCGATACTGCTGCAGCACGCCTCCTCGCGTTGTGTCATAGTCCGTGAGGTAGCTGTACAAGTAGAAAGCCTCATTTGCGCGAACCAGAGCTCCTCCATGATGGGACGAATACATCGTCGCCAAGGCCGCGAGCCGTCGGTCGACCTCAACGAGCCGGCCCCCCTCGCCCTCGAGCTGATAGCGGACGATTTCATGAGGGAAAGATTCGAAGTCACCTAGAATCGCGTGCACGGTAGCGTACGCGGACCTTCCGTCAGGGTGGACAATAAAGGTGCTGGGAAAGATCTGCGTCTGCCCGACATCCAGCACCGAATCCTCCGGTGTGAGAACCCGGACTGCTGTCGTATCGTGTAGCCGCAAAGTGCCGTCCGGCTCCACGGCAAAGACGAGAATGTAGGCACCGGGACCTCTGGGAGCGGCCGTGTCCCTCGTGCCTACGGGCTGGTAGAGCCAACGGGCGGACGGGTGCAGCACTGGGTCGCTGATTCCGCCATCCATGTTCTCGAGGACGTGGTGCTCGCTGAAAGTCAGCGCGCCCCCAGACTCGATGGCCCACACCTGCAACGCGAGCTCCACACCACGACCGGCATCGGCGTTGTTGCAGTTACTATACAGCGTGCGTCCGTCGGGGTGCAGCGCCAAGCGTCGCGACTGAGCGCAGACGACGCTCCCACCCTGGGTGGTGTCGTAGCTGTCCTTCGGGACGGGGAGCCGGTCGTCCCCCAACTCAAAGTGGTGTATCTCACGAACCGACGCCGTGGACTGGTAAAGCCACTCTCCGTTTGGATGAACCTCCAACCCGTAGACCCGCGTGTTGGAGGCAGTCTCCGCTCCAGTGCGCGTGCTGGCCAGGAGAGGCCCTATGGAGCAGTCGGAAGGGTCGTAACCGAAGGCTCGAACGTGAGTACCATACTGCCGTTCGCTGATCTGGGTCAGCGTGGTGACGTACACGTGCCGCCGGTCGGGATGGAAGGCGGCGCGCATGTGGTGGGCGTCTCCACCGACTTCACCCACGCTCTCCAACAGCCCCGATCGAAGTACTCGATACGATCGAGTTAGTCCTTCGGAGGAGGCGGGAAGAACAAAGCAGCTCGCCTCGACTATGTCCCTGGCTGAATGATCTTCCGGTGAGTCGTCGTTCGCGCCATCCGCGCAGCTGATCAGGCCGAGCGTCACGAGCATATAAGCCGTTCGGGTGGGTCCCCTGCCCGGTCTGCGAGTCCGCCTCAGGATGCGCTCGGCTATCCCCAGACTTCTCGGATCAGCTCGGTGTTTTCGGTTGGACGTACGGCGTGAGCTTCTCAGCACAGTGGATGTTTTTGCCATCTGAACCTCCATAGGCAAAGCGATGGTCGAGCCCCGGCCGTGCGCTCCTTCCAACGTGAGGACGATTGATAGAATATCAGTCCTTTAGCGCGTTGCAGCCAAACTGGGCGTCGGGATAGCAGCACTCAACCTACCGTGGCCGGGACGACGCACCGTGGTCATATTCGCAGCAGGACTTTCACGCAAACCCGATGGGGTGGCAGCGAGGGGGTGGCAGCGAGTGCAAACACCCAGCGGGAAATTCGCCCTCGTCAGAGGGGTGCCGGAGACCTTCCACCGAGCAATCACTCCCGGCGAGCCCGGCGAGCCCATCGACGTGGCGCGGGCCCGGGAACAACACGACCGCTACTGTCGGGCTCTCGAGGGGTTGGGGCTGACGCTCATCCGCATCGCCGCCGATGATCGCTTCCCCGACTGCCCGTTCGTCGAGGACACGGCCCTCGTGGTAGGCGACCGAGCGATCATAGCCGCCCCGGGTGCCGAGAGCCGGCGCGGCGAAACGGCGGCGGTGGAGGAGCGCCTACGAGCGCTCAAGCCGCTCCACCGCATCGAGGCGCCTGCCACATTGGATGGCGGCGACGTCCTGCTTGTCGACGATCGGCTCTACGTCGGGCTATCGACTCGGACCTCTACTCTGGCAGCCGAACAACTGGAAAGGATATTGGGCGACGCCGGCTACCAGATCGTCCCGGTGGCGGTCCGCAGCATCCTGCACCTCAAGTCGGCCTGCACCTATCTGGGCGACGGCGTGCTCGTTCAGCTGCCCGGCCACCTCGACGACGACCTCTTCGCCCGCTACCAGCGGATCACGGTTCCCGCCGCCGAGCCGCACGCCGCCAACTGCCTCGCCGTCAACAGCGTCGTGCTCGTGCCGGCCGGTGCGCCGCAGACAAGGAAACGAATCGAGGCGGCCGGGTTCAATACGCAGGAGATCGACATCTCCGAATCGCACAAAGCCGGCGGCGGTCTCACCTGTTCTTCAATCATCTTTTAGAGTGGCGAGCTGGGGGACACGCCTACTCCACCAGCCCCGCCGCCCGGAGCAAGACTTCCCGCGGCGGATCTCGGTCAAACCATTTCATGAACGATAGCGCTGCCTGTTCGACCAGCATCAGCCGCCCGTCGGCCGCCTCGATGCCCGCCGCCCGCGCCGCGCGCACCAGAGGCGTATCGTCGCGCCCGTACACCAGATCGAGAAGCGCCCGCGCCTGGACCGACTCGGGCTCGACCGGTAGGGGGTCGGTAGGATCGAGACCCAGCGAGGTCGCGTTGACGATGAGGTCGTACGTCTCTCCGCCGACCGCTTCCCCACCCTCCAGCACCTGCACGTCCGGCGGCGCGCCCAGGTCTCCCACCAGCTCATCCGCGCGGTCTCGGGTCCGGTTGAGGATCTCGACCCTGTCGACCCCGGCTCCGCAGCAGGCATGTACGACGGCGCGGGCTGCACCGCCGGCTCCCAGCAGCAGCACGCGACGGCCACTCAGCGCACCGCCCAGCAGCGCCTCAGCGGCGGTGCGAAACGCGGCGGAGTCGGTGTTGTCACCGCACAACCCGCCATCTTCATCCCACCAGAAGACGTTGCAGGCGCCGGTGGCGCGGACGTCCTCGCTGGGCTGGTCGAGCGCAGCGGCCGCGGCGCGCTTGTGCGGCAGAGTCACGTTACCGCCAGGGAGCGACCTCATGAACGGGGCGACCAGGTCGTCCCAGGTCCAGAGGGCGACGTAAACCGCATCGATTCCTAGAGCGTCAATCGCGGAGTTCTGGAGCGCCGGTGAAAGAGAGTGGTGTACCGGAGCACCGAGCAGAGCGTAGAGCGAACGATCCATCACGGCGAGAGGATTGCGGAAAGGCGAACCAGCAGGCCTTCGACGGCGCGGGCGATGCGGTCGCGAGCTTCGGCGTACTCCTTCGAAGAACCGCCGATCGGATCGGCGATAGGCTCTCCCGCCTCCGGCCCGTCGATAAACTCGCTGAGCAGCGACACCAGAGCATCCTCACCCAGCACCTCCACCGCCTCCACGTGATTCGGCGTCATCGCCAGTATGATGTCCGCGCTCTGCACCAGCTCCGCCGTGACCGGCTGCGAGCGGTGACCGGAGAGATCGAGCCCTATCGCCTCCGCCGCCGTCATCGACCCTTCCGATGCCGGCGCACCCCACACCGCCGAGGTCCCGGCTGAGTCGACGCTCACATGGTCCCAGCCCCGCGCCTCGAGAGCCCGCCTGGCGATCACCTCCGCCAGCGGGCTGCGGCACGTGTTCCCCGTGCAGACGAAGAGGATGTTGTAGGTCGTCGGTTTGTCCTGCGTCATTGCGTCAGACGGTTCAGAGTAGGTCAGACAGCCGGGCCTCGACCTCCTGACGGCTCACAGCGCCCTCCCTCAGCAGCCGCGGCGGCGACTCGACGAAGCTTACGATCGTTGACGGCAACGTGCCCCGGGTCGCCCCGGCATCGAGGGCGAGGACCGGCCGCTCGATATCCTCCAGGTCATCGCGTCCGCTGAACACCTCGAGAGCGCTCTCCAACGTCCGGGCCGGCTCGCGTCCCGCCAGGTTGGCGCTACTCGACGTCAGCGGGCGTCCCCAGGCTGCCAGCAGCGCCGCCACCGTGGGATCCGGGCTGATCCGCACCGCCAACCCATCACCAGGTCCCCGAAGTCCGTCCGGACTGCCCGGGCAGCGCACCACGATCGTCAGCGCACCCGGCCAGAACGAGGCGGCCAGCTCAGCTGCTTCTACCGGCCACTCGAGTCCTGGAAACGAGGCACGTAGCGCCTCGAGATGAGGTACGAGCAGCAGCAGCGGCTGGTCCGCCTCGCGTCGCTTTACCCTGGCGATGAGCCGATTGTTCGCCGCCGAGCCATCGCCCCCGATCCCGTAGACCGTCTCCGTCGGGTGAACGATCAGGCCGCCATTACCCAAGACTTCCGCGGCCACGGAGGCAGCCCTCTCGAGATCGGCGCCGCCTCGCGCCGGGACGATCTGGATTTCCATCGTTAGTCGCCGGGTCTCGCGGGTGGCGAAAGACCCTGTCCGGCGAGCAGCGCTTCAGCGATCCGCAGGTCACGCGGGTGTGTCACCTTGGGGTTGGGATCGTCGATCTCGACCAGCACGACCTCGAGGCCGTAGCGCTCGCAGAGCCCGGCGCAGTCGGATGCGACGACCCCATCCGCCGCCGCCCGGCGATGCACGTCGATGATCGGCCCGCGAGGGAAGACCTGAGGCGTCTCGGCTCGCCAGAGGTTCTCGCGGTCCACCGCGCGCAATACGCGCCCTCCCGCGTCCGCCTCCTTCAGCGAATCGGTGACGCGGCGGGCGGCGACTGCCCCGTGTCGCGGGCCGGCCGCCTCCAGAACGCGTGTGATCGCCCCGGCGCTGATCAGCGGGCGCGCGCCATCGTGAACGGCGACGAACTCTACGTCGTCGGGCACGGATGCCAGGCCGAGCCGGGCCGAATCGGAGCGTGCGGCGCCCCCGGCGGCTAATAACAAGCGATCCGAGACGAGCCGCTCGAGCCAGGCCGGTGGCGCCTCGACGCTTTGCGGCGGCAGCACGAGAGTCACGCCGGCAAAGGACGGGTGATCCCTGAACGCCTCGAGCGACCAGAGCACCAAAGGCTTGCCCGCCAACGCCGCGAACTGTTTCGGTTCGCCCGAGCCGAACCGTACCCCACGCCCCGCGGCCACGATGACCGCCCAGTTGTCAGTCGAAGAGGACATCGATCAGTCGCCTGAGGTCCGACACCTTTTGCAGAGCGACCGGCACACTCTTGCCGGAGATCTCGGATGTGGCCGCCAGGTAGGCGCGCCGGAACCCCAGGCGCCCCGCCTCGCCGAGCCGGCGATCGAGCTGCCGCACCGGCCGGATCTCACCGCCCAGACCGACTTCGCCGACGAATACCGCCTCCCCATCGAGCACGACGTCGCGGATCGCCGATGCGACGGCCGCGACCACGGCGAGATCGGCGGCCGGCTCGCTCAGCCGCAGGCCGCCAACGACGTTGAGAAACACATCGAGGTCCGAAGTACGCAGCCGGGCGCGTCGCTCGAGCACCGCCAGCAGCAGCGCCAGTCGCCGGCTGTCGAAGCCGGTAGTCACTCTTTGCGGCGACCCGTAGACCGACTTGTTGACCAGCGCCTGCACCTCCACCAGGACCGGGCGCGTGCCCTCGAGCGCCGCGACCACCGCCGAGCCGCTGGCCCGTTCCTGCCGCCCCTGCAGGAAGAGCGCCGACGGATTGTCCACCGGCTCCAGGCCGGCAGCGCCCATTCGGAACAGCGCGATCTCGTCTGCGGCACCGAAGCGGTTCTTGGTGCCGCGTACGATGCGATGATCGAGGCCGGTCGGCGACTCGAAGTAGAGGACGACGTCGACGATGTGTTCCAGCGTCTTTGGGCCCGCAATGCCGCCCTCCTTGGTCACGTGCCCGACGAGGAACGCCGCCATCTCACGGCGCTTCGCCACGCGCTGCAATGCAGCCGCCACCTCACGCACTTGCGCAACGCTACCCGGCGCACTCTCCAACCGTTCCGTGTAAAGCGTCTGGATCGAATCGATGACCAGGACGTTAGGCTCGAGCTCCTCGACCCGATCGATCACCACCTCGGCCGATGTCTCGGCCAGCATCAGCACATCGTCGCAGGGCTCGGGCAGCCGCTGCGCCCGCAGCTTCACCTGGTAGGCCGACTCTTCGCCCGAGACGTAGAGTACCCGGTGGCCTGCGGCCGCCAGGCGCGCCGAGACCTGCAGCAGCAGCGTCGACTTGCCGATCCCCGGCTCGCCGCCCAGCAACACAAGCGAGCCCGGCACCACGCCGCCACCGAGGACGAAGTCGAGCTCGGCCAGTCCGATCTGCCAGCGCGGCCGTTCGACCCCTTCCACGTCGGCAAGCGACACGGCGTGCGACTCAGCGCCGCGCTCCGCCCCGACGCGCTGGGCGGGCGGCGCCGGCCGCACCCGCTCCTCGACCAGCGTATTCCACTCCTTGCAGTGAGGGCACTGGCCTTCCCAGCGGTGGGTTTCGCCGCCGCATTCAGTGCAGAGGTAGATAGTGCGGACCTTGGGCATGCTACAGAAACGCAACAGGCGTAGGTGATATCATATCAATATCCAGTAATCGATATTCACTGACCAGATGATCAAGGTCATATCAAGCGAAAAGGCTCAAGGCCCAATCCTCGATGATCATCGAGCGTTGGGCCTCGAGCCTTGTTACTTGAGGACCACTTGGGCATCGATTACTGGCTGTAGGATATTGGATATTGATTTGTCATACGGGCTCGGCCACAACTCGGGACACCGATTCGAAGCGCGTATACTCCTTGCGGAAGAAGAGATCGATCGTCCCGGTGGGACCGTTACGCTGCTTGCCACAGATCAGCTCCGCCTTCCCTTCCAACGACTCGCCCTCCAGGCCGCCTTCCTCGCGCCGGTAGACCTCGGGCCGGTAGATGAAGAGCACGACGTCGGCGTCCTGCTCGATGGCGCCGGACTCGCGCAGGTCGGCCAGCTGCGGCCGGTGGTCGGTCCGCTGTTCGGGCGCACGCGACAGCTGCGACAGGGCGATCACGGGAACGACCAGCTCCTTGGCCACGGCCTTGAGCGCTCCGGAGATCGCGCTGATCTCCTGCACGCGGCTCTCGGCTCGCGGCCCCCGCATCAGCTGAAGGTAGTCGACGACGATCAACCCGAGATCAACTTCCGCCTTCAGGCGCCGCGCCTTCGCCCGCAGCTCGAGCGCCGTGATCGCCGGCGTGTCGTCGATCCAGATCGGCGCCGTGTTCAGGTGGCCGGCCGCCGTCGCCAGCTGCATGTACTCCTGCTCCGAGAGCCGGCCGCGCCTCAGGTTCTGCGAGTTCACCTGGCCTTCCGCACAGAGCAGCCGCTGCACGATCGCTTCCTTCGCCATCTCCAGTGAGAAGAGGGCGACGGGAGTACCGTGCTCGATGGCAGCATGCTGGATGATGTTCAACACCAACGACGTCTTGCCCATCGACGGGCGGCCCGCGATGACGATCAGGTCCGAGCGCTGGAACCCGGCGGTCAGGTTATCGAGGTCCGGGAAGCCGCTGGGCACCCCGGTGACCGAGCCCTTGGCCTGCTGCAGCCGCTCGATGTGCTCGAACGCCGGCCAGAGGACCTCCTTGATCCAGACGAAGCCCTTGCGCTGGCCCGCCTGCGAGATCTGGAAGATCCGCTGCTCGGCGCGATCGATGGTATCCTCCACCGCCTCGCCCGAGGAGTCGAACGCATCGCGTATCGTGTCGGTCGACGCTTCGATCAGCCGCCTGAGCAGTGCCCGGTCACGGAGGATTCGCGCGTGATATTCGATGTTGGCGGCCGTAGGCACCGCCTCCATCAGCTCCGCCAGGTACGCCGGGCCGCCCACCGAGTCCAGCTCGCCGCTAGTCCGCAACTCCTCGGTCAACGTCACCGGGTCGATCGCCTCGCCGCGCTCGAACAGCCGCCGCATCCCGCGATAGAGCCGCCGGTTCGCCTCCCGGTAGAACATCCCGTCGTCCACCAGCTCCACCGCCTTGGCGACGGCGTCGGCGTCGATCAGCATGCCGCCCAGGACGGAGATCTCGGCCTCCGGCGACCAGGGGGCCTGTCGCTCGGCGAAGGCGTCGGACGCCCGCACGCCGCCGCCAGACTCGCCGCCCGGCGCCTGCCAATCAGCCACGGCTGCCTCCCGGCGCTCGGCCGCCTGCCTCGTCATAAATGCGGCGCAGCACTTTGAGATCCTCCCAGGTCGGCCGCTTCCACTGCTGATTCCGCAGCAGGGCGGCTGGATGGTAGGTCACAACGACTGGAACTCCCATGAACTCGTGCGTCGCGCCACGCAGCCGGCCCAGCGAGAGATCGGTGGCCAGCAGCGTCTGGGCGGCGAAGCGGCCGAAGGCGCAGATCGCCTTCGGCGCCACGAGCTCCACCTGCTTACGAAGATAAGGCCGGCAGGCCGCAACTTCATCTGCCACGGGATCGCGGTTCTGGGGGGGCCGGCACTTCAGCACGTTGCAGATGAAGACCTCGTCACGGCGGAACCCGATGGCCGCCAGCATCTTGTCCAGCAGCTTTCCGGCCGGGCCAACGAACGGCCTGCCCTGCCGGTCCTCTTCATAGCCCGGCGCCTCGCCCACGACCAGCAGGTCGGCGTGCCGATCACCTTCGCCAAAGACCACGGTAGTGCGGCCTTCTGCCAGCCGGCAACGGGTGCAGGAGAGCGCGTCGGCCCGGAGCTCGTCGAACCGGTCAACGGTACCTGTCGCATCCTCAGGAACCGATTCGCGAACCGTCGGCGGATCGACTCCGATCACGCCCGCGTCCCGGGCCACGCCGCCCGCCGCTGGCGCGCGCAGACGTTCGAGCAGCTCGGCATTCGTGCAGCTCTCGAGGTACAGCTCGCGCTGTCCCAGTTCGGCTCTCTGTCTCAGATAGCGGGCCAGAAGCTCGCGCCTTGTCGCTCGCTCAGTCACCCGGCAGGAGTCTCTCCGCTCGGTCGAGGATCTCGTCGGCTACTTCCGCCTTCAGCATCTGGGGCAGCGTTTCCGCAGCTCCCGATTTGTCGATGATCGTCACGCGGTTCGTCTCGACCTCGAACCCGGCGCCCGGCTCGCTGGGGTCGTTGAGGACGATGAGGTGGGCGCCCTTCTCCTCCAGCTTGCGGCGCGCCGAATCAACCCCAGCTTCGCCAAGTTCGACGGCGAACGCAACAAGCAGGCAATCGTCGGGCGCGACCCGGCCGGCCGTGGCCAGGAGATCGGGACAGGGCTCGACGGCGATGGACTCGAGGCCGCTGGCGCGCCGGATCTTGCCCTCCTGTGGTGCGGCCGGCTTGAAGTCGGCCACCGCCGCAGCCATGAAAACCGCCGAAGCATCGGTAAGCGCCTCGTTCAGCGCGGCCCCCATCTGCTCCGCCGTCTCGACCGTCCGCACGTCGGCGATCTCGGGCGGCGCCGGGACGTGAGAGGGCCCGGTGATCAGGACGACGTCGGCGCCGCGTCGCCAGGCAGCGGCAGCGATCGCATGACCCATGCGGCCCGAAGAACGGTTGCCGATGAAGCGAACCGAGTCGACCGGCTCCCAAGTCGGGCCCGAGGTGACCACGACACGCTTGTCGCGCCAGCTGCTCTCACCCTCGAGCGCCCTGCCCACGTAGGCAAAGATGACATCGGGCTCGACCATCCGCCCCCAGCCCTCCTCACCCTCGGCCAGCTCGCCGAACGCCGGCCCCACCAGCTCGTGCCCGTAGTCGCGCAGCGTCTCCAGATTGGCCTGCGTCGCCGGGTGCTCGAACATGCGGACGTTCATCGCCGGGGCGAGCAGCGCTCGGCGCGGTGCGGCCAGAAGGGTCGTGGTGAGCAGGTCGTCGGCGATCCCCGCCGCCAGCTTCGCCAGCAGGTTGGCGGTGGCCGGGGCGACGACGATGGCGTCCGCCCAGCGCCCCAGATCGATATGCTGCAGCGAACCGTCCCAAAGCGACTGCAAAACGGGCCGACCCGTCAGACCCTCGAACGTCGTGGGTCCGACGAACCGCGCTCCGCTGCTTGTCAGGATGACTTGTACGTCAGAGCCCGCCTGGAGTAGTTGGCGCACCAGCTCCGCCGTCTTGTAGGCGGCGATCCCACCGGATACGCCGACCAGCACCCGCTTGTCGTCGAACGGGCGCATCGGCCTGGCTCACGGCGCCGCGCGGCGCCGCTTCACTAGACGGAACTCGATCGACCCGCCCGTAAGCTCCTTGAGGGCCCGGGTCGTCAGCTTCTCCGGCCCGTACGGGGAGTCAGCGATTCGGAGGGCGTTGATCTCGCGAGCATAGCGGGCCGCCACGAGCACACCCAGATACTTGTTGCCGGCGGCCGTTTCAGCGATCTCGTTCGGGCTGAAAACCTTCATGCAGTTCGTTGCCTCTAGACGGTTAGGTCATGTGCGAACGGACAAACTTACTCGCTCGACACGTCCCTTGGAAGGGCCCGCTCAAGGGCACTCCCGCTCCAGCCCCTCCTGCAGCTCACGGCGCAGCTCCGCGATTTCGGCACTCCGCCGGCTGAGCCGCTGGCGCTCGCCCCCGACGATCGTCCGGATCTGCTCGACTGCGTCATCCAGCCGGTCGTTGATCACGACGTACTGAAACTCGTCGATGCACTTGAGCTCGTTCTTCGCCGTCTCGAGCCGACGGCGCAGCCGCGCCTCGTCCTCGCTACCCCGCTGCCGCAGCCGTTCCATCAGGACCTCGAACGAGGGCGGCAGCAGGAAGATCGTGACCGCGTCGGACAGCGCCTCAATCACCTGACGCGCACCCTGAACGTCGATGTCGAGGATCAGCAGGCGACCCTGCCGTTTCGCCTCCTCGAGATTCGCCCGCGGCGTGCCGTACAGTTCGCCGTGCACCTCGGCCCACTCGAGCAGCTCGCCGTTCCGAATCATCGTATCGAACTGGTCGCGCCCGACGAAGTGATAGTCGATCCCCTCATGCTCGCCAGAGCGAATCGCTCGCGTCGTGGCAGACACCGAGAAGACGAAGTTGTCTGACTTCTCGATCAGCGCGGACGCCACGGTCGTCTTGCCTGTACCGGACGGAGCGCAGATCGCCAGCGCGAAGCTCCTCTTCATTCGACGTTCTCGACCTGCTCGCGCAGCTTCTCGATCGCCGTCTTGATCTCCACGGCCAGCCGCGCGATCTCCGCGTCGTTGGCTTTCGAGCCGATCGTGTTCGCCTCCCTGTGCATCTCCTGGACCCAGAAACCCAGCCGTTTACCCGCCGGCTCCGAGCCACCGTCGTCCAGTAGCGCCTCGAACTGAGCCATGTGCGAGCGCAGTCGCACGACCTCCTCGTTAATGTCCCAGCGCTCGGCCAGGTAGGCGATCTCCCGCGCCAGCCGTTCCTCGTCGACCTGCGCTTCGCCGCTCAGCTCGGCCACCGCCGCTCGCAACCGATCGCGCTCCTCGACCAACCTCTGCGGGGCTCGGGTCGCAATCGCATCGAGGGCCTCGACCATCGCGCCCAGCGACTCCCGCAAGTCGGCTGCCAGCGCTCCACCTTCTCGCTCACGCATCTCCGCCACCATGGTCAGCGCGTCTCGCGTCGCCTGCGCGACCTCCTCGAAGGGCAACAGCTCGAGCTCGTCGGGCGGCGATGTGAAGATGTCTCCGAATCGCGTAACCAGACCGACATCCACGTCGCCGACAAGCTGGTGACGCTCCTTGATGTCGTGCAAAGCGGCGAGGTAGGCGGCCAGCCGATCGTGATCGATTTGAACGGGGTGCACGACCCCAGGCCCTGGCCGGAAGGCCAGCCGGTAGTGCACCGACCCGCGCGAGATACTCCTACGGAGAATCTGGGTGATCTCGGTCTCCCAGCGCTCGGCGCCGCTGGGCAGGCGAAAGTGTGTATGGAAGTGCCGATGGTTCAGCGTGCGGATCTGAACGCTCACGATCCCGATCGCGCTCTCCCTCTGGACCTCACCGAACCCCGTCATGCTGCGGATCATGAGCATCCCTCCCATACACGGGCCGCTTCTAACATCGAATCCATCTCAATATCCATTATCCGACATTCATTGACCAGATGGTCAAGGTCTGGTCACGTGGCAGGTATCAGGTCCCGATATCCAGCGGTCGAGGATGCAGGCGAGAGATCATCGTCCCGTTGGGTGTCGGAGATTGAGACCTGACACTTGAATAATCCTTGAGAATCGGCGACTGGACGTCGTTTAGTGGATATTGCGATCCAAATAGCGGGCGCAGGCGACCAAGGCCTCAGTTCCAGAACTCCCATTTGACTCCGAAGTGGATCCGGGTCTGCGGCAGAATCAGTCCGGGGATATCTTGGGCAAAATCACCGGCGCCGATGAAGTACTCGTAGTTGTAGAAGAGAAAGAAGTCTTTGATCCTCACCACCGCCTCCGCGCGGAACCAGTCCTCCGGCGCCGTGGTGACCCAACCTTCGTTGAGGATCGGGTCCGGAACGCGGGTCGCACCCCGTCTGCCGCCCAAGACTTTGAGCCACACCTCCAGCTGATCTTGCAGCGCCAGCACATAGTACAGAGCGTCGCCGCGGAAGGACTCTTGCGGCCAATAGTAGAAGTCGCCCGCCTCGCGGTTACGATACCAACCCCCGACGCTTACTTCGCCGCCGAAGAGCCTGAACAGCCGACCCCGGGCCCAGGCCTCGATCACGCCCACCGTCCCTCCGGGCAGTGCGGCCGCGCTGTCGGCCGGCGGCCCCAGGGCCGGCGACGGCTCGGTCCGCCAGCTGCCGCCCCGCGCACCGACGGTCCAGCTCCAGAGCGTCAGCTCACCGCCTGCCGTCCAGCGGGTGAACTCATAGCGCGGCCGCCGCGACTCGCCGAAGAGACCTCGATCACCCTCCTCGGCCTCGGCGAGCAGGCGAACGTTGAGCGGCAGGCTGAGCTCCAACCCCGCGTATCCCGAGGCGGCGCTGAAGTCGTCCCACTTCTCGTAACGCCCACTGGCGTAGAGCACGGCGGGCCCGGCCCGCAGCTCGAAGGACGCCTCGGGCTCGAAGGTCGGTACCCCGTCACCGTCCCAGGCGCGCAGCGTCAACTGGGTCCGCCAGATCGACGACGTGTACGCGGTGCGGAATGCCACCTGGCTCGCCGCGAACTCCCTGAGCGTGCCCCCGGCGCTGTCGTTGGCGCTGGCATGGCCCGCCACTAGGTCGGTGTGCCAGCTATCCCCGATCGGCCGCCTCAGCCGCAGGATCCAGTCGGTACGCTTCGGGTTCGGGAACCGGTCTCGATCCGCCGACATGCTTCGGACCTCGAGCTGACCCCAAACGCCCCATGGGAGCGGGTAAGCGAGGTTGGCGAAAACCACATCGCGGTTCGAATCCCCGTTATCGATGAAACCGTCTGTGTCGATCCGATCATAACCGAAGGCGACTCGCGCGCGACCAATACCCGAAGACAGAAACCCGCGCAGCAGGTTCGTCTCGCGATCACCGTTGCCCGCCTCGATACGCGAGTACGGCTCGCGCCGGGGGTTCCGGTACGTCTGTGAGTGGGCCCGGTAGCCGCCGGGCTCGCGGACCAACGCCAACCGCTGCAGCTCGACCAGCGGGATCAGGTGGAGATCGAGGGCACCGCCCGTGAACGGCACGATCTCGTAGCCGTCCAGGGTGTAAGCGAAGCTGCCGCCTCCGCCGCCGGCGAAGATCGCCGCTTGCGGTCCCTCCAAGAAACCGGCGCGCAGCGGGTCGAGAAACGGCGTGAACTCGAACAGGTCGGCGAAGCTCAAGGCGCCCGTCGACAGCAGGTCCATCATCTCCCAATCCTGCGCGACGCCAGGCGTTTGCGAGGCGGGGTCGGGAAACAGGGGAAAGGCAGGCGCGGGGGTCGTGTCGGCCGCCGTGGAG
>JABAOH010050887.1_pt1 | contig 33932 bp, 31 predicted proteins | sample 7062181 | NCBI WGS metagenome assembly JABAOH01 (sample SAMN14538630, study PRJNA623070) | marine sediment metagenome | biome: marine biome [ENVO:00000428]; feature: marine pelagic biome [ENVO:01000023]; material: deep marine sediment [ENVO:00002113]; isolation source: pool of 5 deep marine... | reverse complement strand
TTTTCTCCAGATCGCCATCGGTCATTTCCAGGTTTAATGCTTTCATTAAATCTTGCCGGGTCCATTCCCGGTCTCGATGTTTGGAAAGATGCAGCACGATATTTTTGGCATTGCGGTCGTTGATTTGAGGAAAAGAACGAGAAATATATTCCATCCAGGTGGATTTGATAATACCCTCATCATCCAGGGTCTCAAACTCCAGGGCGCGGGTCAATCCATCAAGGGTAGTGAGGTCTTTACCCGGGCAGTCGGAGCGTATAACCGCGCTGATATAAAAGGGACTGCCTTCGCTGAGGCCAATCAGTAAGTAAGCGGTTTCCTCAGTCACCGGGACATCAAAAAACCGGGAGTATTTGTACAACATCTCGATGGCTTCATTTTCCGGCATATTTTTAAGAAATTTATACCTGAACCGTGCCGGAAGCATAGTGTTCAGTTCCTTCATCAGCCAGCCCACCCAACTGCCGGAAACCAGTAAAGGTGCGATTTTACTTTCGGCTGTACTCAGATACCCACCGGCCAGATCGTTGGCCGGGATTTTCGTGTCTTTGTCCCGGTAGATCATGGCATTTAAAAATTGAAATTCATCGATCAATTGTACAATGAATTCTTTCTGCCGGGCAGCTATTGTGTGGGGCGCTGTGCGAACCGTCTCCCACAGGCTGTCTAACTGCTCATGATCCACCGCGTATTCAACGCCTGTTATAATACCGGTTAAATACTCTAAACCTTCATTTACGGCAGCCCTTTTGGCTTTTTCAAAACTGTTTTTTTCCTCAGGGGTAATATATTCGGATTTCCGGGATTTGAAAGCAATGTACTGGTAAATAAACGTAAGAAAAAAGTCCCGGCAAAAATCCACCACCCACATTTTCGTTTCCTTGACTTCATAGTAAAATGGGATCACACCGTGGTTTTTGTAAAAGGTGATATTGAACAACCGCTCCAGGATTGCAGTTTTACCCATTTTACGCCGGGCCAGCACGGCGGTACTCATGGATTTTCTTTCTTTGATATCGTTAATCCATTTCAGGAAATAAGCCAATTCTGCTTTCCTGCCGGTAAAAAGGTCCGGGTTACCGATTCGTTCTTCCTTTGCATAATCCATATTATTTATATACCATAAGTAGGATAAAATATCAACCAATGATTATCCACCTCAAATTCACCGCCAAATTTTAAAGAATTTGGCGGTATCCGTTACGGGTTGCGGGTTTCGGGTTGCGGGGTGAAGAGCCTAAAAGATGAGAGGGAAAAGGTGGAAAAGGGGACAGTCGAGAAATTCATGCGTAATCGTAATGAGACGTCCGTGAAGTTTGAGGAGAGGCCCGTAAAACCTGGGAAGACGTCCGTGAAAATCTTGACTGGCAGCAAAAACAGTAAGAAGTAAGAAGTAAGAAGTAGGAAGTGGGTAGTAGGTAGTAGATTTGGTGCCAGGCCAGAATGGCATATTTGGGGGTGATGGATTTTTAAAAAATCCTGTTGAAAACATTGGATTATCATATTATATAAATCATGGCATAACAGTTAAGCTTAGAAGTTGAGAAGTTGAGAGAGAATTTGAAAAAAAGCTCTCTTAGTTTTCTCAACCTCTTAACCTCCCAACATCTTAACTTCTAAGCCTTTAAGCTTCCGTGGCAAAAAAGACAAAAGGAGGTGAAAGATGCCAGTTATAACCATTTCAAGGCAGCTGGGCAGTTTGGGCACTGAAATCACTCAACTGCTTAGTAAAGATTTTAACTGCCAATACCTTGATAAAGAATCATTGGAAGAGGCATTCGTGGAATACGGCATCCCCAGGGAAAGTATGGAACGATTCGATGAAAAGAAACCCGGGTTCTGGGACCTCTTTAAGACAGATAAAGCCAGGTACCTCCATTTTATGAAAGAAGCGATTTTTGAATTTGTCCGTAAAGGAAACGGGATTATCCTGGGACGGGGAGGCCAGGTACTCTTGGCAGACCTGCCGGGTGTGCTTCGGGTTCGTACCATCGCTCCAATGGAGATCCGACAGCAGCGAGTCATGAAACGACTCCAGTGCGATAAGAACCACGCCGTTAAACTGATCCAACACAGTGACCACGAAAGAGCCGGGTTCCTGCGCTTCTTTTTTGGAGAAAATTGGGAAGAACCCAGTCTCTATGACCTGGTAATCAATACCGGCTCCTTTTCTGCAGAAACCGCTGCCCTGTCGATCAAAAATATCATCGACAGCGATGAGTTTAAAGCTTCAGAAAAAGAAACCCGGCAAAAATTAGAAGACCTCTGCCTGGAACACGAAATCAAAACCGCTATTATTTATAAAGATAAAATTTTGGTCCAGTTCCTGGAGGTGAATTCCCTTCAGGCAGTGGTGACCTTAAGAGGCATTGTGGATAGTAACGATGACCTGGAACGGTGCGAAAAAGTGGTCATGAAAATACCAGGGATCAAAGAAGTTCATAATGAAATCTATTACAGCCCCATTACCAGTGCCTACGGCATTCATTATTAACCTTATCCCTTTGTTTTCTTATGTAAGTTTTCGATATCTTCGTTTTTACCGAAAACAATCAGGATATCGCTTTCTTTTAAGACCACGTCACCGGCGGGATTAATAGAGGTGACGTCGGGAATGATGGATTTAATCGCCAGGACCGTTACTTTGTACTTTTTTCGCAGGTCGATGGCATTTAATGTTTTCCCGATAAAAGCGTCCGGCACTGCAATCTCCTGGAGCACAAAACCCAATTCCAGGGGGAGATAATCGATTAAGGTGGGAGAATCGATTTGATTGCCCAGTTTTTGGGCCGCATCCCGTTCCGGGTAGACAATATCTGTTGCCCCCACCATACGGAGAATTTTTTCATGGTCTTCGGAAAGCGCTTTGGCGGCAATGCGGGGAACACCGAGCTCTTTTAATATATAAACCGTGAGAATACTGGGTTCCAGGCTGGGGCCTGAAGAGACCACCACATAATCGAGGTCCGCGACTCCCAGGGATACCAGGTTCTCTTTTATGGTAGCATCTGTTGTCACGGGCTGGGTAACGAAATCTTTGATCTCATTGACCCTATTCTCATCGGTATCGATGGCAATGATCTCGATGTCTTTTTTTGCCAGGGTTTTGACTAAATGAGTACCAAAACTTCCCAGCCCGATTACCGCAACTCGTTTCATAAAAACTCCTTAATGCCGCAAAGGTACAATGTAAGCGTAATTTTAACAAATTTACCCCAGGAAGGCAAATTTTTCTGCCTGAATTTTTTATTTTAGCCACGAAGTTACACGAAGGAACACAAAGGTTCTAACCGATCATGATATGTTCTTCCGGGTATTTGAAAACGGCACGGGATTCTCTTTTGCTTAAGGCAATTAAAAGGGTCAGCGGCCCGATTCGACCAATAAACATAGTAAGAGACACAATTAATTTGGAGAGTACGGATAAATCGGACGTGATTCCCATACTGAGCCCCACTGTTCCAAAAGCAGAAACAGTTTCAAACAATAATTGCCTCATTTCAAATTCGGTCTCAATAGTCAATAATAACAAAAAGAAAAATCCAATCAATAAAAAATGGATAATAATGACAATAAATGCCTTTTCAACGGTTTTGGCAGGAATATTCCGATAAAAAATATCGATTTTTTCTTTCCCTTGCAGTCGGGAGTGAAAATATGCGAACACCACACTGGCAGAGGTTGTCTTTATGCCACCGCCGGTAGAGCCGGGAGAGGCACCGATGAACATTAAAATAGTAATAATAAATATAGAGCCGAAAGAGAGGTAATTCAGGTTAATGGTGTTGAATCCGGCAGTCCTGGTGGTGACGGCTTGAAACAACGATGATAAAACTTTTACCCCGAAGAAAAAATGATTTTTTCTATTCAATATTTCTTGAGTAAAAATGATCAGGAAACCGCTAAAAATTAAGATAGCGGTGCTAATCAATACCAGCTTTGTGTGCAAGGAAAATTTTGAGAAACTTTTGATTTTTCGCCGGATGAAGAGGCCAATTTCGTTTAATACCAGGAAGCCGATACCACCGCAGATAATTAAAACGATCAATGTCAGGTTGATACTCCAATGGGAGACATAATCCTCAAAACTATTGTTGAAAATAGAAAAACCAGCGTTGCAAAAGGCAGAGATCGAGTGAAAAATTGAAGCGAATACCCGATGGGCTCCATGCAGCCGGGTAAACTGGAGATATAAAACCACAGCCCCGACGAGCTCAATGCCAAAAGTCAATAATACGATCTTTTTGAGCAGGTCTTTGACATTTTTATAACTACCGGGGGTAAACTCATTTTCAATAATGGTTTTATCTGTAAGAGAAAAGGATTTTCCCATTAGTAGAATGTAAAAAGTCGAAAAGGTCATAAACCCCAGTCCGCCAACCTGGAGTAAGATAAGAATCACCAACTGTCCGAAGGGTGTAAAATCCGCGGCGGTGTTTTTTACAATTAGACCTGTAACTGTCACAGCAGATGCGGCAGTGAATAAGGCATCTTCAGGATTGATGGAACCATGGGTAGTGGAAAAGGGTAACATTAAAACAATGGTGCCGATAAAGATTGTTAATAAATAAGAGCTGATAATGAGGCTTGTTGCGGATTTTTTCATTCAATCTTTCCGAATTTGGAAAGGGGCCAGTATCTGAAGATCGTCTTTCCATAAATGTAGTTCTCCGGCACAGGACCGAAAACCCGTGAATCCTGGCTGATGGTACGGTTATCACCGATAACAAAGAAGTGCCCCTTTTGGATCAGCAGCGGCTTCATATTCATGGACTTGAACATGATATCCTTTTCTTTTTTGAGGTATGTTTCAGTTAATTTGCTGCCGTTAATATAAACATCTCCTTCCCTGATCTCAATGATCTCCCCAGGCAAGCCGATTACCCGTTTTATAATGGATTTAGAGGGTTGGTCGGGTTTGCGTAGAACCACAATGTCATAACGATTGATATTCCCATTTCTTACCGCCAATTTGGAGATGATGATTCGCTCCTGGTCGTTTAATACGGTTTGCATGGAATTGCCTTCGATTTTATAAGCGGAGGCCACATAGGTGATGAGGAAAATGGATACGACCGCGGCAATCGCTATGTCAAAGATAATGTATTTCAAAAAACGTTTGAATTTGGATTTTTGGTCTTTCTTTCTCATGAGAATCTATTGTATTAAATTCCCAGCACGCTGTCAAGGGTGCGTCAAAGTCTTAAAAAGCTTGGCGCACCCTTGAAAATCCGAAATTCGAATCACGAAATTCGAAACAAATTCAAATGACCAAAACGAAAAGAACCCGAAAGCATCGTACCATACTGCTTTGTTTTGAATTTTGAACATTTGAATTTTGGATTTGTTTCGGATTTCGAAATTCGGATTTCGTGCTTATAAGAGAATGACGTCGCCCTGGCAGGGCGCAAGCACAGCGCACGAAACATTGAAAACAGAGCTGAGGACTTAAAAAAACACTTGACTCATTTGCAATTTCGTTATATAATATGACTTCCCGGGCGATTAACTCAGTGGCTAGAGTGCTACCTTCACACGGTAGAAGTCAGAGGTTCAAATCCTCTATCGCCCAAATTTTATTGTCGTAAATAAAATGGAGCAAATATTATTTAATCCTCAGCGCATTGAATTACCAGCACATTTGATCTTGATACCACAATTCTGGGATAAAGACTACTACGAGAAACTTAAAAAAGAAGCGCTGGGCTGCCTGAATCTACTCAACAGTGAGTTGTTGATTTTCCCGGAGTACACGGTAATCGTTGGATTCCTGGGGTACCCCCATTTATTAACCCTACTGGAATTTATTGAAAACGTTCGGGAAAAAGAGATATTTTTCCTGGGAACCGCAGGTAGTTTGAATGAGCATATTAATCGTCCGATGCCTCTTTTAGCAGCAGAAATATGTTCGACGGAAATCCTGGATCATTTTTCAGACGAAAAATCCTATCCTCTAAAATCCATTAATTCGGGGAGCCTCAGGAAGGCCAGAGGAGTAACCGTTGATATTATCCAAAGAGAAACCCCTACATGGCTGAGGGAACAAGTGAAACGAGAAATTGATTTCGTGGAAATGGAATTATTTCCACTCAGGGTGTACCTAAAAAAACCCTTTTATGCCATTGTTGTAACCACAGACCTTTTAAGGGAGTCCGGGGTAGAGGTATTCCCGGATAAACAGCTGCTAAACCAGGAGTTTGTAAAGTCTTATGAATTGATTGTAGAAATCATAACCACACCCCCCACATTCACCGCACCACTCGTTCGTTGATATTTAATAGGAATACACACAAGTAAGGTTAACAACCAAAGGACAGATTTGCGTCAAAATTTTTGGAATTTGGCGCAATCCTGAGGAGGTTGTCGAAAGTACGATGAAACCTAAGGTTATTTTAACGCAAACGTACCAGAAAGAAGCGATCGAACAATTACAAAAGGAATTTAATCTTATTATAGTTGAGGGCAGCAGTAAAAGCCTGGCCGAGGTGTTGAAGGAAAATCCCGATGCAGAAGCGTTAATCAGTTTTCTATCTGATAAGATCGACAAACATATTATCGACCTGGGGAAAAATTTAAAAATTATTGCCAATTATGCAGTTGGGTACAATAACATTGATGTTGGTTATGCCATTAAAAAAGGTGTCCTGGTGACCAATACCCCTGATGTTTTGACCGATACCACTGCCGACCTGACAATGGCCTTGATATTGGCAGTTTCCCGTCGAATTGTCGAAGGGGATGATTTTGTCAGGAAAGGGCAGTTTAAGGGTTGGGGCGCCAATTTGCTGCTGGGCAAAGAACTAAAAGGCGCTGTCCTGGGTATCGTTGGTATGGGCCGCATTGGCCTGGCTGCTGCTTTGCGAGCCCTGGTCTTTGGCATGAGGGTCATTTATTATGACCAGACCAGGAAAGAGCACCTGGAAAAAAAATATGGTTTTGAATATATGAGTTTTCCTGACCTGGTTCAGCAGGCGGACATTGTTTCCTTACATATTCCTTCCTCCCCGGAAACGCATCACCTGTTTAACAAAGATGTATTTGATTTGATGAAGTCGGATGCGATTTTTATCAATGCCTCGCGGGGGGATTTGATGGATGAAACCTATTTGGCTGAGACGTTGGAGAAGAACGAATTGTTTGGCGCCGGCCTGGATGTGTACGAATGCGAACCGCAGGTCACGGAAAAATTAAAGCAGTTGAAAAATGTGGTACTGGTCCCCCACCTTGGCAGCGCCACGTATACCACACGCCTGGCAATGGCCCAAATAACCGTTGATAATGTCAAACAGGCCCTGTCCGGCCGTACACCTCAAAACCTGGTAGAAGAATGGAAGAACCGCGGCGAGTCAGGTGAGTCAGGTAAGTAAGGTAAGTAAGGTGAATGTAGAAATAAAGAAAAAAAAATTTGTTACGTTTATCCATAACGTGTTTTTCTTTATTGGACAAAAGATTTCCTTTGGCCTGGGGGTTGCCTTCTTTTCTCTCCTGGGTGCCTGGTTTGCGGTGGGTTACGGTTACTTTTTTATCTATGGAAGTGTGGACTTTCGCCCCCATGAACTTCAGGCGTTTACACAGAACCTCTTGATCTTAGTTGCAATCGCTTCGATTATTTATTTTATTCAATCCGGGTTGTTTCATCCTTTAGGGTTTTCCGGGATCGATAAGAGATATCGGTTGGTCAACCGTTTGCTGCGACAAGATCCTGAAGGAAACAGCATCCGGGAATTGGATAATCAGCAATTAATAGACCTCCTGGATGCACTGTCCAATATACCCGCACGTAATGCGTTAATCGTTGCCTTTTGTTCTTTTGCTGTTATTTTTGCGGTGGTATATCTGAACATGAAGATGACGTCATCCCTGGAGAGTTCGGCTGTCATTTTTGTGGGGGGTGTGATCGCATCCATTGTCAACAGTTATTTTGGCTTTACTATCGCAGAGTATTGGGCGAGCCCCATCCGGAAAAAAGTGAAGGAAATTCTCTTCCATCGACATATCAATTTTGAGAAAAAGTATGTATTTAGTTATCGGAAGAATTCCTATTTCATTATTTTTTTAGTATTACTGACATTGATTGTCCTGGCACAATTTATCAACAGTGGGAATAAACCGCTGGGTGAAGTTATCCTTTTTATCGTGATGAGTATTATTACCATCGGGTTTAATATTGTTATGTTTTTAAATTCCGTTAATTTGTTCCTGGAAGAGTTTAATGATGCCACCCGGAAAATGGCAGAGGGGGAAAGCGGTTTGCTTTTTCCCACTCCTGCCTACAAGGAACTGGTTACCATGTCCACCCATTACAATGAGACCGTTTTGGAAGTTCATTCCATCCGGGAGAACCTGGAAAAGATTATCAACCAGCGAACCCTTCATTTGATCGAGGCCAGGAATGAAGCCGAAGCAGCCAATAGAGCCAAAAGCAACTTCCTGGCTAATATGAGCCATGAAATTCGCACCCCTTTAAACGGTATCCTGGGAATGGTAGAGTTGATTTTATCCACGGATTTGGATTCACAGCAAGAGGAGTACCTGGATTTGATCAAACGTTCAGGGGGACTATTGTTGGATGTTATTAACGAGGTGCTGGACCTTTCCAAAATAGAGGCAGGAAAATTTACCCTGGAGTCCATACCCTTTGACTTACGGGTGATTATACAAGAAGCGGTGAATACCTTTTTTATTACTGCCAAAAAGAAAGGTTTGACTCTCATTTATGAGATTGACCCGCGCGTACCACGATTATTAAAAGGAGATGCCTGCCGCCTGCGCCAGGTGATGATCAACCTGGTGGGAAACGCGATAAAATTTACGGAAAAAGGAGGGGTGGCGGTTGCCGTTGAGGTGGAAGTTGACAATAAAGAAAAAAATAACCTGGAAGTTCTTTTTTCAGTGACCGATACGGGAATCGGGATACCCCGCGAGAAACTGGATACCATTTTTTCCAGTTTCACCCAGGCGGACGGTTCCATGACACGGAGATACGGAGGAACCGGACTTGGATTGGCTATCTCCCAGGAGATTATCCGGGTCATGGGGGGGGCCATTCGAGTAGAGAGCCGGGAAAACAAAGGCAGCCGGTTTTATTTTACCATTCCCCTGGAAAAACCAGGGGGAGAATCAGGGGAATTACAGGATGTGCTGGAGATTCGGCCGGGACCAATGCCTGAAAAACAAAAAGAAATTCCGCCTTCCGGTCATGTGCATGCCCAGCTAAACAGGATTAATAATGGTATCGTTAATATATTGTTGGCTGAGGATAATGAAATCAACCGTAAGTTGATTATTGCACTAATGAAAAATAAAGGCTGGCTGGTGACCGCAGTGGAGAATGGAAAAGAAGCAATCGAGGCCCTTAAATGTAAAACAAATAGTGATGGAAACGGGAAAGGGAATTTCAAAGGAAAAAAGAAAAGAGATCAATATGATATTATATTGATGGATGTCCAGATGCCGGTGATGGATGGAATGGAAGCAACAAAAACCATCAGGAAGTTTAAAGATTTCAAAAAGATTCCTATTATAGCGTTAACCGCGCATGCATTAAAAGGAGACAGGGAAAGGTTTTTGGCCGCAGGCATGGATGATTATTTATCCAAACCCATTGACGCCAATACACTGTACTCAATGATAGAAAAATACATCCTCCTGTCTTAAACCAGCCGGGGTGGAACCAAAAACGCACCTTTTCTTTATTTAACCAGGGAATAGGGCATATTATCAATTCCACTGCCCCAGGTTTTATTGGGTGCCGGTCCCATCTCAAAAATAAGCGTACCGCCATTCATGATATCACTGTGTTTAATATAACAATGATTGTAGGGCTTCCCATTTAAGCGCACCCCTTGGATATAAATATTCTGCCTATTAAGGTTTTTTGCTTCAACCACGAATTGCTTGCCATTTTCCAGGTTTATAACCGCTTTATCAATACAGGGGCTGCCAATGACATATTCGTTGCTGCCCGGGCAAACCGGGTAAAACCCCAGGGAACTGAAAATGTACCAGGCAGACATCTGGCCGCAGTCATCATTGCCGCAAAGCCCATCGGGGGCAGCTTTATACATCGAATTAACGATTTGATGTATTCTTTCCTGGGTTTTCCATGGTTTCCCGGCATAACAATATAAGTAAGGTATATGATGGCTGGGTTCATTACCGTGAACATAATTACCGATCATACCTACCCTGGTGACATCTTCGCTGTGGGCGATACTTTCTTCGGAAACTTCCATTATGAATAAAGAATCCAGCCAGTTTACCAATTTATCATTTCCTCCTAATAAGCGAATAAATCCTCTCATATCATGGGGGACATAAAGAGAATAATTCCAGGCATTCCCTTCAATGAACCCCTGTCCCGCCGTACTTAAAGGGTCGAAGGGCGTTTTCCATTTTCCATCCGAGTTTTTGGCACGGATGAATTTGGTTTGCTCATCAAATAGGTTCTTGTAGTATCCCGATCGTTCCAGGAATTCTTTTGCTGCTTTTTCATTGCCAATTGCTTCGGCAAATTTATAGATTGTCCAATCATCATAGGCATATTCTAATGTTTTTGATGCAGAATTGTTGTTCAGGTCTTCCGGTACATACCCATATTTTTTATAATAACCGATTCCATCATAGGGATCATATTGTGCACTGGCCACAACCGCCTTAAATGCCCTTTTGACATCGTATCCGCGAATGCCTTTCATAAAAGCATCGACAATGACCGGCACACTATGATAACCGATCATACACCAGTTCTCATTGGCGTGATGGGACCAGACAGGTAATATCTTATGCACGCTTTGTTTATAATGGGCAAGCATAGAGTTTATGATGTCATTGGTGCGTTTCTGCTGGATGATTGTATATAACGGATGAAGCGCCCGAAAGGTATCCCAGAGGGAAAAAATAGTATAATTGGTGAATTCGTTCGCTTTATGAATATTTTGATCCAGGCCGCGATATTCACCGTTGACGTCGGAATAGACAACCGGGTTAAGAAAACAGTGGTACATCGCTGTGTAAAAAATAGTTTTCCTCTCTTCATCGGCCTGAACTGCAATTCTTGATAGTTCGTTATTCCATGAGTCTTTTGCCCTTTTTTTGACTTCAGCGAAATCCCAGCCGGGAATCTCTGTTTTCAGGTTTTCCAAAGCATTCCGCGTGCTGACGCTCGACAGGGCAAACTTGACCAGGATTTCTTCATCTTTCTCTGTCTCAAAGTTGAAATATCCTTTTACTCTATGTCCGGCCCTTTCCGGGAAATTTTCATCTTCATGCCATTTTCTCCAGAAGCCGCGGTATGTCAGTTTTTCATCGTTCCTTAAACCATAGGACTTCATTGGCCGGGAAAATGCCATGGCGAAATAAATATACCGGGTCCGGGCCCATCCGTTTGTCTGCCTGAACCCGGTTACTAAACGATCATGCTCTACTCGCAGCGAAGACCATACCACTTTTCCCTCATAATTATAAATTCCTGTTGTTAAATCCAGAATAATATGCCCATCCTTTGTTTCCGGAAACGTGTACTTGTGAAATCCCATGCGTTCCGTGGCCGTCAACTCTACCCCGATATCGTAATCGTCCAGTTTAACGGAATAATATCCGGGATGTGCCTCTTCATTGTTATGAGAATAACGTGACCGGTATCCGCTGTCGGGATTATCTTTGCTGCCCGGTTCCAGTTTAAGCTCACCCACGGTAGGCATGATTAAAAAGTCACCTAAATCGGAATGACCGGTACCGCTGAAATGGGTATGACTGAAACCGACGATGGTTTTGTCCTTGTATTGGTATCCCGAACAATACCTGTAGACTTCGGGATTGTAACCTTTCCCATAACTGTAGGGAACCGTATCCGTCTCAGGACTGAGCTGCACCAGGCCGAAGGGAACGGAAGCCCCGGGAAAGGTGTGCCCCATATCATCCGTACCGATAAATGGATTTACATAGTCATAGGGTGTTTTATCCTGCTGCATACCTGGTGGAATTTCGGCACAAATCAAAACCGCCCCAAAAATAATTAAGCAGAAAAAAATATAATTGAATTGCTTTGTCATGTGTTCTCCTTAAATAAGATATTACCACCTTTGCTATTTAACATAAACCAGGAAAGAATTCAAGGGATATTTGATTTGCAATACCGATTGAAGTAATATATAATCTTTCCGGTGGTTAAATGAATGATAAAGTGATTAAACGAATCCCTTACGGTCTGGCGGATTATGAAAAAATTGTACTGGGCAATTATTATTATGTGGACAAAACCCAATATTTGCCGTTAATCGAAGAGGCCGGGGATTATCTTTTCTTTATCAGGCCGCGAAGATTTGGGAAGTCCCTGTTCCTTTCCATCATGGAAACCTATTATGATATTTCCAGGTCGGATCAATTCGATTTGTTCTACAAAGGGACCCATATCCATGGATATCCGACACTGGAAAAAAATAAATATTTGATCTTGAAATTCAATTTTTCTACGGTTGATCCTGATTATAAACGATTGGAAACATCGTTTTTAAACAATGTGCGGACGGTTGTTAATTCTTTTTTAAGTAAATATGTCGATGAATTGGATACCCAGGAGCTGGAGAAATTGCGAGAAGACCTGAGCAATATGGGGTCCGCTGCCGACATATTATTAAGGGTTACCAATTTGTGCAAAAACTCGAACCGGAAACTCTATGTGTTGATCGATGAATATGATAATTTTGCCAATACCGTTTTATCCACGTCCGGCAGCGGGGATTATAAAAATCTGACCCGCGGCGAAGGATTTTTCAGGGCATTTTTTAATGTTTTGAAAGGCGGCACCACCGGTTCCGGTGCGCCCATATCCCGGCTGTTCATAACAGGTGTATCGCCGATTACCCTAGACGATGTAACCAGCGGATTCAATATCGGTAAAAATATTTCCACTGCTCCCGGTTTTAACCGCATGCTGGGATTTACCGAAACGGATGTGAAAGAAATCATTGATTACTACAGGAAAAGTGGGGGGATTAAGCACCAGGAAAATGAGTTGTTAAACATCATGACCACCTGGTATAATAATTACGCCTTTTCAAAGAAAGCAAACGGAACGTTATTTAACCCGGATATGGTGTTTTACTTTATCGACCAATATATCCAGGGTGATGGCATGCCGGATGACCTCATCGACCGGAATGTTCGCATCGATTACGGCAAACTCAGACATTTAATTATAGTGGACAGGGATGGAGTCGTACGTTCTAACGGCAATTTTTCAAAATTAAGGGAAGTGATAGAGGAGAAGGAAATCCTTCAACCCGGTATTGCCAAAGGATTTCCTTTGGATGAATTACAAGAAACCAATAATTTTATATCGTTGTTGTTTTATTTCGGTCTTTTAACCATCGAGGGGGTGGAAAGGAACAAATTGCGTTTAACTGTTCCCAATGAAACCGTTAAGCGGCTTTTTTATGAATATATCGAGAAGGGATACAGGGAGACAAATGTATTCAATATTGATTTATCCAGGTATGGGGACCTGATGAGTGATATGGCGTATGATGGCAAATGGCGGCCTTTATTTGCATACATTTGTGAGCTGATGAAAGAAAGCATGGGACTGCGCGACCTGGTTACCGGAGAAAAATCTATCCAGGCATTTTTAAATGTCTACCTGGGATTAAGCGACCTTTACCTCATACACTCGGAAAAAGAATTGAGCAAAGGTTATGCTGATCTTTTTTTGGAGCCGTTTCTTTCAGTGTATGATGGAATCGGTTATTCTTACCTGGTTGAGATCAAGTATATAAAGACAAGCGAATACAGGGAGGAGAAGGTTAAGCAGCTAAAATCAGAAGCGGAGCAGCAATTGAGGACTTACAATCGTGACACGAAAATGCAGCGGAGTATTGGTAAAACCGCGCTTATCAAATTGGTTCTTATCTTTTCCGGCCCGGAGTTAAAATACATCAACGAAGTTCATTGATATAAATAACCACGATGAGATAAACTTACCCAGGACTCTATTCCTTTTTCAGTATTCCGACTATGTCTGCATTATCGGGCAGCTATTCTACATAACATGAATCGAAACCGACACATTAAAAATTTGATTTATGAATTTGTGGATATGATTGTTATCTTTTCCTGGCCGTTTTCATGAGATATAGAGGCATTTAAGATTTTTTTGTTAATTGTTGGGTATAGTCTTAATTTATTTTCAATTAAAACTAACAAATCATGTCTGAGATCCTCTATGTTACCTTTTCCATTTGACATTATTTGACATTGATTTAGATGCTGACTTAATGCTAAGGGTCTCATTTCCACCGGAAGGGTAGCTATATTCCATGCAGTACAGGCACCATTTAGGTAATTCTGTTTTTCGTCTAAGCTTTGGCCTAAAGCAATATAATCAGATGCAATATCTAAAATCATTTCTGACATCTTTTTTTTATTTCTTTTTCTATTTTTCTTCTTTTTCATATTTCTTTTTTCTCCCAATTCCTTATTTTTTATCATCTTATTGTTTTCTTGGCACCTTTTCTTGTCTTTTCAATCATCATCAACCTCAACTAGAGAAGAGGTAGCTGAAACCGCAGCAGCCTGGTCACCGCGCTTCCATGCATCAAGCAGAAACCTCCCCCGATCTGTGAGATCTAGAAAGTAATGACGTTCTGTCCACTTCGTGTTAAATAAGCCCTGATTGGGCGAATCCACTGGCTCTACTGCCACATATCCTCCAGCAATCAGGCCCGCGCAAAGCAGGATACCGTCTCCGGAAACGACGAGATTCGGTGTCTTTTCCAGTGTAAGGAGAACCTCTAGTGCCCTACGGTCAACGGCCTCATTCATGGCTATCTGCAACATCTTCCACGTTCTAATAGACTGCAACGGAATCTCCCCTCGATGATGAAGAGCATGGCAGTTTGGGCATAGTGCCAGAAGGTTGTCTGCTGTATTATCGCCTTCCTTGGCCAATGGCATTAGATGATGAATGTCCAAAGTCAAGATAGCTCGACAGGCCGGATTACTGCAGTGATAACCAGCCTCGTGTAGGATAAGTTGCCTAGTTTTTAGTGAAATTTTCTGCCGACGACGGTGTTGTGTGTTCAAACCTTTAGTCATTGTATTGAATTCCTCCTTTTAACGCTCCCGAGATAAGCAGACCAAACTGCTGGGTGGTAGGCAGGCAGGAGAGGTTCAAGTCCACTTAAGCGAGTTGTTAGGCCAATATAGAGCCTGGCTCCCAGGAATTTGGGAAGTGTTGGTTCTTTTGACTTTTGCTTTATAATCGGTATAAATTTTTGGGTTCCTAAATCCCTAACAAGTTCAGCCGTTACAATCATCCTCTCATAAGCAACTCCACCTTCTCCAGCATCTGCTTTTCTGACATAATTTTCTGTACAAATAATTAGAACTCTATCAGATTCTGTCAAACCATCTTCCATGAATTTCGTTATATCGTCACCTAAACCCAGGTCCCATTGATCAAGAATTGCGTCAATCCTGTTTTTTCTAAGTTCAGCAGCCAATTCTGCAACCCATTGTTTATGGGTTGGAGAGTCATGCGAATATGATATAAAGACCTTTGGGGCATCTTCATTCATTTTATCTCTTTTTTTAATTTCTTTCTCACTGCGTTTTCTTAACCATTAAAAGGTGTTACAGCTTCTCAATTTCCTCTTGTGGAAGCCCTGTGATTTTTGATACCAACTCGATTGACAAACCCTCTTCCAGGGACTTTTTCGCCATTTCCATTACTTTTTTTTTCTCTCCGTTCATCTCACCCACTTTATAGCTGGATTCAAACATACTCGCTTCATAATGAAGACTCTCAAGATAGTCCTCGTATTCCCTGTGCTCCTCGTCGCTCAACTTCATTATATTAAGTTCTTCTTTGGCTTCTTTTAGGCCTTTGGCCTTAAATTCATCTTTAATTTCGTCATTCTTCAAGAAATAAATCCACTCGTCGATGGTGTTCCGGGCAACGTCATCAAACTGGTTGACCTTAAGAATGTAAGATTCCGGGTAGATATCCAAAATCTTTTCTGTTTTGTAAAGCTCCTGCTGCGTGCTGTTGAGTTTTAACACATCCTTTTTGTTTAAGCCGATGAATTGCGTCTGGCCGTGGTAGGCGTAATCTTCTCCCTGCCCCAGGTCAAAATAAACAATACCGATGGATATGATTTTCCTGATTTTGGCGTAAGGCATGGATTTTCTCATGTATTCCAGCAGCAGTTTGGAAGTGCCGAAAAGCAGCCGTTGTAAATAATCGTACTCGGTTTCGTGCTGGATTTCCACGATAATCAATTCCTTTTTGGAATTTTCTACCAGTAAATCCACCCGGTTGGACCTGGCGCTCTTATGTTCCAGGTTGCTTTCGCTTTCCAGGATGGAATCGATTTTTATATCATCTTGCAGTAATTCGCTCAGGAATCCTTCGAGAATGGCAAAATTGACTTTATGCCTCAGTAGCCGTTTGATGGCCCAATCAAAACTAATCAGTTTTCGTCCTTTACTCATGTCTTACGTTCTTATTGTTCATTAATAATACATTTTTGAGTTTAAGTCAACTGTTTGTTTTAGGATTTTTTACCTTTAATGAAAATTGTTTTCTTGACTGGCACCTTTCTTACATTACTGGCATTTCAGCCAGTACCTGAAGTCAGCATACGAAGGAAAACGCAGCTTTTTGGCGGTCCGCTGGAATGATGGATTAAGCGATGGATACATTCATTCAACGAGAACATGGGGAATGATTTTGGAGAGGTCGTCCTCTTCAATCGCAATGTGAGACACGCCTATAACCACCGCATCCATTGGTGGATAGGCGATAGCCTTGCCGGCCTTAACCATGATGGCTTCATCATTGAAATGGTCACCAACAAACACGGTTTCCTGGGTACTGCACCCAGACTGCGTGCAAACCAGCTCTAGCGCGACGGCTTTTCCTTGAAAGTCATAGGCTGTCGCTCGCACTCCTTCCAGCTTTTCATCACTGGCAAAAACCAATTCATTGATAAACACAAAGTCGAAATATTCCCGAAAGTCGGGAAACGAGTCCTCAAGAAATGTGTGGATTCCCCCTGACACGATCGCAAGCACCAAACCCTCCTCACGTAGATGTTCCAAAGCCTTACGGCAGTTTTTTGTCAACGTCAGAGCTTGACTCATTTCTCTTAGCTGACCTCGTGTGAGAGTACGGCTTTTGAAATATTCAACAGCCTTGTCACACCACGCTTGATAGGCCTTGATTCTGGCCGCTTTAGATGAATCCTTATTAGTTCGTCTTCGATACTCCCGTTTTAGTTCGCTCTGGATACCTCTAGTGAAACCGAGGCCCTTCCAAATTGCTTCCCAGGAGAAATCAAATGCAGGACCTCTGAGCAGGGTACCATCCAGGTCGAAGACTACAACTTTGTAACGCCATCGGTTTCGTCGCACTGGCGAAACCCACTGATTTGACGGCTCATGAAGAAGCCCGTGAATGGGTGGCTCAGGGTCAGCCGCACCGGAAAAGTGACGCCCAAGGTCGGCTGCTATGGCCGCAGCAAGTTCATGGGGCGTCCCAAATGTATCGGTAATCTTCGCTAGCCTCAATTCCGCCTTGAAAGCCGCGAGTTTCTCAGCGGCCACCTGCTTATCAATCATTAGCGGTGGCCATGGGTGGTTGTCGTCAACCAGATAGACCAGCACCGGTACCCCTGCCCGAACCGCTTCCCTATACTCGCTTTCAGTTATAGATACTGCTTCCCCTTCGGGTATGAAGCCATATCGGTGTGCGTAGATGCCTACGAAAACATCCGTTTCCTCGCGAATCAGACGAATGCATTCGTTCTTTGGGCGCTCGTCACGGGCCCCGAAATGCTCCATGGCTATATCCACTGCTCCGAGCTGCCGTATAGCTTTAATTGCTGCGCGTCGATGTTCCTCTAAATCCACAAATGTTGAAGATACAAATATCCGTTTCATCTTGTTTCTCTTTGACCAGCGTGTCCAACTATTTTTATACGAAATTCGTGTTTATTAATCATCATTCTAATTATATCATATTCCAGGCTATCTTACCGGCCAGGCACATTTCCCCTTTTCTTATTATTGAATTGTTTCTCCGGTAAAACGATCTATGTTTGCCCAAAAAGGACATTTGGGACACACCTCCCCTTCCGGATTGTCCTTACCTTCTTCATGAGGGCACCCCATTATTCTATCTGCTATAACCACAGATTTAGCTCCTTCTTTTTTAAATCTTCAATAAATTTCTATTTTCTTCTGTATCGTCATAAATACGCCACTCAGCCACCAGGTCGTTTTCGATTTTTGCTGTCCAGAGGGCAGGCCCTTCCAGGGGTTTATAAGAACAAGTCGAAAAGCCGATAATAATAACAAGATTTTCTCTTGATTCGATTCTTGTAAAATGATTTTTATAGTCCGGAAGCATATTGAAGAAATCTTGCCATGCTTTTGTCATTGTTTCTTTTCCTATTCTTGCCTCTTCTTCCTTAATAATGCATGAGTGATCTTCTGTCATTAGATTACGTAATCCATCGATATTTTGATCGTTAATACATTGATTGAATTGCAGAGCAGTTAATTTCGGATCTTTCTTATTCATTGGATTACTCTTCTATGCACTTTATTATTAATTGGCCCATAAGATACAAATCGTCTCATGTACGGCTCCTTCTTTTATATGCTTTTCGTATTTTATCAAAACTCAATGCTGAAAGCAAATCAAACTTTCTTGCCCATCCCCTTTTTCTTCTCATTTGCCTGAAAAATTGACATTTCGACAAAGAAAAGTGTTCCTTTTGCCCGTAGTTTTGGTATTGATTCTCCGGAAAGTGTTCCTTTTGGGCTAAACATTGACAATAATCCACAGGAAAGTGTTCCTTTTGGGCGAAGGATTGACATTAATTCTCAAAAAATTGTTCCTTTTGGGCTAATTATTGGCAATAATTCACATGATAATGTTCCTTTTGGGCCAAACATCGTCGATAATTCACCCGAAAGTGTTCCCTTTGGGCGAAGGATCGTCGATAATCCAGTTGGATTTGTTCCTCTTGGGCGATGTTTTAAGGTTTTTTATGCTGAAAGTGTTCCTTTTGCACGATGGATTATGGTTGATTATTTAGCTGCCTTAACTGCTTTAGCTGGCCTTATTGGGGCTTGAACCAGATATTTTCTTCTTAGCCCCTGATAAGAACTTAGTTCGCTTCGCTCACAATTGGTTGTGGTATTGACAAAACGACTGGATAATACTATTATTTAGTTGTAAAAAATCAGGACAGGTAATCGATGAAAAGACAAAAAAAAGATAAATTCAGGATGGCCGATGATGCCGTAATTAAACGGCTAAAAGCTATGAATCACCAATTAAATAAAGACTTTGGGGTTTCAAAAATCGGGATATTTGGCTCCTATGCTCGCGGGAATTATGATAAAGATAGTGATTTGGATGTGTTGATAGAGTTTGACCGGCCGGTAAACCTATTCGAGTTTTCGCGTTTAAAAACATTTCTGACCAATCAATTAGGTATCCAGGTTGACCTTGTAACACCAGGTGCATTAAAGCCTTTAATCAAAGACAAAATATTGAAGAGTGTCTCTTATATATAATACAGATTCAGCAATCTATCGAAGATGAATCAGGGGAGAAGCAGGAGAATGAACCTTCTGAGACGGCTCCAGATGTTGAGGATGACACGTAAATACTTTCTTGCCCGTCCCTTTTTCCTTTATTTTTTTCATATTTCCACCGCCTCCTCATACCATTTCCACCGCTGGATTAGTATATTTCCACCACTACCCGACACTATTTCCACCGCTCCAGTATACCATTTCCACCGCTGAACAATACGTTACTACCGCTCAATTCTTGCCTCATTCCTTCTCCTCTTCGTGTCTCTTTGTGTACCTTTGTGGCTAAAATTCCTATTCTTTCCTTTTGCCAACTGCTTACTTATTTTTCATAAAATACCCACCGGGATCACAATAACCTTGATCCCGGGTTTCTCAATTTCCTGTTCCAGTTCTTTTACCTCTTCTTCCTTTAATTCCACGAAAACCAGGAACACGATCTCTTTTAAACCCATCTGGCGTCCGTATTCGGCTGCCTGATCGATGCCTTTCTCAAACGTATACATATCCTTGAAACTCTTTAACTCCAGGGCATAAATTTTTTCGCGGTATTTCAGGATCAAGTCCACCTTGCCGTTCCCGGTAGGAAAATGGGGAATCACCTCCACTCCTCTTTTTTTCAATAAATCGTACAGGTAGCGATATAAATTAAAATGATAAATGGCTTCATAGGATACATTCTTATTAATACCTTTTAAAAGGTTACAAAAAGACAAACTTTTTCTTTGTTCTCCAATCTTGTTGTTTGCTGTGTCTGAGTTGAAGGTTTCCCCTTCCCCCGCGGAGCAATTTCCGTTGAATGGACATTGAATTTTGCTTGACGGATTTAATAATGGAACTGTTTTGTTAAGGAAACCTTCGAGATGGCCCGCAGGGCCTTTTTGGGTTGCGGGTGCCACCCGCTTTTTCTTTAAATAGGCCTGGTAGCGTTTAATGATATTGGGGATATGGAGACTTTTTTCGTCAATGGCGTCCTTCATGGCGTCCAGGGGGTGGATCAACTGGCCCAGGTGGCTGAAGATTTGATTGGAAAAATAATCGAATAGACATTTCTGTATAAAAGGGCAGGAAAATTTAACATAATACTCGTTAATACCTACTTTTTCTTCATCGATTACACCATTCATATATAAGTAGTTGATAACTTTATTGTTGAATTTGAACTCGATTTTATCGCTGGTTTCAAAGAGTTCTATTACTGTTTCATCGTAAGGGGGTTTATTGACTTTGCTGATGATATTTAAGATATTGTTATTGGGGAGAATGTGGGTGGCGGCCCCGTAGGCTTCTTCAAAATTGTACATGGTAATGGGTTTATTGGTATCGTGGTTATAGGTTTCGGTGAGCAGTTCGCCGAACCAGCAGGTTAAACCCGGCTGGCCCCGGTTTTCTTCATAAAGCTCCCGGACTACTGCTTCTTCTACTTTCTGGCCGCTTTCCTTTTCATACCATTTAAACATCCCGTCCACTTCTGCAAAGGTCAGGTTGGGGATGTGAACACTCCGTTGAACGTTAAAGGGAGAGCCTTTGGGGTTTTCAATGCCCAGCACACTGCGAACCCCCACCAGTGCCAGGCCATGAAGCAAATAGGTTTTTTCCCTGCTGGTCTTTTCTCTTTCGTTGGTGCGGCTCACGAATATATCCCTGAAAATGCTGGCAAATCGGTTAATAAGTACTTCCTCCAGGGCATCGAATTCATCCAGGATCAAGATTACCGGTTTTTGGAAATATTGCTTTGTAAATAACCCGGCTGCTTCCTTGATCTTTTCAATTCCAGGAAATGACCGGTTAAATGCAATTTGCAGCTTTTCGATTAATACCTCCAGGACTTCTTTCTCCTCTTTTTCTTCTTTTGCACGCTCCATAGAGATAATGCCAACTTCGAATTTACCGGTTTGCTTGATTTTTTCCACGACTTCCTGCATCACCCAGGTTTTGCCGGTTTGCCTGGGGGCCCACACGGTAATGTAATGGCCACCCTCGGATGGGTTCTCTCCCATCAGGTGATTGTATGCCCGGCCAATCAATTCCTTCCTGGGGGCATAGTAATGCAATTTATTGTTAATCGGCCCATAAGATACAAATCGTCTCATGTACGGCTCCTTCTTTTATATGCTTTTCGTATTTTATCAAAACTCAACGCTGAAAGCAAATCAAACTTTCCCGGCCGTCCCTTTTCCTTCTCCTCTTCGTACCCCTTTGTGTACCTTTGTGGCTAAAATTCCTTTCTTACCTCCGGATTACTTTAATTTTTTAACTCTCCTGGCAATCTTTTTTCGTATTTTCTGGTAAGACGGCGGCGGACCGGTCCTTACCTGTTTCCCATCGATGAACAGGGCATCTGAGATCCCCCAGGCTAAGAAAGTCTCTCTATCGAATGTGGATATCTCTTGAAATTCAACGTTTTCACCAAATTCAGCAGCGGCTCGTTTTGCTCTTTCATTTACCAGGTTCTGAGCCGGACACCAGCCGTTGATAAATGAGGTAACCCGTACTTTCCCTGCTATTTTTTCAGGCTTTTTTTTCTCTTTGATCCATTTCGGCGGCATGGCATCATCTGAGAATGGTTTCCACAATAAAATAGAGAGACCATCCTTATCAACCTTTTTATACCCCTTTCTTTTAAACCAAGAAGCTTTCATCCAAAATGGCAGGGATATTCCCCAGGCTGCGATTCCTTTACCTTTTAATGACTTTACATCTTTTTCTGCTGCGTTGAGTAATGCTGTGCCTATTCCTCTTTTCTGATAATTTCCTATTCCTTGCTTGTAACCATGAACCCAAATGCATGTTATGAAATACAAATCACTGCCTTGCACCACTGAATTTTCTATCGGGACATATTGGATCATGCCGCATACTTTATCGTCATCGACGGCAATTTTAACCCGCAGCCCTTTGTCTTTCATTTTGCTGTACCATACTTCTTTATGATTACCAGCCTCCTTCATTTCTTCCGACCAATCTTCCAGACAGTTGAAGTAGGTCTTTAGATATTTTTCCGATATTCCTGTTATTTCCATGGTTTTACTCCTTGACCATCTTACCGGCATGCCAGCTAACGTTTGAGATAACCGTCACGCTAAAGCGTGTCCGGTTGATTTATTTGTTTTGCTTTTTGTCTCTTTTCTGTTTCCGTTTTTCCTTAGGTGTAAGCTTGGCCTTTTTTTGAGCTTCTCGTTTGCCTTTATCTTTCTTTCCTTTGTCGCCCATGTCAAATTCTCCTTACAAAAAAATGTTTATTTTCATTTTATCATCAGTCTAATTATACCATTAATTAAAAAAATTGCACCATTCTTTTTTAAAAAATATTGATTTTAACGTTTTCTTGCCTGCAGGAAATAAATATTATCCTTTGGCAGGAACGTTTCTTCTCTGACAAGAACGTACCCGGCATCCCTATAAATCTTTAACAGTTTACTGCGAGAATACCATTCTCCGGCGGCAGACGGGGCTTTGTCCAGGTTGCCTTCAACAATAACAATAAGCCCGTCCGGTTTTAGCGAGCTGTTGATATTATTAAGAAGCGCCACAGGCTTTTCCAGGCAGTGGACCACATTGACCATAATCACCATGTCCAGGGCGGCATGGGGAAGCTTCGGATCTGTCACAGAGCCCAGTATAGTTTCTACGTTTGTAAAGCCGTGTTTTGCGCAGCGTCTTTTAAGAGACCATAGTGCCTCTTGACGAATATCATTCGCGTAGATTCGGCCGGAGGGACCGATTCGTGAAGCAATCTGCACGGTGTAGCGCCCGCGGCCGGCTCCAACTTCACCGATAATCATGCCCGGCTTGATGCCGATGGTCTTTAGCACGATATCCGGCGGCTGGCGCTTATTCAGACGGACTTCATACGGCAGCGTCAGGGAATCCTTTTCCTGACACGGGATTGGAGAAAAGGAAAATAAAAAGATGAACCAAAAAACACTAATGACAAAAACCAAATTTTTCATTCTTGACCTCCTTCGTTTTTTTTAATTTTAGCACTTTACACCAGGGGATATTATATGGGAAATTTAATCGTTAATCAATACGTTAAAGATGAATTTTTAAGTTTGGAATTATTGGCTTGAGTAGGCGCAGGCAATAAATGAAGTGGACCAATATCGTTATTCTTAGGGCGTACTCCGTTGAGCCTCATAATGAAAAAGAAAAGGCTGGAAATTAGAGATTAATAAAAAATTGGCATGTCCTTTTTTTAAAATGGATTGTCAAAGTCGATACAGTAGTTACAGACAGTAATAATAAGGTCGTTTGTTGGGCAGCACTCAAAGAAGGTCTCCCATGTCGGAGTAAGACCTGCTTTAATTTCATCCTGCACATCACGAGTTAAATTTGTAATGGTTGCTTTGTTAAGGACCAGTTTTTTTTCGAATTTTTTGGCTTTCATTGTGGTTAACCTCCTGGTTTGTGATTTGAATGATGATATTATATTTTACAATTTTTTCAGCATTTGTCAAGAACCAATCAATTTGCCTGGCGACTTTTATCTGCGGCGTCTAGAAATGGTTCTACAACGTCTAGAAATCGTTCTGCAACGTCTAGAAATGGTTCTGCAGCGCCTAGAAATCATTCTGCAGCGTCTAGAAATGGCTCTGCAGCCCCTAGAAATCATTCTGCAGTGTCTAGAAATGGTTCTGCAGCCCCTAGAAATCATTCTGCAACGCCTAGAAATGGCTCTGCAAGGTAGTTTTTGGTTTGTGTGTGTACCAGTGCGTGCTCCCTTGTGGTATAATTCCCGTATGTTTAAACTGAAAGCCGGTTTCAAAATAACGGATGAGCAGCAGCGGGTGGTGGATACCCTGGTAAAAAACTATGAGAAAGGCATTGACCGCCAGGTGTTACTTGGGGTCACGGGTTCAGGCAAAACCTTTACCATGGCAAACATTATCAATCGCTTGAGTAAACCCACCCTGGTACTGTCTCCCAACAAAACCCTGGCTGCCCAGTTGTACCAGGAATTTAAAGGTTTTTTCCCGGAGAATAGGGTAGGGTACTTTATCAGTTATTACGATTATTATCAACCGGAAGCCTATATCCCCCAGCGCAATTTGTATATCGCCAAAGAAGTTTCCATTAATTTGGAACTGGAACGTCTGCGCATCGAGGCCATCAGGAATCTCCTGGAATCACGCCACACCATCATTGTAGCGTCGGTGTCTTCGATTTACAGTATTGGCTCGCCGGATGATTTTTTTAACCAGAAAATCACCTATTTTCTTCGTTCTCCTACAACCCGGGAACAGTTGATGAAAGAGTTTGTTTCCCTGGGGTATACCCGCAGCGAAGGATTAATGGAGAGTGGAAAGTTCCGGGTTAGGGGCGATATCATTGAACTATTTCCCACCAGCGAAGAGAACCCGGTACGGTTTGTCCTGGATGAAACGCGCATCCATGCGATCGAAGTATTTGATGCCATTACCGCAGAAGTCTTAACTCCCCTGGCTTCGGTCAGTATATTTCCTATCAGTTATTTTTATTATAAAAAAGACCGCATCGATTGGATTATCAAACAGGTGAAAGTAGAATTGGAGGAACGTATCGCCTATTTTATGGAAAAAGATAAACCGGAATACGCGGAACGGTTAAAAGAGAGAACACTTTTCGATATGGAAATGTTAGGCCAATATGGTTATTGCGCTGGAATCGAAAATTATTCCATGTATTTAACCGGTCGAAAGAAAGGAGACCCTCCCTACACACTGTTGGATTTTTTTAAGAGTGATTTTTTGACTATTATCGATGAATCCCATATATCGGTTCCCCAGTTGCGGGGCATGTACAGGGGGGACCGGTCGCGGAAAGAAACCCTGGTAAAATACGGCTTCCGGCTGCCCTCCGCATTGGAAAACCGGCCGTTGAATTTCGAAGAAGCAGACAGCAGGTTTGAACGGCTGCTGTATGTTTCTGCCACTCCCACCGATTATGAAATCAAAGATTCCAATAAACATGTGACGGCTTTACTGGTGAGGCCCACCGGCTTACTGGACCCAAACGTTGAACTTAAAAAGTCTGATTCGCCCATAGAAGACATGGTGGAGGAGATTCAAAGGGAAATAGAAAACAAAAATCGTGTCCTGGTGACCACGTTGACCAAGAAGATGGCAGAGAAATTGGCTGATTTTCTTGCCTTAAAAGGAGTTCGCTGTACGTACATGCATTCGGAGATCAAGGCATTGGACCGGATTAAAATCATTAAAAAATTGCGCACCGGTGAGGTGGATGTGCTTATCGGTATCAATCTTTTAAGGGAAGGGTTGGATTTGCCGGAAGTCTCCCTGGTGGTGATATTGGATGCGGACAGGGAGGGTTTTTTGCGGTCTGATACGTCGTTGATCCAGACCTTTGGCCGGGCTTCGAGGAACATCAACGGCCGTGTGATTCTTTACATGCAGGGAATGACTGATTCTTTGCGAAAGGCAATCAATGAATCCAACCGCCGCCGCCGCTACCAGGTTCAATACAATCGAAAACACAACATCACGCCAGCCCCGATTACCAAAAAGATAAAAGACTTCTATGACGATGATTACTGGATAAAGAAGAGTGAAGAGGAAATCGCTGCCAATTTTAAGAGCCGTGAGAGCCTGGAAAAGGAGATTGATAAGCTCACTTTAAAGATGAAAGAGAGAGCCGCAGACCTGGATTTCAAGGGTGCGGCTGTGCTGCGGGATAGAATAAAGGAATTGAAAAACCTGATGCTGGAGATGTATTAATTTTCGTGCCTCCGGCGGCCAGGGGCTCTTTTGAAAAACCGCCCCTGGACCCCGCAAAACTTTTCATACACGGTCAGCCTGTGTTACAATGCTGCAATCACCGTACCCCATTGGCATCATTTTACTTCTCAATTTCTCTTCTTCTTCGTGTTCCTTCGTACTTATAACCGCACTGTAAGTGCCTTCGTGCCTTCGTGGTTCCTTCTCTTAACGGTGAATAAGTCGTCCCAACAAAGGAACTTTAATAGTAATCGCCTTCTCCGGGCAGATTTCCTGGCAGCAGTAACAACGAATACAACGCTTGTAGTCGTAAACCGGTACGGGCTTTTCCTGCTTTGGTATGTTTTTGGGCCAGTCCAACGCTTTCGGGTCCACCGGACACTGGAGCACACACTGACCACAACGAACACACCGCTGCGGGTCAGTCACCGGCCTGGGAGAGATATAGTTTTTTAAAAAGGCAGGATAAGCCCTGGACTGAATAATACGGTCCGGTGGACGACGGGTCACATTTAAATTCTTGTTCACCAGTTCATCGATGCTGTCACACCCCACAATTTCAATCTCTTCTTTTTTATAAGTCCCCAAACCCGCATCTGTACCGATTTTATTGGTGGGAACAAAATCAGGGTCTAAATCGATCAGGTGACAGCATACCGTATCCAATGCCACCGGATCAGTGGAAAACAATAATACTTTCATATTGACCAATTCGCCGCCGCGGGGGCTGTTTCCTTCCATGGCCATAATACCATCCATGATATACAACCTGGGTTTCAAATAGCGGTTAATATCTACCAGAACTGCGGAAAAATCGTAGATATCTCTCATTTTAACGTGATATTCTGCTTTACGCAGTCCCGGGACACAGCCGAACTGGTTTTTAACAGCGCCAGTAAGGCGGGTAAACCCGTGGGTCTTCATTTTACTAATACTGACGATTCCATCCACATCTAATACCCCTTTAGCCAGGAACAATTGTTTTGCCAGTATTGCCTCCGGGAAAGAAACCTTGACCGCTGTATGAAAATCCGCCAGCTCTATGTTGAGAGCATCGGCAGCGTCGTTATAACCAGCTTGTTTTACCACACGTTCCGGCTTGCCTATACCGGGCGAGTCACCATAAAACAAAGAGGCACCATTCACTTTAAGTACTTCCGCCACTGCCCGCAAAACCAGGGGATGAGTGGTGGTCCCCCGCTCCGGTTTGTCTCCCACCAGTATGTTGGGTTTCAAAAGGATCTTTTCTTCGGACTTTACAAAACAAGAAATTCCACCAAGCAGATCAATCCCCTCTTGCACAGCGGCCCGCACGTTTTCTTCACTGTAATTATCACATTTAATGACTGCTACTTTTGATTTCATTCCCCTGTTTTCTTTTCCATCAATTAACCAATGACCAATGACCAATCTAAAATCTTTCTTTCACAGTATTTGAATATGCACTTTCATTGCCTTTTTTATCCACTGCCGTTACCACATAGAAATAAGTCTTTCCTGTAATAAGGTCTTTGGTATCTTTGTAATGATTGGTGGTTATTTCATCGGCAATGAGGCTAAATTCCTCCTCCGGCGGCGAGCGCCTGTACACCCGGTAATGAGAAAGGTCTAAATCAATCACTGCTTTCCAGGTTAAAAACATATGGTCAGTGGCCCTAAAAATCACCGGGTTTGCCGGCACCTCCGGGGGATAGATATCGGCAACCTTGATCGAAACCGGTGCCGATGGCTCACTCTCAATCTGATTAGAGATAATTGTAGAAACATAATAAGAATACGTCCCATTTGTGCCTGTATCCATATCTTCATAATATTCTGTCAATACATTGTCCTGGTTTAATTTTTTAAACCCGGTCAAACCCGGGGAATATCCCTTTGGCTCTGGCATTGAAGCGGTTTCTTTTCCTGTTTCCCCCGCACCTTTACTCTCTGCTTCTTCTTCGGGGTCGATTTTCCTGGAAATTTTATAGCCGGCAATGGTGCTGACAATGTTGTTGGCTTCATCCTGCTGCGGCCGGGTCCAGGTCAATTTGTTTACTTTGTTTTCCTGGATTACCTTAAGACCGGTCACTGGTTTTAATGGTGTCATGGTGTGAATATAAACCACATTGCTCAAGGGAGACCTCTTTTTTTGATAATAATACTGGATCCCAAAGAAATGAACATTATTATCCAGGTCATTGAGTTTAAAGGGAATCATTACAAAATAAGAAAAATTTTCCTTCTCTGCAATGACTGTGGTTGTGGTGGCAGTGGTTTGGGACTGCACCCGGGTGGGTGTATCTACTTCAGTGACCGGGGATAAATCTTCCATTTTAAGTTTGCGCAGCAGTGTGGATTTTTTCCTGAATTTCCCCCCCAGGATTTCTCTTTGGGAATAATAAATATAAATTTTGTCAATCTTATCCACTTCCATTTCTGTCTGTCTTTTATCCGCCAGGGTTTGCGGGAAATCCCATTGGAGTTTTATATGTTTCCCCACCTGGGAGATTTGAAAGTTTTCAATCCCTTTGGGAACTAATCCGGGCTCCAATCGCAAAGGGCCTTTTTTCCCACAGTTGATAGAAACCATCAACATCAAAAGCAGTAATCCGATTTTTTTAACCATTATTAAACTCCTCCTTCATCTATCTATATAAATCAGGTTAAGGTTTAGGTTAAGGTTAAGGAAGAAAAACTCTTCCTCAACCTTAACCTTAACCTCAACCTACAAAATATACTTGCTCAGGTCTGTATCCTGGACAATATCCTCAACTTTATCCAGCACATAGGCTTTATCAATTTTCACTTTTCCTTTGCCAATATCCGAGGCATCGAAAGAGATTTCTTCAATCACTTTTTCCATGAGGGTATACAGTCTTCGGGCCCCGATATTTTCAGAGGTCGCGTTTATATGTTCGGAGAGACGAGCCACTTCTTCAATGGCATCCTGGGTATAAACCACTTCAAGTCCTTCGGTGCTCAGCAGCGCTTGCGTTTGTTTGACCAATGCGTTTTTAGGTTCTGTGAGGATACGGATGAAATCTGATTTACTTAAGGAATCCAGTTCCACCCGGATGGGAAAGCGGCCTTGCAATTCAGGTATCAAATCCGAGGGTTTGGACACATGAAAGGCACCGGCACCGATAAACAAAATATGGTCTGTTTTTACCATGCCATACCTGGTATTAACAGTGGTGCCTTCAATAATGGGGAGCAGGTCTCGCTGCACACCTTCCCTGGATACACTGGGGCCGTGGCCCCCCACTTCCCTTCCGGCAATTTTGTCAACTTCATCCAGGAAAATAATTCCCATCTGTTCCACCCGCTCAATGGCAATCGAAGCGATCTGGTCCATATCCAGCAGCCGGTTTTGCTCTTCTTTAATGATATATTCCACTGCCTCTTCCACATGCATTTTTCGTTTCTTGGGTTTGCCACCCCCCAACATATTGGGTACCATTTCACTGATACTGATGCCGATTTCTTCCACACCAGAAGAGGAAAAAATTTCAAAGGGTGCCATTTGAGAGGATTTCACCTCTATCTCAACGATATTGTCGTTTAATTTACCTTCTCTTAGTTTTTTCCTGAGTTTTTCTTTTGTTTCGGCAAATTTTTCTTTTCCCGGTTCTTCAATATCCAATTCAGCGGCCGGGCCTCTTGGTTTTTTAGGTGTAGGCAGCAGGATATCCAGTATCCGGTCTTCTGCCAGTCGTTTGGCTTTTTCTTTATTGGCCTCCATTTTCTCTTCTTTCACCATATCAATGGCAATTCGTACCAGGTCCCGGACCATGGACTCCACATCCCGGCCCACATATCCCACTTCGGTAAATTTTGAGGCTTCCACCTTGATAAAGGGAGAGCCTGCCAGTTTTGCCAATCGCCTGGCAATTTCGGTTTTACCAACACCGGTAGGTCCAATCATTAGAATATTTTTAGGAATAATATCATCCGCTATCTCTTTGGGCAGCTGCTGCCGCCGGTACCGGTTTCGCAGCGCAATTGCCACTGACCGTTTGGCTTTATGCTGGCCAATAATATAATAGTCTAGCTCTTTTACAATTTCTTTTGGGGTTAAATTCGTACTGTCCTTTTTGGTAGTGGTTTTTTCATTCATTATAGTACCTCGATGGTAATTTTTTTGTTGGTATAAATACATATATCAGCGGCAATGTCCATGGCTTTTTCAACAATGGCCCTGGCATCCAGGTTTGAATATCGTTTCAATGCTACCGCTGCAGCCATTGCATAAGCACCCCCTGAACCGATAGCCAGGACTTCCTCATCCGGCTCAATCACATCGCCGGAACCGGAAAGAATGAAAAGCTTTTCGTTGTTAGCCACAATCAACATGGCTTCCAAACGCCTTAACACTTTATCGGTTCGCCACTCTTTGGAAAGTTCAATAGCAGCCCGGGAAATATTGCCATTGTATTCTTCCAGCTTCCCCTCGAATCTCTGGAACAGTGAAAAAGCATCGGATGTAGCACCGGCAAATCCTGCCAATACCTTTTCGTTATACAATCGTCTTATTTTTTTGGCTCCGTGCTTTAACGTGGTTTCACCCACGGAAACTTGACCGTCTGCCCCCATCACGACAGAGTCGTTATGTTTTACACATAAAACGGTTGTACTTAAAATTTTATTTTGTCTTCTTTTTGTTTTCATGTACTCATTTTATATTTTTTTACCCAAATAGTCAATTGAGCCTCTTGCAAAAATAACAAAAAAGACTCTAAACAAAAGTTTTGTGGGGTCCAGGGGCGGTTTTTCAAAAGAGCCCATGGCCGCCGGAGGCATTTTTGCAATTACCTCAATTGTTAGAAATATCCCGGATTCCTTTGAGGAGGATTTTGCTTGACTTTTTTGTGTGGTTGAGCTATGGGAGTGAAAGAGTGGATATACCAGTTTAGAGTTTCTTCCGGGATGTTCAGAACATTGATTCATATTAGCGAGTTGTACCTGGCTTCAGAGGGAACAGTAGTTTTGATCGATGAGTTTGAGAACAGCCTGGGAATAAATTGTATCGATCAGTTAACCGATGAGTTATTATCTGCCGGGAGAAAGCTTCAATTTATCATTACCAGCCACCATCCTTATATCATCAACAGTATCGGTTTTAAACACTGGAAACTGGTCACACGGAAGGCCGGAGTGGTGAAAACACTGGAGCCGGAGTCGTTGAACCTGGGTAAATCCAAACATGACGCATTTATCCAGTTAATCAATCTTGAGCAGTATAAAAATGGTATAGGATTGGAAGTAGCGTGAATCCGTACGTTGAACAGCTAATCGCAAGAGTGGAAGATACCAATCATCTAAGAATCTTAAAAGATTTTTTTGATTTTTGTCATTCGATTGGCGAAAAGATTGTTAAACGTAAAATGTGAGGGGCTATCCGTTCTATCTGAATTTTTAAGGGAAAAGTCAAACCCGTTAGGAGGTATCATGGCGTTGAAAAAAAATCCCGGACGTATTTTAGGCTGATAGGTAGTGATGATTGGCACTATCCCCATAATACGCTTGATAAGATTCAATTATCCGTTATCTCCAGGAAATGCAAATGGTGGATAACCGTTGATTATCCTTTTACAATGTTTCCATTTTAACTCCTCCGGGCCAGTTTGTTGGCAAGTATGCTAATCAGGCCGCCTAGCATTATGTAACCCAGGATGACTTCCAGCATAACCCACATTTGGAGCCAACCACATTTTGGAACAATATCACCGAAACCAAGAGTTGTGAAAGTAACAACACTGTAATAGAAAAAGGAAAAAAATGGGCATCCCTCACTTATGTATACGGTTTGAAAGCTTGAGGGCGATTCCAGAAAATACAAATAGAAGACAACAGCAAAAGTCAGCGCAAGCCCTAAAGACCACAGTGCCCACCGTTTAAAGCTCCTGCCGTAATCTGCAAAAAGCCACCATAAGAAATAGAGTGTTCCATCTCTAAATTTTCTTATCCCTTTCATTTTAGAAATTCTTTCTTTTTTATCCAAAAGATACATATCATCTTGTGTCTGCCTGCTTTGTACCGGGTATCTTGCTGTTACCCTATCACCCAGGATTAGTTTGAAATTTTTTGGTAAAAATTCCGTTTTGAGGGGCCAGCTTCTATTTCTGAGTTTTTTTCTGAGTTTTTTAAAGACCTTGTCATTCGCTGTTCCCAGGAGGATTAGTTTGAGATTTTTTGGTAAAAATTCTGTTTTAAGGGTCCAGCTTCTGTTTCTGAGTTTTTTAAAAACCTTGTCATTCCTCTCGATAAATTCAAATAAACCGGATACGTTGTAGAAGTATGTATCTATCATTTCGAAACTGCTGAATTTTTCAATCGTAATTCTTTCAAAATTTGCATTTTTTGAGAATTCTGCTCTGTTAAAGTCAGCCTCCCCTAAGAATTTGACACCCCAAAAGGAAACCTCCCCTGAGAATTTGGCCTCCGTAAAGAAAGCCCTCCCGGAGAATTGGGCTTCATAAAACTTAGCACCTTTTTCAAATTCTTTCACTATAAATGAAATATCTGGAAAAATAAATCCATTAAAATCAAAGATTTCTTCATACTCCTTCTGCCTTTCAAACTCTTTCCAGAAAGCATCATTAAATTTTTCCTTCTTTCCTTCGATATCTTTTGAATGGAAGACACAATGCTCATCACCCGGTAGAGCCACCCTACTGCATTTGTAGAATTTCGTTTCATACTTGCATTTCTCTTTCTCTTTTTTCTTTTTGTACGGCATCATTCACCTCCCTAAAGGAAAGTTAATACCATTTTTAGGAGAAAAAATCAAGCAGGGAAAACTGGACAATTAAGTACCTAACCTCGCGGGTGTGGGGCAGCATATTGTTAAAATATCACGATAGGCATGTTTTAGTAACGTTCGGGAGATTTTTGCTAATTTTGAACCGCGTAAATCGCTAGAAACGCTTATTATAATGGCCTTTTTATTTTGATGTGTTTTCGAGCAATTTGTTCTCATCAAACAATGGACCGGATTCACTTCCCGGTTTCCAGCCACCTCTCATCTTCACTGCAAGCAATTCCTTTCTCCCGGCAGTAATCTTCCGACTCCTTTGTAAAACCGCTTAGGGAAAAAATAAAACCCACCGCCCGCTCTATTTTTTCCGCCTTTTTCACCTCTGCAAATTTTTTCTCAAATTCCAGCACCTCTTTCATGGAAAATTTTTTGACATCACGGCTTTTCACTTCCCCGATAATGGAATAATCATCCCCATTGGCCGCACGGGCAAAAATGTCCACGCTGATTTTACGGGCATACTCTGGCGAACTGTCGTAGCTCCATACCCGCGAATAATCACAAAAATCGAAATCATCCGGCAAATAACGGGTCATCGACTTGAACCATTCATTGTTCCCCCGGGCATGCAGCTTTAATTGGTCAATAAGTAAATATTCCGCAAAATAGCCCTTCTGGCAATTGTACTTACCTTGTAAACGATTATACTGCTTTTTCAGTTTTTCAAACGCTTCCCTGTACTCTTTCCCGATTATTCTCACATCGAATTCATGAATTTCTTTTTCATATACGCCGCGAAATACTTTGTCGAAAATATTATCCCCCACTCCCCGGTAGTCGTAATTGGTTTGACCCTGGCTGATAATATC
>JABAOH010011424.1_pt1 | contig 33949 bp, 33 predicted proteins | sample 7062181 | NCBI WGS metagenome assembly JABAOH01 (sample SAMN14538630, study PRJNA623070) | marine sediment metagenome | biome: marine biome [ENVO:00000428]; feature: marine pelagic biome [ENVO:01000023]; material: deep marine sediment [ENVO:00002113]; isolation source: pool of 5 deep marine... | reverse complement strand
CCGGCTTCAAATCCTTTGCCGATCGGACGCGTCTGGAGTTCGAGCCGGGCGTCACCGTGGTGGTGGGGCCCAACGGATCCGGCAAGTCCAACCTGGCCGACGCGGTGGCCTGGGTGATGGGCACTCAATCGACCCGCGCCTTGCGCACCCAGCGGATGGAAGACGTCATTTTCGCCGGCACGGCCACCCGCCCCGCGATGGGGCGGGCTGAGGTCACTCTGCTGTTCGACAACTCGCTGCGCCGGCTACCCCTCGACCTCGAAGAGGTCAGCGTCACCCGGCGCCTCTACCGCGACGGCAGCAGCGACTACCTCATCAACGGCGTGGAGTGCCGGTTGCTCGACGTGCAGGAGCTGCTCTCGGACGGCGGGGTCGGTCGCCACCAGCACGTGATCGTGGGACAGGGGCAGCTGGAGACGATCCTCAACGCCAAACCGGAGGACCATCGCGCCCTCATCGAGGAGGCGGCGGGGATCCTTAAACACCGGCTCCGCAAGGAACGAGCCCTGCGGCGCCTGGAGCGCACCGACACCGACGTGCTGCGGCTGGGGGACCTGGTCGCCGAGTTGAAGCGGCGGTTGCGGCCCCTGCGCCGCCAGGCGGCAGCAGCGGAGCGCTACGAGGGCGTGGTCGCCGAGATTCGCGCGCTGCGACTGTTCCTCGCAGGGGAGGGGCTGCGCCGGATCCGGTCCCGGCTCGAGCGTGCCCGTGGCACGCGTGACGGCCGGCGCCGTTCCCTCGAGGAAGCACGAGCGGAGCTGACGGCAGTGGAGCGAGCGCTGCGGCAACTCACGGGCGCGGCCGGTGCCGCGGCAGCCGCCCTGGAGCGGGACAGTGCTGCGGCCGCCCGGCTGGAGACCACGGCCGAGCGGCTGCGACGCGTCGCGCAGGTGGCTCGGGAACGACGCAAAGCGGCGGAGGTGCTGCGGGCCGACGCTGGGGAACGCCGGCGCGAGTTGGAGGAGCAGTGCAGAAGCCTGCAGACCGAGCTCGCCGCCGGAGCAGCTCGCGAAGCCGAGGCGCGGCGCGAGGCCGAGCGCAGCGAGCGGTTGCTCCTGGCGTTGGAGGAGGAGGAGCGGTCACTGTCGAGCCAGCAGGCACTCCCTGTGGAGGGCGCGGCCGCGATGGTGCGCGGAGATCTCGCGGCTCTGGAGGCGGCCGCGGCTCGCGAAGGTCGGGAAGCCACCGACGTTGCCCGCCGGCTAGAGGTGCTGCAGGACGAACTGGCACGGCAGGCAGCGGAGGTCGACCGGGTCCAGCGGGAGATCCGCGTTCTCGACGGACAAACGAGCGAGCTCCGAAGAGCCTTTGAGGACGCTCGGGCCATTCGGGAGCAGGAGCAGGTGCGGTGGGAGGAGGCAGAACAGCATGTCTGGCGGGCGCGGCTCGAGGAGGCAAAGGCCAGCGCCCGCCTGGAGGCGCTGCAGGAGGCCAACGAGGGCTCGACGGTTTTGGAGCGGGTGACCGCGTCGTCCGGCGTTTCCGGCAGCCTGCTTGCTGCCCTCGACGTACCCGCCGAGCTGTCGGGCGCCGTCGCCGCAGCCCTGGGCTCCTGGACCGGCGCGTTGCTGGTGCGTTCCCCCGAGGCGCTCACCACGCTGGTCGGCGAGCTGAAATCCGAGGCGTTGGGCGGCATCTCCCTGGTTGCCGCCGGTGCACCCGAGCGGCAGCGGGAGGCTCGGCGGGTGGCGGCCCACTTCGGCGTCGAGACCCTGGCCGACTCGTTGGGACCGGCCGCGGACCGTTCCCTGGCCACCGCCCTCCTCGGTGACGTGGTGGTGGCTGAGGAATGGTCCATCGCGTGGAAGGTGGCACGGGAGTACCCGGAGGTGCGGGTGGTGACTCCGGAGGGGGACCTGGTCGAGGCTGTTGGCATCAAGTTGTCCCCTCCCCAAGGCCCGCCCGCAGCGGCGGCGAACGCAGCGAGCGTGGCCCGGGAGGCGGCAGCAGTGGCCCGAGCGCGAGCCGAGAGCCTGATGACTTCGGGCCGCCGGGACTTCGAGACGGCCCGCCGCCGGGAGCGGGAGACGCTGGAGGCGCTGGAGGCTTCGGAGGCCCGTTTGGCCGGGGCCGTCGAGGGGTTCGACCGCTTGGAGCGCGCTCGGGCCGGGGTTCGCCGGGAGGCGGAGGTACTAGAGGATCGCGGGGGCGCATTGCAGGCGGAAGCCGTCAGACGCCAGGAGCAGATGGACCGTTTGCGACACCGCCTGCAGACGCTGGAGGGCGACGGGGGCCAACCCCTCCCCGCCTGGGAGGAAGTCGAGCGGCGCCGCCGGGAAGTCGCATCGGATCGCGAGCGGGCCGCTGGGGAGCGCCAGGCCGCCGCCGCCGCGCTCGGAGCGGTGGCCGAGCGGCGGACGATGCTGGAGCAGCAACTACAGGGTGTCAGATCCGAGCTCCAGCAGCTCGGGGACCGTCCGTCCGACCCGAGCAGCCTGCAGCGACTGGCCACGGTCGCCGCAGCTGCGGGAGAGGTTCTCGAGGTAGTGCGGAGCCACATCCGTCGGCTGCGGGAGCGGCAGGCCGAGCTGCGGGAAGTCGCGGAAGACGCCGGCGCCCGACTGGCCGCAACGCGCGCCCGGCACGAGGCGCTGCGCGACGGCATCGCTGCGACCAAGGATCACCTGGCGGAGCTGGACGTGGAGATTGCCGAGCTGGAGGTGCGGGACGAGTCGATCGCCGAGGGGCTGCGCCGCGACGCCGATGCCTCCGATGGGGAGGCACTCGCCGCACCTCGTCCCGATCTCGAAGACGGTGAGACCCCGGATGACCGGCTGGCAACCCGGGAGGCGGAGCTGCGCCGGATGGGAACCATCAACCCGCTGGCCGCTGAGGAGCATCGCAGCCTCGCCGAGCGGCACGAGTTCCTGCAGGGGCAACTGGACGACCTCACTCGCTCCCGCAACGAGCTGCGCAAGGTGATACGAGCCCTCGACGAGGAAATCGTCGACATCTTCGGCCGGGCCTTCGAGGAGGTATCCCGGCACTTCGAGAAGCACTTCTCCATCCTCTTTCCGGGTGGGCGGGGGAGATTGCGGCTCACTGCGCCGGAGGACAAGCTGGCGACCGGGGTAGAGATCGAGGCCCAGCCGCTGGGAAAGCGGTTGAGCCGCATCTCGCTGCTGTCCGGCGGCGAGCAGTCGCTGGCGTCGCTCGCGTTCCTGTTCTCGATCTTCGAGGCGCGTCCCAGCCCTTTCTATGTGCTCGATGAGGTGGACGCGGCGCTGGACGACGCCAACCTGCGCCGCTTCCTGCGCTTGGTCGATCAGTTCCGTCGCCGCGCTCAACTGGTGATCGTCACCCACCAGCAGCAGACCATGGAGGCCGCCGACGTGCTCCACGGAGTGACCATGGAGCCGGGCGGCTCCTCCCAGGTCCTGGTGAAGCGCATGAGCGACGTCGCCGCCGGCGCGACCCCGTAGAATCGGACGCGGCTAGGCCGGAGCTTTCCTTGGAGCCCCTCTTCATAGGCGTGCTGATCGTCGTCGTGCTCCTCGTCCTGGTGGTCGTGGTCCTCCTGACGCGCCGGTCAACAGCGGCGCCACCGGTACAAGCACCGGTTGCGCCGGTAGACACCCTCGCCGATCGTCTCACCAAAGCACGCCGGGCTCTCGGAGAGCGGCTCAGGGTGGTGTTCGGCCGTGAGGCGCTCGACGAGGACTTCTGGGTGGGGCTCGAGGAGGCATTGCTGGCGGCCGACGTGGGGGTGGAGGCGGCCGGGGATGTGGTGGGCAGGGTACGAGGCTCGGGCCCGGAGACCGCAGAGGAGGCCAGGGAGGCGCTGCGGAGAGAGCTGTTGGCGATCCTGGCCGGACGGACCCGGACGCTGCGGCAGGAGGGCTCTCCAATGGTGGTGGTGGTCGTCGGCGTCAACGGCGTGGGCAAGACGACGAGCATTGCCAAGCTGGCCGCCCGCTTCCACGGCGAGGGGGCGGCGACCCTGCTGGCGGCGGCCGACACCTTTCGTGCCGCCGCGGATACCCAGCTGAAGAGCTGGGCGGAGCGGGTGGGGGCCGAGCTGGTGGCGGGGGAGCCCGGGGGTGATCCGGCGGCGGTGGCCTTCGATGCTTACCAGGCGGCGCGGGCGCGCGGCAAGGACGTGGTCATCGTGGATACCGCCGGGAGGCTCCATTCCAAGCACAACCTGATGCAGGAGCTGGGGAAGATCGTGCGGGTCCTGGAGCGAGAGGCGGGAAGGGTCGACGAAGTGCTGCTGGTGCTGGATGCCACCACCGGGCAGAACGGCATCACCCAAACCGAGGTGTTCACCGAGGCGGTGGGCGTCACCGGCATCGTACTCGCCAAGATGGACGGCACGGCCCGGGGGGGAATCGCGCTGGCCGTCGAGCGCCGGCTGGGGATTCCCGTCAAGTTCATCGGGGTGGGGGAAGGCGTCGACGACCTGGTGCCCTTCGAAGCGGGGTCGTTCGTTGACGCGCTGCTGGGCGACGTGTGACGTAGCATCGGGAAGGGCGGCGCCGGACCCGGAAGCCCCCTGGCCGGCTGGAGGCCCCATGGACCATGAACGTGCTCACCTCGACCTGGCGCAGCGGGCGCGCCGGGCAGCGGACCACGCCTACGCTCCGTACTCGGGCTTCCGGGTGGGAGCGGCCGTCCTCGATGCCGACGGTACGGTGTACACGGGGGCCAACGTGGAGAACGCAGCCTACGGTTCGACCATCTGTGCCGAGGGGGCGGCGATCGCCCATGCGGTGTCTTCCGGCGCCCGCCGGCTCACCACCTTGGCGGTCGCTTGCGTTGATGCTCCGTCCCTTGCCGACGCCTATCCCTGTGGGGAGTGCCGCCAGCGGATGCACGAGTTCGGGGTGGAGACGGTGGTGGTCACCAGCGCCGGGGACGAGCTGCGGGTGCATCCCCTGGCCGAGCTGCTGCCGCACGGCTTCCGCTTCCCGTGAGTCGACGGACGGCCCGATAGCCGGGACTCGAGCTGCCCTCAGCCGCGTGCGCCGAGCGCTTCGATGAGCTTGGGGAGCACCTTGTGGAGATCGCCCACGATGCCGAGGTCGGAGACCGCGAAGATCGGCGCCTCCTCGTCCTTGTTGATGGCGATGATGATCTTGGCGTCCTTCATGCCCACCAAGTGCTGCATGGCACCGGAGATGCCGGCGGCGATGTAGACGTCGGGCTTGACCGTCTTGCCGGTCTGTCCCACCTGTTTGGAGTAGGGCACCCAGCCGGCGTCGACGATGGCCCGGGTTGCCCCCGTAGCGGCGCCCAGAGGTTTGGCGACGTCCTCGATGAGGTGGAAGTGCTCGCCGTCCCCCAAGCCGCGGCCCCCGGCGACGACCACCGCCGCCTCGGCGAGCTGGGGTCCCTCCTGATGCTCCACATGGCGCTCCGTCACCGTCGCTACCGGTCCGCCATCGGCCAGATCCACCGGGATCACCTCGGGCGCGGCCCCGCCCCCGTCCTCGGCGGGGAAGGACTTGGGTCGCACGACGACGAGATACGGGGGATCGACCCGGAAGGCGGTCTCCACCAGTTCGGTGCCGCCGAAGATCTCGTTCACCACCCGCAGCTCATCCCCGGCCACCACGATGTCCACTGCGTTGGACAAGATCGGTTTCTGCAGCCGGGCGCTGAGCCGCCCGGCGACGTCGCGGTCGGTGTATACGAGGCCGAACAGGAGGAGATCGGGTTGGTGCTCCGCGACCAGGTCGGCCAGCGTCGCCGCCGCTTCGGCGGTCACCAGCCGATCTTCGGGAGGCGCGAGGTGATACACGGTGGCTGCGCCGAAGCTGCCCAGGGTGGCGAACGCCGCGTCGGAGCCCGTGCCGAGGTACACCGCGGCCACCTCGCCTCCCAGGGTGCGGGCTTTGGTGAGCATCTCCAGTCCGATCGACGCCGGCGCGGCGTCCGTTTCCTCCACGAAGACCCAGGTGCTGCCGATAGCCATCTCAGATCACCTTGGCCTTTTCCAGCAGCTCGATGATGCGGAGATGCGACTCGCCGTCGTCCTCGATGATCTCCCCGGCAGCGCGTTCCGGTGCGGGCCGAACCTCGATGATCTCCTGAGTGACGGAGACCTCCACCGCCAGATCGGCGACGGTCACTTGGTCGATGGGCTTCTTCTTGGCTTCCATGATCCCCTTGAAAGTTGGATAGCGGGGCTCGACCACCCCGGCCGTGACGGTGAGCACCACCGGCGTATCGGCCTCCACCACGTCGTAGCCGGTGGCGGTCTGGCGATGGATGCGGACCCTCCCATTGTCGAGCTCGACGTGCTTGGCAAAGGTGAGAGCCGGGACATCGAGGACACCCGCCACCTGCTGCGGCACCACTCCGGTGTAGCCATCGGTGGACTCGGTGCCGGCGATGACGACGTCGAACCCTTCGCGGTCGATGGCGGCAGCCAGGATCCGCGCGGTCGTGAGGCTGTCGGCGCCCCGCAGCGCCGGGTCGTCGACCACGACCGCTTTGTCGGCTCCCATGGCCAGCGCCTGGCGAATGCCTTGCAGGTTGCCGGCGGGTCCCATCGACACCAAGGTGACGGTGCCTTCGACAGCGCCGGTGAGCTGGAGGCCCATCTCCACTCCGTAGCGGTCGGTGTCGTCGAGCACCTGCTCGGCTGGTCGCTCGATGAAGTGCGTGTCGGGATCGAGCGTGTAGGGCGCTGCCGGATCGGGGATCTGCTTCACGCAGACGACCACGCGCATGTCGGTGTGCTCCCTTCGGTGTCCCGGCGGATGCTAACGAAACTCGCTGGGGAGCCGGAATCCCTGCCGTTCAGTCGCCGAGACGGGGGAGCAGGGCGTCGAGGAGGCGGGTGAAGCGTTCCCGAGCGGCGCGCGCCGTCTCCTGCACTTCTTCGTGGGAGAGCGGCGTGGGGGAGATGCCCGCCGCCAAATTGGTGACGAGGGATATGCCGAGGACCCGAGCACCCATGTGGCGGGCGGCGATTGCCTCGGGCACCGTGGACATGCCCACCAGGTCCCCGCCGATCCTGCGCACCATCTCGATCTCGGCGGGGGTCTCGTAGGACGGTCCGGTGAGCCAGGTGTACACCCCCTCCCCGAGGGGAACTCCCACCTCCTCGCCGGCGCGGCGGGCGAGGGAGCGGAGCCGGGCGTCGTACACGTCGGTCATGTCGGGGAACCGGGGTCCCAACCGCTCGTCGTTGGGCCCCAGCAGCGGGTTGCGCCCCGTGAGGTTGATATGGCTGGAGATCACTACCAGGTCCCCGGGCCGCAGTCCGGCGCCGACCCCGCCGGCCGCGTTCGTCAGGACGACGATTCCACAACCGACCGCTACGGCGGTGCGCACCGCGAACACCACGCGGTCCAGCTCCCAACCCTCGTAGAGGTGGACTCTTCCCGCCAGGGCCAGCACGCGCACCCCGTCGCTGAGGGCCGAGTAGAGGCTGCCGGCGTGGCCCTCCACTGCGGGCACCGGGAAGCCGGGCAGCTCCCGGTAAGGCACCTCGACCGCGTCGGGGAGCCCACGGGCGTAGTCGCTCAGGCCCGAACCGAGCACCAGCGCTACTTGGTGATGCTCCCGTCCGGTAGCAGCGACGACGGCACCGGCCGCCGCCTCCACCTCCTCGTAGTTCACGCTCGCACCTCGCCGAGCAACATGGGGCGTCTGCTGGCCGGAAGGCTGGAGATCCGCCAGACTCGATCCAGAAACGGCTGGGCGGCCTCGCGCCGGGCGGGATCGTTCCATGCGATACGTGCCAGCGGTTCCCCCTCTTCCACCCGGTCTCCCTCCTTGGCCAGCAGGGATATGCCCACTGCGTGGTCGATGGAGTCCTCCTTGCGCTCCCGGCCGGCCCCGAGCCGCATGGCGGCCTCGCCCACGGCGCGGGCGTCGCACTGGGTGATGAAGCCGGCGCGCGGCGAGGGGAAATCCTCCACGTTGGCCGCCTGGGGAAGGATGGACGGGTTGGCGATCACGCGGGGGTCCCCGCCCTGTTCTTGCACGACCAGGGCGAACTTCTCCAGCGCTTGCCCGCTCTGCACGGCAGTCTCCAGCCGGGTGTGGGCCTCGTCGGGGGTGTGGACCACGCCGGCCACGAGCAGCATCTCGACCCCCAGCCGGTAGAGGACCTCGACCAGGTCCTTGGGGCCGCCACCCGACAGGACGTCGAGGGACTCGTGGATCTCGTTGGCGTTGCCGACTTCCCGCCCCAGCGGCTCGTCCATGTTGGTGAGCAGGGCGGTCACCTGCACGCCGTGGCGTTTTCCGATCGCCGCCAGGGTCTCTGCCAGTAGCCGTGCTGAGGGCTCGTTCTCCATGAACGCCCCTCTTCCCACCTTGACGTCCAGGACCAAACCGTCGAGGTCTTCGGCCAGCTTCTTGGACATGATCGACGAGGCGATGAGGGGAATGGAGGGCACGGTTCCCGAGGTATCCCGCAGCGCGTAGAGCTTGCGATCGGCGGGCACGAGAGTCTCTGATTGGCCGGCCAGCACCAAGCCGGTGCGCTCCAGAACCCGGACGAAGGCGGTCGGGTCCAGCTCCGGAGAGAAGCCGGGAATCGACTCCAGCTTGTCGAGCGTGCCCCCGGTATGGCCCAGCCCGCGCCCGCTCATCATGGGTACTGCTACCCCGCAGGCAGCCACCATGGGTGCCAGCGCGATGCTCACTTTGTCGCCCACGCCTCCCGTGGAGTGCTTGTCGATCTTGGGGGCGTCTATGGCGGAGAGGTCAAGGGTCTCGCCGGAATGGAGCATGGCTTCAGTCCACGCCACCAGTTCTTCTTCGTCGAGTCCCTGCAGGAACACCGCCATCAGCATCGAAGACATCTGGTAGTCGGGGACCCGTCCCTGCGTGTAGCTCTTGATGAGCCAGGCGATCTCGTCGGGCTTCAGCCGTCCCCCGTCTCGCTTGCGCTCGATGAGCCCGATCGCGTTCACGTCACCTCCTCGAGGAAGGAGGATCCATGAGGCAGCGGCTCCAAGCCCAGGCCTGCGGCGACGGTGGCGGCCACATCGGCGAATTGAGCGCGGACTCCGAGATCCACCCCCGCGGCTCGCCCCGCGTGCACCAGCAGCGGCACCAGCTCTCGGGTGTGGTCGGTGCTGCCATCGGTGGGGTCGTTGCCGTGGTCGGCGGTGAGCACGAGCATGTCGCCGCTGTCGAGAGCGCCGACGAGCCTGGGGAGATACGAGTCGATCACCGCCAGGCCCTCGGCGTACCCGTGCGGGTTCTCCCGATGCCCGTACACCATGTCGAGGTCGACGAGGTTGGTGAAGACGAGGCCCCTCTCCAGGCCGGCCACTGCGGCGAGGGTGCGCTCCAGCCCGTCGGCGTCACCCTCGGTGTGCACAACGTCGGTGAGACCGCGACCGGCGAACAGGTCCTCGATCTTTCCCACCCCCCAAACTCGCATCCCGCCCTCGGCGGCGCGGTCGAGGAGAGTAGGACCGGGAGGCGGCATCGCAAAGTCCTGGCGCTCGTAGGTTCGGCGGAAGGCTCCCGGCTCGCCCTCGAAGGGTCGGGCGATCACTCGCCCGATCCGGTAGGGGTCGCAGTGCTTGCGGGCGATGCGGCACACCCGGTAGAGCTCGTTCAGCGGCACGACGTCCTTGTGGGCGGCGATCTGGAAGACCGAGTCCGCCGAGGTGTAGAGGATGAGCGCCCCGCTCTCCAGGTGCTCCTTACCGAGCTCCTCGATGATCACTGTTCCCGACACGGGGAAGTTGCCGATGAAACGGTGGCCGCTCTCCGCTTCGACGCTCCTCACCAGGTCGGGCGGGAAGCCATCGGGGAAGGTGGCGTGAGGCTCGTCGGAGATCAGCCCGGCGATCTCCCAATGCCCGGTGGTGGAGTCCTTCCCCGGCGAGGCCTCGGCCATTCTGCCGAACGCCATAGTGGGATGGTCTGCGGCGGGCACGCCCTCCAGCGCACCGTGCAGGTTGCCGAGGCCGGCCGCTTCGAGATGAGGCAGCCGCAAGCCTCCCACCGCTGCGGCGCTGTGTCCCAGGGTGTCGCTGCCGTCGTCGCCGTATTCCGCCGCGTCCGGTGCCGCGCCTGCTCCGCACGAATCCAAGACCACGATCACCGCGCGTTCGATGGCGGTCACCAATCCTCCGCTCTACGGCTCCAACAGTATGGCCGATCCGAGCGCGAGGAACCCGCTGGCCCGGGGAGGTCCTGGCTGCCGGGGTGAGGAGTGGCCGCCCGGCTCTCAGCCCCGCACCACCCGGCCCGACCGCACCTCGACGCCCTCGGCCCGGAGGCGCCGCGCCTGCTCGCGCTCCTGGCCGGGGACGAGACGGCCGCTCGCCGCTACCACCCGCCACCATGGCAACCCCGAGCTCCGCCGCAGCAGGTTTCCCACCGCGCGTGCCGCTCCCGGATGCCCCGCCTGGGCGGCCACCTCGCCGTAGCTGACCACCTCACCGGGAGCGAGCGCGGTGAGTACCGAGATCACCTCGCTCTCAAAAGGGGTGGGCGTTTCGGGGTAGGGGCGGCTGGGGCTCACAGTGTCCAGTAGAGGCGGTCGCCCATGTCGCCCAGTCCGGGCCGGATGTAGTAGCGGTAGTCGAGCTCGCGGTCGAGCGCGGCACACACGATACGGACGTCGGGGTGGTCCCGCTCCATGCGCTCCACGCCCGCCGGTGCCGCGATCACGCACAGAGCGGTGATGTCGCGCGCTCCGCTCTCCTTGACCTTCTGCACCGCCCATGAGAGTGAGCCGCCGGTGGCCAGCATCGGCTCCAGGATGAGCACCCGGGCGTCGGCGAGCTCGGGAAGCTTCGTGTAGTACTCCAGGGGCTCGGCGGTCTCCTCATCACGCTGTACGCCGGCATATCCCACCTTCACGTCGGGCAGCAGCTCGAGCACTGCGTCGAGCAGCCCGAGGCCGGCGCGCAGCACCGCCACCGCCACGATGTCCTGCGCGATCAGGTGGGCGGTGGCGCTCTCCAACGGCGTCTCGATCTCCCGTTCGGCGAGGGGAAGGTCCTCAGTGGCTTCCATGATCAGGGTGTAGGCGAGCCTCCGGGTGGTGTCCCGAAACAGCTCAGGAGAGGTATCGCGATCGCGCAGCAGGCTGAGATAGTGGCGGGCCAGCGGATGCTCGACGACGGTGAAGCTCACGAATCCCTCCCTCGGCTCGTTGGGCAATAGCGTAAGCGGGCGGAACATCGCGGGTGTTGCCAAGGGGCGGCGCCTCCGGGCCCGAAGCTCGGTGCCGGCGCACTGCTCTCACCCGGTATTGCGCAAACCGGCGGCAATGCCGTTGACGGTGAGCAGCAGCGCCCGGCGGAGCAGCGGGTCCTCTCCCCCCGAGGTGCGGGCACGGTCCAGCAGTGCGACTTGCAGGTAGCTGATGGGGTCCAAGTAGCGGTTGCGCACGTCCAGCGTGCGTTGCAGCAACGGGCTCGTGTCCAGGAGCTTCTGCTCCCCGGTCACCCGCAGTACCTCCTCCGTGGTACGACGGTGCTCCTCCTCGATGCGCTCGAAGATGGGGTGGAGCTCGCGGTCGACCAGAGTGTCCACGTAGAGAGCGGCGACCGCCAGATCGGTCTTGGCGAGGGTCATTTCGACGTTCGAGATGAAGGTGCGGAAGAAGGACCAACCGGCATACATCTCATCGACGGTGTCCTGAAAGCCGGCAGTGCGGGCGGCGGCGAGCCCGGTGCCCACTCCAAACCAGCCCGGCACCACCTGCCGGGTCTGCATCCATCCAAACACCCAAGGGATGGCGCGCAGGTCCTCGAGGCCCTCCGAGCCGCCGGGCCGGCGGCTGGGGCGTGAGCCGATGTTGAGCGCCGCCAGCTCGTCGACCGGCGTGCAGGTGAAGAAGTACTCAGTGATGCCCGGCGCTTCTACCAGCGAGCGGTAGGCGCGGTAGGCAGCGCCGGAGATCACATCCATCGCCCGGTCCCAGCGTTCCAGGACTTCCGGCGGCTGGCGGGGGGTGCGATGCAGGAGGGACGCTTCCAGCACCGCCGCCAGAGCCAGCTCCAGATTGCGGCGGGCCAGCCCGGCGAGTCCGTACTTGTCGGAGATCACCTCCCCCTGCTCGGTGAGCTTGATGGCCCCATCGACCGTGCCGTAGGGCTGCGCCATGACGGCCTCATGAGAGGGTCCACCCCCGCGTCCCACGGTGCCGCCGCGCCCGTGGAACAACCGCAGCCTCACCCCGTGGTGTCCGGCGACGTCGCGGAGCTCCCGCTGCGCCTTGTAGATCTCCCATTGCGACGTGGTGATGCCCCCGTGCTTGTTGGAGTCCGAGTAACCCAGCATCACCTCCTGTACATCGCCGCGCAGCTCGACGATTCGCCGGTATGACGGATCGCTCAACAGGTCGTCGAGGATGCGGCCCGACCGGCGTAGCTCGTCGAGGGTCTCCAGGAGGGGAACGAACCCGCAGCGGGCCATTCCGGCGTGCAGATCGATCAGCCCTGCCTCTCGAGCCAGCACTACTGCCGCCAGGATGTCGTCGACGCCGCGAGTCATAGACACGATGTAGCTCTCGATCACCTCTGGTCCAAAGCGGTCGAGCGCTTCACGGATGGTGCCGAAAGTCTCCATCACCCGGTCGGCCTCCCCCTGCAGCACCGTGGCCGGAGAGGCCAGGGGGCGGCGTCCCGCCAGCTCGCCGGCCAGCAGACTGCTGCGCTGGTGACGGTCCAGCCGCTCGTACGCGACGTCAACCCGCTCGAAGAGCTGCGCCAGCACCATATGGTGCTGCTGGGCGTGCTCACGCACGTCCATCACCGCCAAGTGAAAGCCGAACGCGGCCACGTTGCGCATGAGACGGGCCAGCGAGCCGCGGGCCACCAGCTCTCCTTGATTCGCCACGAGCGACTCTTCGATGAGCTGCAAGTCCGCGAGCAGGCGGTGGGAGTCCGGGTAGTCGCGGCCCGGCACGTGGCGGGCTCGATCGGCGATCCGTTGCCGGGTGTTGAGAAGACGCTGGTGGATGTAGGCGCACTTGAGCCGGTAGGGCTCTTCGGCGTTGAGGCGGCCGAACCGTTCGAAGACCCCCGGCAGTACCTCCCGGTCGACGAGCAGGCTCTGCTCCAACTCGGGGCTGATCTCCCGGATGCGGGATGAGGTGCTGAGCTCGCCCGCCAGGTCCTCGAGCGCGGCGATCAGGTAACGCAAGGCGTGCTCGTGCTGCAGCTCCAGCACCTCCATCGTCACCGCCGGGGTCACGTAAGGGTTGCCGTCGCGATCACCCCCGACCCAGGTGCCAAACCGAATCGGGTGGGCCGAGGAGGGCACCTCGACGTCGAGAGCGGCGAGCTCCACTGCGAGGTCGTCGATGAGGTCGGGCAGTACCGCGCGAAACAGCTCTTCGAAGAAGTAGAGGATGGAGCGAGCTTCGTCGAGTGGTTCGGGGCGCTCCCTCCGCAACTCGTCGGTCTGCCAGATGAGATCGATCAGCTCGGCGAGTCGGCGGTCGATGCGCTGCCTCTCGGTGGGGGTGGCACGGGGATCGAGCCGTTCCTCAAGGAGCTCGGCGACGGTCCGCAGCTTGGTCAGGATGGAGCGGCGGGCGGCTTCGGTGGGGTGGGCGGTGAAGACGGGGCGCAGCTCGAGGCGCGCTACTACTTCAGCGACGAGCTTGGGATCGACACCGGCGCCGCGAATTCGGTCGACGGTAGCCTCCAGCCACTCCCGCTCCAGCGGGGTCCGGGCCGCCAGCTCATCGACGCGGTGCGTCTGCTCCGCCACGTTGGCGAGGTAGAAGTAGGCCGTGAACGCCCGTACCAGCTGAATGGTCTGGGCCAGGTCGAGGCCCCCCAACAGTTCCCGCAGGCGTACCGCGTCCCCCGCGGTCGGGGCGGTGCGCAACTGCTTGGTGAAGGCGCGCACCTGCTCGACCAGGTAGAGGAGGGAGGGCCCGTGCTGCCGAGTGAGCGACTCGCCGAGCTGGTTCCCCAGTCGGCGGATGTCCGCCCGGAGGAGCGCGTCCTTGTCGACCGCTGGTTGCTCCATCGGGCCCTAGTTTGTCAGGTCTGCGCCTCGGTCGTGACATGGATCGGGGCGCCCGGCACCGCGCCGGATGGCAGACTGTTCCCGCCGACAGGGAGGAACGCGGCGTGGAGGAGATCGAGACCCATCGGGGCGTGGTGTACCCGTGGCAGTGTGACCACATGGGCCACATGAACGTCACGTACTACGTGGCGGCCTTCGACGCGGCCACCTGGCACCTCTTCGCTCACCTCGGCATCACGCCCGACTACATGCGGGGCAGCGGACGGGGAATGGCGGCCGTCGAGCAGACCCTCCACTACCGGCGCGAGGTGTTGCCGGGAGACGTGGTGGTGGTGCGCTCTCGACCCATCGAGATGAGGGACAAGAGTCTCCGGTTCGGCCACCGCATGGTCAACGGGGTGACCGGCGAGGAGGTGGCTGCCACCGAGCTGGTCGCTGTGCACCTCGACCGCCGTGAAAGGGCGGCGTGTCCCTTCCCCGAGGCGATCCGCGCCGCCGTCGACGGGTGGTCCTCGGCCCGCTGAGGGGATCGTCTCGGCGCCGCCCGGCAGCGGCGCACCGTCCGATCGCACCTACACTCGTGACGGATGTTCGAATCCCTCACCAACCGTCTCGGCGGCGTGTTCACCAAGCTGCGGGGCAAGGGCAGGCTCACCCCGTCCGACGTGGATGCCACGCTGCGGGAGGTACGCCTCGCCTTGCTCGAGGCCGACGTACACGTGGCCGTGGCCAAGAACCTCATCGCCCGCATTCGGGAGCGGGCGCTGGGTGCTGAGCTCACCAAGAGCCTCACCCCGGCTCAGCAGGTGGTCAAACTCGTGCACGAGGAGCTCATCGAAACCCTGGGGAGGGAAGCGGAGGGGCTGAGGTCCGCCGGCAAGAGCCCGCTGATAATCCTCATGGTCGGTTTGCAGGGATCGGGAAAGACCACCACGGCTGCCAAGATGGCGCGCTACCTCCAGCAGGAAGGTAGGCGGCCGCTCTTGGTAGCGGCCGACTTGCAGCGTCCGGCGGCCATCGACCAACTCGAGGCCCTCGGTGACCGTCTCCAGGTTCCGGTCTTCGTCGATCGCAGCGCCAAGCCGGCGCGGCTGGTCAAGGCGTCGGTCAAGGAGGCCGACCGGTCCGGCCGGGACGCAGTGGTCGTCGACACCGCCGGCCGTCACCAGATCGACCGAGAGCTGATGGCCGAGTTGACCGAGCTGCGCGAGGCAGTGAATCCCGACGAGGTGCTCCTGGTAGTGGATGCCATGACGGGCCAGGACGCGATCAACGTCGCCCAGGGATTCTTGGAGCACACCGACCTCACGGGCATCGTGCTCTCCAAGCTGGATGGCGATGCCCGCGGAGGCGCCGCCATCTCGGTGAGAGAGGTGACGGGGCGTCCGATCAAGTTCGCCGGCGTCGGCGAGCAACTCGACGATCTGGAAGTGTTCCATCCGGAGCGCATGGCCTCGCGCATCTTGGGGATGGGCGATGTGCTCACCCTCATCGAGAAGGCTGAGGCGGCATGGGATCAACAGCAGGCGGTGGACATGGCGGACAAGCTCCGCACCGCCTCCTTCACCCTGGAGGACTTCCTCGGCCAGTTCCAGCAGCTGCGGCGGATGGGACCGCTCGACCAATTGCTTGCTATGCTGCCCGGCGCCGGCGCTGCGCTGGGAAGCCTGCAGGTGTCTGATCGAGACATGCAGCGCGTCGAGGCCATCATTCGGTCCATGACGCCGGCCGAGCGGCGCAACCCGAAGATCATCGACGGGAGCCGCAAGCGCCGCATCGCCGCCGGGTCGGGGACCCGAACCCAGGAAGTCAACGGGCTGCTCAAGCAGTTCGCGGAGACGCAGAAGATGATGAAGATGCTGGCAGAAGGCAAGGGAATCCCGGGCCTCTCCGGCCTGATGCCGGGACGACGAACGAAGAGGTGAAGCCATGGCGGTGAGGATCCGCCTGCTGCGGATAGGGAAGAAGAAGCAGCCGGTCTACCGGGTGGNNCGATCCCCGGCAAGAGCCCTCGTTGGTGGAGATCGACAACGACAAGGCGCTGGACTGGCTGCTGAAAGGCGCCCAGCCCAGCGATCCGGCTCGCCGCCTCTTGGAGATCTCTGGGGCCTGGGCTCGCTTCCGGGCCGGCAAGGGTGAGATCCATACCGTCGGCGAGGATGCAACCCGGCCCGTCGAACCCGCAGCCGCGGCAACCCCTGAGGCGCCCGTCGAACAGGAGGACGCTGGCGATGGGTAAGGGAGACATCGTTCGCCGGGTGGTCACCTACGTGGTTACCCAGATCGTGGACGACCCCGATCAGGTGCAAGTGGAGATGATGGAGGAGGGGCCCGAGGAGCTCGTCGCCGAGGTACGTACGGCCAAGCCCGACATGGGCCGGGTGATCGGGCGGCGCGGCCGGGTCGCCAAGGCGATCCGCACGGTGGCCCAGGCGGCCGCAGACGAGGAGGGACTCCAGACGGGCGTCGAGTTCCTCGACTGAGGCGACATGATTCCCGACCGGGTGATCGTGGGGCGGGTGGGCCGTCCTCACGGGTTATCGGGTGAGGTGGTGGTCATCCCCGACACCGACAACCCTCACCGTTTCCGTCCCGGTGCCACGGTGTATGCCGCCGCGACTGTGGAACACCGTTTGGTGGTGCAGGCCGTGCGGCACCGTCGGGAGTCGCTGCTCGTCGCTTTCGAGAGTCTCCACGATCGTGAGGCGGCCGAGACGCTGCGCGGCGCCGTCCTGACCATCGAAGCGTCTGAGCGGCGCCGGTTGGAGCCGGGGGAGTTCTGGCCGGATCAACTGGAGGGCCTGGAGGTGCGAGATCCGGCCGGAAACCGGCTCGGGGTGGTGACGGAGGCGATCGCGACCGGAAGCCAGGACCGCCTGGAGGTGGAGCTGGCCGGGGGACGTCGAGTCGATGTGCCGTTTGTCGGGGAGCTGGTACCCGAGGTGCGCCCCGACGAGGGTTACGTGGTGGTCGTACCTCTCGACGGTCTCCTCAGTTCGCCACCAGATCGAGGGTGACCCCGGACTCTGCTCCGTCTTGTGGAGAGTCCTCGCCGACGAAGAGCTCGATCCGGCCTTGCGGCCCTTCCACAATGCTGAGCTCGAACTCGCCCCAAGTCTCCAGATAGTCGGCGGCGGTAGTGAAGGTCTCTGCCTCCAAGCGGTTCGCCTTGCGGAGCCGGGCGATGACGTTGGCCTCGAAGGTGCGGGCATAGCCGGTGACATCGAGCGGATAGGACACGGCGCGCTGGAAGGGAGCGACCACGACCACGAAGTCGGCCACCGCGGGAGTGCCATCCAATTGCGGTCCACCCGGATTGAGGTCGATGACCACCCTGCCCGGCGACCTGAGCAGCACCGCCCGGGCCAGCGCCGGCGCGGCGAGATGGAAGTCGACGTACAGGGTCCCTCTCAGCGAGCGGACGACGTAGGCCGCGTTCACGAGCGTCCCTTCGAAGAGGGCATCGGCCACCGCCGTCGAGTCGACCGTCTCGCCGATCTCTACTCGCAACACTCCCAGATGGCGCAGGAGGTCGACCGTAACCTGCGGAGGGTCCGTGGCCGGGGCGCCGGCGGCGGAGGCGAACTCGAGCTCGACCCGCTCGCAGCCGTTCTGGCCCTCCCAGCGCAGCGCAGCCAGGCGCTCGGCGTCGGTGTCGGCTTGTCCTCCCCGCGCCAACAGTCCATCTGCGGTGAAGGGCACCTCCCCTTCCCGACACGAGGTGCTCGGGACGATGGCGGCAGTGGTGGAGGTAGTGGACGCCATCGTGGTCGGCGGGGCGAGGTCGCCCCCATCGGCGCAGGCCACGAGGGTGCACGCGGCCAGCACGGCGGCCAGGGCTCTGCGTAGCACGCCGCAAAGCGTAGTGGGTGGCGCTAGGCCCCCTCCGCGGCGCTGCTCCGCTTGATCAGTCCGGGAGTGATAGGTTTCTGCCTCACATGACGCATCCCAGCCCCGACCCGCAGCTGGCGGTCGAGTATCTACGCGGCACCCGGCCGCCGCCGCCGCTGTTCGCCGAGGCCGCCCGGCTGCGAGACGAAGCGCACGGCCGTACAGTGACCTACAGCCGCAAGGTATTCATCCCGCTCACGACGCTGTGCCGGGACCGCTGCACCTACTGCACCTTCGCCAAGCCGCCGGGCGCGGGTGGCGAGTACCTGGAAGCGGCCGACGTGCTGGCCGTCGCCCGCGCCGGCGAAGCTCACCGATGCACCGAGGCTCTCTTCACCCTGGGGGATCGTCCCGAGGAGCGCTGGGACGAGGCGAGGGAGTTCCTGAGTCGACAGGGTTGCCGTACCACCCTCGAATACGTGCAGCGAATGACGGCCCGGGTCAACCGGGAAACCTCACTGTTCCCACATGCCAATCCCGGAGTCATGGACGAGGAGGCTGTTGCAGCTCTGCGCCGCGACAACCCCTCCATGGGACTCATGCTGGAGAACATCTCCCCGCGGCTGTTGGAGCCGGGCATGCCACACCACGGCTGTCCCGACAAGGATCCGGCGCTGCGGGTGGCCACCATCGAGGCGGCGGGCCGGCAGCGGGTGCCCTTCACGACCGGCATCCTGGTGGGAATCGGCGAGACCGCCACCGAGATCGTCGACAGCCTGCTGGCGCTCGCGGACTTGCAGCGACGTTGGGGATGCATCCAAGAGGTGATCGTGCAGAACTTCCGCGCCAAGGCGGACACCCCGATGCGCCGCCGCGCAGAGCCGACCCCCGACTTCGTCGCCCGGGTGGCGGCCGTTGCCCGGTGGCTGCTGGGTGGGGAGATGAACCTGCAGGTGCCCCCCAACCTCACTGAGCGGTTCGAGACCTACTTAGAGGCCGGCATCAACGATTGGGGAGGTGTTTCCCCCCTCACCATCGACTGGGTGAACCCGGAGCAGCCTTGGCCTCACCTCGATGAGCTGCGGCGGCGCACCGAGGCCGCCGGTTACCGTCTCAAGCCCCGGCTTCCCGTCTACCCGGAGTACATCAGCCCGAAGTGGATAGATCCGGACCTCATGCCCAAACTTCTGCAGGCCGTCGACGGCGACGGCCACGCCCTCGCCCCGCAACTGGAGGAATCGACTCGATGACTGCCTCCGTGACCTTCTGCCGGGTACGCCCGGCCCACGAGATCAACCAGGTGTTCGCCTCCACGCGTCGGAGGGAAGGGACCACGTGCCTGGAGGTCGACGGGCTGCTCTCCGACGACCGCGCAGGCGCGCTGGCGGGGGGTCTCCTGCCGGTTGAGACCGGCGAGGGAGGAGTGCTGCCGGCAGCGTGGGTCGTGCCACCGGGGGCGGCGGTGAGGCTCGCCGAGCGGGGAGTGCCCGGCTGGCGCATCACCGTGGTCGACGAGGGGAGCCGTGGTGAGGTGCTCGACGGGATGGCCCGCTCGCAGGCCTGGTCCCTGCGTACCCGACGGAGCCGGGTCGAAACGGCGCACGCTCTGGTGCGGCTTCCCGGCATTCGCGCCACAGTGTCGGTGTACGTGGACACCGTGGAGGAAGCTGTCGCTGCGGTCACCGCCGGGGCGGGGGACCTCCTGCTACGGGACTGGGACGTGGAGCGCATCGGTGACCTCCGCGATTCGCTGGCTCCGGCACCACTCGTGGAACGCACTGCCTATCCGCCGGGCGTGGCACTCGACGAGATGCGGGCACACCTGGACGAAGACCTGCTGGCCGTGTACCTGGATCTCGTCGACGGCGGCGGCGCCGCTCGTCCCCGCACACGGTGGGCACCGGGCCGAGACGAGCCGCTGCCCGTGCCTCCGACCAGAATCTCGGCGGAGTGGTTCGACGCCGCCTGGGCGGCTGCAGGGAGCGAGGGCCTGGGAGGTACCGGCCCGGAGGTCGCGGCCATTCTGGAGCGGTCGCTGGAGGGAGTGCCGCCTACGCGGGACGAGGTGGAGCGGCTGTTCGGAGCACGCGGCCGGGAGGTAGAGGCGGTGGCATGGGCCGCCGACCAGCTGCGGCGCCGGGTGGTAGGGGACACCGTCACCTACGTGGTGAACCGCAACATCAACTACACCAACATGTGCTACTTCCGCTGCGGGTTCTGCGCCTTCTCCAAGGGGCCCCGCAGCCTCAACCTGCGCGGCGAGCCCTATCTGATGGATATCCCCGAGATCGTGGCCAGAGCCCGCGAGGCGTGGGAACGGGGCGCCACCGAGGTGTGCTTGCAGGGAGGCATCCACCCCGAGTTCACGGGTGACTTCTATGTGGAAGTGGTGGAGGCCATCAAGCACGAGCTGCCCGAGATACACATCCACGGCTTCACCCCGCTGGAGGTGTGGCAGGGCGCCGAGACCCTCGGAGTATCGGTGCGGGACTTCCTCGCCCGGCTGCGCGATGCCGGCCTGGGAACTCTGCCCGGCACTGCGGCCGAGATCCTCGACGACGAAGTGCGTCGTCATCTGTGTCCCGACAAGATCCGCACCGCGCAGTGGGCGGAGGTGATGCTCACCGCCCACGAGCTGGGGTTACGCTCGACCGCCACCATCATGTTCGGCCACATCGACGGCCCTCGCTCGTGGGCCAACCACTTCGAGGTGTTGCGGGAGATCCAGCGCAGGAGCGGAGGGATCACCGAGTTCGTGCCGTTGCCTTTCGTGCACATGGGGGCGCCCATCTACCTGCGGGGTCGTTCCCGGCCGGGGCCTACCTGGGATGAAGTGGTGCTCATCCATGCCGTGGCCCGAATCGCCTTCGATGGACTGATTCCCAACGTGCAGGCCTCGTGGGTGAAGCTGGGCCTGGACGGTGGGCTACGCCTCCTGGATGCCGGATGCAACGACCTCGGGGGAACCCTGATGAACGAGATCATCACCCGTTCCGCCGGCGCCACCCACGGCCAGGAGGTGAGCGCGGCGGACTTCGAACACGTCATCCGCGAGGCGGGCCGGGAGCCGGCGCGCCGCACCACCCTCTACGAGATACTGGAACGGGCAAGGTAGCGCGCGCAGTGGCGGGACTGCTCGACGGGGTACGTGTCGTCGATCTCTCACGTGTCCTTGCCGGGCCTTTCGCCGCGCAGATCCTGGCCGAAATGGGCGCCGACGTTGTCAAAGTGGAGCCTCCCCAGGGAGACCCGGCGCGCGGGGTGGGGCCCCACATGAACGCCCGCTCGCTCTACTTCTCCTCGCTCAACACCGGCAAACGCGGGGTGGTGCTGGACTTGGCATCGGCAGCGGATCGCCGGGCCCTCGACGCATTGCTGGCTTCCGCGGACGCCGTAGTCGAGAACTTCCGGCCCGAGGCGGCGCGCCGCCTCGGCTGTCTCCCCGCAGATCTATTGCGCCGCCACCCCCACCTGGTAGTGGTGAGCGTCACCGGCTACGCCCGGGAAAGCAGCCGGGCCGAGGAGGGTTCCTACGACGTCATCGCCCAGGCAGAGAGCGGGATCATGGCGCTGACGGGTGAACCAGAGCGGCCACCGGTGCGGGCCGGAGTGGCCGTCTCGGATCTCGCCGCCGGCCTGTGGGCCGCACTGGCGGTGGCCGCCGGGCTGTTCGCCCGCAGCCGGGATGGGAGAGGTCGAGCGGTGGAGGTTCCGCTGCTCGACGCCGCCGTGTCGCTGCTGTCGTACGTGGGCACCGCCGCCCTGGGGACCGGCGAGGAGCCGGGCCCCGTCGGGTCCGGCCACCACTCGGTGACCCCGTACGGGGCCTTCCGGGCCTCGGACGGCTGGGTGGTCATCGCAGTGATCGGCGACAAGTTCTGGCCGGCATTGTGTACCGCTCTCGACCTCGAGGACATGGTGGGCCGCCAAGAGCTGCGCTCCAACGCCCAGCGGCTCGCGGCGCGCGCCGAGGTGGAAGCGGCAGTGGCGGAGCGGGTCGCCGCCCTCACGGTGGATGAGGCCGTGGAGCGACTGCAGCGGAGCGGGGTACCCCATGCCCCGGTGCGCGCGGTGCTCGATGCGCTCGCCGCTCCTTACGTGCGGGAACGGGGCATCGTGGCCGAGGTGGAGACGCCCGAGGGCAGCTATCCGCTCATCCAGGGCCCGCTCCGCTCCGGGGACGCCCCCCGACCGGCCCCGGCGCTGGGAGAGCACACCGCGGCGGTGCTGGACGAGGTGTTGAGCGAGTCGCCGGCGACAGAATCCGAGTGACGACGGAGCCCGGCAACCGGGCCCGCGGGCAGGGAAGAACGGTTCGCCGGCCGGGCCGGTGTCGACACCGACAGTAGGGGAAGCCGGGTAGCCTGGGCGGGTCTCGCCGGAAGGAGCGACCATGCCCGAAGCCGTCATCGTGGCCGCGGCCCGTACCCCCATCGGACGGGCCTACAAGGGCTCCCTCATCGACGTCCGCCCCGACGATATGGCCGGTTTCATCATCGGGAAGCTCATGGACAAGGTGCCCGCCGTTGACCCCGCCGGTGTGGATGACGTGATGGTGGGCTGTGCCCTGACCCATCATGAGCAGGGATACAACGTGGGGAGGATCGCCGCGCTGCTGAGCGGGCTGCCCGACACGGTGCCCGGAACCACCGTCAACCGCTTCTGCTCGTCGTCGCTACAGACCATCCGTATGGCGTTCCACGCCATCAAGGCGGGTGAGGGCGACACCTACGTCGCCGCCGGGGTGGAGAGCTGCTCGCGGGCGCTGGGGAAGGGCTTCGACAGCGAGGACCTCAACCCTCGCTTCACCGACGAGGATCGCGACGACTTCATCAATCAGGTGTACATCCCCATGGGGAATACCGCCGAGAACGTCGCCGAGCGGTACGACGTCAGCCGGGAGCGGATGGACGAGTACGCCAAGCTGTCGCAGGACCGTGCGGTAGAGGCCCAGAAGAACGGATTCTTCGACCGGGAGATCATCCCCTACCCGGTCGATGGCGGCACCCTCGTCTCCCAGGACGACGGGCCCCGACCCAACACCACCCTGGAGAAGCTGGCCGAGCTGCCACCGGCTTTCGTTCCCGACGGCAAGGTGACCGCCGGCAACTCCTGCCCCCTCAACGACGGAGCGGCGGCGGTGCTGGTCATGGCCGAGGACAAGGCTCGGGCGCTGGGAGTGGAGCCGCTGGCGCGGATCATCGCCACGTCGGTGTCGGGCCTGGCCCCTGAGATCATGGGGGTAGGCCCCATTCAGGCTGTGTCCAAGGTGCTCGCCAAGGCCGGCATGGTGATCGGCGACGTCGACGTCGTGGAGCTGAACGAGGCTTTTGCGGCTCAGGTGCTGCCCGTGTGCGACGAACTGGGCATCGACATCGAGCATCAGCTCAACCCGCATGGAGGCGCCATCGCGCTGGGTCATCCTTTCGGCATGACGGGGGCGCGCATCATGAACACCCTCCTCAACGACCTCCAGACCCTCGACCGAACCATCGGTCTCGAGACGATGTGTGTGGGCGGCGGTCAGGGGATGGCCATGATCGTGGAACGGCTCGCGTAACGGGCGCCGGCCGGCCTCCGTGCCGTCGGTACCATGCCGCTATGCAGGGGGAGGCGTTAGACCTGGACGTATCGCTGCGCCGTGCTGCGGTGGCGTATCGAGCTTTGGGCACGGTGTGGTTGCTGTCCCTCGCCATCATCGAGCTCGTGGTGCGGAGACAAGTGGAGTTCGTGTGGGTGGGCAGCACGATGGCCTTGGTGGTGGGGTGGAGCTTCCTCACTGCGGCGGCGGCGGAAGCGGCTCCGCGGCTGTTGGGATCGTGGACCTGGCTGGCCGTCGACCTCATGATCTCCATGTGGACCGTGCACGCGCCTGCCGTTGCCGGGGCGGAGAACTTCTACGGCGGGTACCCGATGTCGACGGTGTTCGTGGCGGTGGCGGCACGGGGGCCCTGGGCTGCGATCGTTACCTCCTTCGTCCTTGCCCTCAACGCTCTCACCCGCACCCTGGTCGAAGCCCGCGAAGCCGGTGCGTCGCTGGATCCCACCCAGGTATCGGGTGGAGTCATCGTCTTCGTGTTTGCCGGGCTGGCTGTAGCTTGGGCAGTGAGTGTGTTGCGGAATGCCGAGCGCTCGCGGCGGAACGCGGAGGAGGCGCTCTCCGCCGCGCAGGAGCAACGGGCCCGTGCCGAGGAGCGTGCCGGGCTGGCGGCCCGCATCCACGATTCGGTGCTGCAGGCACTCGCCTTGATTCAGCGCAGTGACGATGCCGCGGAGATGCGGTCGCTGGCACGTGCCCAGGAGCGGGAGCTGCGATCGTGGCTGTTCCAGCGCGGTGACGCTCGAGAAGGCTTCTTGGTGGATGCGGTCCGTGCCGCCTGTGCCGAGGTGGAGGATCGCTACCACGTTCGAGTCGAGCTGGTCACGGTCGGGGATGTGCCCGTGACCGAGCCCGTAGAGGCCTTGATCGAGGCCGGGCGCGAGGCGCTGGTCAACGCCGCCAAGCACGCCGGCGTGGAGGTCGTGTCGGCCTACGCCGAAGCCGACGGATCAGGCGTCACCCTCTACGTGCGCGATCGGGGAACCGGCTTCGATCCGGCGTCGGTGCCGGCCGACCGGCGGGGACTGGCTGAGTCCATCGTGGGGCGCATGGCTCGCCACGGCGGTACCGCCGAGGTCCGCAGCTCCCCGGGACAGGGAACCGAGGTCAAGTTGGTGGTGCGCAATGAGTGAGCCGGTGAAGGTGTTCATCGTCGACGATCACGACCTGTTCAGGTCGGGAGTTCGCAGTGAGCTGCCCGCCGATATCGAGGTGGTGGGAGAGGCTTCCGAGGTGGAGCCTGCGATCGAGATGATCGGTGAGCGTCTCCCCGCGGTGGTGCTGCTCGACGTCCACATGCCGTCAGGAGGGGGGCGGGCCGTGCTGGAGGCCGTGCACCGTACCCACCCGGAAGTGCGTTTTCTGGCGCTTTCCGCCTCTGACGCCGCCGAGGATGTGGTGGCCATCATCCGGGCCGGAGCCCGTGGTTACGTGACCAAGACCATTTCTCCGGGCGACCTGGCTGACGCGATCCGACGGGTGGCCGCAGGCGACGCCGTGTTCTCGCCCAAGCTGGCGGGGTTCGTTCTCGATGCCTTCTCGTCGATCCCGGTCAAGGACGTCGATCCGGATCTCGATCAGCTCACCCCCCGCGAGCGGGAGGTGATGCAGCACATCGCCCGCGGCTACACGTACCGGGAGGTCGCCGAGCGCCTCTACATCTCCGTCAAGACGGTCGAGACCCACGTGTCCTCGGTGTTGCACAAGCTGCAACTCTCCAACCGCCACGAGCTGGCGCGCTGGGCACACGAGCGGGGCTACACCTGAGAGTTGCGGCCCGTCACGGCAGGGCGGGAGTAGCCTCAGGCTCATGGAGCCCTTCGACTCCCCGGAAGAAGCGGCCTTTAGGAGCGAGGCTCGCTACTTGTTGGAGGAGAACGCCAAACGCTTCGAATCCCCGCCAATCGCGCCATCGGCCATCGTCGCGGAGTGGAGTCCTGAAGAGGAAGAACAGAAGCTCGCCGAAGCCAAGGCATGGCAGCGGGTCAAGTTCGAGGCGGGATGGGCGGGGATCGCATGGCCGCGCCGCTACGGAGGGAGGGGCGGCACCCTCATCGAGGCGGCCATCTTCGGCCAGGAGGAGGCGGCCTTCGACGTGCCGCGCGACGCCCTCGCCGTGGGCCTGGGGTGGTGCGGACCGGCGGTTCTGGTGCACGGCGACGAAGCGCAGAAGGACCGCTTCATCCCGCCGCTCCTACGCGGCGACGAGGTGTGGAGCCAGCTGTTCTCCGAGCCGGCGGCGGGCTCTGATCTGGCCGGGCTGCAGACGCGCGCCGTGCGCGATGGGGACGAGTGGGTTCTCAGCGGTCAGAAGCTGTGGACCACGTTCGCTCACCGCTCCGATTGGGGGCTCGCCATCGCCCGTCACGATCCCGAGCTGCCCAAACATCGCGGATTGACGGCCTTCATCGTGGACATGCGCGCGGATGGGGTCGAGTGCCGTCCGGTGAAGCAGATGACGAAATCGAGCATCTTCAACGAGGTATTCCTCGACGGCGTCCGCGTGCCCGACGCTCACCGCATCGGGGAGGTGGGCGACGGCTGGCGGGTCGTGATCACCACGTTCATGTATGAGCGACACGGCGGGTCCTTTGGCGGCACGTCGGCGCTCGCCGCCCTGCGCCGCCTCATAGAGGAGCTCGAACTCAACAAGGATCCCGTGGCGCGAGACCGTTTCACGCGGGTCTTCGTGGGAGCACGGGTGCTCGGCTACAGCAGCCTGCGGATGCTCACCGCTCTATCCCAGGGCAGGGTGCCCGGCCCGGAGGGATCCATAGCCAAGCTGGCCGGCACCCACATGCTCAGCGACTTGTACGAGCTGGCGGTAATGCTGATGGGCCCCGGCGGCATGCTGGACGAAGCCGATGCACCCGGCGGTGGGGAGTGGCAGGGGGCCTTCCTGGGCACGCCCGGACTGCGCATCGGAGGCGGTACCGACCAAATCCAGCGCAACATCATCGGAGAGCGATTACTCGGCCTGCCGCCGGAGGTACGGGTCGACAAGGAGGTCCCCTTCAAGGACGTCCCCTCGGGTTGACGGCTACTCGTTGGCCTTGAGCGTTACTGCGGTGCCCGCGGCGGACACCAGCAGGTCGTCGCCCAACTGGTGATAGCCCACGTTCACGGCGATCACCGCATGGGCGCCGCGCGCCAACGCCTCATCGAGCATTCGGCGGGCCGCCGCGGCCCGGGCCTGGGCAAGCCGCTGCTCCAGCGACTGCCCGGCGACATCTCCGGGAACGGTGACGTCGCCGGTGACGATGCCCAGGTAGGTGTCCACCTGCCACTCCGAGAGGTTGGGGCTGGTGGAGACGATGGGTCGCCAGGTGGAGCGACCTGCTTCGCTCTCCACCCATCCCTGTGCCGACTCCTTCCAGCGGGATCCCCACTCCACACCGGCGCCGGCGATGACGGGAGCGGCCTCGGCCGGCTCCTCGGACGGCGGCGTAACGGACTCGGCAGCGCGCTCGAATGATGGCTCAGCGGCCGCCGCCGGCGGCGACTCGGGCGGCTCGGGAGCTGCTGCCGCGTAGACCGCCCCCTCCTCGGGGCTCGGGGCCACTTCGGCCGGCCGCTCCGCGGCGCCGGGCTCCGGAAAGGTGGCTTCCTCCACCCATTCGGGGAAAGGCTGCTCGGGGAGCTCCGCGGGGGCGAGTTCGGGTACCTCGGCCTCGGGAACCTGGGGCTCGGCGGCGAGTTCGGGTACCTCGGCCTCGGGAACCTGGGGCTCGGCGGCGAGTTCGGGTACCTGGGGTTCCGGCTCAGCAGCGGCCTCCCGTCCGAAGGACGGCTCTACCTCNNCCGGCCGGCGCCTGCGGAGACAGCTCCGGTGGCGTGGCACTGCCGAGGTCGAATCCGCCGGTGTGGGAGAGGTCGCGCTCTGGGGCGGCGGACGTCGGCGTCTCGGCGAGGTCCTCCAGCTCCCGGTACACCGAGGGCGTGGTCTCGGCGTCGAACTCCAGCGGCACCCCGACGGGCTCCTCGGGCTCCTCGGGCTCCTCGGGCTCCTCGGGCTCCTCGGGAGCGTCGAAGGGGCTGGGGGCCACCTCCGCAGCAGGCTCTGCGACCGCCTCGGGGGCGGGGACCGGAGAACCTGCTTCCTCTGCGAGCTCGGCTACCAGGCTCTCCAGATCCTCCTCGGGAGCCTCCTCCAGCTCGATGAACTTCTCCGGGGCATCATCTGGCGGCGCGGCCTCGAAGGAAGGTACGTCGACGAGCTCGATCTCAGAGGGCTCGGTCTCGGCAGGCCCGAGAACTCGTTCCTCCAGCCAGGAGGGTGGTTCGGCGGGCAGCTCGCTCTCCGGGGCGGGTTCGGGCGAATCGTCGTCGGCTGCCCCTGCCGGCGGTTCCAGTTCTCCCGTCCATCCCGGTGGCGGCGTGGGGTCCTCCTCGGGGACGGGGGCCGCACCGAGCGCGCCGTCGACGTCGTCACCGGATTCCTCAGCGGACTCGATGCCCGCGTCGGACGGGATGTCGTCGCCGGACCCGGCATTCGCCTGCGGTGGCGGACCGGGTTCGTCGAAGAAACTCTGCGCGGCAGCCAGCATCTGGGAGAAGGGGGCGCGGCGCCCTGCCTCACTGGGCTCATCAGCGGCTCGAGGGGGCTCGGAGACGGGAGCCGGCTCATGCGGGGGCGGGACTACCTCCTCCGCGGAGGTATCCGCCTGCGTCGCTTCTCCGGTCACACCCGGGGAGGTGTCCGCTGGCGGGCCGACCGGGGTGTCCGCCGGCGGTGGGGCCTCGGCGGCGGGAGCGGAAGCCGGTGGCGCGGCGGGACCATCTGCGTCAGCAGGGGGCGGCGCCGGACTCGCCATCGGCGGAGTCGCGCCGGCGCGCTGCAGCGAGGTCAGGGCGTCACCGGCGGCGGTACCGGCACTCTCCGCCGGGGTCGGTGGTGCCTCTTCTTCAGCCTCGCTGGACACACCGTCCGGTGAGGCCACCGGGGCCGCCTCGTCGTCGGGCTCCGCGTCCGGCAGCCCCCACGGATCGGCGCTGTTGACGTCGCTTCGGGACACCTGTTCCTCCGCTCGGGCCGAGGATACCCGACCCTTCCGTATTTCAAGTGCAATCGGGCACAAATGCGCCTCGCGGTTCTATTTCGGCCGGAATCGCGGCTACCTTCAGTAATTGTGCGGATTTCCATCGTGACCATATTCCCCGAGTTCTTCGAGGTTCCGCTGTCGGTGAGCGTGGTGGGGCGCGCCGTTCACGCCGGTCGTCTCGAGGTTGCGTTGGTCGATCTGCGGGATTTCGGCAGCGGCCCTCACCGGCAGGTGGACGATGCTCCCTACGGGGGTGGTGCCGGCATGGTGATGATGGTGGAGCCGCTGGCGACCGCCCTGGGCACCCTGCCGGATGCCCGCAAGGTGCTGCTCACGCCCGGTGGAGAGGTGCTCGCTCAGGCAACCCTGGCGCGCTGGTCCGCCCTCGACCACCTGGCATTGGTCTGCGGGCGCTATGAGGGAGTCGACGAGCGGGTGGCCGAGCATCTCGTGGACGAACAGATCTCGCTGGGCGACTTCGTGCTCGCCGGGGGGGAAGCCGCCGCACTGGCGATTGTGGAGGGGGTGGCCCGGCTGCTGCCCGGCGTGCTGGGGAATCCCGAATCCTTGCGACGTGAGTCCTTCAGCGACGGGTTGCTCGAGGAGCCGCAGTACACGCGGCCGGCCGAGTTCCGTGGCTGGACGGTCCCGGAAGTCCTCCTTTCCGGGGATCACGGCCGCATCGAGGCCTGGCGTTACGAGCAGCGGCGGCGCCGCACCCGACAGCGCCGGCCCGACCTGCTGCCCTGATCCTGCCGCAGCAGCGTGGTCTGGACCGGAGCCGTGGCCGCCTGGTACACTCGCCGGTCGCCGGACATCGCGCCGGCGATCTCTGAGGGAGTCTCCGAATGAACGAGCTGGAAGCGCTGGAGAGTGCCCACCTGCGCCACGATCTGCCCAGCTTCCGCGCCGGCGATACGGTGCGGGTGCACGTCCGGGTCGTGGAGGGGGGCCGGGAGCGCGTCCAGGTATTCGAGGGCGTGGTCATCGCTCGCGACGGCGGCGGTCTGCGCTCGACCTTCACCGTACGCAAGATGAGCTTTGGAGTGGGAGTGGAGCGGGTGTTTCCGCTGCACGCTCCCATCATCCAGAAGATCGACGTGGTGCGCCGCGGTGAAGTGCGCCGCGCCAAGCTCTACTACCTACGGGAGCGGGTGGGCCGCGCGGCTCGCATCAAGGAACGGCGTCCCACGTGACGGGTGGAGACGCCGGCGAAGAGGGAATCACCGCTTCCGACCCCTTCGACGAGGCAGCGGCGCCACTCCCGCCTGCCAAGGCCGATTCCAAAGCCAAGCGAAGGCGCTCTCGCGGTTCCTTTCTCGCCGAGCTGCCCGTGCTGGTGCTGGTGGCGCTGGTGGTCGCCGTGCTCATCAAGAGCTTCCTGGTGCAGGCCTTCTACATTCCGTCGGGCTCGATGGTGCCCACCCTGCTGGTGAACGATCGGGTGATGGTGAACAAGCTCGCCTACCGCTTTGGCGAGCCGCAGCCTGGCGACATCGTGGTCTTCAACAGTCCCTATAACGACGATGAGCCCCGTGAGTCCCTCTGGGAAGCGGCGCTGCGTCATGTGGCCGAAGCCTTCGGGAGGGGGGCGGTGGCGGACGATTTCATCAAGCGGGTGGTGGCCGTAGAGGGCGATACCATCGAGATCCGGCAGAACCAGGTGCTGGTGAATGGAGAGCCTATCGACGAGCCCTACTTGCGGTCCGGGGTCACCATGCCCGACGAGGAGCCAGTCATCGTTCCGCCGGGCCACGTGTTCGTGATGGGCGACAACCGGAGTCACAGCCAGGACAGCCGCCGCTTTGGCCCGGTCGCCGTCGACGACATCGTCGGCCGGGCCTTCGTCCGCATCTGGCCACCTAGTCGCTGGGGCGGGCTGTGACCCGCGACTGCGGACTGCGGCTCCGGCGGTGATCTCAGGGTCGTAGGCTGCGAATCTCGCCCTCGGGGAGGCGCTCCGCAATCGCCGCCGTCGTAGGTGCACGGTACGAATGTGGTCACCGTGACGCTGGAACCAATCGACCGCTCCGCACCGGTGAGATCAGATCCCGTTTGTCGCGGCCGGTGCCACCCCCGTCCCGTCGCCGGCGGTAGGGCTGCGGGATTCCCACCCCCGCCGTACCCGGCGCAGTGCAACCGCCTGGTGGCGGCTCGCCACGCGGCCCCACCGTCCACCGTCGCAGCAGTGAGCCGGTATGATCGCCGCTACCCCGGATGGGGGTCCGCTTCCAGCCAGCCACTGGGTGCGGGGGCGCAGACGGGGCCGGCCTCGGCCGGGGAGATGCCCCGCCGGCGGACCCTCGTCCGATCCACCGGCGTTTCTCCGGGAGTGAGGGAGATGAACGAGGAAGATCTCGAGAGATACGAGACCGAAGTCGAGCTCCAGATCTACAAGGAGTATCGGGATGTCCTCCCGATGTTCAAGTTCGTCGTCGAGACCGAGCGGCGCTTCTATCTCGCCAACAAGGTTCAGCTGCACACCCGTCAGCGCGACGACGCGGTCTACTTCGAGATCGAGTTGGAGGACGCGTGGGTATGGGACATGTACCGGCCGGCCCGTTTCCTGCAGAGGGTGCGGGTGCTCACCTTTCGCGACGTGAACATCGAGGAGCTCGAGCCCGGCGTCCAGATGTGATCTCCGCGGGCTACCGACGGCGGCTTGGCTCTCTCGGCGAGGAAGTGGCAGCGTCCTTCTTGGAGCGTCGCGGCGCCCGTGTCCTGGAGCGCAACCGCCGCATGGGGCGAGCCGAGATCGACCTGATCGTGGACATCGGCGGCGAGATCTCCGTGGTCGAGGTCAAGAGCGTGTGGGCGGCGGGAGACGCTGCTGCGGAAGCCGATCGCGGATTCACCGCCGCGCAGTCGGCCACGCTGCGGCGGGCGGGGCGCGCGCTGCGACCTCCGGCCTTCCGTATCGATTTGGTGACCGTGACCTTCGGCCCCAGCGGGATCGACGTCCGCTGGCTGCCGCGGGTGGCCTGATTGCTCAGCCGGCTTGCCGGCCGTGGCGCCGCCGCCGTTCCTTGTGCCAGCAGCCGAGGTGCCAGTGACGGCGCAGATCCGGGGCCGCCTCCGGCACCACCACGAGGTGGAAGGTACCGGGCGCGATCGCGCCGCTGCAGCCCGGGCACAGGTAACTCTTCCGAGCGGCATACGGCTGTACGGGCGAGACGAACTCGCCTAGCCCGACAGGATCGCCCACAAGATCACCGCGGCCGTGAGGGCGAGGGCCGCCACCACCATGGCGACATCCGCGGCGGTCTTGCGGTGTCGGCGGAACGGATCGAATCCCATCGGTGTCATGGTACGGCGCAACGCCGCCCCGGAGCGCTGCCAGCGCGCGCACCTCTAGTCTGGCGACATGTCCATCGACGTCACCGACCACGGTCCGGTCCGCTGGCTGACGCTCAACCGGCCGGAGCGGAAGAACGCCATCCCCCCCGCGGGCTGGGAGGAGCTGCGGAACGCCCTCGAGCAGTTCGAGGAATCTGCGGCGCGGGTGCTGGTGATCACCGGTGCAGGGGGCGACTTCTGCTCCGGGGCCGATCTCGGCGAGGATGCCGGGGATCTGGCACACCACGTGGGTCGGTACCGTCGTATGCAGACGGTGTCGCAGACGGCCACTGCGTTGCACCGGCTCACCAAGCCCAGCTTGGCGGCCGTCGACGGGGTGGCGGTGGGAGCGGGCATGAACCTGGCGCTGGGGTGCGATCTGGCCGTCGCCTCTTCGCGGGCTCGTTTCGCGGAGATCTTCGTGCAGCGAGGGCTGACGGTGGATTTCGCCGGAACGTGGCTGCTGCCGCGTCGGGTGGGCTTGCTGCGCGCCAAGGAGCTGGCACTGACCGGGCGAATGGTGGAGGCAGCGGAGGCGTTGCGTCTGGGACTGGTGCTGGAGGTCGTGGAGGCCGATGAGCTGAGAGACCGGGCCGAGGAGCTCGCGTCGCAGCTCGCCGCCGGAGCACCTCTGGCGCAGATGTTCGCCAAGGCAGCTCTGGATCGCTCCTTCGAGATGTCGTTCGAGGAGGCGCTGGCCTTCGAGGACCAGGGGCAGGCGATCTGCCTGGGATCGGAGGATGCTGCCGAAGGAATCGGCGCCTTCCTGGAGAGGCGTCCCCCCGTCTTCCGGGGACGTTGAATCAGCCGGCGTGACCGGGGCCCGGGGAATGGACGCGAAGGCCTGCTGCCGCGCCGCGACGATCTCAGTTCTGAGGGCCGCACCGCATGCCTGCCGGGAGGGGTTCACTCCCAGCGGAAGAATCGCAGCGTGAGCAGCGCGGAGACCACCAGCACCCCGCCGATGACCAGCACATCGGTGCTGTTCGTGGCAAAGCCGAGCCACTGGTCCTGGAGCAGCGTGATCACGTAGCGCAACGGCGTGGCGTCGCTGATCCGCCTCATGGCGTCGGTGAGGACCTCCGGGGGCGGGCCCGCGCCTGCCAGGAAGAGCATGACGAACCACAGCAGCAGTCCGAAGGCCTGAGCGGCGCGGGCGGTAGGGAGCAGCGCGCCCAGCAGCACCCCGAATATCGCGAAGGCGACGGCGCTGTAGGCGAACGCCCACACCATGCCCGGTACCGAGACGGGGTCGGCGATGTCGTAGGCGAGGAAGGCGGCGAGCAAGAGGAGCAGGCTGCTGACGGTGGCGACGACGAAGCTGACCACAACCTGGGAGCCGAGCACCGCCCACACCGGTACCGAGGAAGCGTGGAAGCGCTTCAGCACTCCGCGTTCCCGATTACCGGCCAGGTGGGTGGGCACGCTGATGACGCTGATAGAGGCGATCACCAGGCCCACGTAGGCCGGCACGTAGTAGTTCATGGGACCCACGCCGCGGAATACGTCCTCTTCGGCTTCGTTTCCGAAGACCCCGCCCAGGATGAAGAGGACGATCAGCGGCAGAGCCAAGGCGAACAGCACCGTCAACGGTTCTCGCAGGAAGAGCTTCAACTCCACCCAGCTCATCTTGGCCAGTGTGCCCACGGCGTCACCGCACCAGCGATCCGGCCTCGCCGGTCAACTCCAGGAATACGTCTTCCAGAGTGGCCCCCTCCACCCGCAGATCGGGCGGAGTGATGCCGCGGGCCACGAGGGCTGCGGCCACGGTGGCCAGCACCGGGCCGGTGCCCTCCACCGCCACCCGGGAGCCGGTCACGGCCACCCGGTCGACGTGGTCCACCGCGCTCAGCCAGTCGAGTTCGGTCTGCTCGGTGGTGAAAGTCACCCGCAGCGTGCCGGCGTGATCGGCGATGAGTCCCTGCGGGCTGTCGATGGCCACCACCCGCTTGCGGTCGATCACCGCCAGCCGGTCGCAGAGATGCTCGGCCTCGTCCATGAAGTGGGTCACCAGCACCACGGTGGTGCCCCGTTCCCGTATGGCCCGGATGAGGCTCCACGCCACCCGGCGTGACGCCGGGTCCAGGCCGGTGGTCATCTCGTCGAGGAACACGATCTCAGGGTCGTTGACCAGCGCCAGAGCCACGAAGAGCCGCTGCCGCTGGCCGCCGGAGAGGCTGGCGAAGGTGGCGTCCCGCTTCTCCGCCAGCCCCCACTCCTCCAT
>JABAOH010100334.1_pt4 | contig 33987 bp, 35 predicted proteins | sample 7062181 | NCBI WGS metagenome assembly JABAOH01 (sample SAMN14538630, study PRJNA623070) | marine sediment metagenome | biome: marine biome [ENVO:00000428]; feature: marine pelagic biome [ENVO:01000023]; material: deep marine sediment [ENVO:00002113]; isolation source: pool of 5 deep marine... | reverse complement strand
GCCGGGTCGTGGCGGTCGTCAATGAGCAGGTTGCGGCAGGCGTTCGCCCCCACGGCCGCATCGGAACTGAGGGTATCGAGCGGGGTAGCCGGAGCGACGGCGAAAAGATCGAACACATTCTCGGCGGGTTCGCCGGTCGGCTCGGATCCCTCCGGAGGCACCAGCCCCAGCACCGTGCAGCTGAAGGCCCCGGTCACCAAACCGTCCCCGGCGGCACCGGCGTAGCGGGCGTCGACCTCGAACATCCCCTCGGCGAGCAGCGCGTCCGCCGCGTAGGAGATCGTGATCTCGGCCGGGCCCTGCGATTGGGCAGCCCCCGCCGACCAGTCCGTGATCTCCAACGTGCCCGTGTAGCTACCCGGGACTTCACCACCGTCGACGTACAGCAACACGGCCGGCACGTCCGAGTCATACGTCGCGAAGGTGACCTTGATCTCCGACCCTCGGTAGTCGCATACCGGCTCGACGGGGAACTCGATCTCGAGATCGCCACTGAACGCCAGGCTCCCGCTCTCGCCGGCGACGAAACCGCCGTCCTCATCCGGTACGGAGGCCGCCGGTGCAGTGACTTCGGCTTCTCCCCGGGCCAGATCGAGGAACACTTCGGCGCCGCAGGGTACGTCGACGACGACCGGTTCGAGCTGCGTGCCGTCATCCCGCACGCCGAAGACGGCCAGCGGCCCGTGCGGGGTATCGAGGACGAAACTCCCGTCGCCGGTCGCCAATCCGGCGCTACGTAATCCGGAGCCGGTGGAGAGAATCCGCACCGCGCCGGGGCCTCCTATGGTGCCGGAGAGCCGGGAAGCATCCGCGCAGCCGGCCAACCGGAGGGAATTGGAGTAGCTGACTTCCTCGCTCTCGGGATCGATGACGACGGCCTGAAGGGGCGCCACCTGCGTGCCCGACAGCAGCAAGGATCGTCCGACCACATCTCGAAGGGGAACTGGGTCGTATCCGAATTGCAGCAACCCTTCTTCGTCGGGAACGAGGAAGCCGAGCGGTTCGACATCGCCGTCGTCTTCGTCCTCGAGGTAGGCGGCGAAGTCGAGGTCGCCCCAGCCGAAGAGAACGAGTGCATCGTCCGACACATCGAGCGCGTCGAGCGTGACCACGACATCGTCGGCCGGGCCGACGAACTGCCGGTCTGCCACCAGACGGAGCGCCGACCCGGACGTTATGTGGACCAGCCCAACCGCCGTCCCGATCGCCTCCTCGGCGAGCGTCACGAGGTACTCACCGTCGGGTGCGTCGTTGGGCACATCGACCGTCGCCTCACCAGCGACGATGTCCGTTCGTGTCAGGATCCCCCCCGGACCGGATAGAACGACTACCCCGGAAAGGGTCGAGTCGGCCGCCAGAGTCACCCTGTCGCCCGGGTGGGCGATCGGAGGATCCGACTCGATCCACCACATAACGGGTTCGTTGCCGATCGTCTGATTCGAAGGAGGGGAAGCACGGCCCGGCCCGGCTGTTTCACGACCTGCGGTAGAAGTACCGACCGGCTCCGCCTCCCCGGACGTACAAGCCGTCACGATGAGGACCAGCCCCATCCCAACGACCGTGCACATTCTCCGCCCCTTCATGCAGGCTGCTCCTTCCCCGAGGCCAGTGTGGCATCTCTTGCCGGCGGGTCGCAAAAGCTGTATCCACAGGCTCACCTAGGAGAGAGCGGGGGCCGAGCCGCGGCGCGGCTGGCCTCACACTTGTGAGATCAGCAGGAGAGCCGTGGAGATCGTGGCGCCCAGCGATACCACCCCGGAGAGCATGACCCCCAGGCTGAGCACCCGGTTGCGGGCGATGTGGCCGGCAACTCCCACGAACATCAGCGCCGCTGTGACCAGGAGCAAGATCCCCGTCGTGACGGCGAGCCCGCCGCCGTGCCCCAGCAGCCCAATGCCGGCGGCGAGCCCGCCAAAGGACCACAGTGTGTAGCCGAGGATCACCGCCGAGGCGCTCAGCGACGTCGGGCGGTCGTGGAAGCCGACGATCTCGTAGGCCGCTCGGGCGGTGACCTCGTCGGTAGAAGCGAGAGCAGCGAAACCGCGCACCACCGTGTACTGCATCCAGTATCCAGCTGCGGTGGTGGCCGGGTAGAGCAGGCCGAAGGCCACCGCCAGCCCGGCGGCTGCCGGCGCTTCGTCCCACAGCAGCACACCCAGGCCCAGCCAAGTCGGAACGTAGGCGAAGGCCACCAGGGTCGTCGGCAGGAACTTGGCGATCTGGGCCCTGTCGTGGGCGGCGATGAACGCCAGCTCTTCGTCGGTGGTGCTCCCCGCCGCCGGCGACGGCAGCAACGCCATCATGGCCAGCCACACCAAGGTGAAGCCGGCCGCGACGAACGCAGCAACACCACCGATGAGGACCAACGGCTCCAAGTTCTCGGCGAACGTGAACGAGGTAGCCAGCATGAGTCGCCTACGAATCCCATATCTAACCTAGCGACGTCGGACTTCGGGGTTCTTGCCCAACTGATGGACGGATGTCGATGGGCATGGGACGCGGGAGACCCGCGAGGACGATGCTCGGACGAATCAACGACGGACGAGACGGCCCATCCGCGGTTCGAGAGGGAATCCGGAAACGGGAGGAACCCTCGAGGGACAGGGGTTCGTGCTTGCTCCGCGGGTGAGACTCGAACTCACAGCCAATGGATTAGCAGTCCGCCAGGGGTCCAATCGGATCAGTGCCGCCAATGCATTTCAGATGCAGAATCCCTTGTGCCACAGGGATTGAGCTCGCACTGAGACTGATTTGCCTTTCGTCGTCTCGCGGCTTTTGCGCGCCCTAGTCGCGCCCTCGGCGCGCCCGACATGACTCCCGCCCCACCGAAACGGTTGGCAGTCCGCCGCCGTCGAGTTGGCGTGTGCTTGCCAGCGCATAATGAGGCTCGTATGTTTGTCAAGGGGGGTTATCGCTGTTGGTGTTGGGGCGCGTTGGGAAGACCGAGCGCAGCTCGGTTGTCGTCTTCCGGAGTGGCGGCGGTGGACACGACAGGGAAGAGCCACCCATGTGGGGGCATGCTCGTAGGAAGTCACACCGTGGCCGGTCCGGCTCTGTCCTTGGGCCGGGGTCGGCAGGTCATTCGTTGCACAACCCGTTGGGTGTGAGCCGGTTCGATCGGGCCAGGCCCCGACCGGTGGGACTCAGGTGGGTCGGGGGAGGTGTTTGAAGACCTCTCGGGCGGCGTAGCGCTTCAGGATGCGGGCGATCTCACCCATGGTTTTGCCTTCGGCGAGGCGACGAGCGACGTAGTGGCGGGTGGCCTGGTCGTGTTTCATGCGGGTGAGGACGAGGTGATAGAGCGCTGAGTTGGCTTGCCGGTTCCCGCCCCGGTTCAACCGGTGGCGGGTGGTCTTGCCCGACGAGGCGGGGATGGGGGCGACCCCGCAGAGGTGAGCCCAGGCGGCCTCACTCCTCAAGCGTTCAGGGTTGTCTCCAGCGGCAACCAGCAGTTGGGCGGCAGTGGTGAACCCGACTCCGTAGACCTCGAGTAGTCCGGGGGCGGTGTGGCGGATCAGAGGTCGGAGCAACCGGTTGATGCGTTTGGTCTCTTCCCGTAGGTATTGGACCCGTTGTCCGAGGGTGCGGATGGTGATCATGGTGGTGTATCGGACCGGGTCGTCACCTTGGCGGGGTCGCAACACTGAGGCTTTGTTCGCGAGAGCGATGGCAGTGAGCCCGCTGAACTTGGCGCGGATCTCCCGTGTTGCAGTGAACGTCACGTGGCGGAGCTGGTTGAGGGTTTCGATGCGGGTATCGATGGCCGAGCGGCGGGCGATCATCAACACCCGGATCGCTTCGACGTTGCCGTCCCGGCTCTTCGGTAATCCAGAGGCGGTTCCCGATAGGGCTGCTCGAGCCGCTGTCACCGCATCGACCGGATCCGACTTACCCTTTCGGTGCCGGGTCTGGCGGTTGGGTCGGTCGACTTCGACGACCGGGACGCCCGCCCGTGCCAGATAGCGGGCAACACCCACCCCGTATGAGCCAGTGCCTTCCACCCCGACCAGGGTGAGTTCCCCGAAGCTGCGTAGCCACGACACCAGCTGGCGATACCCGGCTCGGGTCGTTCGGAACGATTCGACACCCACCACACCGCCGACATGGTTCACCACCGCGGCTACGTGCACATCGGCGTGGGTGTCGACTCCGCCGATCACCGCATCTGGATTGGTCCCTACGATGGTCATAGCCATCCCTCCTCGCTAGACGGACAGGGGTGGCACGCACTTGCCGGGAGGGTGGCGCAAGCGGTCCGAGGTCGGCTGCTGCTTCGATGGTGCGACCGGGCTCCACAGCCGTGAACGTCAATGAGGTGCTACGGCGCTTACCCATGACCGTTTGGACCTGGTCGAAGGTGGTTCCCGCCGCCACAGGCCCCTGCGAAGTCTGCGTCACCGACTCGAGGTCCGGCGCCCAGTCCGGTCCATTCTTCGTCAGATCCTCGAACCCTGTTGCGGCCTGGGTCCCCGATACCCGAGCAAATCACCAGATACGGAGCAATAACACGCCCGACCCCAAACAGCGCCGATCGGCACGTACGGGTGCGGGAGTTACGGTCTGGCGGTGATCTCTCAGTCGAGGGTCCCGGCCGCTGCGACCCATTCGGTGGGCTGGTTGGTCGCGGCGGCGATGCGGTCGTAGTCGCCGTCGTAGTGGAGAACGGAGAGCCCGGCCGCTTCTGCGGCGGCGGCGATCACCAGGTCCACTGGCTTCGCCGCTCGGTGTTGGCCCATCCGAGCCAGCATCGCCGCCACCTGTACCGCCCGATCCATCACTGGAGCGTCGATCGGGCCAGCGGCAATGCGGCACGTTCCTCGATGATGTCGGGCACATCTCGGGCCCGTGCCCCGTAGACCACCTCGAGATCGATCATCGTGTCGCTCCTCTCGAGCTCGCGGCTACGAACTCGCTGAGGGTCGCACGGTGGCCCCACCGCGTCACGGACCTCCGCCTAGTTGCACCACTCGAAGGGACGCATACGTGGGCAGTCGTTCGGTGGCGGTGTGCCATTGAGGCAAGGTCGCTGCGGCCATCCGCTAGGGGTGGGTTGCTACACCGTGAAGGACGGCGATGGTCTTCTACCGATCGGAACCAGCCCACCTACCCGCCTGAGACCATGGTCTCGCTCCTCTCGATCTCCCTCGGTATCCGCCCCCTCCACGATCGAGGATCGAGCAGGTGGAGACTAGAGGACAAGGCCCTGAGTGCGACGTGAACTCGTAGCCGGCGCAGTGGAGCCGGTCTGGCGCTGGAGAATGATCACACGGAACTCGCCACAGGGGTCTCCGCGTTGGGATAGAACGGCACTGATGCGCTCGCGCTCAGGCGGCGAACCGACCGCGCCATGTGGCCGCGGCTTCTGGGCGACCGGCCACAGTGCCGCGCGTGAGCGCAAGCCCGTGCCAGTGTGCCGGATTCTCGCGCTGAGTCCGAGTTCCCTGTTTGAGGGGCCGTGAGCGATATGTGCGGGTCCGGGGCTTGGGTCGGCGCCGCTCCGTCCTGGGAACCATTCGCTTGACACCACCGACTGCACGACGTGATGCCGTTGCGCCTCACGATCCGAGCGGAGACGAGGCCACTGAATGGCAGACGGAGGAACCCACCCGGCGTCTGCTGACGTCGTAGGTGTGAACGAAGCACGTTCGACCAAAACAGATCGACGAGGGAAGGCAACATGAAAAGGAAGATCGGGCTTGCAGTGGCCGGTCTCTTGATCGCCGCGTCGGCAGGCGGGTTGGCGCTGGCCGCCCAGGGCGACAATAACGATGATGGCGGAGCGAACATCGGCGACGTCACCGCCGTTCAAGTGCGGGTAGGTGCCTTCTTCAGCGGCTACGGGCTCGAACCCGGTGATCCGATCGCTGACGCCCGGATCGCAGTGTTGGCGGGAGACGACCCCACCGGGATCGCCCTCTTCGAGGGGGTAACCGACCAAGACGGCCGGCTGGCACTGCCAATCGAACCCGGCCAGTACCGCATCGTCGCCGAAGCCGAAACCACCGACCCCTTGTGCTGGTGGTACGGAGAAGGCAGGGATGTCGAACTCGGTCAGGACACCGCCGGCCTCATCACCATCGACGCGGGGCTCATGTGCGAGTAACGAGCAGCGTCGCGGCCACGCCACGAACACCCCTGCGGTAGGCACTTCGGCGCTCGTTACCGCGGTGTGGCCCGCTGCTCCTCCCATGGCCTGGCACTCTCGAGCCGAGCATCGCCTCTCCCCCCCGCCCTCAGCCACGTTGGACAACCTCACTGTCGCCATCGCTTGGGCTATCGGTTTCCCCATGGGGCGATACACGAGGGCCAGGCGCTGGCGGCTCCACGGGCCGCTGGACCTTCACCTGCATCATCTCCCCACACAGAACACCCGCTATGCGCCACAACGCACACGTCGCCCACCCGTCCGGGAACGGCATCCCTGAGCGGGGTGTCGAAGGGTGACTGAAGCTTCCCATGGGCGCTCCCGGCCCTCCTACACCATCCGAATCGAGGTTGGAGACGGGGAGGCTGCTGTGCGTTAGCTGAGCGCGGCCCGCGCTTTGTCCAGGTCGTCTGCGCCGATCACTATGCGGGTGCGGGTGGCGATGTACTGCAGTTCAATGTTCACTCCAGCGTCGGCTATACGGCGCGCCAGTCGTGCCAGTTCACCCGGCCGATCCTCCGCCTCAACAACCAGAACCTCCCGCTGCCCCCGCACGTCGACCCCTGCCGCTTCCAGCGCTTGGCCGGCAGCCGCAGCGTCGCCCTCAATCAGGATATGGAACTCGCCCACATCCTCACACAGCACCATGCAGGACCCATCGATGTTGATGTCGTTCTCTGCTAGAGCCGCCGCGGCAGCTGCCAGCGTCCCGGGGTGATTGGGGAGACTCACCGTGAAATCCCAGGCCATGTCTCCTCCTTCCTCCGATGGACCAGGACTGATACGACACAAACCTACACAACATCAGCGCTCGGCCCGGCCATCAGCGCCTCCTCGCCGCCTTGGTGCTGAACCCACACCTTCGAATACGAGGACGCAGATCACCCAATACTCGCCATAACGAGCACATCGAGCAGGTGCGCGAGAACGGCACTGATGCGCTCGCGTGTACGAATCGTCAGGTCGACTCGATCCGCGCCTCGGCTTCGTAGCAGTCGAAGCAGATCCAGACAGTGCAGACTCCAGCGTCCGCAAGGCAGATCTCGTCGTTGATGGAGTCGAGTTGACCGTAGAAGGTCATCTGTGCTGCGCAACCTGGGCACGAAGGAGCCGGTGTCGAGAGAAGCGACGGCTCGCCGCCCAGGCGGTGGCGATGCCCCAGCCCCGCGATCGTCCATGGCGACTTGGCTTCAAGAGCCGCCTCCGCCTCTTCGCTCTCGGGTTGTGGCACAAGTCTGATGGGCGGGATCAACGGCCCGCGTCCAGAGGTCATATCCCTCATACTGGCACCGCCGCCAATCCACGCCGAGCAACTGATCCCGAGCGATATGACGCCGAACCGCGAACCACGCCGAACGGCACCTCCAGCTCGGCCTTGTGAGTACTGGTCGACTACCGCGAGTGAGGTCACGCGGTTTCGCCAGAAAGGCGGCCACGGTCAACGCAGCCGGCTCGTTTGTCGGCTCGATAGAGTTGCCGGCCGACACCTCGAACACGCACGGGCGGGACGAGCGAAGATGAGGTTGAGAGACAGGTAATGACCGAGACACTCATGGTGACGTGTTCCCACTGCAGAAGAGCCTTCCCGACACCGCTCCAGGTCGACCGAGCGACGCTCGAAGCGCTCGTGCTCACGGAGGTCTACGAGTGCCCTCACTGCGGGGCCGTGGCCACCTACGTCAAGGCGGATCACTTCCATCGACTCGACATCACAGAGGAGCCACAAGGGTGACCTCTGGCTCCGTGCTCGGTGTCCCAAGGACGTCGACCACCACACGTCACGCCAGGTGTGGCCCCATGGTTCGCGCAGATTGTGAATCGTGATCGCGCATAATGCCGGTTCCCGGGCGGGTCTGTGCAACTCCCAAAGGTCGAGCAAGGTGCTGATATGGGTGCAGCACTCCTTGGTGTCCGTTCCACTTCGCCGCGCTATGTGCGCGGTCCCTGAACTGGTTCGTCCGAGCAGGCAGGGGACCGTACCGCCCTAACAGGTGGTCAGGCTCGCCAATCGCGGCGCAACGGCATGTACCATCGCGTCTCGACGCGCCCAGCCGTCGAAGCAGTTCGCGCGCCGAACTCGCGACGGGTTCAGTCGATGTGCACCTTGCCCGTGAAGACGTCGAAAACGCCAGTCGGAGTCGGGAAACCCACCAGGCTCCCGCTGCCATGCAGCTTGGCGTAGTCGCCGGTCCCCTCCAGCACGTTCCACGGACCAGTGTCCTCGAACGGGTCGAAGATCACCTTTGCCTGCAGATTCGTTGTAAACGTGCCACTGCCGTCGTCGCAAATGAACGTCTTTCTGACGTGGAACAAAACATGCCGGTTGCTCCGGAACCCCGAGGCGAACGTCTCATCGGTAGTGATCCCGGATGGGCACACGAGACCCGCGTCGACCGCAGGCCCGAACGCCGCAAACGTCCCCGACGGAACAGGAAAGAACACGTTGTCGACCTCCAGGGTCACCTCCAGCGGAGGTGACGCTGCGCCTATTGGCGCAGCAAAGGCCATCGAAGCTGCCACCACAGCTATAGCTGTAAGGAGTCGCACTCGAGTTCGTCTCATCCGGAATCCCCTTTCATCCCCGATCACGCTTAGGCGCCTGTGATCTGTCGAGTCTACTCAGATGATCGGGGGTCGGGCGACCGAGGGCCGAAACGCACTTGGAAGTGCCGTTCGCGCACATGAATAGAGCGTCCAACATTCGCCCTGAGGCGATCACATCCGCCCAGACCACCTGATCACGGGCGAGAGCACCCTCATCGTTGAGTAGCACAGAGCGGCACGTACGCGCTCGTTACGCCGGTCGCTCGCTCGGCCGGGCGACTCAGCCGCTCCTATTGCCGGATCTGGGCGGGTTCGAGGGACGAGCGTGCCGCGGGGTGGGTGTTGTTATCTCGGGCACTCGTCGATCCGCGTGACGATGGACGTGTACGGACACCTCTACGAAGACGTCAGGGACGAGATCGCCGAGCGGCTCGAGCGTCAACGCGCACGCTGATCACCCCTGTCCCGGCAATATCGCGCCCTCTACGCGCCCTGAGACCGCCATCGCCGTCGCTGGGGATCGGGAGTAACAGCGGAAATCCCCAGCGGCGCAGGGGTCTCCGCGAGCTCCGGGGGTGAGACTCGAACTCACAACCAACGGATTAACAGTCCGCTGCTCTGCCGATTGAGCTACCCCGGATCGCACCGGATGGTACCAGTCGGTCTCTTCGTGCTTGACTTCTGAGAGAAAAGACACTTCCAGGAGGAACGCCGTGGGCAAGTTCAGGAACGGGCTGGTACTGGGATTGGCCGCCGGGTACGTCCTCGGCGCCAAGGCGGGCCGGGAACGCTACCAGCAGATCGTGGACGCCTGGGAGCGCATCACCGCCACCGAGCCGGCGAAGTGGGCGAAAGAGCGCGGACGCCAGGTGGCCGGCAAGGGACGCGAGATGGCCGGCGAGCGGATGGCGAGCGCCTCCGCCAAGCTGCGCGACGCGATGGGGGGCCACCAGGGCTGAGCGGCCGGCGGCGCTCCGGCAGCTCAGGACTCGCCGAGGAAGCCCTCCAGCTTGCGGGAGCGGGTGGGGTGGCGCAGCTTGGCCAGCGCTTTGGTCTCGAGCTGACGGATGCGCTCCCGAGTCACGTTGAAGTGGCTGCCCACCTCCTCCAGGGTGCGCACCCGCCCGTCGTCGAGACCGAAGCGCATGATGATCACCTGGCGCTCCCGTTCGTTGAGTTCCTCCAGCGCGTGAGCGACGTACTCCTGAAGCAGCTTGAACGCGGCCGCCTCCACCGGCACCACCGCCTCGGTGTCCTCCACGAAGTCCCCCAGGGTGGAGTCCTCCTCCTCGCCCAACGGGGTCTCCAACGACACCGGGTCCTGGGCCATCTGGCGTAGCTCGGTCACCCGGTCGGGATCCACCTCCAGGTCGGCGGCGATCTCCTCGATGGTGGGCTCGCGGCCCAGTTCCTGCATCAGGGTGCGTTGTACCTGAGCGAGCTTGTTGATCGTCTCCACCATGTGCACCGGCACCCGAATGGTGCGGGCCTGGTCGGCGAGGGCGCGGGTGACGGCCTGGCGGATCCACCAGGTGGCATATGTGGAGAACTTGAAACCCTTGCGGTAGTCGAACTTGTCGACCGCCCGCATCAGGCCGAGGTTTCCCTCCTGGATGAGATCGAGCAGCGGCATGCCCCGCCCCACGTACTTCTTGGCGATCGACACCACCAGCCGCAGGTTGGCCTCTACCAGCCGCGTCTGGGCCGCGTGGCCCAGCCGCATGGTGCGCTCGAGGATGATGCGGTCCTCGTCGGCGAGCTCATCGGTCTCCTTGAGCTTGTCGGAAGCCCGGTTGCCCCCCTCGATCTGCATCGCCAGCTCGACCTCTTGCTGGGCGGTCAGCAGCGGGACCCGGCCGATCTCGTGGAGGTACATGCGCACCGGGTCGGAGACCGAGACCAGCTCCTCGTCGGTGATGCTGGTCGCCAGGGCGTCAGGCCCGTCCTCGGTGAGCCTGATCTCGGCAGCTCGCAGCCGATCGAATACCGACTCGAAGGACTCGGCGGGAGCGGCGGCGTCCTCCAGCTCCTGCTGAATCTCGGCCATGGTCAGGAAGCCCCGCTGCTGGCCGCGCTTCGTCAGGTCGGCGACGACCTTGTCCACCACCTTGGTCATGGCTCGGTCCCTACCGATCGCTTGCTGCGTTCCAAAGCTATCAACTCCTCGAAGAGCTGGGAATAGTCATCGGCCTCGGGAGCGAGGCGCTGCAGGCGGCGCTTCAGCTCGTCGATCTGCCGTTCCAGGCTGCGCACCTCCAGCCGCCGCCACAGCTCGGCGGGATCGGCCAGCGGTCGCTCGTCCAGGGCCAGCTGCCGCAAGCGTGTTCTGGTCGCGTCGTCGCTCTTCTCCACGATCGCGGCCAGATCGGGAACCTCCCCCGGCGGCAGGCGCTCCACGGCGGGCCGCAGCAGCTCGAAAGCGGCACGAAACTCCTCGATAGTGAAGAGATCGGGAGACAGCTCCAGCTGCTTGAGCTCGGCGGGGTTGGCCAGCATCACCCGGATCAGCTCCCGCTCGGCGAGCTCCTGTCCCGAGGGCCGGGAGCCTGCGCCGGGATCGGCCCGCCGGCCGGCCCGGCGGGGCCCGGTTTCGGCGATGGCACGCTGCACCGCGGCCAGCTCGGTTCCGGCCCGCCTCGCGATGACGCGGGCGTACTCGTCACGGGCCAGCGCATCCGGCTGGCGCGCCACCAGCGCCGCAGTGGCCCGCACCGCGCGGGCTCTCCCTTCGGGCTCGTCGAGGTCGAACCGCTCCAGCTCCCGCTCGATGCGGAACAGCAGCAGCGGCTGGGAGTCGGCCACTGCTTTCTCCAGCACCACGACGTCACCGTCTTGCACCAGATCGGCCGGATCGCGCCCCTCCGGCATCTCCGCCACCCGCAAGTCGAGTCCCAGATCGGCCGGCAGACGAAGCTCATCCCCGCGCAACGCCGCCCCGGCGCCGGCCTGATCGGCGTCGAAGGCGAGGATCACCCGATCGGCGAAGCGCCGCAGCAGGTCGAAATGGTCCTCACCGAGAGCAGTGCCGCAGGTGGCAACCGCTTGGGGAAAGCCGGCCCGATGGAGGGCGATCACATCGGTGTAGCCCTCCACCACCAGGCTGTGCCCGGTACGGGTGATGTCGGCCTTGGCCCAGTTGAGACCGTAGAGGAGGCGGGCTTTCTGGTAGATGCGGGTCTCCGGCGAGTTGAGGTACTTGGGCCCCTCCCCCTGGAGGAGGCGGGCGCCGAACCCCACCGGATCTCCTCGCAGGTCGAAGATGGGGAACAAGACGCGGCCGTGGAACCAGTCCCGCAGCCGGCCGCCCCGGCTGCGCACCGCCAGCCCGGCGTCCATCATCACCTTGTCCTTCACCCCGGCATCGCGCAGGTGCCGCACCAGCGCATCCCAACCGTCGACCTCGGGAGCGAAACCGAGATGGAAGTCATCGACCACCGCGGCGTCGTAGCCGCGGCCCCGCAGGTAGGCGCGCGCCGGCCCGGCGTCGCCGCCTTGCTTGAGGCGGCCCTGGTAAAAGACCATGGCGGCACGCACCGCTTCGATCAGCTCTTCTCGCTCCCCGCGGCGGCGGGCCGCCTGGGGGTCGCGTTGCAGGGTGATGCCGGCCCGTGCCGCCAGCAGCTCCACCGCTTCCGAGAAGTCGAGCCCCTGCGTCTCCTGCACGAAGCGGAAGACGTCGCCCCCGGCATTGCAGCCGAAGCAATGGAAGAGGCCCCGGGCCGGATCGATCGACAGCGAAGGGGTCTTCTCCTGATGGAAGGGACAGATGGCCTTGTAGGTGCGGCCCTGCTTGCGCACCGTGGTCACCGCCTCGATCAGCTCCACCAGGTTGGTCGCCTGGCGCACCCGCTCGATGTCGTCACGCTGGTAGGCCATCGCGGCGAGTGTACCCGGGGTCGGAGACGCCTCCCGGCGGCTGTAACCGGCTTCGAGTCGCGCCGGGTCGGGGGTGCGGGTAGCCGGCACCCGCCGACATAGACTCGCGGCCATGCACCTCGGGTTCCTCAACCCGCAGGGGAACTTCGACCCCGCCGACAGCTACTGGACGGAGCACCCCGACTTCGGCGGCCAGCTCGTCTACGTGAAGAACCTGTCGCGGGCGCTGGGCGCCCTCGGCCACCGGGTCGACATCCTCACCCGCCGGGTAGTCGATCCGGACTGGCCCGAGTTCGCCGCGCCGGTCGACGGCTACGAGGACGCCCCCAACGTGCGCATCGTGCGCCTCCCCTGCGGCGACCACTCCCGATTCCTGCGCAAGGAAGAGCTGTGGCCGTACCTGGGCCGTGACTGGGTGCCCGCCATCCTCGACTTCTACCGCAGCGACGGCGGCCTCCCCGAAGCCATGACCGGCCACTACGGGGACGGCGGGCTGGCCGCGGTGCTGCTGCACGATCGAGCCAGTATTCCGTTCACCTTCACCGCCCATTCCTTGGGAGCGCACAAGCTGGACAAGCTGATCGCCGGCGGCGCCGAGCTGGCCTCCGCCGACGCCGAGTACCACTTCGGGCGCCGCCTGATCGCCGAACGGCTGGCCATGAACCACGCCGGCGTCATCGTTACCAGCACCGCCCAGGAGCGTGTGGAGCAGTACGCCCATCCCGCCTACGAGGGAGCGATCGACCCCGGCGACGCGGGACGCTTCGCAGTGGTGCCGCCCGGAGTCGACCTGGCGGTGTTCTCCGCCGACGCCACCGCACCCGACGAGCACGGGGTGCAACGGCGCATCGAGGAGCACCTGGCTCGCGACCTCGACCACGACCGGCTGTCCCTTCCGGCGGTCATCGCCTCCAGCCGCCTCGAACCCAAGAAGAACCACCGCGCCCTGGTCGAGGCCTTCACCGCCAGCCGCGGTTTGCGGGACGCGGCCAACCTGGTGATCATCACCGGCGCCATCGACGATCCCCTCGGCAACGCGGCGGCGGCCACCCCCTCCGAGCGTGCGGTGCTGGCGGAGCTGGGCGACCTCATGAGGGGGCACGCCCTCCACGGCGTGGTGAGCGCCTTCGGGCTGCGCGGCCAGCCGGCGCTGGCCGCCGCCTACCGCTACCTGGCACGGCGGCGCACGGTGTTCGCCCTCACCTCCCTCTACGAGCCCTTCGGGCTGGCGCCGCTGGAGGCGGCCGCCGCCGGCCTGCCGGTGGTGGTCACCCGCAACGGGGGGCCCAGCGAGAGCCTGCGCGACGCCGAGGGCGACTACGGCGTGCTCGTCGATCCCGCCGATCCCGCCGATATCGCCGCCGGCCTGCTGCGAGCACTGGGCCGGGATTGGGACCGCCTGGCGGCGGCGGGGCGCCGCCGGGTCCTCGACCGCTACACCTGGGACCGTACCGCCACGGGCTACCTCGCCGCCGTGGAGCGGGCGCGCCGCGCCCCACCCCGCCCCTTGCTCCCCATCCACCCCTATTTCGCCACCGGCGAGGGCGACGTCACCCTCGAAGAGCTGAAATCGCTGTACCCGGCCTGAGCCCCCTACACTCGCCCCGATGGGCGTCGAAGCCGGCTACCAGAAGAGCCCTTCCTACACCGAGCACCTGGGCGATCACCGCCAGTACTGGCGTGACATCATCCTGGGCGTCAACGACGGCCTGGTGTCGATGTTCCTGCTGGTGGCCGGGGTGGTCGGCGGCGGGATGATCACCCGCAACGTCCTCCTCACCGGCATCGCCGGCGCCTTCGCCGGCGCCATCAGCATGGCGGCCGGTGAGTACATCGCCACCAAGTCCCAGGACGAGGTCTTCCAGGGCGAGCTGGAGCTGGAAAAGCAGCACATCACCGAGTTCCGGGAGGACGAGCTCAACGAGCTGCGGGACATGCTCGGCGACCTCGGGCTGCAGGGCGACCTTCGCGAGCGCCTGGTGGCGCACTTCGACGCCGACGACGAGGTGCTGCTCAAGGTGATGATGGCGCTCGAGTTCGGGGTCCTGGAGAAGGAACGCCGCTCGCCGGTCAAGGCCATGGTCATGTCCGGTGGCCTGTTCCTCCTCGGCTCGACTCCCAGCGTGGTGCCTTTCATCTTCTCGGTGACCCCCAACCGGGGGCTGCTGTACGCCGGCATCGGCACCGTGGTCGGACTGCTGGTCGTGGGAGCAGTGAAGACCTGGGCCACTCGGGGAAAGCCGCTGCGATCCGCGCTGGAGAACCTGGTGGTGGCCACCGCCGGCGGCGCCCTCGCCTACTGGGTGGGATCGCTCTTCGACCGGTTCGTGCGGGGCGGCTGAGGTTCGGTCGGCGCGCCGTCGCTTACGGTACCCTCGGTGCCATGCACCGATTCGGCTGCTTGATCCTGGCGGCCCTCCTCCTCATGGCCTGTGGCTCGCCGGGGTCGGACCGGGCCACCTCTGAGATCACCGCCGCGGCGGCGGCCACACCCGTGGCTCGGGATGGGTTCGCGTCGCAGTTCGACGCCGCCCTGGACGGCGCCCGCGGGTTCCACGACGGCGACCTCGAAGTCGCTCGGCTCGTGGTCATCTACGCCGACGTCCAGCAGGTCGACCTTCGCGCCCAGGTGACGGGCAACGGATTCTGCGGATGGTTTGGCGTCGTCGGAAGGGTGAGCGAGGGCCGTCTCGTGTGGAACGGCGGCAGCCCGGCCGGCGACTGCTCCGAGTAGTCGACGTGGTGGGGCTCGGAGGCCGTCAACATGACGCCGACCCCATGAGCTGCGAGACCGCACTGATAGCCTGGCCGGGCACACCATGACCGCTCTCCCCAGCTCCCGGAACCTCGTCGAGGACCGCCCCACCTTCGTGACCCATCTCGAGTGCTCCGCCACCGGCCGAGCTCACGATGCGGATACCCTGCAGGGCCTGTCCGCCGCCGGCCAGCCGCTCTTGGTGCGCTACGACCTGGCAGCACTCGCCGACGCTCTCGATCGCGATGCCCTGGCAACCCGCCCCGCCGACATGTGGCGCTACCGGGAGCTGCTGCCGGTGCGCCGCACCGAGAACATCGTCTCCCTCGGCGAGGAAGCCACCCCGCTCGTCCCCCTCCGCCGGGTTGCCGGCGAGGCCACCCAGGTCTTCGTCAAAGACGAAGGCCGGCTCCCCACCGGATCCTTCAAAGCCCGCGGCCTGGCAGTGGCGGTGAGCATGGCCAAGGAGCTGGGAGTCACCCGTCTCGCCATGCCCACCAACGGCAACGCCGGGGCCGCCCTCGCCGCCTACGGCAGCCGGGCGGGCATGGAGACCTTCGTGTTCTGCCCCGAAGACACCCCCGAGGTCAACGTGCGCGAGATCGCCCTCCAGGGTGCCCGGGTGTGGCGGGTCAACGGGCTGATCGACGAGTGCAGCCGCATCGTGGCCGAGGGTACGGAGCCGATGGGCTGGTTCAACCTCTCCACCTTGAAGGAGCCCTACCGCATCGAGGGCAAGAAGACCATGGGCCTGGAGCTCGCCGAGCAGCTCGGCTGGGAGCTGCCCGACGTGATCTTCTACCCCACCGGCGGCGGCACCGGCCTGATCGGCATGTGGAAGGCGTTCGCCGAGCTGGAAGCGTTGGGATGGCTCCGGGGGCGCAAACCGCGCATGGTGGCCGTGCAGGCCGCCGGCTGCGCGCCCATCGTGCGCGCCTTCGAGGAGGGGACCGAGCACGCCGAGCCCTGGGAAGACGCCCATACGCTCGCCGCTGGTATACGCGTCCCCGCCGCGATCGGAGACTTCCTCATCCTCCGCGCAGTGCGGGAGAGCGGCGGTTTCGGCATCGCCGTCTCCGACGAGGAGATCGAAGCGGAGCAAATGCGAGCCGCCCGCGAGGAAGGACTGTTGACGAGCCCGGAGGGGGCGGCCACGATCGCGGCCTGGCGGCAGGCTCTCAGCGAGGGCCGGGTGAGCCGCGGCGACCGGGTGGTGCTCTTCAACTGCGGCAACGGCCTCAAGTACGCCATGCCGGCTGCCCCTGGTCGCCTCGACCGCACTCAGCCCGTCGACTACGCGGCGCTGCTCGATTGACCGGCTGGGCTTATCAGGTCACTCGACGTCGGCGTCGGCAGCCGGGGCGCGTCGCTCCATGAAGCCGTCGGCGACCCCGATGCTGACGAAGGGGAGGAACGGACTCCCGAAGATGGAGGCGTCGGGGATGAACTGCAACAAGATCCACACGTACGCGGTCACACCCGCCACCGCCGCCGCCCGGCCCGTCCAGCGGTGCTCCTCCTCGGCCCGCAGCGACACGATGCCTCCGGCGCCGAAGCCCGCCACCATCCCCGGCACGATCGACCCGAAGAGGGCGACCGGCATCCCCACCACCAGGAACAGGCCCATCGCTTTGAGCACCGCCCCGGGAGCACGGGGATGGCGGGTGAGGAAGGCCAGCACCAGGAACACGAACGGCACCAGCGACAGGCCCACCGCCAGCGGCGGGCCGGGGTCGGGACCGTCGTCGGCAGCGCCGGCCACGAAAGCGAACACGATCGACCAATAGCTGACCAGCAGCAACACGGTGGCCAGCGCGATGGCGACCCACTTCTGGCGGGGGGAGGGCGGGTTGCTCTGCAGGCTCACAACGCGGCCAGGCTAGTGGCCGCGCACTTCGCCCCGGCGGGGAGCCCCCCACCGGGCCCGCCGTTGCCGCCTACCCCTTCACCGAACCGGCGGTGAGGCCCCGCACGAAGTAGCGCTGCAAGGCGAAGAACACCGCCAGCGGCAGCACCATGGTGATGAAGGCACCCGACGTCAGCAGATGCCAGGCTTCACCCCGGGTCCCGTTCAGCTCGACCAGCGCCTGCGTGAGCACCCGGAACTCGGGCGCCCCGCCGAGGAACACCAGCGCCACCAGGAAGTCGTTCCACACCCAGAGGAACTGGAAGATGGCGAACGCCGCCAGCGCCGGCACCGACAGCGGGATGATGAGCCGCCAGAAGATGGTGAAGTGGTCGGCGCCATCGATCTTGGCCGACTCGATAGTCGACGCCGGCAAGGAGCCGATGTAGTTGCGCAGCAGGTAGGTAGCCAGGGGGAGCCCGAAGCCGGTGTGCGCCAGCCACACCGCCATGTAGGTACCGTTGAGGTTCAAGTCGGGGAAGAGCTGGAACCCCAGGATCTCGCCGCCCTGGCTGTAGAGCCGCAAGATGGGGATGAGCGCCATCTGTAGCGGCACCACCAGCAGCCCCACCACCGCCACGAACAACCACTGCCGGCCCCGAAACTCCATCCAGGCGAAGGCATAAGCGGCGAAAGCGGCGATCGTGATGGGGATCACCGTCGAGGGGATGGACACCGCCAGGCTGTTCAGGAAGGCGTTGCCGAACCCCACCGAGGTCACCACGTTGCGGTAGTTCTCCAACGTCCACGAGGCGGTATCGAGCAGGTGGGGAAAGACCGTCCACCAGCCGCTGGTGCTGACCAAGCCCGAGGGCCGGAACGAGCTGATCAGCAAGCCCACGCTGGGAATGAGCCACAGGACGACGATGAGCAGGATGGTGAGCTTGAGCGGCCAGCGTTCCAGCAGCCGTCGCCAGAGACCGGGAGGCCGATGTGCCACGGCCGGCGGCGCCGTCATCTCCCGAGAGGTCGTGGGCGCCGTCATCGGATCGCCTCCTCCTGCCGGAACCGGCGCACGTTGAACGCCATGACCGGGATGATGGCCAGGAACAGGATCACCGCGATGGCGGCACCCCGCCCGTCGTGGTCGTTGCGGAAGAACCAGCGAATCATGCGCTCGGCGATCACCTCGGTGCCGGTCTCACCCCCGGTCATCACCCACACGATGTCGAAGATCTTGAGCACGTTGATGAGCATGGTGGTGGTGACCACCACCAGGGTGGACATGATGGAAGGGATGATCACCCGCCAGAAGACCTGCAGCTCGGTGGCGCCGTCGATGCGGGCCGCCTCCAGGATGTCGTCGGGCACCGCCTTGATGGCCGCAGAGAGGATCACCATGGCGAAGCCGGTCTGCAGCCACACCATGATCACCATCAGGAACAGGTTGTTCCACGGCTGCCGCGACAGCCAGGCCACCGGCTCGGCGCCGAGACCGATCATGATCCCGTTGAGGAGGCCGATCTGCTCGCCGAAGCCCTCGGGTCGGAAGCTGTAGATGAAGCGCCACACGATGGAGGCACCCACGAAGGAGACCGCCATCGGCAGGAAGATCAGCGACTTGGCGACCGCCTCGCCGCGTCGCAGCCGGTCGGCGAGGGTGGCGAAGGCCAGCCCGATGCCGACCGAGAACAGCGGCACCAGCACGATCCACCCGATCGTGTTGCGAATGGAGCGCAGCATGGGACCGTCGGTGAACACGAAGCCGTAGTTCTCCAAGCCGACGAACTCAACGGACCTCGCGTCCTGGAAGCTGATCACAACGGTGTTGATGGCCGGGTAGACGAGGTAGACGCCGAGAATCACCAGCGCCGGGCCCACGAACACGAAGGGCCGCACCCGCTCCCGGTAGCGGAGCGGGAGTTGCTCGGCCATGAAGTTCATCCCCCAGAACAGGGCGAACACCCCGGCGACCCCAATCACCAGCGCCACCGCCACGATGACCAGCCGGTTGGCGTCGGTGTCCCGGAGAAAGTCGAAGGTGAGCCACAGCACGATGAACGCCACCAGCGGGACGGCCACCGAGGCCACGATTCGCAGCAGGACCACCCCAATCCGCTGCGCGGCTCCTCCCGGTTCCTCGGGCGCCGGTGGCGGCTCGACCACCAATTGCCCGGCCGGTTCCCGATCACTCATGCCAGCCCGACCTCCCTCCGACGTGCGGGCGTCAATCTACACCAAGGGGGGCGGCCTCTGCAGGCCGCCCCCCTGATGGTCTGGGTCGGGTTCAGCTCACGGATTAGGGCCAGCTGGCGTCGATGTCCGCCAGGACCTGATCCAGCGAGCCGGCACCTTCCCGCATGTACACGTTCATGCCGGTCCAGAACGAGCCCGAACCCACCTCGGAAGGCATCAGGTCCGAGGCGTCGAACCGGAAGCCCTCCGTCGCGAGGGCGGCGACGATGGCCTCGGCCGCGGTTGCGGTGATCTCGTCCTTGTAGCAGTCCGCAGTGACGTTTATGTTCGGCGAGATGCGACCGGCCTTGGTCGCTCCCTGCGCACACTGCACCTCTGTCGAGGTGAAGTCGCGAAGGAACTCGATGGTTTCGTCGCGGTCGTTGAAGACCGCCGCCAGCTCGCCGGCGCCCAGCGCGCCCTTGAGACCCGGGTCGATGTCCGGGAAGGCAAACACGGCGAAGTCCTCGCCGGCCACCAGCCCCGACGCGCCTTCCTCGTCACCGGGACGGTTGAAGAACTGGGTGATGAACGAGGCCTGCCGGTGCAGGTAGCAGCTCGGCGGATCGTTGAACATCGGGTCCGGAGCGTCACGGAAGTCGATGTCCGGGATGGCCGACGCGCCCCCCAGTACATACCCTTCGGTGAACGCCATCTGCCCAAGCAGCTCCGCGGCACGCTTGACCTCCGGGCTGGAGAACGTCAGATCGTGGGTCACCCACTGGTCGTATTTCTCCGCCCCTGCGGTGCGGAGCATGATGTCTTCCATCCAGTCGGTGGCCGGCCAGCCGGTGGCGGCGTCACTGCCGGTGCCGATGCACCATGGGGTGCCCCCGTCGGCCACGATCTGATCGCTGAGCGCGACCAGCTCGTCCCAGGTGGTGGGGATCTCGTAGCCGGCAGCGTCGAACGGTCCCTTCGGATACCAGATCAAGCTCTTGAGGTTGGCGTTGGTCGGCAGCCCGTAGTACTTGCCGTCGACCTCACCCAGCGAGAGCAGGTACTTGCCGAAGGTCGCTTCCAGCTCGGCCCGGTCGAAGCCGAGGTCCTCGAGCGCGACCAAGTTGCCCTCTTGTGCCTGCTGCACCAGCGCCCCGGGCTGCGGGTAGAGAGCGATGTCGGGCGGGTTGCCGCCGTCGACCCGGATCTTGATCTGCTCCTCGAAGCTGTCGGAGCCCTCGTAGATGGCCTCGTAGTCCTTGACGGCGTTGATCTCGTCGTCGATCACCACCTGGACTTCCGCCGCCTCGACGCCGGAGAAGGCGCCGAAGACGTTGACCCGAGGCTTCTCTTCCTCGCCCGCCTCGCCACAAGCGGCGGCGACGAGCAACAGGGCCACTAACGGAGCGGCCCATCTCAATCTCCGCATTGGAGTTCCCTCCTTCGTTGCATGTAGCCCGGCGCCGAGCGCCCGACTCCACTCCTGAACCCTAGCCGACTGACAAGTTCAGGAAACCGGAGCGCAGCGGACGGCCACCACGGAGAGTGAGCTACCCACGCGGCTCACAGGTCGCCGGGCGGGCCGGTGGAAGCGCGTACCACAACCTCCAGGGGGAGCTCGACCTTGCCGGCATCCCCCTCCCCCCCGAGCAGTCGCAGCAGCAGGCGGGCGCCTTCTGCCCCCGACTGGTGCAGCGGCTGTCGCACCGTGGCGAGCCCGGCGTAAGCAGCCCCCTCGATGTCGTCGAAGCCGACCACCGAGAGCCCGCCGGGAACCTCCAATCCCAACGCCCGGGCCGCCTCGAGGACTCCGAGCGCCTGGGTGTCGGAGGCGGCGAACACCGCCGTCGGCGGATCGGGCAACCCCAGCAGCTCCGCGGTCACGGCCCGCGCCGACTCCAGCCCGTGAGGGGCCCGCCTGACGAAGCCCTCCGGGAGGTCTTGTCCGGCGGCCTTCATCCCCTCGACGAAGCCCCGGCGGCGACGTGCGCTCGACGTGAAGCCAAACGCTCCCTTCTCGGGATCCCCCACGAAGGCGATCCGCCGGTGGCCCAACTCCAGCAGGTGGCGGGCCGCCAGCCTGCCCCCCTCCACATCGTCGACCGTGACGCAAGGGAAGCCGGGCACGTCGACGTCCACGAATACCACCGGCCTCTTGCGTTCCCGCAGCCGGCGTAGCTGGTCGGGCGGCGGCGGCAGGGAGATCACCAGGGCCCCCTCGCTGCGATCGCGGCGGTTCAAGACGCCGAAGCGCTCGTCGCGCTGCTTCACCGAGTCCACGTTGAAGAGCACCAGGTCGTAGTCGGTGTCGTTGAGCACGTCGGCCACGCCGCGCAGGCGCTCCACCACCGAGGGAGTGTGGAAGAAGGGCACTACCACCCCGATCATGGTGCTGTGCCCCAGCGACAGGCCCCGCGCCAACGAACTGGGGCGGTAGTCGAGCTCCTCGATGACCGCCAGCACCTTGGCCCGGGTGCGGTCGGAGACGAGGGGGCTGTCGTTGATCACCCGGGACACCGTCCCCACCCCCACCCCGGCGCGGGCCGCCACGTCGACGATGGTGGCCATGGTTCCCCTCCCGAGTCGTCCCTGGAAACGCTTCCAGCGAGGAAAGCTACCAAGGGGGAAGGGCGCTGTCAATCGGGTCGGTATGAGCTGGCCGGGTCCCGGCTCACACCCCGGGCAGCTTCTCCCCCAGGTAGTCGGGAAGGCGGTCGATGGACACGCGGTCCTGCTCCATTGTGTCGCGGTCCCGTACCGTCACCGCCCGATCCTGCAGCGACTCGAAGTCGAACGTCACGCAGTAGGGGGTGCCGATCTCGTCCTGACGCCGGTAGCGGCGGCCGATGGATTGGGTGACGTCCATCTCGATCATGTACAGGGGGCGGAGCAGGGCGGCCACCTCGGCGGCCCCCTTCACCAGCTCGTCCTTCTTGGAGAGGGGCAGCACCGCGACCTTGAACGGTGCCAGCCGGTGATCGAGCCGCAGCACCACCCGCCTCTCGCCGCGCACCTCCTCCTCGTGGTAGGCGTCCATCAAGAAGGCGAACGCAGCGCGCGTGGCGCCGGCGGCCGGCTCGATCACATAGGGAAAGAAGCGCTCCCCCGTCTCCTCGTCGAAGTAGGTGAGATCGACGCCGCTGTGCTGGGTGTGCTCCTGGAGGTCGAAGTCGGTGCGGTTGGCGATGCCCTCCAGCTCGTCCCACCCCCACGGATAGCGGTACTCGACGTCGGCACAGCTGGCCGCGTAGTGGGCCAGCTCGTCGTGGCCGTGGGGCCGGATGCGCAGGTTCTCCTCCTTCATACCGAGATCCAGGTACCACTGATGCCGCTCGTGAATCCAGTACTCGTACCAGGTGCCCGCTTCATCGGGCCGGCAGAAGAACTCCATCTCCATCTGCTCGAACTCGCGGGTGCGGAAGACGAACTGTCCGGGGGTGATCTCGTTGCGGAAGGACTTCCCCATCTGGGCGATGCCGAAGGGAAGCTTGAGGCGGGCGGTGCGGCGCACGTTCTCGTAGTTGATGAAGATGCCCTGAGCGGTCTCCGGCCGCAGGTAGACCTTGGCACCCTCCTCCTCCACGGGGCCCATGTAGGTCTTGAACATCAGGTTGAACATGCGGGGCTCGCCGAAGGTGCCCCGGTGCCCGCAGCTGGGACATAACTCCTGGTCGTCGAGCTTGTCGAGGCGGAAGCGGCTGTTGCAGTGGGAGCACTCGACCAGTGGGTCGCTGAACGAGGCCTCGTGGCCGGAGGCGACCCACACCTGGCGGGCCTGCAGGATGGCCGAGTCGATGCCCACGATGTCGTCGCGTAGCTGCACCATCGAGCGCCACCAGGCGTTCTTCACGTTGGCCAGCAGCTCCACGCCGAGCGGCCCGTAGTCGTAGGCGGAGCGGAGGCCCCCGTAGATCTCGGACGAAGGGAACACGTAGCCGCGACGCTTGGACAGGTTGACGATGGTTTCCAGGGATACGGTCATGGGCGGTAGGTCATGGGATGGAGGCGGATGATAGGCGGCGGTCCCAAGGACCGCGGTACTCGGTACCGAGTACTGAGTACTCAGTACTTTCCCTAGGCCCCAAACCGGCGGGTGCGGCCCTGGAACTCCGCGATGCACTCCACCAGATGCTGGCGGCGGAAATCGGGCCACAGCAGCGGGGTGAACACCAGCTCGGCGTAGGCCCCCTGCCAGAGGAGGAAGTTGCTGATGCGCTGCTCCCCGGAGGTACGAATGATGAGGTCGGCGGCAGGCATCTCCGGCACCCACAAGCGGCCGGCTACCGCAGCGGCATCCACCTCGTCGGGATCGAGCTTCCCGGCGGCGGCGAGGCGGGCGATCTCGCGGGCGGCATGCACCAACTCGCCCCGCCCCCCGTAGTTGAAGGCAAACACCAGGTTGAGGCCGTCGTTGCCGGCCGTCATCTGCTCGGTGTCGGCGATGTGCTTGCGGTTTCGCTCCGGGATGCGGGGATCGTCCAGCTCCCCGGCAAAGCGGATCCGCACCCCTCGGCGGTGGAGATCGTCGCGGCGGCGCAGCAGCAGGTCCTCGTTGAAGAACATGAGGAAGGTGACCTCTTCCTCGGGCCGGCTCCAGTTCTCGGTGGAGAACGTATACACGGAGAGCCACTGCAGCCCGATCTCAATTGCCCCTTCGATGGTGTCGAACAGGGCCTCCTCACCGGCCTGGTGGCCGGCGGTCCGGGGCAGCCCGCGCGCTTCGGCCCAGCGGCCGTTCCCGTCGAGGATGATGCCCACGTGACGTGGCAGGCTGACCTCATCGAGGCCGCTGGTATCGAGATCACTCACCGAGCACCGCCAGGGAGGACAGCCGCCGGTCGAGGTGGTACTCCACGAAGCGGCGAGCGATGCCCATCGCCTCAGCGGACAGCGACGGGTCCGGCTCCGGGAGCGCCCCCAGATCGGCGTCTGCCAGTCCGGCGAGATAGGCGACGACTCCCTTGCGCAGCCTCACCGCTCCCTCGGGCCGGCAGCGCCGGCAGACGACGCCGCCGCCGGAGAAGCTGAAGCGTCCCAGCTCGTCGGAGCCACCGCAGGCGGCGCAGGCCTCCAGAGCGGGCGCCACTCCCACTGCTGCGGCCAGCTTGAGCAGGTAGGCGGTCACGAGGTCGGGCCCCACCGCACCCGCCTCCAACGCCCGCAGTCCCCGCTGCAGCAGCAAGAACAGCCGCAGCGACGACTCGCCTTCCTGGGCCACCGCATCCGCCGCCTCCACCATGGTCCCCGCCGCCACCACCCGGTCGAGATCGGCTCGCAGCCGGGGGAAGGCCTCGAGCACCGTCGCCTGGGTGATGGTGTCGAGACTGCGCCCCTCGTAGAGGACCAAGTCGACGTGGGTAAACGGCTCCAGCCGTCCACCGAAGCGGCTGGTGGTCTTGCGCACCCCCTTGGCCACAGTACGCAGCTTGCCGTGGTTGGGGCTCAACACCACCACCACCCGGTCGGCTTCGCCAAAGGGGAAGCTGCGCAGCACGATGCCCTGATCATGGCGGAGCGCCATGCGCGCATGGTACCGAGCCGGGGACGGTGAACGGCGCGACCCCGATCCACCCACGGGTAGCCTCCACAGGTGCCGGATTGTCCCCGGGCACTCCCAACGGGGTTGTGGGAGACTTCCGGACTATGACCATCCTCGACGAGAACGCCCGGGAAGACTTCCTCGGCGCCCACCCCGGCTGGCAGCTCGATGGGGAGACGATCCGCCGCACCTTCGCCTTCGACGACTTCGTGGCGGCGATGGGCTTCGTCACGCGGGTGGCGCTGCTGGCCGAGAAAGCATTCCACCACCCCGACATCGACATCCGCTGGAACCAAGTGACGTTGGCGCTCAGCACCCACAGCGCGGGCGGGCTCACCGCCAAGGACACCGAGCTGGCGGCAGAGATCGAGAGCCTGGTCACCTGATCCTGCCCTGGGCGGACCCCCGCTGGGGTACGGCGACCCTCCGCGCGGCCGGCGCCGATCAGGGCGTGCTACACGCGGGGGCTGATCGCCAGGCTGAAGGGCGGGTACTCGTCGGTGAGCCCCAGGATCCAGGCCATCACCCGCACCCACCACCGGATGGTCCCGGCGATGAAGTCCTGCAACCCATCGGGCAGACGCCCGCTGAAGAGGACCACGACGTACCCGATCCAGGTCGCCACCGCGGCCCCGATGGTAACGAGCGCCAGCAAGACGAGGTGGGGAAGGGCCGCGAGGAGCTTGATGAAGAAGATCCCTGCCACCGCCCATCCCTGGTGCGGTCGCTCGTTGCGAGGCGTGCGGGCATCGATCCCGTACCCGACCGGATCCGTCTCGAAGGGCGGGTAGACGTCGGTGATGCCGGCCAACCATCCGTAGGCGCGGGTCGCCCACCGCAGCCACAGTGAGATCAGGGTGTGGATCCCCTCGGGCATCCGACCGGTGAAGGCCACGATGAAGTACCCGATGTACCCCACCAGGTATGCCAGCTCCTCGAGAGCACTGACGATCACGAGATGCGGTATCGCCAGCAGCGCCTTGACGACGAGGACGCCGCTCGCCGCCAGGCCCCGGCTCGGTTCCCGGTTACGCCGGTAGTCGACTGCAGCTTGGGCCATAGACTCCCCCTTTCCCGGTGACGATCCGATACTACGCCCCGGAGCAGGCCTGATTCTCAGTCCCCTCGATCGGTTGGCGCGCTCCACTCCGGCCATTGCGAAGGGGCGGCTCGACAAAGCGGGGCAGCCCTCCGGCCGGGCGGTATCGTGACGGGTCGTGGAATGGCATGTTTCCTCGTGGGGACGGCGCCGCCCCGCGCAACAGACTCCCGAGGGTTGGGTGCTCCGGGACCGCGGCGACTCGCTCGGGTGGTTCTTCGCCCTGCTCGCCTTCACCGTGCTGTGGATGACGATCTCCTTGGTGACACTGCTGGCGGCCCCCGGCCCGGGCCGCGTCGTCGGCGCCGTGTTCACTACGGCCGGGATGGTGCTGGTGGTCATCACCGCGAAGCGATTCCGAGTGGTACGCAGCTGGCACCCCGGGGAGCTGATCCTGGCCGANNGCGGAGCTGCAGCTCAAGGAGATCGCCACCTACCAACAGGGAACCAACACCCACACCGTCACCCGGGTGGTACGACGGCACCCGGTGCCCGTGTACCAGACCGGCATCCCCTCCGGTATCGCCGCCGACCTGAGACTCGAGCTACCCGCCGATTGGGTGCCCACGATCTCCCTTCCCAACAACCGGGTCGAGTCGTGGGTCGCCGTGGAGGCACCGGGCATGGACGGCTCGGAATTCCAACTCGACGTGGCGCCGCGGGTGAGCCGATGATCCAGCTCGACCTGCGGACGCCCGAGGCCGAGGCAGGTGGCACCGTCGCCGGAACGGTCTCGTGGTCGGCGGAGGGACGGGCGCCGGAAGCCATCGAAGTGGCGTTGCGCTACCGGACGGAGGGCCGCGGCACCGAAGACTCTCGCCGGGTGGTGGAGCAGCGGCACGAACTGGACGCGGCCGGCTTCGGCAGCCTGCCGACGATCTCGTTCAGTCTCGATGTGCCCCCCGAGGGCCCCGTCTCCTACGACGGCGATCTCATCAGGGTGATCTGGGAGGTGGCCGTCCGCCTCGACATCCCATGGGCGCGGGACGAGAAGCACGAGGTCGCGGTATGGGTGGGACCGGCGAGTTGAGCTACCAGGGCATCGGGCTGTCGAAGAACCCCTTCGCCACCGACCCCGGCGGTGACGTGCCCCAGGGGCTCTGGGCCGACCGCGGTCTGCCCCAAGCACCCCCGGTAGCCCCCGGCTCTCTCGTGGAGGTGGTGGGAGCCTCCGGCGCCGGGAAGACCTCCCATCTGCTGAGGTGGGCTCGGATCATGGCCGCTCCGTACCACTACACGCCGCCGGGCCCCCACCGCTGGCAGGTGCCCCCTCGCAGCGACGTCCTCCTATGGGACGAGGCCGACCGGGCACCATGGCCGGTGCGCCGGCTGGTGTGGGGGCGCACGAGGCAGCAGGGGGCAACGGTGGTGATCGCCGTCCACCGCAGCCTCGCCGGCGAGGCCAGGAGGTCGGGATTGTCTCCGGCCACGTTCGAACTGGGTTCACTCGATAGCGTCTACCTCGCCGCCTGGGCCCGCCGCCGGGTGGCCGCGGCCACGCTGGGTGCCATGCCCGCTTGGGTCGAGGACCTCCCGCTCGGAGTCGTTGCCGCCACCGCCGGTGCCTCACTGGTCGAAGCGGCGGACCTGCTCCACGTAGAAGTGGCCCGGCTGGCCCGGGACGGCGCCCGAGTCGAAGCCGGGCCGGGGCAACCGCGCTCCGAGCAGCGTCACACTCCGCAGCCGGTGGAGAGCACGAGCACCGGGCCGAGATCGTCGTTGACGTACTCCCACACCTCGACGCCGCCGCCCTCGTAGTACTGGGCATCGAGGACGATCTCCATCTTGCCGTCGCCGTTCAAGTCGGCCACGGCGGCGAAGCGGAACACGTCGAGGGCGATGATCTGATCCTGGACCTCGGGTTGCTGCACGACGAACTCGCCCAGGATCGCGGTCTGCACCTCGCCGGCGACGATGCGGCGCAGGAACGCGATCGAGTAGTCGCCGGGTACCGCCGGTGCCAGGCTGTCGTTCGTCTGACGCTCGGCAACGATGAGCACCTCGAACACCCCATCGCCCTCGAGGTCGGTGCGGATGACCTGCACCAGGTCCGGTTGCGGATCGTTGATGCCGCGCTGGGCCAGGAGTTGCGCGGTCACCTCCTGGTAGACCGCCGGCGGCGGATCGAGCACCTGGACCAAGTGAGGGCGCACGTCCCAGTCGGCTGAAACCGCGATGGGGATGGCGCCGGGCCAGGTATCAGGTGCGGGAATGCCGGCATCGATCGAGACACTGAATTCGACGAACTCGCACCCCGGTCCCGGCGGTGAGCCGATGGCGGTCGTGATCGGCTCGTCCAAGAGCACCACCTGGTACCGCTCGCCGCCCTGCACCGGCACGGGGGTGTCGTCGCCGAGGGCGATCCACGCCGACCCATCCCACCAGCCGAGGACACCCTCGTAACCGACCACCACCGGGAGGGGGGTGGTGGCGATCCCCGTCGTGGTCGTCGTGGACGGCGCGGTAGAGGTCGTGGCTTGGGTGGGTTCGGGGACGGTAGGTGGCGCAGTTTCCGTGGTGGTCGGGCCGGCGTCGGTGCCGTTGCAGGCTGCGGCGAGCGCGCCGACCGCCACGAGGGTGGCAAAGCCGTAGCTGCGGGCAGCAGGCATAGATGCTCCTCGTCGCCGTTCGGGTTCACCGAACCCTACCGAGCGGCGCCGCGACGTGGCCGGTCGCGCGCCCGGCGGGCGGCAGATGCGGTGCGCCGCCTCAGCCGGGAAAGCCGAGCCGGTCGAGGAGTTGTGGCCTGCGCTGCCAGTCCTTCTCCACCCGCACCCGCAGCTCCAGGTACACCTTGGTGCCGAAGATGACCTCCAGCTCCCGACGGGCTTCTTCGCCGGCGCGGCGTAGCATCTCCCCGCCCTTGCCGATGACGATCCCCTTCTGCGAGGGACGCTCCACCACTGCCAGCGCGTCGACGTACAGCACGCCGCTGGACCGTTGCTCCATCTCCCGCACCATCACCGCCAGGCTGTGGGGTAGCTCGTCACGCAGCCGGGCGAGGAACTTCTCGCGAATGATCTCACCGACGAGCAGCTGCTCCGGCTGGTCGGTCACGGCCTCCGGGGGGAAGTAGAGGGGTCCCTCGGGAAGGCGCCGCACCGCCTCGTCGAGCAGCACCTCGAGTCCCTCCCCGTGCAACGCGCTCACGGGGACGTAGGCATCCAGATCCCATTCGGCAGCTTCCTCCAAGCGCTCCAGCACCTGCTGGCGCGATGCCCGATCGACCTTGTTGACGACCACGACGGCCGGAGTGCCCGCCTCCACCAGCCGGGCGGCGACGAGACGGTCTCCCGGGCCCACCTTCTGGGTGGCGTCGAGCATGAAGAGAATCACATCGGCCTCGGCCAGGGTGCCGTAGACGAGGGCGTTGAGGCGCTCCCCCAGGGTGGTGCGGGGCTTGTGCAGCCCCGGGGTGTCCACCAGCACCAGCTGATACTGCGGATCGCGGCCGTCCGGGGGCAGCGTGACCACTCCCCGGATGGTGTTGCGGGTGGTCTGCGGCCGTACCGAGGTGATGGCCACCTTGTGGCCGACGAGGGAGTTGACCAGAGTCGACTTGCCGACGTTGGGACGCCCCACGACGGGGACGAAGCCCGACTTCACCCGATGTTCCCCGACGAGGCCAGCGCGCCGCCTCCGGGAGAGGCACACAGCACCCGGACCTGGGCGACCCGCCTTCCCTGCACCCGCAACGCCGTGAGCTGGGTGCCGTCGTACTCGAATGTCTCTCCTTCGCGGGGAAGCCGTCCGGCGAGGCCGAGCATCAGCCCCCCGACGGTGTCCCATTCGTCGTCGGGCAGCTCCACGCCGATCAGGCCGCTCAGCTCCTCGACCGGCAGGCGTCCGTCCACCACGTAGACGCCCTCGCCCTCCTCGACGACCAGCGGAGCCTCGGTGTCGTACTCGTCGACGATCTCGCCGACCAGCTCCTCGATGAGGTCCTCGATCGTGACCAAGCCGGCGGTGCCGCCGAACTCGTCCACCACGATGGCCAGGTGCACCTTGCCCACTTGCATCTCCCGCAGCAGGTCGGAGACTCGCTTGGTCTCCGGGATGAAGTCCGGCGTGCGCATGATCCCGGTTACCGGCAAGGGCCCGGTGCCTTGGTCCATGAGCCGCAGCAGGTCCTTGGCGTAGGCGATCCCGATGACGTCGTCTGCGCCTTCGCCGGTCACCGGAATTCGCGAGTAGCCGTGCTCGATCACCAGGTCGAGGGCCTCGTCGGTGGATGCATCCCGCGCCACCGAAACCATGTCGGTGCGGGGGACCATCACCTCTCGCACCAGCGTGTCCGAGAACTCCAGGACCGAGGAGATGAGCTCCCGCTCCTCGCGGTCCTGCTCCGCCTCATCTCCGTCCTGGGCTCCTTCGGGCTCCTCCGGCTCCTCCTCCATGACAATGAGGTCGGTGGCCCGGCCACCCCACCGCACCGCCGGCACCAGCAGCGCGGACAGACGGTACGCGAGGTGCCCCGGCCGGCTGCGCCCCACCGCTCGCGGCAGCAGGTCGCCGAAGACCACGAGGGCCAGGCTGAGAGCCACCAGCCCGCCGGCGAGCGGCCATCCTCCCATGCGGCCGCTCACCGCCCAGGTTGCGGGCACGGCCGCCGCCACCAGCAGCGCCGAATGCACCATCGCGATAGAAGGTTGAAGCCGGATGGGCTGTTCGAGGAGCTCGGCGACTCGGGCCGCCCGATGATCGCCCTCCGCGGCGGCATGCAGGGCGTCGGCGCGCTGGGTGCGCACCAGAGAAGCCCCCCCTGCTCGCAACGCCGCGGCCACCGCCAGCACGAAAGCGGATACAACGAAGGCCAGCGTCACCGTCGCCGCCTCCCCGCCACCGCCAGCAGCTCCTGCTCCCGGCGTTCCATGGCCGCGGCTTCCTCGTCGTCCTGGTGGTCGTAGCCCAGCAGGTGCAACATGCCGTGGACCACCATCAGCGCCAGCTCGTCATCGAACGGCACCGCCATGTCCCTGGCCTGCCTGCGCACGAAGTCCGGGGCGATGACCACGTCGCCGACATTCAGTGGTGGGCCGTTCACCTCACTGGCCGGAACCCGGCCCGGCCGCAGGTCCTCCAGCGGGAAGGCCAGCACGTCGGTGGGCCCGGACCGGTTCATGAAGCGCTCGTTGTAGCGCGCCATCTGTTCCCCGGTGACGAACAGCAGCGTCACCTCGGCCGTGTCGGGGAATCCTTCGGCGCGCAATACCCCCTCGGCGAGGTGCCGCAACGGCTCGGTATCCAGGGGGTCGTCCTGCTCGTCGGCGACAAAGACGTTCACACGGGCATCACCACGCTCAGTCGGCCTGCTCGAGGCGCGCCGGAGCCTCCAGGCCCCCCGACGTGTCGGCGGCGCGCCCGCGGGGTGCGGCGGGAGCGGCAGGCTCCGCCGCCGCGTCCGCGTCGGCGAAGGGCGGCGGCGTCTCGGCAACCTCGGGGAAGTTCGGGTACGGGATCCGCTGGTGGTAGTGGCCCACCAGCGCATCCACGAACGCTCCCTTGACCCTGGTGAGCTCGCCCAGTGTCAGCGCGCTGTCCGAGAGCTGGCCGTCGGCCACCTTCTCGCCTACTACCGTCTCCACCACCCGCCGGATGGCTTCCGGCGACGGGTCCTCGTCCTGGAACACCGCCCGGCACGCTCCTTCCAAGGCATCCGAAAGCATCAAGATGGCCATTTCCCGGCTGCGGGGCTTGTGGCCCTCGTGGCGGTAGTCGGCCGGGTCGACGTTGTCCTCGCCGTAGCGCTCTTTGGCCTTCTGATAGAAGTATCGCATCACCCCGTCGCCGTGGTGGCTGTCAATCCCCTCGGCCACCTCGGAGGGTATGCGGTACTTGCGGGCTAGCCGCCGGCCGTCGATGACGTGCTGGCGGATGATCTCCGCCGACTCGCTGGGAGGGAGGCGGTCGTGCGGGTTGGAGATGCCGAACTGGTTCTCGATGAAGAACGTCGGGTTCTCCGTCTTGCCGAGGTCGTGGTAGTAAGCGGCGGCCCGTGCCAGCAGGTTGTTGGCCCCGATGGACCGCGCCGCCTTGTCCGCCAGCGTCCCCACCATCAACGAGTGGTTGAAGGTGCCCCACGCCTCCTCTTGGAGGAGTTGCAGCGCCGCACTGTTGCGATCCGTGAGGTCCAGCAGCCGCAGGCTGGTGGTGACGTCGAAGATGGACTCGAGGAACGCCACCAATGTCACTGCGATCGGGCCCGAGAACACCAGCCCGTTGATGGCCGCCATGATCACCGCGTCCCGGATCGCCCCGGCGCCGTGGAAGAACCAGGCGATGGGCACGGCCACCGCAGTCACCGCCACCGCGGTGGTTGCCACCGCCCGGCCGATGTCCCGCCGCGTCGAGATGGAAGACACCAGCGGTATCGGTGCCATCGCCGACAGCAGCGCGAACAGGGCGATCCCCGGGTCGCGCACCGCGATCCCGGCGAGGGCGCCGACGGCCACTGCCATCAGCACCCCGATGCGGGCATCGAAGAGAATCGCCGCCATGAACCCGAAGGCGGCCGCCGGTATCAGGTACCCACCGGCGTCGGCCAAGATCCCGTTGCCCTCTCCCCCGGTGACCATGGCGGTCGCTGCCGCGGCGATCGCGGCGAGCACGATCAAGAGGCCGAAGAGCGCCACCCGCCGGGCGTTGGACCAGAAAAGGGGCCGGAAGCGGACCAGGTAGAAGGACAGCACCGTGACCACCACGACCACCACCGAGAGGAGGGCCAGCGCCTCGATGGCCGGTCTCCGCAGCAGCCCCAAGCTGTCGAGGGCGTCGATGTGCTTCTGCTCCAGAGTCTGGCCCTGGCTCACGATGAGCTGATCGGGCTGGTAGGTGACGGGCACGGGCGGTACGGCTGCCGCCGCCTCGTCCCGGGCCGCTTGGGTCTTCTCCTTGTTCTCGAAGCTATTCGCTTGAAGCTTGTTCGCCAAGATGTCGGCGGCGGCGTTGTTCGCCTCCAGGTCGGGCTCGGTGATGAAGATCACCGGTGGGCTGAGCAGCACGCTGTTCTTGGCGTCGGTGAGGTCGGTGGGCTTGATGCCTTGCAGGAAGAGCGACTCGGCGCGCTGGATGGTCTTGTCGCGCATGGCATCCAGCTTGAGGGGCTGGCCGGCGACGAGATTGACCACGTCCTCGATGGAGTACTGCACCAGCTTGGAAATGGTGGCCGGCGCCAGTGCTGGGTTGGCCAACTGCAACTCCTGAGCCTGCACCTCGGCGTCGCGAAGGAGGGGAGCGATCCCCACCGCGTCCACCGGTGTGACCTCGTCGGGCTGCACGGTGACCACCTGCGGATCGGCTCCGGCGCTCAGCGTCCACGACATCGGGAAGCGGGGATCGGACTCGTTGACGTCCACCAGGACCGGCCCCGCCGGGACCGTGCCCGTGAACGCCCCGCGGGCGTCGGTGGTCACTGAGGAGGCCGCCCCCTCAACGGTGGTCAGCACCACGGTGATCTCGGAGAAAGGAACGTCGGCGTCGCCGAAGGTGGCATCTCCGTCCACGTCCAGGTAGACGGTTCCCGAGACCCGCCCCGGCGGAGGCGGCAAGGTGGTCTCGGTGACCTCCTCCTCGGCAGCAGGTTCGGTGACGGGCGGGAACTCCACTTCCTCAGCGGGGGCGGGCTCGGAAGGCGCAAACACCCCAGCGCGGGCGGCCGAGAAGAGCGACGTGATGTCGGCGTAGACGTCATCGGCCACTGAGGGGTTGATCTCGAAGACCGATGCCACCGCCGCGGCCTCCTCGGAGCGTGCCACTTCGGTAGCGACTTGATCGGTGACAGTCACCTCGCGGGTGGCGAAGAAGTTGCGCGGCGACACCTCACCCAACTGGAGCCCCGGATCGCCGCCGCCCCGGCCGAAGAGCAGCGCCGCCCACGCCAGCAACGCGGTGAGGGCAACGACGCCCACCCGCCGCAGATGGAAACGGATTCCCTCGCTCATCCGCCTTCACCTGTGTCCTCGTGGCGCTCGTAAGCCTCCACGATGGAAGCCACGATGCGGTGCCGCAC
>JABAOH010012663.1_pt1 | contig 33994 bp, 31 predicted proteins | sample 7062181 | NCBI WGS metagenome assembly JABAOH01 (sample SAMN14538630, study PRJNA623070) | marine sediment metagenome | biome: marine biome [ENVO:00000428]; feature: marine pelagic biome [ENVO:01000023]; material: deep marine sediment [ENVO:00002113]; isolation source: pool of 5 deep marine... | reverse complement strand
GGGGGGCGGTTGGTACGACTCATAAGGATAAAATGACCCATTTCACGAGGACAGGAATTTCCGCCTGAGGAATTGACCCGTATGGGATTGTTCGCAGGCCATCACCTCATCTATCCCCCCAGAGGCCACAACCCTCCCTCCATTGTCTCCCCCCTCCGGTCCAAGATCGATAATGAAGTCCGCATAGAAGATTAGATCTAAGTTGTGTTCGATGACGACCAGAGAGTGGCCTTCATCCAACATCTTGTTGAAGGTCGTGAGTAACGAATCAATATCTGCGAGATGGAGCCCGGTTGTGGGCTCGTCAAAGATAAAGAGGTTCTGGGATCGATGGGCATTGGCGATATGATGGGCCAACTTTAGCCTCTGCGCCTCGCCGCCGCTCAGGGTACTGGTAGGTTGTCCCAGGGTTAGGTATCCCAACCCCACGTCGGAAAAAACCCGAAGTTTCCCAGAAATCTTATCATTATTTCGAAAGAATTCGAGGGCCTCATCGAGGGTCATAGTGAGGATGTCATAAATGGTTTTATCCCGATACCGAATGTTGAGGATATCAGCGTGAAACCGCTTCCCCTGGCACTGTTCACATGTTACGGCAACGTCCTCCAGGAATTGCATATCCAAGATCATCATTCCCGCTCCCTGACAGCTTTCACACCTGCCCCCCGGGACGTTGAAGGAGAAATGGCCCGCTTTGAATCCGGCCCTTCTGGCCTCCCTGGTATTGGCAAATAGGTTTCGGATTTCCCCGAAGGCTCCGATGTAGGTTGCGGAGTTGGACCTGAGGCTCTTCCCAATGGGGGCCTGATCTACCATGATGACATCCTGAACCTGGTGGAGCCCCTCGATGGCGTCAAAGGCCCCCTTTTCATACCTGCCATCATTGAGCCCTTTGCCTCCCGCGTAAAGGATGTTATTGACCAGGGTTGTCTTCCCCGCACCCGAGACCCCAGTTATACAGACCATCACCCCGAGGGGAATCGCAACATCTATATTTTTCAGATTATTTTCCCTGGCGTTCCGGATATGGATAAATTCCCTGGGTTTTCGAACGCTCGGTTTATGTGAGAGGCGTTTGGTCCGCCTCAAATAGTGGGCGGTTTTCGACTCTTCCTGCCTCAAGAGTTTCCGGTAATTCCCCTGAAAAATCAGGCTTCCGCCATCCCTCCCAGCGCCAGGGCCCAAGTCGAGGATTTCATCGGCTTCCCGGATGATATCCGAGTCGTGTTCAACGACGACGATGGTATTGCCCCCATCCCGCAGGCTCTTGAGGACCTCCAAAAGCCTCCGATTATCCCGGGCATGAAGCCCGATGCTCGGTTCGTCAAGTACATAGAGCGTATCCGTAAGGGCGCTCCCAAGGGCCCTGGCGAGGCTAATCCTTTGGAACTCCCCGCTGCTTAACGTTCGGGTCTGGCGGTGAAGGGTGATATAGCCTAATCCCACATGGCAGAGGTATTGAATCCGATCCCGAATTTCCTTGAGTATTCTTGCAGCAACCTCCTCCTTCAATGGACCCAATTTGAGTGTCGTGAACAATCGCCTAAGGTCTTCAATGCTCATTTGACAGAGTTCCGCGATGTTCCTACCGGCGATTCGGACATTCAGGGCTTCCCCTCTAAGACGGGTCCCGCTGCATTGCTCACAGGTCGTGTAGGCCCGGTATTTGCTGAGAAAAACCCTCACATGAACCTTATACCGTTTGGTCTCCAGCCACTGGAAGAAATCCTCGATGTGAGATATGATCATACCCTGTTGTACCTGGGATAACTCGTTAAATGGCCTTCCCGTGGGAATGCGATTTTTCCGGCAGCTATCCCATACGTAGTCATAAACCTCATAGTACGCGGGTGAATTCCACGGAACAATAGGCCTCTCCTTGAGGGACTTCCCCTTGTCGGGAATAACCTTATCCAAATCAACACCGATGACCCTGCCGAACCCCTGACAGACAGGGCAGGCCCCCAATGGGTTGTTGAAGGAAAAGAGCAACGGCTCGGGTTTAGCAAATTTCCTGTTGCATCGGTTGCAAACGAACGCCTGGTTGAATGTGACTTCTAACCCCTTTTGCCCAACCACCCCAGCCACTCCGTTTCCATGGACAAAGGCGTTTTGCAAGGCCTCGGCTAAACGCCCTTCATCTCCTTTCTTGACCTCCAGCCGATCAATCAGAAGGCTAATAGATCCCTTGGCCTTCACCTCATCGACGGATACTGAGGTGATATCCCTTACAACATCTCCATCCAAGATCCTGAAAAAGCCAGCTCTCGTCAATTGCCTCATTTCGGGAGCGGGATCGTGGGGTTGTCGGATTTCCCGAGGGGAGACGATGTGGACTCGTTGACCCTCGAATTGGTCCATAATCCGCTGAACCGCCGTGGGGATGGTGTCCGAAGAGATCGTTTCCCCACAATCGGGACAGATAGTATCGCCTATTTTAGCAAAAAGGAGGCGAAGGTAGTCGTAAAGCTCAGACGCGGTACCCACCGTTGATCGGGCGTTTTTGACCGTATTCCGCTGTTCGATGGCGATTGCCGGGGGAACACCAACGATGGCGTCCACGTCGGGGCGATCCATTCTCTCCAGAAATTGTCTGGCATACGTGGAGAGGGATTCAATATATCGCCTCTGGCCCTCGGCGAAGAGGGTATCAAAGGCCAGGGTGGACTTTCCCGACCCCGAGACGCCTGTTACTACCGTGATCTTCCCCCGAGGGATATCGCAATCAATGTCCTGCAAATTGTGGGACCGGGCCCCGATGACCCGAATGGATTTCTCCACAATGACCTTCCACCGCTGTGAATCTCTCGCCCTAGGATGGCGTTTTTGCTGGAGAGTAACTATTATACCACGAAACAGCTCTTGGTCCATTTTCTCCTTGATGTCCCAATCGGTTTATAATACCTTAGGATGCATTCTCGCGAAGGGGGATATCTCCTCAAGAAAGAGGGGGCTTGACCTTTGCGGGGTTCTTAAATCGAGTGCACGCTCCGTCCCTCAAACCGTGCCATGGATATGACCGAGGATGAATGAAGATTCGATCCGTGTCGTCATTGCCGTGACGACCGGCATTGTGGCCATTTCAACTGCCTCTATCTTCATCAAGCTCTGTGATGCCCACCCCTTGGTCATCGCCTCCTACCGACTTGGATTGGCCTCCTTAATCCTCGTCCCAATCGCCCTCCGCCGCAGGAGATATGGGAAAATTCTCCGAGGCCGATGGAAATTGCTCTTCCCTACGGGCCTTTTCCTGGCCCTCCACTTCACCTTTTGGATCGCCTCACTAAGATATACCTCTGTGACCAGTTCCGTGGTTATCGTGAATATTAACCCCGTATTTGTTGGACTGGGGTCCTATATTATTCTGAAAGAGAAGGTAACCAAATTGATGATTTTGGGCATCCTCTTATCCATCACGGGGGGGATAGTCATTGGGCTCTCAGACTTCACCTTCTCCACCGACTCGGCACTGGGAGATCTATTGGCCTTGGGCGGTGCCCTCATGGCCTCCGGGTATCTCATGGCCGGCCGTAGGCTCAGACAGGAGATGGACCTCTTCTCTTTTATATTCCCCGTCTACGCCACCGCTTCTATCGCGGTCGTCCTCATTGGACTGGTCGTAGGGGTCCCATTCTTTGGATATTCCTTCCGAACGTATACCTTGTTTCTCATGTTGGCCATTATCCCCCAGTTGATCGGCCACTCAACCTTCAACTGGGCCCTCAAGTTCTTTTCGGCTTCTACCGTTGCCGTCCTCATCCTGGGAGAACCCATCGGTTCGACTCTCCTCGCCTATTGGATTTTGGGCGAGACGGTTAGCTTATGGAAAGCTGCGGGTGGAATCTGTATTTTGGCGGGAATTTACGTGGCCCTCAGGGCCGACATCACGGGAGTTGGATTGATCATCAGCAGGGGAAGAGAATGAGCTGTTTTTTCCCTTGAACCCGGATCGGGGTGGCTTTCCGTACCCGTGCGGGAACGCAGATCTCCCCGTCTAGATCCGGGTTTTTGCACTTACAGATAACCGCCGAAATACCGTGTGCCTGGGCGATTGCCTTCATCCTTCCATATCCATTTTCCCGCACCCTCTTTGGGAGGAGCTTCGTCTTCGTGGACAATCCTACCTCAACCCAATTTTGATTTTGGAAGCAGCTTGCCAGAAGTTTCCGGTGAAGGGTCGGAAGCTCGGCCCTGAGCTGTCTTTGGATGGCCGGACGCAGATGGAGGTAGCTGAGGGAAGCCGTTCGGATTCCCCTTTGACCTAAGGCCTTAAAGAGGTCCTCCACCTCCTCTCGGGTATCGGTGACAAAGGGAATGATGGGGTCAATTCGGACCTGGGTATCTATCCCCACTGCAAGGAGCCTCTCAATATTTTCCAGTTTTTGCCGGGGGGATGCAACACCAGGCTCGTAGGTCCTCCAATAGCACTCGGAAAGCGAGGTTAATCCGATTTGAGCCTGGACATTCTCCCTATATCCCTTGAAGAGCTCGATAAACCGTTGGGGGACATATCCCTTGGTGAGAAAGGAGATGCCGATTCCCCTCTCCAAAAGGATGATCATGGTTTGGTACGTAACCCCAAGGATGTCTGGGTGAGGTTGGAAACAGTCAGTGGCGGTGTTGAAAACTACCATTCCCGGAATCCTTCGCCGTCTGTTGCTATCCAGTTCCTCGCGAAGTGCCTTGGGAAGGTTGACGAAAAGGTGGACATCTCCCTTTGGCGGGGCGTTAGCATACCCCCGGGCATAACAATAGGTGCAAGAGAGACTACAACCCTGCGTAACGTTTATAGTATATGCCCCTTTGAGGCAGCCGAAGGTCCCGGCATTGAGGGCCTTGCTCTTCCTCTCCCTGAGGATTACTCGAAGGGACATAAGGAAACTCCAATCTCGGGATTCCTCGAGCCCAACTTTACCTCCTGGAGGTCTTCCCACGTAAACCCTTCCCAACGACAGGGGAGTATCGAATTGTTGTGAAAAAGGGGTTCCCCCCTCAAATCGAATTCTGAAACCTTCGAGGCGGCTCCCCATAGCGGGGTCTGGGGAATGGGGGAATATTCGGCCAATTTTGGAGTCGCCCCCCATGCCCGGACGAATCGTATGCTCTCTTCAACCTCTGATACCCTTTGTCCCGGGAGGCCTGCGAGGATATAAACCCCGATATCCTCCCTTGAAAATCCGGCGTCCCTCAGATGCGTAATCGCCCTCTCCATTTCCCTGTTCGTTATCTTATCCCCAATTCGCTTTTGCCTGATCGTATCGCTCGTCTCCAAACCAAGGCGAACGGTCTTGAACCCCACCTCGTACATCAAGTTCGCAATTTCAGCGGACAGCTCCCTGCCATGGATACCATTGGGTGTGTGGAAGCGGCATCGTATGCCCCTTCGCAAAAGTTCCCTCGCCATGGGCATGAAATGCTTTTCCGAGTCCACCAACAACGCGTCATCGTAAAAAGCGATATCATGAATCTCGAACGTGCCCGTCCAGAGTTCAATTTCATCGACTACCCTCGTGGGGTCGCGGTGACTGAACCCACGGGTGATCTTCCATGTCCCACAATAGTCGCACCTGTAGGGACATCCCAAGGAGGTTAATACGCAGCCATAATCGAGGACTGGGTAGAGATCGAAGGCGGGATAGGGCAGGTCATCCAGATGGGAACCCCGGGGTATCCCGTGCGCCGGAACCCCCAAGAGGTCCCCTACAATGGTCAATATCTTTGCGGGCCCCTCTCCCGGCAAAACGTAATCCGCCTTTGAGTATCTCCGGGCATGATCCGGACACAGGGTCGTGTAGATACCCCCCATGATTACAAAGGCCTTTGGGAATCGTTCTTTGACCAGGCGAATCACATGGAATGGCCCGGGATACCAATACGTCATTATGGATGTAACTAAGACAACCTTGGGCTCGCGGAGGGACTCTAATCGCTCACGAAATCTTTCCTCGGAGATGCCGTACCGACTATATTCCCTTGGTATATTGCCGAGGGCAGGGGGTTTATCGACATTCTCCTTGAAGAAATGGCCCTGGTTGTATTGCTTCCGTTTGGGAACCCTGCTTTCCCCGACCATCGTGGAATGGTGGATATCCAGACAGTCGATATATTCGATCTCATACCCCTTATTCCTCAACAATGCCGCGATATAGAGAAGTCCCAAAGGCTTCGCCCAAAGGTCAAAGGCAGCAAAATCGTAAATCCAGGGGTTGATGAGGAGGATTGGTTCATTCTGTTTCACGTGAAACATTTCATTTCCCGATACAGAACTGGCTGAATATACACTCCAAGACTTCCTCCGTCGTTGTCTCCCCTCCTATCTCACCCAGATGATCCAGGCACGATCGTAGTTCCAAAGCAACCAGTTCAAGGGGGATCTTTCCTTCGATCCCTTCCCGTGCCCTACGAAGGCATTCCAGTGATCCCTCAAGAGCCTTCTTGTGTCGGGCATTAACAACCACCACGTCCCCCGCAGTGGATCCAATGCCATCCCTTATCAACGTAGAGTAGAGACTTTTCTTCAATTTGTCGATTCCCCGGTTTTTGAGGGCGGAGATTTCCACTGCTCTTGTATTCGGAAGGGCCCTGTGAATCTCTTCCATGGAAACCTTGATGGGGAGATCCCTCTTGTTTATGGCGACAACCTTCTTCTTCCCCCGAACCTCATCGATGATCTCCCGATCGTTCGTATCTAACCCTCTGCTACCATCAATCACCAATATCACCATGTCCGCTTCGGCCACCTTCCCCTTGGCCAACCTCACACCTTCCCTCTCAATGGGGTCGGATACCCGTCTCATCCCAGCCGTATCCACCAGTCGAATGGGAATCTCATGAATATTTACAACTTCCTCAATTACATCTCGTGTGGTTCCCGGTATGGGGGTAACAATAGCCCTATTCTCTTTAAGGAGCACGTTCAAGAGGCTGGATTTCCCCACATTGGTCTTTCCCACGATGCTTACCGAAACACCATCCCTATAGATTCTTCCCTCCTCATAGGACTCGATCAGCCCCTTCACTGTCCCCTGGCTCTCCTCCAGGTTCACCCCCACCGCATCCTCATCCAACTCGATCTCTTCATCCGGAAAGTCGATTGAAGCCTCAACGAGGGCCAAACTTCTGACCACCCTTGCCCTCAATCCCTCAATCTCACGAGAAAGATGTCCCCTCAGCTGTTGATTGGCCATCTTTAGGCTTGTTGCCGTCTTTGCCCTTATCACGTCGATCACGGCCTCGGCTTGCGAGAGATCGATTCTCCCATTCAAAAAAGCCCGTTTGGTAAACTCCCCGGGCTGGGCTAACCGGACCCCTTGTCCCAGCACGATCTCCAACACCCTCCTCAACACCAAATATCCACCGTGGCAGTTAATCTCTAAGACATCTTCCCTCGTATAGGTCCTCGGTCTTCTCATCAGGGTAAGGAGCACCTCATCCAGGAGCTTTCCATTCTCCGGATCGATGATCTTTCCATAATAGAGTTGGTGGGATTTTAGGCGAGCTGTTCTCTTCTTGGGGCGAAATAATCTCGTGGTCACCTTCTCTGCCAAGGGGCCACTGATACGTACGATACCTATTCCGGATTCGCCGTGTGGTGTTGCAATAGCCGCAATGGTATCCCTTTCGCCATTAAGGAACATTGTCTGAGATGGGAACAAACAATCTCGAGAATTCTTCTAGCCCCTGTCTCCCCTCGACTTGGGGGCAATTACGAGTTTCTTGTAAAACCCCTCCCCTTTACTTTCCGTTCGAACATCTTCATCTTCGCTCAACGTGATATGGATAACCCTTCGATCCTGGGGATTCAGGGGGCCAATGGTTACGGCCTTCTTCAATCTTTTGACCTTTTCCCTCATGCGAAGCGTCATGTTCTTCAAGGCCTCAGCCCTTCTGCCCCGGTAATTCTCCGTATCCAAAATAGCCTTCTCCTTCAACTCTCTGTACCTATTTGCGGCAATTTTATTAATGATATATTGCAGGGCATCAAGGGTCTGGCCATGCTTCCCTATGATGAGACCGCTTCCGTCGCCTTTAATTTCCAGAAAAATCCTCCCCTCCCTTCTTTGTGCCTCCACATGAGCTTTGATTCCCATCAATTCTATAATCTCGGAAAGGGTCGTTCTCAGCCAGGTCACCCTTTCCCCTGTTTCGTCCTCCTCCTGCTCGGGCATGGATTCCTCCCAATACCCCTCTTCTTCAAAACGAAAGGGTTTTTCGGAATCATTCAAAGGTCTTTCGCCTTCCCCCTCTTCAGGAAATTCGTCTCTCCCGCTTTCGTCTTCCTTTTCCAATTCTTTATCTTTCCCTTCCATTTTTCGCTCTCTTATTTCCGCACCTTGTTGATGAGATACTGTTGACCTATCGTTAACACATTTGTCACCAGCCAATAGAGAACCAACCCTGAGGGAAAACCTAAAAAGAGAAATGTAAAGATGATGGGCATTAACATCATCATTTTCGCCTGCCTCGGATCTCCCATTGTCGGGGTCATCTTCTGCTGCCACACCATTGATGCCCCCATCAAAATGGGTGAAATGTAAATGGGATCCCGGTACGATAAATCATTAATCCAAAGGATAAAAGGGGCGTGTCTCAATTCAATGGAACCCATGAGAGCCCAGTAGAGGGCGAAGAAAATCGGTATCTGGACCACCATTGGAAGGCATCCCCCCAATGGGTTGACCTTCCTCCTTTTATAGAGATCCATCATCTCCCTATTGAGGCGGGCTTTATCATCCTTGAACTTTTCCCGCAGCATCGCCATCTCGGGCTGTACCTTCTGCATCTCCTTCATCGATACATAGCTCTTCTTCGTCAAGGGCCAAAATAATACCTTCAAGAGAACGGAGATAATAATAATATCTACCCCGTAGTTCTTCGTAACCTTGTGCGTAAGATTCACAAAGCGAAGCAATATCTTGGCAATGGGGCTAAACCATCCATAACTGACAACCTTCTCCGCCCCAACGTTCAATTCCTTCAGAAAAGCGATAACCTTTGGCCCCAGATAAACCTCGTAGGAATATACGGCCTCTCCCCCTCCGGGAATACTGCGTGCAGGATAGAGGACCCGACTATACATCACCTTTTCATCTTTTTTCATCCCTACTCTCAGGGTTGTCCCCTGGTTCTCCCTGGGCACGATGAGGGAGAGGAAAAAGGGTTTTCTCTTTTTCGGCTCTTGAACGTTCTTTTCACCCATGGAACTCCCAAACCATTGAATGTCACCCGATAGCAACAATGGTTCTTTTGGATTTTTGAATTTCTTGGCCTTTATTTCCTTCACCTCCCCATCCGCCATCGCCACGGGACCAGCAAAAGCCCGAGACCGGGACTCCATCATCATCTCAAACCATACCACGGCTACCCTCACCTTCCTGGGCTCTGTCCGTCGGTTCCTGATTCGAACTTCCATGGCGACCCGGTACTCATCATCGAAAAATCGGTATCCCCTTGATACTTCGAGACCCCCGGGAGAACTTCCCTGAAACAGAAGGGTTCCCTCCTTCATATTCCCTCCCAAAGAGACCCCCTCACGATCGACATCCCTCGTGGCAAGGTCGACCATGCCATTTTCGTCGTAGACCTCGATTGCCAGAGGAAGGTTCACCAGCTCCTCCGTTGTCACCAACTCAACCGGTTCGGGCTTCCCCTCGGTACGCCTTTTTCCTCCAAATCCAAAGGCTCCTTTCACCTTACCTTCTGTCTCCTGAAACCAACGGACGAACCACCCGTGTTCAACGACATTCATATAGTTATTTAACCTCCAACTCTTCAACCGTCCACCATAACTGGAAAAAGTAGCCGAATATAATCTCGTTTCAACGCGTACGTCCCTGACGCTTTTCCTCTCTTCTCCCCCGGTTCTCCCCGATACAAATCCTTCTCCTTCTCTTCTTGCCGGCCCTTCACCTCTTCCTTCGGTCATTTCCGGGCCGCGGGCTATCGGTTCAATGCTCTCTACCTCCTTCGGCTCCTCTCGCTTCTTCGGTTGCTCCCGAAGAAACCATCTTTGATAAGCGATGAGAATGAGCATTGATAAGACTATGGCTAAAATTGCCCTTTTTTCCATACTGAATGATCCCTCTGGGTTTATTCCCCACGTCCCCGGACCGGATCATAACCGCCACGATGAAATGGATGGCACCTCAGAATTCTCAGCAACCCAAGCCAAACTCCCCTTAAAAGTCCACATTCCTCAATGGCATCAATGGCATATTGAGAACAACTTGGGATAAAACGGCAGGTCGGCCCTAGAAAAGGTGATATCATACATTGATAGATTCGAATTAAAAGAAATGCTCCCCTCCTGATCATCAATCCCGTGACTCCTTGACTCGTTCCGGGCTAATCCAATATTACTTTCAATTCCTCAAATACCTCTCGATAACCCTTGATCTCAATGTTCTCCTTCGCCAAAACAATGAGGTCTGATGACTCGGGCATCTTTTCCCTGTTCAACCGAAAGAATTCCCTAATCAATCGTTTGATCCGGTTTCTCGAAACCGCCCCTCCTACCTTCCTTCCTACAACAAGGCCCAATCTCCTCGTATCCTTATCGTTTTTCCTCAAGAGGAGGACAAAATGCTCGGTATCAAATTTCTTCCTCCTCCTGCGATCCTTCCAAAAATCGACTGTTCTCGCGATTCTATTTTCCCTTCCGTAAGACCACCCCATTGTCCAGCGAGACCCATTAAGATATTGTCCCTATATCCATCAAACGGTTAACCGCTTCCTCCCCTTACTCCTCCTCCTTTTTAGAATTTCCCTTCCATTTTTACTGTGCATTCGAGCCCTAAATCCATGCTTCCTCTTCCTCTTGGTATTACTCGGCTGGTACGTCCTTTTCATAACCTCTCCAAACGCTTCAAAGTGGCTAAATTTATTAAATAAACATAATCTTCCCCTTTTGTCAATACCATTGGCTCCCCCGACAATCTGCTCTGGTTGACAATCATCTCTTTCTGTTTTACAGTATTTATTTGTTAATTCAAACTTCTAGAATCGAGGAGAAAAGCCAGTGGAGCGAGGAAATTTTCCCATCAACATCGAAGATGAGATGAAAACCTCCTATATGCAATATGCCATGAGCGTTATCGTGGGCCGTGCACTGCCGGACGTCCGTGATGGCCTCAAGCCCGTTCACAGGCGAACCCTCTATGCCATGTATGAATTGAAAAATCATTGGGATAAGCCTTACAAGAAGTCTGCCCGTGTTGTCGGCGATGTAATTGGAAAATTTCATCCCCATGGGGAAGGAGCCGTCTATGATTCCATCGTCAGAATGGCCCAAGACTTTTCCTTACGGTACCCCTTGGTGGATGGTCAGGGGAACTTCGGTTCCATCGATGGGGATTCCCCTGCCGCCATGAGATATACCGAGGTGAGAATGTCCAAACTCGCCGCGGAATTGCTGGCAGATATCGATAAGGATACCGTAGAATTTATTCCAAATTATGATGAATCCCTCAGGGAACCCCTCATCCTTCCCACGAAATTTCCAAATCTTCTCGTCAACGGATCTTCGGGAATTGCGGTGGGGATGGCCACGAATGTCCCTCCCCATAGCCTTTCCGAAACTATTGAAGCTGCCATCGCCCTGATACGCAATCCACAGATCGGCATTCATGAGCTCTTAAGAATAATCCCCGGCCCCGATTTTCCAACGGGAGGTTTTATCCTCGGTCAACAGGGCATTAGATCCGCATATGAAACCGGAAAAGGTATTATGAGACTGAGGGCGCGAGTTATTATAGAAAAGCCCAAGAAAACGGATCGCCACTGTCTCGTGGTCACCGAGCTTCCATACCAGGTAAATAAATCCCGCCTTATCGAGAGGATTGCCGAATTAGTGAGGGAAAAGGTAATCGAAGGCATCTATACCTTGAGAGATGAATCCGATCGAGAAGGCATGCGTGTTGTTATCGAATTGAAGAAAAATGAAGTTCCCGAAGTCATCCTTAACCAGCTTCTTAATCATACCCAATTGGAAATCTCTTTTGGGATCATCATGCTCGCCGTGGTCGACAATCAGCCAAGACTACTCAATATTAAAGATATGCTTTCCCTTTTTATCGAACACAGGAGGAACATTGTAACAAAGAGGTGCCAATTCGAGCTCGACAAGGCTGAGGCCAGAGCACATATTTTGGAGGGTTTAAAGCTCGCCATCGAACAACTTAACTCCGTCATTACTATTATAAGAAGATCCAAGAATCCCCAAGATGCCCGTGATCGATTAATGAAGAAATTATCCCTATCGGCAGAACAGGCACAGGCGATTTTGGACATGAGGCTCCAAAGGCTTACCGCCCTGGAGAGGGGAAAGATTCTGGAGGAATACAAGGAGGTAATAAAGACGATTGCCCGATTGAAGGAAATCTTAGCTCATGATCATCTAATCCTCAATATCATTGTTGAAGAACTTACCGCAATTAGGGAAAATTTCAGCGATGAACGCCGAACTGAAATTATCGCGGAAGTTTCTCAAATTGATGTAGAGGATATGATTGCAGAAGAGGACATGGTGGTAACAATTACCCACAGGGGTTATATAAAGAGAAACGCCCTGAGCCTTTACCAATCTCAGCATCGGGGAGGAAGGGGAAAAATTGGCATGACTACAAGAGAAGGAGATTTTGTGGAAAACTTGTTCATAGCTACCACCCATAGTTACATCCTCTTCTTCACTAATTATGGAAAGGTCCATTGGCTAAAGGTTCATGAAATTCCTCTGGGTGCGAGGGCCGCCCGCGGTAAGGCGATAGTAAACTTACTCAATTTGGCCCCAGAGGAGAGGATTACCGCAATCCTTCCTTTAAAGGACTTTTCATCCGGTAAATATATCGCCTTCGCCACGAAGCGTGGAATCGTTAAAAAGACCGACCTGTTAGCCTTCAGCAAGCCACGGGCCGGGGGTATTCTAGCAATTTTCTTAGAGGAGAACGATGAACTTATATCCGCGCAATTAACCGAAGGAAGCCAAGAATTCCTCTTGGGAACTAAATCCGGAACAACCATACGTATTTCAGAGAACCGGATCCGGCCCATGGGAAGAACTGCACGGGGGGTTAAGGGAATCGCTGTTAACGGAAGCGAAGCCGTTGGAATGGAAATCGTTAAGGAAGGCACAACTGTTCTAACGGTTACGGAGAATGGCTTCGGAAAGCGAACAAAGACCTCCGCATATAGAACACAAAACCGGGGAGGGAAGGGAGTCATCACCATCAAAACAACGAAGCGCAACGGGAGGGTTGTTGGAATTAAGCAGGTTGTCGATGACGATGAACTTGTCCTTATCACCACACACGGAAAGATTATCAGGCTGCGGGCTTCAGATATATCGATAATGGGCAGAAACACGCAAGGAGTCAAATTGATCGGTATGGCCGCCGGTGAACGCGTTGTCGGTATCGCTATTTTTTCCACAAAAGATCTCCTTTAAGATGACCTTTTATTAATTTGAATCTCTCATTTTAAAAAAGCTTGATCTCCGGTCCATTTTGTGCTATTTTAGTATTGTCCTGCTATCCTCAATCCTATCGTGGGCTTTCTTTAAGAAATGTTGGATGTCCTTTAATTACCCATCTCTCTCTCCATAAGGGGGCTTTTACTTATCCACAATTGTGGATAATTCTGTTGAAAACCTAAATTAGTCCATTTTTACCTTTCATTAACCCATCCATCATATGTAACCCATCGTCATGGAAGAGATCTGGAAGGCAGTCCTTGAGTATGTCCACGATAAAATCAGCCATGAGGATTACCAAGTGTGGATTAAGCCCATCATGCTCGCTTCGGTCACGGAGCAGCTCATTGAGCTGGAGGTCCCAAATAAATTTTTCGAGGATTGGTTGAGGGAAAATTACTTGTCCATAATAAAGGAAGCTTTATCACATGTTGTGGGTAGGGAATGCGAGATTCTTTTCAAATTGAGGAAGAATCCGCTCCCTCAAAATAGGATAAGGCAATTTCCATCAATAGAATCCTCCGATAGATTACGAGATGTTAAATTCAATAAAAAATATACCTTTGATAGTTTCGTTGTCGGCCCGAGCAATCAATTCGCCAATGCCGCATGTCAAGCAGTAGCGAGCCTCCCTGCGAAGAATTATAATCCACTGTTCATTTACGGGGGGGTTGGCCTTGGCAAAACACACCTTTTGAACGCAATAGGGAATTATGTAACACAGAATGCTACTGTCCCAGATTTAACGAAAACGTGCTATTTATCTGCAGAGCAATTCACCAATGAGCTTATCAATTCAATCCGATATGAGAAGATGGACGAATTCCGAGAAAAGTTTAGAAGTATGAACATTCTCCTTATCGACGACATCCAATTCATCGCGGGAAAGGAAAGAACGCAAGCCGAATTTTTCCACACCTTTAACGCACTATACGAAGCAAGGAAACAGATAGTAGTGACAAGCGACAAATTCCCCCGCGATATTACCAATTTTGAGGAGCGTCTCCGTTCCCGGTTCGAGTGGGGGCTCATAGCGGATATTCAGCCGCCAGATATTGAAACAAAGGTTGCAATACTCATGAAAAAGGCCCAATTAGAAGACATCTCACTTCCCAACAACATAGCGTTCTTCTTGGCATCCAATACCTCCTCCAATATAAGGGTCCTAGAAGGATCCCTCATAAGAATTATGGCATTTTCGAAGCTTACTCAAAGTGATATAACCCTGGATCTGGCAAAAGAGGTCTTGAGAAATATTATCAAAACAGAAGATCACTCCGTTTCCATCGAATCGATTCAAAAAGCTCTCGCATCTCATTTTAATCTCAAAACATCCGACTTGAAGGCTAAGAAAAAAACGAAACAGATTGTCCTTGCACGCCAAATTGCAATGTATCTTGCCAGGAGACTAACGAAGTCTTCCCTTGTTGAAATTGGTGAACGTTTTGGAGGGAGAGACCATTCAACGGTTTTACACGCTATTAGTAAGATTAGAAGCCAAATGCAAAGTGACCAAAAAATTGTTCAAATCATTCAAAAAATCGAGTCAAGATTGAAGACTCACGTATGATATAGATATGATTACCTAAGAAAATTCTTTCTTTCCCTTGAGAAATATCCGTTGTTTGGTTCAAATTCATCGGGTTTAACAGTTTTCTTACAATAAAAGGTTCTTATTTATCAAACACTTATGTTATTTCTTAACGATTCTACAGAGTCTATTAGGTATATTATTAAGATTATATAGAGTAATATAAGGAGATTTATGATGGAATTTCAAATTGAGAAGAAAAACTTCTTGAGGTCTCTAACTATCCTTCAGGGAATTGCGGAAAGACGCAGTAGTATTCCCGCATTGAGTAATATCCTCATGGAATCGGATAACAATCAAATCCGTTTAACTACAACTGATCTAGAAACTACGCTAATATCTTCCCTGCCTTGTACGCTTAAGCAAGAAGGTAAGATCTCCGTGTCTGCGAGAAAACTCTATGAGATTATCAGAGAACTTCCCGACGCTGAAATTTCCTTGCAGAGCATGGAAAACCAGTGGGCAAAAATAACCTGTAAGAATGCTATTTTTAACCTAGCCGGCCTTGATCCGATGGAATTCCCAGCGTTGCCTCCGTACTCAGAGGAGGATCTTATCGTAATAAAATCATTTGATCTACCGGAAATGATAGAGAAAGTCATTTTTGCCGCATCAACGGAAGAATCGAGATATAACCTAAATGGAGTATTCTTTGAAAGTATCTCTTCGGGGGAAAAAAATCTCGCAAGAATGGTAGCAACAGATGGCCATAGGCTTGCGCTCATTGAAAGAGAAAGTCCGGAAATTTCAGGTGTTGAAAAAGGATCAATAATTCCCAAGAGAGGATTGAACGAGGTTAAGAAGATAGTCAGTGAAAATGCCGGAGAGATAGGAATTTCTCTCACTGAAAACAGTTTTGTGCTTAAGGTAAACTCATTCATCATTATTATTAGGTTAATAGATGGTGAATTTCCGGATTATAAACAAGTGGTACCAAGTGGGAATGATAAAACAATAAAGCTAAATAATAGGGAGTTTTCCTCCTGTCTAAGGAGAATATCAACGATATCGAGTGATAGGGTTGAAGGCGTAAGATTTACCTTGAAAAAAGGATCCATAGAACTGTACTCGTCCAGTCAGAATATTGGAAATGCAAACGAGGTCTTTCCCGCAACCTATGATGGAGTCGAATTAAATATTGGATTCAATGCCAGGTATATCCTCGAGGCCCTGAATGCAATCGATGAGGACGAATTCGTGATTCAATTAAAGGATGAAGCAAATGCTGCTGTCATCAAACCAGCAACGGACGAAAATTCGCTCTATGTCATCATGCCAATGAGAGTGTAAATCATGCAAAGGAAAGTNNAACACAGGGATGGAGGGCCTTCATCATTTAGCATATGAGTTGGTTGATAATAGTATAGATGAGGCATTGGCGGGGCATTGTACAGAAATCGATCTAACAATCCACATTGATAATAGTATGACGGTAGAGGACAATGGCAGGGGAATACCCGTAGACTATCATAAGAAGGAGAAGAAACCCGCGCTAGAAGTGGTTATGACAAAACTCCATTCCGGAGGCAAATTCGATAATTTGAGTTACCGGGTATCCGGCGGCCTCCACGGGGTAGGCCTCTCCGTGGTGAACGCGCTGTCTGAATATATGGACCTAGAAATTCGTCGCGATGAAAAAGTATACCACCAGGCCTACGAGAAAGGGAAGGCGAAAACACGACTGGAGGTCGTTGGCAAAACGAAGAAGAACGGGACCAAGATCACATTCAAGCCCGACAGTGAAATATTCGACAGCACTTCATTCAGTTTTGAACTATTATCACAGCGATTGAGGGAACTCTCTTTCCTGAACAAAGGGCTTTTCATCAGGGTTGTAGATGAGAGAAGTGATAGAAAGAATGAGTTTCTCTATAAGGGGGGCATTGTCTCTTTCATCGAGTTCTTAAACAAGAAGAGGAACTGTATTCACCCCAAGGTGATATATTTTAGCGAGAAAAGGGATTCTGCGGATATCGAGATCGCCTTTCAATATAATGATGGCTTTGCGGAGAATCTTTTCTCCTATGCCAACAATATTAGGACGCAGGAGGGTGGGACCCACCTTATCGGGTTCAAATCTGCTCTAACACGGACCATCAACTCTTATGCTGTGAATAATAACCTTCTAAAAGGCTTAAAGGAAAATCTCAGCGGAGACGATGTAAGGGAGGGTTTGGTAGGAGTTGTCAGCGTTAAGATCCCCGAGCCTCAGTTTGAGGGTCAAACGAAGACAAAATTGGGCAATAGCGAAGTTAAGGGGATCGTAGAAGTTTTCGTGAACGATAAACTGGGCGCCTTTTTCGAGGAAAACCCGCAACTCGCCAGGAAAATTATAGCAAAGGTAGTTGACGCAGCAAGGGCTCGCGAAGCCGCCAGAAAGGCGAGGGAATTGACGCGAAGAAAGGGTTTCTTAGATGGGGATACCTTACCTGGGAAACTCGCGGATTGCCAGGAGAGGGATCCGTCTCGGAGCGAGCTTTATATCGTTGAAGGCGATTCAGCCGGGGGATCGGCGAAGCAGGGAAGGAATCGTCTTCATCAGGCGATATTGCCGATACGGGGAAAGATTTTAAACGTTGAAAAGGCCCGTTTTGATAAAATGCTCAGCAATGAAGAGATTAAGAGCATTATAGCGGCATTAGGCGCGGGTATTGCAAGCGAAGAAAACGATATTTCCAGACTGAGATATCATAGGATTATCATCATGACTGATGCCGATGTGGATGGATCACATATAAGGACGTTGCTGCTCACGTTCTTTTATAGGCAAATGCCGGAGATTGTAGATAAGGGGTATCTCTATATCGCTCAGCCCCCCCTTTACCGGGTTAAAGACGGAAAAAGAGAGGATTACATAAAGGACGATGCTTCCTTCAATCGATATTTATTAGAGCGTGCGACTGGGCAGATAGCAGTATTGGTTAAGGGTTCTGCCCTGCGACTGACGGGCCGCAAATTAGCTACATTCTTGGATAGACTATCGCAATACAATTACCTAAGATCAAAGCTCACAAACAGGGGTTATCAGAGGGCCATAATAGATGTATTGCTTAAGAATAAGATCCGATTTAAATCGAGTTTCGAGGAAGTTGCGAAAGTCCGTTCGTTACAGGAGATTATGGTAAGGGAAGGTTTTGGGTCCCCGAAGATTACAAAGGATGAAGAGCACAATCTATTCGAATTGAGTGTGACTTCCACGCACAATGGGCACGAGAAGACGAACAGAATAAACTGGAATCTCATCTCCTCCGTTGAATACAAAAACCTCTTCACCCTCCACAAGGAGATTGGTCAGCTTCAAAATTCACCCATCCTCGTATCATCAAAGGGGAAAAAGACAAAGCTCAAAATCGGGGGAGGACTTTTGCAGTACATTCTGGCGCTCGGCAAAGAGGGTTTATTCATCCAAAGATATAAGGGCCTTGGGGAAATGAACCCGGAGCAATTGTGGCAGACGACGATGAATCCGGAGACTCGGACCCTCCTTCAAGTAAGGATTGAGGATGCGGTTGAAGCCGATGAGATATTCAGCGTTCTCATGGGCGATCAGGTTGAAGAAAGGCGGCGGTTTATACAGGATAATGCCTTGACGGCACGAAATCTGGACATCTGAGGAAATCGTCCCAACATAGCTCCCACCTGGAACAATTCGAAGGAAATGTTGACCATCGGATTAACAGGAGGCATTGCCAGCGGCAAAAGTACCGTATCCATGGAATTTGAAAAATTGGGCGCCGTTATCATCGATGCTGATCAAATCGCAAAGGAATTGATCAATCCCCACAAACCCCTTTGGAAGAAGATAATCGCCCATTTCGGGAAGGAGATTCGGAGACAGGACTTGACCATCGACCGAGTTAAACTGGGCGAAAGGGTCTTTTCCGATGAAGCCGAAAGGGCAGTGCTGAACAAAATGATGCATCCTGAGATTAAGAGGGAGATAGACAGGAGGCTCAAAGAGATTCGGAAAGAGCATCCGGATGCGGTGGTCCTGGTCGACGCCGCGCTTTTAATCGAAACGGGAACCTTTAAGGAAATGGACAAAATAATTGTTGTTTCGGCCACGAAAAGGAACCAGATGAGGCGATTGATGGATAGAGGCGGTCTTAGTGTGGAGGGGGCGAAACGTCGGATAGGGGCGCAGGTGCCGGTAAAGGAGAAACGGAAATACGCTGACTATGTGATAAATACGGATGGATCCCTGGAGGAGATAAGAAAACAGGTGAGGGGGATCCATGGGAAATTGGTGGCTATAAGGGCAAGGGGAGGGGTTTCATCCGCGGGCTCTCTTGCCCCAACTCGGAACTGCGAAAGATAGGGATAAAGGAGCAATAGATGAATCTAAATGAGTTAAAAAAGAAGAGGATTGGGGAACTCACCGAAATCGCCAAAGAGCTCAAGGTAGAAGGTGCTAGCGGAATGGTGAAGCAAGAGCTCATTTTTTCCCTCTTGCAGGCTCAAACGGAAAAAAATGGTTTGATTTATGGGGAGGGAGTGCTGGAAATTCTGCCCGATGGATTTGGGTTTTTAAGGGCCCCCGACTATAGCTATTTACCCGGGCCTGATGATATCTATATCTCGCCTTCCCAGATACGTCGGTTCAACCTGAGAACAGGAGATACGGTATCGGGACAGATTAGACCGCCAAAGGACACGGAGAGATATTTTGCAATGCTGAAGGTTGAGGGCGTCAATTTCGAAAATCCAGAGGTGGCGAGGGAGAAGATACTTTTCGATAATTTGACTCCCATGTACCCCCAAGAGAGGATTAAATTGGAGACAGGCGATGCGGAAAATCTTTCAGCGAGGATAATGGATCTGCTCACCCCTATTGGTAAGGGGCAGAGGGGATTAATCGTTTCGCCACCGAGGACGGGGAAAACTATGCTATTGCAAAATATCGCCAATAGCATTACTAAGAATCACCCGGAGATCATTTTAATGGTGTTGCTCATCGACGAAAGGCCGGAAGAGGTGACGGATATGGAGCGGTCGGTCGAAGGAGAGGTGATCAGCTCGACGTTCGATGAACCAGCCCAGAGACACGTCCAGGTAGCCGATATGGTCATTGAGAAGGGAAGGAGATTGGTAGAACACCATAAGGATGTGGTGATCCTCTTAGATAGTATTACGAGATTGGCAAGGGCCCATAATGCTGTTGTTCCCCCCAGCGGAAAGATCCTTTCGGGGGGCGTTGATTCCAATGCCCTTCACCGCCCGAAACGATTCTTCGGGGCAGCAAGAAATATCGAGGAAGGGGGCAGCTTGACGATTATCGCAACGGCCCTGGTCGATACGGGGAGTCGGATGGATGAAGTTATCTTTGAGGAATTTAAGGGAACGGGTAATATGGAGATTCTGCTCGACAGGCGATTGGTTGACCGCAGGGTTTTTCCCACCATCGACATTCAACGCTCGGGGACGAGGAAGGAAGAACTCCTCTTAGATGAAAACGACCTGAATAGGATTTGGCTTTTGCGAAAGGTGTTGCAATCGATGAATACCGTGGAGGGCATGGAATTTCTGCAGGAGAAGATGAGGGATACTCGGAGCAACAAGGATTTTCTTGATTCCATGAACCAATAGAACGATGACGGAGGGGGCTTGAAAAAACGGGTCCATTTGATTTATTAACACGCGTTTCAATTCAATACGGAGGATGAGGATGAAGAAGGACATTCACCCAAAGCTATTCAAAACCACCATACGGTGCGCATGCGGAGCTACCGTAGAAACTATGAGCACGAAGGAGAAGATTAGGGTCGAGATCTGTTCACAATGCAACCCTTTCTTTACGGGGAAGCAGAAATTCCTCGACTCCGCTGGGAGGATCGAAAAGTTTGAGAAGAAGTATTCAAATGCACAGGAGAAAAAGCCGAGGAAGAGTAGGTAAGTTTTAGAAACAGGGGGCTGGGTGATCCATCTGCCCAGTTTCTTTATGAAATGGCTCAGAGTCGATTCGTCATCGCACGGCGTTATGTTGATAAAGGAGGGAACGTTTCCCTTGCAGTACACACCCCGAGGGTGAAAGGTCCTTGAGATGGAGCGCACATAATGCAAGAAATGCTTGAAGAGGTTGAGCAGCGTCTTGATGAATTGGATCGGATGTTGGGCGACCCAGAGATTATCAAGGACAATAAAAGGCTTCATAAGATCGCGAAAGAACATGCCGATCTGAGAAAGGTCATCGATCTTCATCGAAAAGTGAAGAGATTAGAGGCAGAGATCGAGGAGAATAGACACCTTCTTTCGGAAAAGGATGAAGAGATCAAGGAATTGGCCAAAGAGGAAATCAACTACCTGACGCAGGAAAGAGAAAGGGTAGAAAGGGAATTAAAGACCTCCCTGGCACCGAAAGACCCCAACGATGAGAAAAATATACTTCTCGAAATTCGCGCGGGAACAGGAGGAGATGAAGCAGGCTTATTCGCCGCCGATATGTTTCGCATGTATGCTAAATTTGCGGAGATGAGCGGGTGGAAAGTTGATATTCTCAGTCGAAATTTCACCGGTGTTGGGGGATTTAAGGAGATTATTGCCTTGATTGAGGGGAATAGGGTTTATAGTAAGCTGAAGTTTGAAAGCGGTGTTCATCGCGTACAGAGGATTCCAGAGACGGAATCCCAGGGAAGGATACATACTTCAACGGTTACGGTAGCGGTTTTACCAGAAGCCGAGGAGATCGAGGTTGAGATCGATCCGGACGACCTGAGGATAGATGTCTTTCGCTCTTCTGGCCCCGGAGGACAGAGCGTCAACACAACGGACTCGGCGGTTCGTATAAGCCATATTCCCACCGGGTTGGTGGTGACCTGTCAAGACGAGAAATCGCAACATAAGAATAAGGCCAAGGCCATGAAGGTTTTGAGGGCTAAAGTCCTCGATACGCTCGAAAGGGAGCAGCAGAGGGAGATGTCGGCGAAGAGGAGAAACCTGGTGGGAAGTGGCGATCGGTCCGAGCGTATCAGAACGTATAACTTCCCCCAAGGAAGGGTGACGGATCATCGGGTCGGTTTGACCTTGTACAAGCTTGATGAGATCTTAGAGGGCCATATCCAAGAGGTGATCGGTTCTCTCAGTGCCCACTATCAAGCAGAAGCCCTTCGAGGGCAACAGTCGGAGAGATGACCGGTTTCATAATCTGAGACCGTTCAGATTACCCCCCGAATCCACTGGTAAACACGTTCTGATCATGTCAGAAGCCGCGCGGACTATTTCAGGGGCATTGAATTGGGCAACGCGTCTCCTCAAGGAGAGGGGTATCGAAACCCCCCGGGTGAATGCAGAGCTTCTCTTGAGAAAAACCCTGGAGATCGACCAGGTCCAGTCATATCTTTACTCCGATCGGGTCTTAACCCAGCCCCAGTTCACCTCCTATAAATCCTTGATCAAGAGGAGAATCAAGGGTGAACCGGTCCAATATATTCTCGGTAGCCGGGAGTTCTGGTCGTTTGACCTTAGGGTGACCCCCGAGGTCCTCATACCGAGGCCCGAGACGGAGTTGTTGGTGGAGGAGACCCTGAAGTTATTCAAAGGTGAGAGAAAGCTCATCCTCCGTTTCATGGAGGTGGGAACAGGAAGTGGGGCAATTGCCATTGCCTTGGCAAAAGAGCTAGAGGGATGTTTTATCTTGGCAGAGGATATATCTTGGAGGGCCGTTCTCGTTGCGAAGGAGAATGCCAGAATTCAGGGGGTATCGGGTAATATCCGTTTTCTGGCTGGGGACCTTTTGTCACCCCTCAAGGAGGGCAGGTCCCTTTTCGATTTGATCCTATCCAACCCACCCTATGTTCCGAGTTCACAGATAGGAACCTTGACGAGGGAGATAGCGAAATTCGAACCCAGGATCGCCTTGGACGGTGGTCCCGATGGGCTCGAACTCTTCAGGAACATAGTCATAAGATCTGGATCATTTCTCAAGGAAGGCGGGTGGTTGATGTTGGAATTTGGTGAAGGGCAAGGGGAAGCTGTTGCTGAGATGATTCGGAATACCGGATTTTTCGCATCCCCCTGCATCATTAAGGATCACTCGGGAGTGGATAGGGTTATTCGGGCTCGCAAGGGATGAAGAGGGCGTGATTCAAGGGGGGTCGGTTTTGGATAAGATCGTCATCCAGGGTGGGGAGAGATTAGTGGGTGAGGTAGTCGTCAGCGGATCTAAAAATGCCACGTTGCCCATTTTTGCATCGAGTTTACTCGCAGAAGGGGAGAATCGATTACACGGGGTCCCGGATCTCAGGGACGGCAAGACAATATGCGACGTTCTCAAGAATTTGGGGGTAAAAATTGAGCGAGGCCAGAGAGGGGATTATCTCCTCGATGGCACGGAGCTCGTTGGACACGAAGCCCCCTACAAACTGGTTAAGACTATGAGGGCCTCAGTACTGGTACTGGGCCCATTGGTCGCCAGGGCGAAAAGAGCTGTCATATCCCTGCCCGGAGGGTGTGCCATCGGAGCCCGGCCCGTCAACCTCCATCTAAAGGGCTTAGAGAAAATGGGGGCCGAAATTCATTTAAGACATGGCTATATTGAGGCCAAGACAAAGGGATTGAGGGGTGCAGACATTTACCTCGATGTTCCAACGGTAACGGGAACGGAGAATCTCATGATGGCAGCTGCTCTGGCTAAGGGGGAAACAGTAATCGAAAATGCTGCCGCGGAGCCGGAGGTTGTAGAATTGGCAAAGGTGCTCAATAAGATGGGTGCCAAGATTTCAGGGGCAGGATCAAATATTATAAGGATAAAAGGGGTAAAGAGGTTGACGGCAACGGAACACACCGTCATCCCCGATCGAATTGAAGCGGGAACGTTTATGATAGCTGCCGGGGTTACCAGGGGGAATATCCATATCCGAAACTGCAACCTGGACCATATGGAGGCCGTGGTCAATAAATTGAGAGAGACGGGTATGGAAATCCTTCGAGAGGATGATGGGGCGAGGGCGATTGGAAATAAAAGGATTAAGAGCGTCGATGTTAAAACCCTTCCCTATCCAGGTTTTCCCACGGATATGCAGGCCCAGATTATGGTACTTATGACATTAGCTAAGGGATTAAGTGTGATCTCCGAAACAATTTTCGAGAACCGATTCATCCACGTGGGTGAACTGAGGAGGATGGGAGCCGACATCAAGGTTGAACAAAACAGCGCCATCATCAACGGAATCAGGAGCCTGAGTGGTGCCCCGGTGATGGCGACTGACTTGAGAGCCAGTGCGTCATTGGTCCTGGCCGGGTTAGCGGCTGAGGGGAAAACAGAGGTTTCCCGGGTTTACCACTTAGATAGGGGGTATGAGAAGCTGGAGGAGAAGTTAGCAAGCCTAGGGGCTCATATCAGGAGGGTTAAGGCATAGATGAGGATACTCAAGGTTGGCAACAAGGACTTCGAAAAGCAATTCGAGATGGTGATCAGTCGGGGGAAGGAAGGTCTCGAGGCGGTGGAACGATTAGTCGAGGACATTTTGCAGGGGGTGAAGGCAAAAGGGGATGAGGCGGTTCTCGAATATACGAGGCGTTTTGATGGCACGGATCTTTCGCCTTTCCAGCTCCGGGTCTCCCAAGAGGAGATCGAAGAGGCACATGAGAAGGTCCCAAAGGAGGATTTGGACACGCTAAGACTGGCCTCAGAGCGGATTGCATCCTTCCACCGAAGGCAGTTGGTGAACTCTTGGTTTGAATCAACAGCAGATGGTATAGTCCTGGGGCAGATCGTAACGCCCCTTAGACGGATAGGGGCTTACATCCCGGGAGGGGAAAATCCCTATCCTTCCACCGTTTTGATGACCCTCATTCCCGCAAAAATAGCGGGCGTTAGCGAATTGATCATGGCTTCTCCAATCTATGGAGGCAGGGGAAGCGCCCATGTATTAGCGGCAGCGAGTTTGGCTGGGGCCACCTCAATCTTCAGGGTGGGAGGCGCCCAAGGAGTGGGAGCCCTTGCCTATGGAACCGAGACCATCCCAAAGGTTGACAAGATAGTGGGTCCGGGAAATGTCTATGTAGCCACTGCCAAGAAGATGGTCTTTGGTGAAGTGGGAATCGATATGGTTGCGGGGCCAAGCGAAATCTGTATTTTTTCGGACGGGAGCACTGCTCCTTCCTCTGTCGCCGCAGACCTGCTTTCCCAAGGGGAGCATGATGAGAGGGCATTACTGGTTCTGGTCGTCCTATCCGAGGCTTATGCCCGTGCTGTTAATAGTGAGGTTGAGAGGCAGCTGAAGGAATTGAAGAGTAAGGAGGTGGTAGAACGATCATTGAGTAGCCACGGTGCCATCGTCATTGCGCGGAGCTTTGATGAGGCCATTGATCTCATCAACGAAGTCGCCCCTGAACATCTTGAGCTCATGGTGGAGACTCCATGGGACCTGTTGGGCCGAGTTCGAAATGCGGGGGCGATATTCTTAGGTCCCTGCACCCCTGAGACGGTCGGGGATTACCTGGCGGGGACAAATCATGTTCTGCCAACCGGAGGGACATCACGCTTCTCTTCTCCCTTAGGGGTTGAGGATTTCTTGAAGAAATCTAATATAATCTCCTTCTCCAAAGAGGCATTATCGGAATTTAGGGAACATGTCCTTAGAATGGCAGCCATGGAGGGGTTAGATGCCCATGCAAGGGCCGTGGAGATGAGATTTTTGGAGAAAGAGCGGTAACAGGAGAGAGGAAGGTTGGGACAAGAAACGGATTAAGGAGGAGGGATGGGCAGGAAGGGAGAGATTAACAGGAAGACTAAGGAGACGAGGGTTGCCCTCAGGCTTGACCTCGATGGCTCGGGCGAGTATTCCATCTCCACGGGAATTCCCTTTTTCGACCATATGCTGAGCTTATTCGCCATGCATGGATTTTTCGACCTTCACATAGAGGCCGAAGGCGATATCGGTGTTGATTTTCACCATACCGTGGAGGATGTTGGGATATGCCTGGGAGATGGATTGAAAGAAGCCATAGGGGATGGGAAGGGGTTGCGGAGATATGGAATGGCTATCATTCCCATGGACGAGACCTTGGTCTCCGTGGCATTGGATTTGTCAATGCGGTCTCACTTGGTCTACAATCCTGGTTTGAAGGGAAGGAGGGTAGGCGCATTCGATTTGGATTTGATCGAGGAATTCTATAGGGCCTTTATAAACCACGGTGGCCTCACCCTGCACATAAACACGATGTATGGGAAGAATAGCCACCATATTATCGAGGCGATTTTCAAAGGGGTAGGGAGGGCCTTAGATATGGGCAGTTCGCTCGATCAGCGGGTAACGGGGGTGATTTCGACGAAGGGGAGGTTGTAGGGGAAGAAATATGGGAGGAAGGAAGGGCATCAAGACAATCGCATGTATTTTCCTCTGCCTCTGTCTATTCTCAGGGTGTACGAGTCCCTCGTTACGGGTTAAAAGGCCCGTACGATCGGTCGCGGTGATTCCCTTCTTCATCAAGATCCCCTCGGGAGAGGGGAGAAGATTTGTCGAAGACCCCATCAGTGGTCGCAGGTTTCTGGCCGGTGAAAGTGCCGCCAATGGACGGAGGGAACTGACAGATCTCATATATCAAAAATTGGCCGCCTTCCCCCAACTTGAGCTCGTCCCCTTAAATAAAGTAGAGAGGGCCACGAAAAGGGAGGACTTTGAAAGGGATCCCATGGCCTCGGCACTGAAGATAGGGGAGGTATTTGGGGTTGATGGGGTTGTGTTGGGGTGGGGGTTTCGATACGAGGAACGAGTTGGTAGCGCTATTTCGGTGGAACGCCCTGCCTCGGTCTCCTTTGCCATTCATTTAGTTGGGGTGAAAGAGGGCTCTATTCTTTGGAGTGGCCTATTCCAGGAGACCCAGCAGCCCTTAAGTGAAAACATATTGAAGCTCGGATCCTTCTTGCGCAGGGGAGGGTTCTGGCTAAAAGCCAGGAGCTTGGCTAGCGTGGGGATGGATGAGGTATTGGCCTCCTTTCCAGCCTTGAGGCCAGTGGAACCCGAGGAAGGGTATGAGGGGGAATAATGGACATCATTCCGGCCATCGATCTTAAGGGGGGGAAATGTGTTCGCCTCTTTCAAGGACGACGGGATCGGGGGACGGTTTTTTCGGATCGGCCTTGGGAGGTAGCCCAAAGATGGGAGGATGAAGGAGCGCAGAGGTTGCATGTGGTAGATTTGGACGGTGCCTTTTTCGGGAGGCCGATCCATGAGAGGGAAATCGAACGGATCGTAACGTCGGTAGACATTCCCACACAGGTAGGAGGAGGAATGAGGGATCTGGAGGCGATGGAGCGGTATTTTTCCATGGGAGTGGATCGAATTGTCTTGGGGACCATGGCCCAACGCTTCCCGGATTTCGTCAGCCAGGCCTGCTCCGCTTTTTCGTCTAAGGTTATGGCCAGTATCGATGCGAGGAATGGGAGGGTGGCCGTCGAGGGATGGAAGGAAATGACCTCAGTTGAGGCAATTCCCTTGGCCCAACGTTTAGAGGGGGAAGGTGTTGTGGCCATTGTATTTACGGATATTGGACGGGATGGGACCGAAAGGGGGGTTAACCTCAAGGAAACACGAAAACTTGCCGAATCCGTCAGTATCCCCGTTATTGCAGCGGGAGGAATCTCGCATCTCAGGGACATTGAGGAGCTGCTAAAAATGGAGCCGCTCGGAGTGGCAGGTGTAATCATAGGAAAGGCCCTCTACTCAGGGAGTATTAAGCTCGAAGAGGTTTTGGCACTGTCGTCGGAAAGCAGTGGCACTCCATAAAGGGGGAGAGTGAAAAGGGTTGTTATCTTTTTAGCTACCGGGTGTCTTGTTGGCTACTCTCCATTGGTCCCGGGAACAGCCGGGACGGTGGCGTCGATTCCTCTTTACTTCATTCTCTCCCATCTCTCTCCCCTTTATTACATAGCCATCGTGTTAGGTTGGATATATATTGCAATATGGGCATCGGATGGGGCTGAGGTGCTCCTCCAATCCAGGGATTGCAGACATATCGTCATCGATGAGATGGTTGGATTCCTGGTGGCCATGTTCCTGGTTCCCCCGACGGTGAGAAACATCTTACTGGGCTTTGTCCTCTTCCGCGCCTTCGATATCATTAAACCCTTTCCCATTAGGAGGCTCGAGGAGAAGGTGAGGGGAGGATATGGAGTAGTCCTGGACGATATTGTTGCCGGCGTGTACACCAATTTGGTCATTCATATCCTCCGCTTTACCATACTCGAAGGGGGGTAGGGGGGATGAAGGAAGACAAGGGGCCGGAGGAGAAAATCGGGGCTCTGTTAAGGCGGAGGAAAGCTACCCTTTCCGTGGCTGAGTCGTGTACAGGGGGCTTGATCGCCCATCGAATAACCAATGTATCGGGAAGCTCAGATTATTTTGAGATGGGAATTGTGAGCTATAGCAATCGGAGCAAGGGAGGGCTCCTGGGTATCCCCGAGAGAGATATCGACCGTTATGGAGCAGCCAGCCGTCGGGTGGCGGAAAAGATGGCTCAGAGTATCCGTTTGAGGGCTAAAACGGACATTGGTTTGGCAACCACGGGCATCGCAGGCCCCCTTGGGGGTACTCGTGCGACGCCGGTGGGGACCGTATTCATCGGCCTGGATCACGAAGGGGGAACCGAGGTCAGGGAATTCCATTTTGGGGGTAATCGGGAGGAGATTAAGGAAAAGGCCTCCCAGAAAGGCCTTGAGATGCTCATGGACTATCTTATGGGTAATTCGACCGGCACCGCGCGACCCTAATGGCCCCTTTTTATATGTGATGACACAAATATTTGCATATTTTGAATTATGCGCAACTATTTGAGACGCTGCACGTAATTCTTATTACAATTCATTTCTCTCCATGATCGAACGTATCCACGATTTCCAACTGCTCTCTCGCTGCCATGCTATAATCGAGGAGATTCGGGAACACCCTCATTCGAGGATTCTCCTTGTCTCCAAATCCAGGGGAGCAGGAAAGAGACCGGAGAAAGAGGTTGGGATATTTCCCTCCTCCTTTAACCCCGTCACTCATGGACATATGGCGATTCTCCGAGAGGGAGCTGAGATTAAAGACTTCCAGGAGATTTTACTGGTTCTGGATACTCAGGCGATGGACAAGGAGATTCTTGGGGCCACCCTGGTAGATCGGCTCTTGATGTTGCAGGTCCTCTTTGAAAATCACCCCCAATTCTCCGTTGGGGTGAGCAATCAGGGGCTTTTTTTGGCGAAGGCTGAGGTAGTAAAGGAGATGTATCCGAAGGACACGGATATAACCTTCATAGTGGGCTATGACACACTGACAAGGGTGTTTGACCCAAAATATTATGAAGATCGGGAAGGAGCACTAGATCGGCTCTTCGCATCCTGTACATTTATGGTAGCCAATCGAGGAGACTACGGGAGGGAAGCCATCCAGCGGTTAATGGCTTCGGGGGATAATAGGAGGTTTAGGGGCAAGGTCCACTTCTTCGAAATACCTAATCACCTGGCCCAAATTTCATCAAACCGAGTGCGACAAAGGGTGAGGGAAGGCAAAGCCTTTGCTCGGCTCATTCCGGCACAGGTAAAGGAATTTATAGAAAAGGTGAAGCTCTATATGGCGGATAGGGAGATGGGGCCCCACGGCCAAAGGGTAAACCTCTATGATCTGAGGACACAGATCCTTTGCCGGTTGTATGCCCTCTATCCAGAGGCGAAGGTCGAAATCGATATCGGGGAAATAGTTAATAAGGTGGTTGAGGGAGTGAAGGCTGGCCAGAGGCTCGAGGCATTATTGGACTGCCTCCCTCAATACATCCCAGGGGAAGAGGGAACGGGATTGGGTATTGCCCAAAAACGGGATGGTGTTGAAAATAAGCTTTAAATTTTGCCAAAGAAGTAGTACGATAAAACCCAGGGGAGAGGGAACAATCATGAGGGGAAATTCCTTTCGAGAAAGTTCGGCTGTATGGGAGGACGAGGGCTATGAAGTTGCAAAAGTTTGATGGTTGCTGGACAGCTATGGTCACGCCATTCGATGAATTGGGGGAGCTTGATCTGGAGGGGTTGAGAAAGAATACCCGTTTTCAGATAAGTCAAGGAGCCAAACTGGTTCCGACCGGGACAACGGGGGAATCTCCCACATTGGACTGGAAAGGACACGATACCGTCATCGAGGAGGTGGTGAAACTGGCAAAAGGGGAGACCTTCATCATGGCGGGGACGGGCAGCAATTCCACGAAAGAGGCCTTGAGGGCAACGAAGCATGCCCAGGAGGTTGGAGCCAACGCCGTATTGTTGGTGGATTGCTACTATAATGGACCCTCATCTTTTGAGCTTCGAACTCAGTATCATGGAGTTGTCGCCAAGGAATTTCCCGACCTTTTGGTTACCCCCTATATTATTCCAGGCCGCACGGGGACCCAAATGGAAGTGGAGGATATGGCCATCCTGCACAGACAGTTCAAGAACGTACGCGCCGTAAAGGAGGCAACGGGAGACCTGGAGAGAATGGCCAAGACGAGGGTTCTCTTGGGAAACGATTTCGACATCCTCTCGGGAGATGACGATATCACCTTTGAGATGATGACACGCCACGACATATCGGCATCAGGGGTTGTCTCGGTGATTTCCAATGTCGTCCCGGGGGCCATAGCGGAGATGACGAGAGCCATCTTTGCGGGAGAAGAGGATAAGGCAATACAGTTGAAAGAGGCATTGGACCCGCTCTTCAAGATCGTCACGGTGAAAACCGTGGAGGAGTATGAGGGGTTTACCGTTCCCTGTAAATGGAGAAATCCCTTGCCCATCAAGACCCTGATGAAGGGGTTGGGTCTGCCCTCGGGGCCATGTCGGGCTCCCTTGGGAAAGATGAAGCCCAAGGGAGTAGAAGTAGTCCGACAGGCCATTAAGGCCGTTTACGAGAAAAATAGAGAGATCTTGATGCCCCTTCAGGACTATTACAGGGTGAATCTGAAGGAGCGAATCGAAAACGATGAATATTGGAAGTAAGGGGGAAAACCGAATCGCTCAATCCATGCAGAGTCGATGTTCCAGGGAAAATGTGAGGTTCAACTCGAGGAGAAAAGGGCTTCGATTCTCCTCATGATCATGCGGAGGCCTTTCATCTCCTTTTCAAAGAGGGGGGATGTCACCATAATAATTGTCAAAGGACTGGGTTACTTCCTTTCTGTACTTTTCCCATACGGTGATCCTGGCGCGAAAAGTGGTCAGATAATTGCGCAATGAATTCTCCGCATCCTTAGTGCTTCGACTGAGACATGTTGACGAGCCCCTCGGCTCGAGCTCGGGTCGAAGGCTCATGTCGAGTCGCTCACTGCCGAAAGGCTCGGGTCGAAGGCTCATGTCGAGTCGTTCAGCCGATGTTAGAATAAGTTCGTCATCGAACGTATGAACCGAGGGACTTAGGTTTCTTCTTTCGGAAGCACAACCGAGTCTCATCTGTCGTGCTTTTTCGCGGCTTTTGTACATTTTATTTGACATTATTTTCCTTTTTACTATACTGTAGCATGAAAAATGGGCGTAGGGCGAAGATCGAGTTACGGTGGAGCGCCTGAGTTCGTTACACCGTTTTCCCAAAAAGGAGATTGACTATGACCGAGCAGGAAGAGAAAAAAGAGTGGTTTTTGAAGAGATTTGGAAAGGCCGTCAGGGAGGTCATGTACGGGATGGCCGCCCACGACACGGCCCGATTTGCCCTCAAGACCCGCGGGAGCATGGAGCATCTCTTCATCTTGATTACCATGGGTGATCTCCTGGGAGTGCCGATCCTGCCCCCCTATTATTCCTTACGCCTTCTTCCCTACGTGGTTCCTCAGGTAAAGACCTGGAAGCGTAGGATGCTTCGGGAAAGGGACCTCACGGATGCGCTTGCATAAGGGATGTGGATCCGCCAGGGGAGAACGATTAACTCATAACGACAGCAACTGCTTGTAAGAAGGAGGTGTGTCATTTCACTCGCCGACATTTTCACCAAATACCCCGATCGACGGTACATCATGTTTGGAGGGAAAGGAGGTCTTGGGAAGACCACCTTCTCTGCGGCCACGGCCTATCATCTGGCCAAGCAGGGGCATCGCGTGCTGGTTTTCTCCGTGGACCCCCAGGCTTCCCTGACCGATATCTTCGAGCGCGACATCTTCGGCAAGGGGGCTGTGGAGATCATGCCAAACCTTTATGCCCAGGAGATCGACGCTGACCGAAGGATCAAGGATTACCAGGAGGAGATCCGGCAGAAGATCTTCGACATGTATGGTATGCCCACGATCCCGGAGGAGATCGAGAGCTATATCCAGGCCGCGGCTGCCGAGCCAGCCATGGAGGAAAGCGCGATATTCGATGAGGTGGTCGATATTGTCGTCAAGGGGGGTTACGATTACTACATCTACGATCTCGTTCCCCTGGGCCACGCCCTCTACTATCTGAGCATGGCCTCGGTGTACGACATCTGGATCGACAAGATCACCCAACTTCGAGAGGAGATGAGGGAATACGACCAGGTGGCGGCAATCGCGAGACGGGAAAAAGAATTGGAGGAAGATAAGATCCTCAACGAGCTCCTGTACATCAAGGACCGGATCAACAAGTCCTCCAGCATCCTGACCGACAAGGAGAAGACAGCGTTTTTCTTCGTTTTGGTGGCTGAGGAGATGATCATCAAGGACACTCAGAATGCTGCCGAGCTCTTCGCCAAGTACGACGTTCCCTTGAGCGGGTATATTGTCAATCGCGTCATTCCCTCCGAACTGAAGGGAGAAGAGATTCCCGCATATCTCCACCACCGCATCGAGATGCAGGAGCGGTATATGGATGTTATCCACCGGACTTTTGGCCAAGAGATTTTGGCCCATGTCCCGGAGATGGAGCGGGACATCACTGGGTTGGACATGATCGAGAAGATGGCCCAGGCCATGTTTGGCGACGGGAGGTAAAAAATGGGCACGATCACGCAGAGCACGAAGCAGTTTGTAGAAGCCCATCCGGACCTCAAGTACGTTTTTTTTGGGGGAAAGGGAGGGGTTGGGAAGACGATCATGGCCGGAGCGGCGGCCCTCTGGTTTGCCCAACAGGGGAAAAAAACGCTTCTGGCCTCCACCAACCCCGTCCACAGCCTCAGCAACCTCCTGAATCAGGACGTCTTCGGCAAGCCGGTGCTGATCAGCGATCAGGAACGTTGTTACGCCCTCGAGATTGACACCAGAGACACCATCGAGCGCTCCAAGAACGAGATTCGTGAAAAGATCGGCTGGTTCTTGAAGTTCGCGGACATCAGGGTGAAAGCCGAGGAGTTCGTGGAATCAGCAACCATGAACCCCGCATTCGAGGAGTCCGCCATGTTCGAGAACATGCTCGATTTGATATTCCAAGAGGAATATGAGGTTTACGTCTTTGACACCGCGCCAACGGCAAATGCCCGAAGGCTCCTGGGGATGTCCAAGGTTTATGCCCTGTGGGTGGAGAAGATGCTCAAGAGCCGGGGGGAGGCCTCGGCATTGCGGAAAAAGCTCTCCTACAGCAGGAGAAGAAAAGAGGAGGCGGATCCCCTGATGGATTACCTTCTCCAGTTCAAGGATCGGATGGGCGATGCCAAGATATTATTGACCGACCCCCAAAAAACCGCTTTCTTTTTTGTTACCCTGCCGGAAAGCCTGCCCATCGCCGTCATCACCCGATTCATCAACTGGTTCCACGATTTCGGAATACCCGTGGGGGGGGTGGTCGTCAACGGGCTGATCCAGAAGGAGACGGTGGCGTCCGACTCGCCGGAGTTCGTCCGCAATCGCGTGAAGATGCAGGAGGATTATATGGAGAAGATCTGGCAGACCTTCGGGGATGGAGTCAGGGCCATCGTTCCCCTTTTTGAGACAGAGGTTCAGGGACCGGTAATGCTCAATAAAACGGCTGAATACCTCTTCTTTGTCTGACGGGCGACCCCGTATCCACTCCTTCCCAAAGTAAGCTGGTAGCCACATCCCTTATCCCCCTC
>JABAOH010043101.1_pt2 | contig 34012 bp, 24 predicted proteins | sample 7062181 | NCBI WGS metagenome assembly JABAOH01 (sample SAMN14538630, study PRJNA623070) | marine sediment metagenome | biome: marine biome [ENVO:00000428]; feature: marine pelagic biome [ENVO:01000023]; material: deep marine sediment [ENVO:00002113]; isolation source: pool of 5 deep marine... | reverse complement strand
TCATTGGACAATAAAAGACTTTTCCGGATTCCTGTTGATTACTCTGAGCCCATTGAAATTACAAAGGGTTATAAACGAAATAACACACCGCAAAAAATGGTTCCCGATGAAAAAGGCTTTATAAATATTGAAATCAGGGAATTGGAACGGGTAGAAATAAATCTCAATAACAACAGAGCTGAGGTTGAGGTTAAGGCTGAGGTTGAGGAGGGCAACTCAGATAATTCAAACTTCTACACCGGTTACCTGGTGGTGGGCAATCAAATAAGGCCACTTCCAATCGGCTCCACACTGGATAGCGAAAGAGGTATTTTTTACTGGCAGCCAGGTCCCGGGTTTATAGGTGTGTACAGGATTGTTTTTATAAAGAAAGAAAAAGCAGGAATGATAAGTAAAAAAAGTATAATAGTAAAGATTGTCCCGAAGTTTACGTAATACAAGAAAAAGAAAATTCCAAATTACAAATCCCAAATTACAAACAAATTCCAAATCCCAAATTACAAACCCTTCTTTCGAAACGAAGTACAACGACCATAATGGGGTACGAAGTCAATTGGCAATTGGCAGTTGGCAGTTAGCAAGTAGGAAGAAAAGAAAGAGAATGGTACCAGTGGGAAATACCCTTATGAAGTGTGGTACGATGATTGACCTTGTATAAAAAGCTTTTGCGGGGGTCCAGGGGGCAGTTTTCTCGAAAAGAGCCCCCTGGTCGCCGAAGGCCTACTCGAACTCTGAAACGGCTTTAAGAATAGCTTTTGTAATTCCCGGCTCAGTTTCGCTGTGACCGGCCTTTTCTACAATAATCAATTTTGATTTTGGCAGGCGTTGATGAAGTCGATAGGCACCTATAGGTGGAGAGGCCATATCGTAACGTCCATTGATTAGGGTAATAGGGATATGCCTGATTTTTGTGCAGTTTCGCAGTATTTGCCCTTCCTCCAGGAAAAGGCGGTTGCTGGCATAGTAAATATCTATGATGTAAGATTGCTTAAAATCCTTAAAAGATACCCGGGAAAAATACCTGGAAAGAGTCTCATCCGGGACTTCCAATCTTGTCATTTTAAATTCAAGTCTTCCCAGCGCCATCAGACACTTTTCCTGTTCTGCTGCATCATTGCCCTGGAGTAAATGCCAGATATAATCGGGAATTAGACGTGTTTCATCCTTTGGTATTGTTTTTCTTAACTGGTCATACTCGGCGGGATAGAAATGCCTAATGCCTTTATAATGAAATTCAATCTCCTCTTTTGAACCGGTAAATACTCCCCGCAGGATCATTCCTGTCACATTGTCCGGGTATGTTTGCGCATACGCCAGGGCCAGTGTTGTTCCCCAGGAACCGCCGAAAATAAGGACTTTTTTGAGTTTAAGGTGATTTCTGAGCCGTTCGATATCCTCTACCAGGTCTTGGGTGGTATTCTCCCGGATTTCATTGGATGGTTTCGACTTCCCGGCTCCCCTTTGATCGTGCAATACAATGAAAAACTTCACTGGGTTGAAATAGCGGCGAAGGCGGGGGTAGCTGCCGTAACCTGGCCCGCCATGTAAAACCATAACCGGTTTTCCTTGTGGATTACCGCAGCATTCATAATAAATTTCATGTAACTGGCTTACCTTTAAAAAACCGGTTTTAAAGGGTTTAATTTCAGGAAACAACTCGCCGGGCTTTGTTTTCTGCTCCGTTGCTCCTGCTGAAGAATCTTTTGCCGTTGATGTAAAACACAAAAAGCTTAAGCATATTAAAAAAAATAAAATCCTTTTGCCTGAAACCATTAAAGCCTCCTCTATCAGACTTTATGTGAATGTCTACTTTTTCTTTTTCCTTTTTTATTTGGCGGGGCCGATGTATTTCAATTCACTGCCGTAAAATATGAGCACCAGTTTAATCAATGTGGTTTTGCCGATGGTTCTGGCGAATTTTTCATCCCCCCTGTAGGTTTCTAATTGGGATTCTGCTGCTGTTTTTAATTGCCGGATTTTCTTTTCCAATTCCGTGGGTTTCTCAGCTTCTGATTTTTTGATATATTTTATTTCCAGCATATACGAATATTTGATTCCTTCATACCCAGCAATAAAGGGTTCCATTACGACTTTTGCCACTCCCGGTTTGACCGGGTCCGCGTAGCCCATGTTTAGTTCTTTTTCCGAATGTACAATGAAGTAGTCGCTAATCCCCAGGTAGGCCAACAAAAATCCCTGGATCACTTTTTCTTCTCGAATAAAATCCCGGATAGAAGTGGATTCCTTCATTTTCTGGCAGATGTAATCGAAATACGCTTCCCAATTGCCGTGATAAGCCATATCATGAAGCAGTGCAGCCACTTTCCCGATATTCACTTCCAATAACCCGGTCTCCTGGCTTACTCTTACAATGTAATCATAATACAGACTTTTTACTGTTTGATTGGGGATTTTAAAAAAAGGCAGGTCTTCTTTTTTTCCTTTTATTGATAACAAACCGAAATAAAAAAGCAGTGAAATGAAATTTTCCGGGGATTCTATTTCTTCCAGGGGGAATCCTTTTTTCAACTTTGTGGACACGCTGCCCTCTTCAACAATCTCCCGGAGCCGGGGAAAATTGCCGTTGGCTTCCTTTTTTCCTTTGCGATCAATAACAATCAAATGCCTTAATTTACTGTAATCCATACGAACATTTCGATCGATTAGCTCATCAGGTATCCGGGAATTTTTGAAATATTCATCAAGGAAGTAAAGAACCATATCTGGGTTAAACAGTGAGGTTGTAGTTTCTGTTGAAAAGGTATAATTATTATACCATTGGCGTATGATTTCCTGGAGGTATTGTGAGGGGTGTTGGATTTTGCCTGCGTTTTTATAATACTCTACTATTTTGATAACATCTTCTTCGGTGAACCCCATCATTTGATTGAATACCGCATCGGTGGAGATGTTTTTCCCGATATTAAACCCACTGGTGACATCGTCCAGGGTAACGGGTGAAACACCGGTTAAAAACAGCCGTGTGAATGGGGCACCCATTCCATCCGTACTGGCTTTTAATACATTAAAAAAAGACCGGAAAGAACCGCTGCCGTGTGTCAGTTCCTGGTAGGCATCCTCTCCAACAGTGGAAAGAATGGTATTGGCAAAATTATCATATTCATCGATAATGGCATATGATTTTTGCAGGGAATCCTTACATAAATCGGAAATCGCCGATAAAATATCCGCAGCGGACCGGCTTTCCTCGATGGTTTTTTTATAATATTGCTTATCTTTTATTAGATAATCCGCGTATTTTCGCAGGAATGACAGTGCTCTCCCCCGGACATGTTTTAAGAAGGAGGCTTCAACGTTATCCACGGCAGGATCAACCATAGAAAAGTTGAATTTCAGCGCCAGGTATGTGCCTCTTTCTTTTGTGGGGCGGTGGTATATGGCTGTTTCCTTAAATAATTCCTCGAATCTGTCTTTGTAGTAAACATCGTAATAGGCTTCTATAATAGAGAGGAACAATGATTTTCCAAAACGGCGGGGCCGGATAAAAAATAAATAATCTCCGGCGTCTTCGATTTGTTTTAAATACAGGGTTTTGTCTACATAGTAACAGTTTTTTTGAACAAGCCGCTCATAGTTTGCCAATCCATAAGGGATTCGTTTTATTTTTGTTTCACTCATTGCTTCACCGGGGTAATTATATAGTAGATGCTTTTTTTTTGCAATTTTTCTTACTCTCTTTCTCCTTTGTTCTCCAGGGATTTTTCGGGATTTTTTCGACTGTCCTTTTTTTTCCCCTTTATCTCGCTGGTTCGTTTCTTTAAACTCTCAAGATTAATTTCCATCGTAAACAATATCCCTTATATATTGCAATGATAGTTCGTAAAAATCCATATATTCCATGCTTGTTTTCTCTATCAGGTCATTTTTAAGCGCATCGATAACCTTTTTTTTCGAGTGAATTGAGATGCCCTCTTCCTTCATAAGTCTATTCTATTAAAAATAGGGCATTATTTCAAGGAAAAAAGAATTTTTTACCTTTTCATTTCCAGGCAAATTTGGGATTAATTTTGACAATAATGATCTTTTTCCTTATATCACCGGCACCTGTTTTTTCTATAAACACAAATTCATAGTTACCGATAAACCCGGGGCCCGGCTGCCAGGAAAAAACACCCCTTACAGGATCAAGAGTGGAACCTATTGGCAATGGTTTCGACGTCTTACCCAATACCAGGTAACCCTTAACCTCAACCTCATCTTGCTTATCAAGCTGAACCTCTAATCGCTGCAATTCCTTGATTTCAATAGATATGATGCCGTTATCACCGGGAGAGATGATTTGAGGTTTTATATTTTCGTTATATCCTTTTTTGATTTTAACAGGCGTAAAATAATCAACCGGGATTTCAGATAACATCTTATTCCCTGATAACCAATAATCATTGACTAATGACAGTTTTCCATCCGAACCTGTATTTTGGATGGTAAAATACCTGCTTCCGATACCATCCTGGTTTCCTGCATCATCTATTACAGACCAGGCAATGGTGTGTACACCGTTTTCGTATTGTGTAGTGTCCAGGTAATAATAACCGCCGGCACCGTCACTGTTATTATACTCGGGGAATAAGTCGGCAACGTCTTTCCTGTATTGATTATACACCACGTTCCCTAATGGGGTGCCGTCCACCCATACGGTGATGGTAGAACCGTCCGTGGGGATTGTATTAGGCAGCGGGGTTAGCGCCCACCCAAAGTTAACAAAAGAACTTCCCGAGGCAATACCCCCCTGCTCAGGAGTATCGATCGCCCCGAACGGCTTGACTGCGTTTGCATTATCACATTCGATTGTCTTTGTTCCTAAGGTAACCGTATTCCCTTCTTTATCCGTGGCTTTGGCGTAAATAGTAAAGGTCCCATTGCCTTGATTGGGAAGGACATTTGTCAGCATCATGTAACCCCAACCAGCCTTATAATTGTAGGGATAACCCGGATAAAGCAATTCAACATCCGGACGTGCGCCTTCCACCAGTGTGGCGTGCCAGATATATATTAATCCACTGCCTTCCCCGGGCACCGGGTCCCTGTAGATTGTGACACTCTCTATCCCGATGTTGTCGATTACCCACCCGGTAACCGCAATGCTGCCGGTTACTGTGGAACCTTCCCCAGGAGTGTCAAAAGAACCAAACGGAGGATTTGCAGAACCGGTGTCGTATACGATCAGGGTAACATTTACTCTCTGCGGGGAATTAACTGCATTGGGGTCTTCAACAGTAATTGTTCCCAGGTAAGTACCTGGTGAAAGACCCAATGGTGAAATGGATACTGTAACTAATGCCGAACCGGTTCCTGATGTGGGAGCGCAGTTTAGCCAGTTTGCATTATCACTGACTGTCCAGTTTAGAGTACCAATTCCGCTGTTGGTGATTAAAAAGGATTGAGGGTCGGTCTGGATACCGTCAGTATAGGCCCCGAAATTCAGTTGGGTTCGACTCAGTGAGATTTGAGTGGGGATCGTTAATCCTACTGTATAATCTTGATCCGTTTGATGAACAGTTATGGGGGTATAATTTCTACTGGAAGGCGTAAAGGTATAACCGGATTTTGAAGGTGTGACCGTACCTAACCAGTCATCCAAAACAACATGTGAGTAATATCCGTTTTGATCCGTTGTTGTGGTTCCTCCGTTATTGGAAAAGGTGAGCGTAACACCGGATAAACCGGTTCCACCGTAAGTAATTCTACCGGATACGGTATGAGCCTGGTTTAACCATACTTTGTTGGGTTGACCCAAATTAGCCACAAAGGCATCGAGGTCACCGTCGCCATCGAGGTCACCCAGTGCAACATCAGGACTATATGAATTGCCCAGGGTCTGACCGCTGTCCCAAAAAATACCATTACCATCGTTTAACCATACTCTATTGGCTTGTTGATTGACAGTAGAAACAAAAACATCAAGGTCTCCGTCACTGTCCAGGTCGCCATGTGCGATACCCTCGGTGAGAGTTAAAATGCCCAGATTCTGACTGCTGTCAGTGAATATCCCATTTCCATCATTCCAGAACACTTTATCAAAATCACTCAAAATCGCGATAAAAGCATCGAGGTCTCCGTAGCTATCTATATCTCCAAGTGCCACGCCAAAACTAATTGAATTTCCCAGGTTCTGCCCACTGTCGGTGAAAATACCATTCCCATTGTTCAACCACACCTTGTCCGGTTGAGAATGATTGGTAACAAACGCATCGAGGTCACCGTCACCATCCAAATCGCCCAATGCAACAAAAGTGCTCCTTAAATTTCCCAGGTTCTGGCCGCTGTCGGTAAAAATACCATTTCCATTGTTCAACCATACCTTGTTGGGTTGATTAAAACCATTAGCAACAAATGCATCGAGGTCTCCGTCTCCATCCAGGTCGGCCAGTGCAACTTCACTGCTGCAGGATTTTCCCAGGTTCTGGCCGCTGTTAGTGAAAATGCCATTCCCATTATTCAGCCACACTTTGTTGTGTTGATCATGATTGGCAACGAACGCATCAAGGTCACCGTCTCCGTCCAGGTCACCCAGTGCAACTCCATAGCTTCGCGAATTAGGCTCCAGGTTTTGACCGCTGTCTATGAACGTACCTTTCCCATCATTCAGCCATACTTTATTGGGTTCATAATAGACATTGGCAACAAATGCATCAAGGTCTCCGTCTCCATCCAGGTCACCCAGGGCGACGCATTCGCTGCTGGAAGTTCCCAGGTTCTGGCCACTGTCGATGAAGATGCCCTCACCTCTTAAAAATAAAACTAAAATCCAGGTAAAAAAAACACAAAACAAACTTGCTCGTTTCATTTTAGGCCTCCATGTTCCTCTCATGGCTGATATTTTATATGATAAATTGATATTATTCAATAGAAATAAAGTACCAGGTAAGTAATTTACCCAAAAAATCCAAATTTCAAAGTTCCGTCCCTGGTTTTGGAAAATCCTTATATTACAAAAATCAACCTGACCACCGGGAGCCAGTCCATTACCGGCTCCACCAGGATGCAGGCCACTACTAGCGAGACCTTTGTTACAGGTATCATCCTGGAACATGCCCTGGACAATATATTAAAAAGATATTTAACAAAGCCGGAAATGGAAACGCTGGGGTTCAGACCCGGCATCTCTATGTCAAAACGGTTGTTGGAGTTTATTCCCTTACAAAAGTCGGTTTATGAATTAAAGCATTTAATCAGTGAGTTTATTGATCTGGAAGCTGGCACCTATGCCAATAATCGCTTTTCAACTTATTTTGCCAACAACGCATTGATCACGGTTTTTATCGATTCGACGGAAAGGAGTCCCACCTTCAGGCTTTTTCCATTGGATACGGTTAAAGCCCACAAAAGAAAGTCGTGGATACAGGTATGGACAACGGCAAAACATGGCCAGGAAGCATGGATAAACTTCCTTGGACGGTCTTTTTACGGGTTAAAATCTCGATTTTATAAAGAGCCTTTTTTAAATAATATCGAGGACAAATATTTAAAAGCGGCAGCACTCAGCAGCTTGAAGAATGCCGGAGATGACCAACAATTTCTTTACGATTTCTCTTTTTCGGACTTTAATAAGAAGAACCGGTGCCCCCAAAGGGATGATCTCGGTGTGCTGGTATTGCTGGATGATGAGATAGAGAATTTAAATGATCCGAAATCCTCCTTTTGCCGATTCATCGATTATTTCAACCGGAAGCATGCCAATCTTGTCTGCATCGCGGTCAGTAAAAACCCGGTAAAAAATATGGAACTATTAACAAAGAAATTGAAAGGGGATAATAAAACGAATCAACTGCTGCCGCTGGTTATAAACTTAGAAAATGATCCGCTGTGGATCAGGCAGCATATTGCTCTTAAAATGCTTTTAAATGCTCACTCCACCGCTGTTATGGCAAAGCTGGGAAAAGTCGTGGGAAACACCATGACCAGTGTGAATCCCGGGAATTTGAAATTGATTGGCCGGGCGACATATCTTATCCGGAGTCATGTAAATGATGTCCTTTCTCAAGAGAATTGGATCAAAAAATACGGAAAGATAAAACCCGTCACCTACAATGATGCCAATGCTGTTCTTTTCGATACCGTGGATTACCTGGAAAACCGGGATATTTCAGCCGGCGGTGTAGGGGGAAGTATCTCGGAAGTAGACATCTCAATTATCCGTATTTTAGAGGCATACAGGAAAAACGGAAATGTAAGCCGGGCAAGTGTTATGTCTACTTACAGGAAATTTGGCCTTGAATTATATCTATTATCACTAAACCCGTCTCCAGGTAAGAAGTGAGATATGATTTTTTGACTGTCTCCAAATTCAAAATTCCAAATTCAAATTCCAAATTTCTATATATATATAAGTCCTACGCCTGCGCCGATAACTCCCCAATACCAAAGCTCCCGTTTTGCTATTGAGAAGATTGGATTCCATAACACTGGTAGTATTATCGGTATACCTAAAATTTTTTGTGACATAAAGGCATATACAAAATGATCCACCACATTCGAAATAAAATCAACTTTAAGCATGGTATAACCACCAGCAAAAAACTCATGTAAGTATCTGACTGGAGGTCCGAATAACTCCAAACGTTGGGCAATTGTAAAGGGTGGATATATTTTAAACAAAAATTCATGAATTCCTTCATGGACCTTTGTTTTCAAGGAAGTACCGGAAGCGTTGGCGTAATTAACCACATCTGTGGCATATGCCTGCTTAAAACCAAAAGTATTAAGAAACGAAAGTTTTCCGGTATAAGGCCTGAAATCATAAGCATATTCAAATGCGCCGCCAGTAGTTTTTGCCGCTTGAGCAGCGGCTCCGGAGGGTACTCCGGGAGCATCTAGCGTCATACCGGCTCGATTATAAAATCTATCATCGGCAGCCTTAACAGCTTTATTAAACTTAGATAATTCTTTTCTACCTCTTTGGATTGCGGTCATTGTACCAATGGTCAATGTGTTAACGATAAGGTCTCTTCCCAAATCCGCCCCGGTATACGCGCGTCCTTCAATTGCAGTTGTACGCGTGTATGACTCGATGAGACTGATGCCTAAATCACTAAAGAAGTTAACCCACATGGCTCTTGCCACGGACATGGTTCCAAGCGCGACGCGATGTGCGGTCCAACCTGTAATACCTCCGCCGATTGCTCCCGCCGCGAAAGCAAGTATGCCCTGCCGCCAGTCGTACGTACCGGAAAGATAGTATTGAAATGCCATATCGATCACCATCGATATTACTCCTCCTAAAAAAACACTGGCTAAAATAGCACTGCCTAAAATAGCAAATTTTCCATTAAGGTCGACATACTGGACCGGGTTATTATTCGCATACCCATACAGGTTCGACCCCTCTGCTAAGCCTTTGGGGTCTTTTGTGAGGAAGCGGTGGCTGACCGGGTCGTACATGCGTTGGCCGCATAAGAAAAAATCACCCCTGCCGAAAGATCTCATGCCTGCCAGGAGATAAAGTTCCATCGGACCATCCCGGGTTCCCGTGAAAGCCGCTGTCCTTGCCCGGGCCGGTCTGGGCAGCGGCCGGCCAAAAGGTCCCACAGGGCCGAAATAATTGGAAATGCTTCCGTCGGGCCTACTCAAAAAAAGCGTGCTCCCCCGGTAATCGGGGTGATAATACTCCAACTGCCGCGACAACGGATTCGCTCCCCCACGGTCCACTGCCAGCCGCTGGTTGATACCCGGCGCACATATGTAAAATTCCAGGGCAACCCCCCTTTCGTCCAGGTTGGCAATCTCAGTATCGCCGTCATAAATATAATAGTAGGTCGTGTCTTCCCCTCCTCCCCGGGAATACAACGATTCCATCTGCCCGGAGAGAGTGTACCTCATCCGCTGCTCCTGGTAGATTTCGTCCGTTACAGTGGGGGGATCGGTTCGGTAATCCACCATATGGTCCCCCTTCCGCTGGTAAAAGGGTTTGACGTTTTCATCCAGGGATAGGTGCGAGTAATCGCTTAGAAATATTCTATGGGGCTCCCTTCGGATGTAGGTCTGGGTATCCCGGACTATCTCATAGGGGGTTCGCTCATATACCAGGTAGGGGAATTCCACCAGGTCCGGATCCTGCACCATGAGGTTCCATGTATTGTTCAACCCCGAATCCCCGGAGTTTATATCCACCATGACACCGGTAAAAAAATTCCTGTTGGGACCGCTGGCCCTGCCTATTACCTGGTACGTTCTTCTGCCGGCGGCATCGTAAAAATACCTGCTCCAGTGTCTGACTTCCTCAGACCTTCTTTCGTAAAATTCAAACAATTTATTGTCCCTGGTATATTGAAATAGATGGGTTACAGCCGGGTTTTCAACAGGGTGGGGATAATCCTGGGAAGTAAAACCGCACCTGTACTGCACACTTTGAATCCGGCGCTCCCGGTCTGCCGGCGGATATGCGAGTTCCTGTTGGTATAACATCCGGTTCCAATTCAATTCCCGGATTTCCTTTACCCTCCCGATTTTATCGTATATGAATGCTGTTGTGAGGCTGCTGCCGGTTAGCCTGTTGATCTCCTCCGGCAGCCCGCAGTCTTTATAACTGTATTGGATGGTAATGGGGGAAAGCGGGGACCCGGGTAAAAAAGAGGCATTAATATCCCAGATACTGAAATTGCTGTTGTACTTATAGCGGATGGTCCTGGTTCCCTGTCCCGCGGTATCTAAAGACAAAGTGGTCCTGTTGCCGGCAAGATCGTGTTCGTAATTTAAAGAGGCAAACAGGACCGAGTTGCCGCCTTGCCATTTGTAATGTTTCACGGATTGGATATTTCTTAACGGATCATAGTGAAAGAGATAACTTAAATCGTTTCTGCTGTCATTGTAAGAAACCGGTTTTCCGTCCCAGGCAAATTGGGAGGTAACGGTTCCACCGATTTGAAAATCGAAAATCGTGGCAAACTGGCGGTTTTGGGCATCATTATAACGGATTCTTTTCAGGATGCCCGATTCGGAAGTAATTTCCACAGGCCGGTTATAAATGTCGTATTTGAGACTTCGGAATAGATTCCTTGCAGGGTCTGAAGAGTCCGCGGACCGGTTGGGGTGTTCTTCCCTGACGGGGCGATCCAGTCCATCGTAGGTGTACCTGAATACATTTCCCCCGGGATCGATGGTCCTCAGCAGGTTGCCGTTGTTATCGTAAAAGTACCTGGTTCTTAACTCCGCCGCTTCTGCCTGGAAATAGTCGGGATTGTTCTCCAACTGCCGTCTTGGTCCGGGCTGTTTCAATCGTTCCAGTTCCGACGTATTTGTTTCCCGGATGTCGCCTCGCACCCGGACCTCTCTCACTCGCCCCAACGGGTCGTACCTGGTTTCCCGGTGGACGTGATTTTCATCCCGACTCCGCACCGGCAGCCCCCTGGCGTCATAATCGACCAGTACAGTAGGGGAATCCGGGGAGTCTTCCAGTGCCAGGCGGTCATATTGCCGCGTGATCTTCCCCAATTTGTTATACACCTCACGCTTTTGTCTTGCCGATCTTCCCGCGTCTTTGAGCCTGGTATAAGCGTGAATCCTTCGTCTTTGGTTTTGCTCGGTGGGGTCCTGTGTGAAATAGTCGATACGGGCCTCACCATTCTCCTCTCTTGCATCCAGGTATTCGATTCGTTCCATCACCACATTGTAAGAGTCGATTTTCCGGGTTAACCGGTTCAATGCGTCATATTCGAAGCGTGCCCGGGGAGGCGGCCCCACTATGGCTGCATTGGGGGGAATCACCTCCACCACATTGTCCTCCAAATCGTACCTCATCTGTTGGGTAGAAATTCCTTGTGCCGTTACTTCCCGGGTTCGGTTCCATTCATCCGATTTCTCTACACGAATGAAAACCAGTTGGGGCTGTCTTCTTGCGGCTTCCTTTTCAGAGATCTCGGTCCTGACGGTTTTCCCTTTGTTTAGATATATTACCCGGGTGTGGAGCTCCCTGTATGATCTGCCGGTTTCCACCCCACTCCTGTCGGCTGAAGGAAATTTTTTTACGGTCTCGATTGTACGCCCCAGGCCGTCTTTAACGGTTACCACTTTCCGTCCCCCAAAACGATGTACAACACGGGCTTCGGAATCCTCATACACTAATTCGTTGACAATGGGAGATTCACCCTTAAACGGCGGGGGGCTGGTCACCTTTTTCAAGCGGTTAAGGGCATCGTATCGATAGTGAGTGACTCTTCCCCGTGGATTCCTTTTCCTGAGAGTATTCCCGTTTAAATCGCGCGCCCTTATTTCCGTGATCCCCCCATTGACATCGATGGTTCTTCTTAGTTCCCCGTATAGTGTATATTCATAGGTTGTCCTGCCGCCGTAATTATCCGTCACCCTATTCAATCGGCCTGCCGAATCGTAATGTTTGGTGATTTCATGGCGGTTTTCTCCAAAACCGGCGGGGACTATTACCTGGGGAGATATCTCTTTTTTAATCCTGTTCAGATCATCATACTCTGTTTTTTTCCAGCCCCCGTACACCGGGTCAAATGATTTCAGGATATTGCCCAACTGATCGTATCCTGTTTTCCAGGTTAATTCCAATGTAGTTATACTTCGGCCTGTGGGCAGGCCGGTACGGTGCGGGTCCAATTGCGGATCGTCATAAGAATAGCGTGTAATCACCCCTCTCCGGTTTCGGTGGGTTTCCACCTGCCCCCTGGAGTTGTAGGTCCATTCTTCAAATGCACAGTTTCGCTCATTTAGCAGCTCCCGGTACCGGCCAGGGTCCCCGAACCCTTGCAATTCCGGGTATATCTTATTCCTCAATAACCCATTGTCGTAATATGTCAGGACGGTTCTATTACCGGAGGGGTCGATAATCTCATGCAAAAATTCCGTATTCTCCCAGTATCTATACATCGTAGTATAACGTTCTCCTCCTTTTTCGATTTCCCGTGTTTCCTTATTTAACAAAAAGGAACCCGGGTAACGGGTGGAAGATCGGTACTCATTGATGGTTATAAAACCATAGAGGTCGGCATAACTTTTAACTATTCGCGTACCTGGCAAGTAGTTGTAGGATGCCAGGTGACGGTCTTGCCCGGCTTCATAATAGGTGCTCCTCTCCACGGCTGCCGTATCCTTTAAACAGGTATACCGGTATTTCACGCCCCCGGGGTCCAGGAAGGTTACGATTTGCTTTTCCTCCCCCGGCGCATCGAACTGCCATAAAAATATGCGTTCCCCAAAGGTCACTACTTCCAGCCGGCCGGTAAAGTTTCTTTTCATCTCATCCACATCATCTTTCTGTATATGCTGGAAAACAAAATCCTTGGTTCCCGGCTGCACTCGTCTGACCAATACGGCAGAGTCGTCATATTCGAACCTGTAGACCATACTTTCGGGCATCCGCAGCGTATCCATAACATGTATTCTACGCCGGATATCGATTGCTTCATCCAGCCGATACTCCCTGTATGTAAAGACAATCTCCCTGAAGGTAAGGGAAAGTTCCCGGTTTTGGGGATCCAGAATGTGCAAACAGGGGTTCGCGGTATTATAAAGGACGGTTGTCCGGTCCGCGGAATCGGTAATTAGCAAATTCCCGGGTTCGCTTGAATCCAATCTCAGGGGTTTCAACGTGTCCTGGCTTTGTTCGGTTATTTCGCTGGATATGCGGACAAGCGCTCCGTCTTCATCAAAATAGTACTTTACCCTATCCCTTCCTTCCAGTCGGAAGCCGTTTACTTCAGGACTGATTTTCATACTCAACAGGAGATTATTGTCCCCGTAAAAAGCGTCTGATCGGTGTAGGGGGTAGTATTCCCACCCGTCGTCCGCCCGGCGAAATTGAATCCGGTTCCCGTCCCCGGTTTGCAATTCGATATAATCCCTCAAAATATTTCCCTCTTCATCTTCCGGCAGCACATAAGGGCAAAGACACATGGCGTAAGAATGGTGCCATCCTCCCTTTACCCAACCGCAAAGGCGTTTAAGATAGTTCTCGTCATATTCATTCCCGGAGTTGTAGTAGATGAGGTCTTCGATGCTTTTGGTAAGCGAAGCGTTCCAACTGTTGTAATGCAAAGAGAGAGCCGTGGATATCCCTACCCCGTCCGAAGCAAACAAGTCAAGATTCATATAATGATTTCCATTGACGATATTACATGAATCCGGGCCGCTGCCCGGGGAGATCATGCCGTTGGAGGCGGTATCCGGACCCAGGCCCCGGGTGTAAAGCAGCATGTTGACAATTTTTTTCCTGACCTCGGTTCGCCACATGGGAAAGCACCGGGATTCGAAAAAAATTTCGGTTACTACAGCCTGCCCGGGGCTGCGGTCCAGGTTTTTGTAATATAGGTTCCTGAAATGAAGTACATATACCGGTACCGGGGCTCCTGTCTGTTGGGAATTTCTTATAAAAGAGAAACGGGCAACACCGGGATTTTCTTCGTCGATTTCAAGATCGATAGTGACGGTTTGGTGTCCCCGGTCCACGTAACGGATCCATAACTCGGGCGGCCGGGTCCTGTCGAAATGGACTCCATCCGGCAGTATCAGTGCGCCGACAGCCTTACCTACCAGGTTATTAAAAGTGGAATCATTGTATATAAATATCTCCGCGGCCCGTGCAGCGTCCGTTTGACGCTCCTGGTAATGGGGCAAATATATATGTGGTCCCTGTCCTTCTCCCTGGTATCTGCCCACCCGCTGGACTTTGAAATTCAATCCCGGTACAAGGTGCTGGTGCTTTGATTGACTCACAGGCATTTTTAATACCTCCTTCCATTAAATTAGAATTAAAACTGTTTCAATAACCCTTCAGATGTACCATTCGCTGCAGGATTTCCTGTTTAATACCGTCCTGGCAAGCCGGAATCAGGTAGCTGCCATTTTTAATAAAATTCTCAATGCGGCACCCCCCGGAACAAACGAATTTTACTTCGCAATCGCTGCATTTTTCCATTTTTTCTACAATAGTTGCCGCGTATAAACGGCTGATTTGCCCGGAGACTTCTTGAAAATCATGGGTCCGGAAATTACCGAATTTGCAAATAGGGATAGAGCATGGATAGATATCTCCGTTGGCATCGACCGCAAGCCCGTGACCGATTCCACAGTTTTTTAAACGGCGCTGCAAAAAAATTCGCGGCGGTTTTGACCATCCCTTTTCCCATAGTTGTTGGAGGATGTTTCTTACCCTTTTCCTGGACCTGCTTGACAATTCGAAATATTCCGGCGCTAAATCAACGGCTCTTCCCAAATCGGTTACATGGTCATCTATCCGGATGTTGATCCCCTGGTAATCCAGGGAAGTGAGAAAGCTAACCAACTCCTTTTCCAGCAGCGTTATGTTTTCGGGAAGCAAGACAAAGGCCAGATATAGTTTCGCGCCGGCTTCTTTCAAAAACTTAATAGCGGTAATAATTTTGTCGAACGTACCCTTGCCCCTGATCGGATCAGTCGTTTCGGATGAGACCCCGTCAACGCTGATTTGAATGTCGTCCGCCAGCCGGGCCAGCCTTACCGCCGTTTCCTGACTGTCGATCGGGATTCCATTCGATAATACGAAGAGAGAATGTCCTTTGGACCTGGCATATTCCGCAATGTCAAAAAAATCATCCCTGAGCAGCGGTTCGCCGCCGCTTAAAGTAATATTACTTTCTCCGAATCTTTCGGTGAACCGCTCGATCACATTCTTCCATTCCCCGGTTGTGAGTTCATCGTCCATGGGTTTACCGGCATCCATGTAACAATGTATGCAGCGTAAGTTGCATTTCCGGGTGAGCGTCAGATGAAGACTTCCCTTCTTCTTTTTGACCGGGGTTTCTTCTGGCTGAATACTCTCGTAGAATAGTTGGGTTTCAATCTCTTGAAGTAATACTTCCATCTCGCTTCGGGCCTGTGTCTGCCCTATGCCCAGACCGGACACGGCAAAACTAACGGCCTGGGCTATGGTTTTACCTTCGCTAAGCGGCAGCAGCATAAAAGAACCGATATCGCCGGTTACAATCCAGGATGGCTTGTGCGGCGCAATAAATAAATGCTCACCCTCCACATTGCGATATACGATATTGTTGGGAAGATTAATCCGCTCCCCCTCGGGAATCTTTTTTCCTTTAACTTTGATCTGCTTTCTCCTGCCTAACACAATATTGAGAAACCGGCCCTGGTTTTATGACCGCTCCAGGGGCGGCAGAAAAAATTATTTGCAGATTTGGGCATGCATTCTACAACCTTCCATACCATTACATTTTCCCCTCTCTGCCATCGCCATTTGCTCCTTGCCCCAGGCTTCGATATCTTCCGGGGGAGGGTAAATGACGAAGTAAAGTTTTTCCGGACTTTGTTCCACAACTTCGAGCTCCGGGACTTTGACCTCTATACCCTCTTTTTCCGACATACCCCTGGGATCTGCTTTGAATTTCTTTTTAAATTCATCATCAGTCCAGATTTTTTTCATTAAGTTTACGTATGCCTCATTTGCCATAATCGGTTCCTCCTTTTATTTATTTGTTAAATTCCCGGAGCGACTTTTAGCTCCGAGAGATATCCATCGGACACCAAAATTTTGTTATCTTCACTAATATGAAAGTTGCTTTTTTTCATGAAAGTATATTAGAGGAAACTATGTAAAAAGTCAACAGATGAAATGAATTTTTTCCCCCAGGTAGTAAAAAGAGAATAATCAAATGGGATTTTTTCTACAGTCTCCTTTTTTTGTTCTGGCTGAGTTACTCCCGCAAAAGCCCAGGCCATCTCCCAGCAGGCCAAACGAGAATCCATGGCTTCTTACAATTATTATACTATTCTCAGGGATGGGACTTATGGTGTTCATAATCCGGTATACATCCGGCAATTATTGGAGCATTCCATCGAAGCACTTCGTCGGCCCTCGGCGAGGGCAGCCGCAGAAGGTCCTTCGGACCATCTCGAAGGCTTCCTTACCAGGATCAACCAACTGAGTAACCACTTTTGAAATTAACATGAATTGAAAAGAGGGATGTTGTTTCAAACGTTTGGGGAAGCCTTCAACTTACTTACCTCACTTACCTCACTCACCTTACTCAACTATATTGGTCCCCTGGTCGCCGAAGGCAAAAGGTCGCTATTCGAATTCGGAAACGGCTTTAAGAACAGCTTTTGTAATTCCCGGCTCTGTTTCGCTGTGACCGGCCTTTTCTACGATAATCAATTTTGATTTTGGCAGGCGTTGATGGAGGCGATAGGCACCTATGGGTGGAGAGGCCATATCGTAACGTCCATTGATTAGGGTAATAGGGATATGCTTGATCTTTGTGCAGTTTCGCAGTATTTGACCTTCCTCCAGGAAAAGGCGGTTGCTGGCATAGTAAATATCGATGATGTAAGATTGCTTAAAATCGTTAAAAGATACCCGGGAGAAATACCTGGAAAGAGTCTCATCCGGGACTTCCAATCGTGTCATTTTTAACTCGAGTCTTCCCAGTGCCGTTAGACACTTTTCCAATTCCTTTGCATCATTGCCCTGGAGTAAATCCCAGATATAATCGGGAATTAGACGTGTTTCATCCCCTGGTATTGTTTTGCTTAACCGGTCATACTCGGCGGGATAGAAATACCTGACGCCTTTATAATGAAATTCGATCTCCTCTTTTGAACCGGTGAATACTCCACGCAGGATCATTCCTGTCACATTGTCCGGGTATGTTTGCGCATACTCCAGTCCCAGGGTTGTTCCCCAGGAACCGCCGAAAATAAGGACTTTTTTTAGTTTAAGGTGATTCCTGAGCCGTTCGATATCCTCTACCAGGTCCTGTGTTGTATTCTCCCGGATTTCATTGGATGGTTTCGACTTCCCGGCTCCCCGTTGATCGTGCAATACAATGAAGAACTTCACCGGGTTGAAATAACGGCGAAGGTGGGGGTAGCTGCCGTAACCTGGCCCGCCGTGTAAAACCATAACCGGTTTTCCTCCTGGATTACCGCAGCATTCATAATAGATTTCATGTAACTGGCTTACCTTTAAGAAACCGGTTTTAAAGGGTTTAATCTCGGGAAACAACTCGCCGGGCTTTGTTTTCCGCCCTGCTGCTCCTGCTGTCGAATCGTTTGCCGTTGATGTAAAACACCAAAAGCTTAAGCATATTAAAAAAAATAAAATCCTTTTGCCTTTCATAAGTCTATTCTATTAAAAATACGGCATTTTTTCAAGGGGAAAGAATTTTTTACCTTTTCATTTCCAGGCAAATTTGGGATTAATTTTGACAATAATGGTCTTTTTCCTCATATCACCGGTACCTGTTTTTTCTATAAACACGAAATGAAGTACCAGGTAAATGATTTACCCAAAAAATCCAAATTTCAAAGTTCCGTCCCTGGTTTTCATCATTGTCCAACTATATTGCCCGTTATTTTGAAGATATGTGGCTTCATATTCAAGCCGTTGCGGATAAAATTTCCAGTGGTGGGTATGTCCACTATATTGTTGGTAATTCAATATTTTACAACATCCTTATTCCTGTCGAGCGTCTTTATAAGGATATGCTGGAAAGTGCCGGATTTTCAGATGTAGCAATCCATACAATACGCAAGAGAAATTCGAAAAAGGCATTGTATGAATTTGACGTAACCGGTTTAAAGAAATAGTGCTAAAAAATTCTTAAACAAGAGATTTGTAAACACCGTGCGCGAACTCTCGTACCGCACGGGCACTCTGAAAAAACTAATGCCCTCCGTGCGGATCTACTAACCCCTATTTTTATCTACAGGATGGGCAGAAAATCAGAAAAAAATATAAAGCTTTATGCCTGCCCATCCTGAACTCCTATAAAACTCTATCAGAACTTTTTTTTGTCTCCGACGGCCAGGGGGCTCTTTTGAAAAACCGCCCCCTGGACCCCTGCAAAACTTTTTATTAGAGGGTCTTTGTGTACCTTTGTGTAACTTCGTGGCTAAAACTTTAACAGATACGCCCGAAGGGCTCCTTAGGCAAAAGCTATGTTATCGACCGGTGAACTTAGGTTCGCGCTTTTCTAAGAAAGAAGCAACACCCTCTTTCTTATCTTCCGTGCCGCAAGAAAGAGCATGCAAGTAAGACTCATGCGCCAACCCCTCAATCAATGAACCTTCGACACAGCGAAGCACCGCCTCCTTAGCATACTGGATAGCAAGCTTCGGACGCGCAGCAATAGTTTCAGCAAGAACACGAACCTCTTCCATGAGCTTCTCAGGCGGAACCACACGGTTTACCAGCCCCATGGCAAGCGCCTCGTCCGCATTTACCGGCTCGCCGGTCAGGATCATCTCCATAGCCCTGCCCATGCCAATAAGACGCGGAAGACGGTAAGTCCCCCCGGCTCCAGGAATGATGCCGAGCTTCACCTCCGGCTGCCCCATCCTGGCCTTAGCAGAAGCTACCCTAAGGGTACAGACTAACGTCAGCTCCAACCCGGTTCCTAAAGCCCAACCATTGATCGCGGCAATCGAAGGAATTTCCAACTGCTCGATCCGAGTATAAACTTCCTGGCGCCTGCGAGTTTCGGAGCGGCCCAACAGGGTGTCACGCTTGTCCAGTTCTTTGATGTCCGCCCCGGCCACAAAAGCTTTCTCGCCTGCGCCGGTAAGGATGAGCACACGCAAATCCGGGTTGGCTTCCACCTGGTCCAATGCCTTATCGATTTCCTCCACCGTGGCATTGTTGACAGCGTTGCGCTTCTCAGGCCGGTTAATTGTCAGGGTGGCAATAGGACCCTCTATCTCAAGTAGTATGTTTTCAAACATCACGTTCCCTCATTCGTAGTCGTAAAAACCTTTGCCCACTTTCCTACCCAACCGGCCCTCTTCAATCATCTTATCAATGATATCCGGATGCTGGTAACGGGGATCATCCAACACCGTACGCAGCGTCTGCATCTTGGCCCGGTGAACATCCAACCCGATGAAATCGATAAGCTGCAGCGGTCCCATGGGGTGGTTGGCTCCCAGCTTCATCGCTTTATCGATATCTTCGGGATCAGCAACGCCTGATGCCACCATCCAGGTGGCTTCGTTGAGCAACTGACCCAGGCAGCGGCTGACAATACCGGCAGGCGCTTCGTTCTTACATACCACCGGGTCCTTGCCCAACTGGACAGCAAATTCCTCCACAGCTTTCAAGGTCTCAGCAGACGTATTCTTGCCCGGCATGATTTCCACCAGCTTCATGATTACCGGTGGATTGAAAAAATGCATCTGCACCACTTTGTCCGGGCGATTCGTCACCTCGGCCATGGCGCTGATGGAAAGCGAAGTGGTGTTGGTGGCCAGGATTACCCCCGGACGGGCAAGTTTGTCCAATTCGGCAAAGACCTTTTTCTTGATCTCCAGGTCTTCAACAACACTCTCGATGATGATGTCGGCCTCTTTCGCAGGAGAGAAGTCCCCGGCAGTGGAAATCCGGGAGAGTACATCCTCCATGTCAGCCTCAGTGATTTTGCCTTTTTCCACCCGTTTGGCCAATCCCTTTTGGAGCCGGGCTTTGCCTTTGTCAGCCAGTTCCTGGCTGATATCCGTAATAACTGCATAAATCCCTTGCTGGGAACAGAGTTGGGCAATTCCCGCTCCCATAGTACCTGCACCCACTACCATAACGTTTTTTATTTCCATGAATATTCCTCCTTTTTTTTACTGCCTCCGGCGGCCAGGGGGGCTCTTTTCGAGAAAACCGCCCCCCTGGACCCCCCGCAAAAGCTTTTCAAGAAGGTCTTTCAGACCATCTCAAAGAATACGATATTAATTCAGCCGCTCCACTACCGCGGCTACTCCGTTACCACCACCGATGCACAGGCTGACCAGTCCTAAAGTGGCGTCCCGCTGCTTCATGGCATAGAGCAAGGTGGTTAATATCTTCGAGCCGGTGGCTGCCACCGGATGACCCAGTGCAATAGCGCCGCCGTGGACATTGACTTTATCACGATCCAGGTTAAGCTCACGCTCGCAAGCGATATACTGGGCAGCAAACGCCTCGTTCAACTCGATGAGTTCGATATCATCTAAAGAAAGACCGGCATGCTTCAGGGCTGCTGGGATCGCTTTGACCGGTGAAAGACCGAAGTATTTAGGATCGACTCCCACAAACGAATAACCCCGCAGCAGAGCCATGGGCTTAAGTCCCAGGCTCCGGGCTTTCTCGCGCTCCATAAGAACCTGGGCCGCGGCAGCATCGCACAACGCACAGGCGTTTCCCGCAGTTATTGTGCCCCCGTCCCTTTTGAAGACCGGCGGCAGCTTGGCCAATGAATCAGCAGTCACACCCTCACGGTAGATCTCCTCGAAATCAAACACGGTTACCTTGCCCTTGCGCCCCTTGACCTCCACAGGAGCGATTTCTTCTTTGAACTTGCCTTCTTTGAATGCAACCTCCGCCTTGTTTTGAGACTGGGCGGCAAAGATATCCTGCTCCTCCCGGGTGATACCCTTTTCCCCGGCTAGGGTCTCGGTAAGCTCTCCCATGAGCCCGCCGCCAAGAGGACAGAGAAAACCGTCTTTGTGCATGAGGTCCAGGAGTTCGCCCGTACCCATGCGGTATCCCCAGCGTGCCTTAGCCAGGCCATAAGGGACCTGGTTAGTGCTCTCAATGCCGCCTACCATAACCGTGTCCACATCACCCGCTTTAATGGCCTGGGCACCAAAAATCAATGCCTGGATACTGGACCCGCAACGGACATTGACACTCACAGCAGGAGTGTCTGCAGGAATACCACCCCATACCGAGGCAATCCGCGCTGGATTAGGCCCTATCCCAGCCTGCCAGGCATTTCCCAGGACGGTCTGGTCAATGACATCTGGCGTGATGCCGGATCGTTTAATGACTTCCTTGATTACCACGGCACCCAGCTGCGGGGCCGTTACATCCTGCAATGTACCACCATACTTACCACCCGCTGTACGGGCGGAACCCACTATAACTACTTCTCTCATAAACTCCTCCTAATATTCCTACGTTTGTTTCAAGACTGCGCTTGTAACAAAAACCATCTGCGGTGGAACAGGTAATATGTAAAACATGTTGCCCCTTTACCGCATTGTAAATGCCCTGTGTTATTTGCCAGGTTAACGATTGGCTTTTCGATATCCCAATTGATCCTGGGCAATGATCATCTTCTGGACGTTAACCGTACCTTCGACGATCTGGTACACCACCGCGTCCCGGTAAAAACGCGCCGCAGGATATTCGGTAGAATAACCATAGGCACCCAGGATTTTCATGGTGCTGTGAGCACACCGGGTTACGGTTTCTCCGGTGAAGAATTTGGCGTAACAGGTTTCCAGTACGTTGCCCAGGTCGCCCTGGTCCTTCTGCCAGGCGGCCCGGTAGGTCAATAAACGGGCAGCCTCGATCTCTGCTGCCATGTTGGCAACCAGTTCCTGGTTCATCTGGAACTTGCCTACCAACTCACCAAACTGCTCTCGTTCATTGCAATAGCGGACAGCCGTATCCAGGCACGCCTGGGCCAGGCCGACACCACCGGCTGCACAACTAAGCCGGGTCTGGTTCAGAGAGCTAAAACAGATTTTCACCCCGCTGCCCAACTTGCCCAACAGTGCTGTGCCAGGCAGGCGAACATTGTCAAAGCTGATCTCGCCGGTCGGCATAGACCGGGTCCCCAACTTGTCCAGGCCAGCCATAGAAACACCCTCCAGGTGAAGGTCCACCACAAAGGCACTCAACCCTTTGGACCCTTGCTCCCGGTCATGATAGGCGTAAACAATAGCCACATCCGCATTGGGAACACCGGAAATCCAGGTCTTGCAGCCATTGAGAATAAACCCGTCTCCATCGGGTTTGGCTGTTGACTTCATCGACATAACATCAGAACCGGAATCCGGTTCGGTAATAGCAAAACAGCCGAGCTTCTTTGCCGTGATCAGGTCCGGGATCCACTCCTTTTTTTGCTCCTCGGTCCCGTGACGCAGGATGGAAAACGCAGTGCCCAGGCACTGGGTGTTGAAGCTTACCCGCAGGGAAGAGGAACCCCTGGCTATTTCCTCCGTGATAATGCTCTGAGCAAGATGACCGATGTCGATACCACCGTACTCTTCAGGAATGGGGCAGCCGTAATAGCCCAACTCTCCCATCTTGCGCACCACCTCGATGGGAAAATAGTGCTCTTCATCCCACTTGTCGGCATTGGGAACAATTTCCTTTTGGGCAAAATCCCTGGCCGCTTCTTTCATCGCCAATAGTTCTTCATTTAATGTGAAATCCATGGTTAATCCTCTCGTTGATTTTTATTTCCGGACGCGGTTCCGCTTTTCCCATGCGGGCCCACGCACTGACAGGTAAATCCTTTTTAGTCATGAGAGTTTATATTAAAGGAAATACGTTTATTTGTCAATAGTTTAACGATTTAAAAGTGTAATCCAAAAGGGATTACAAATAAATTCAATAAAAAAATTAAAAATGGGTTGACATTTTTTGCCTTTTCCTTAATAATTTTTTTGTATCAACATGAAGGAAAATATGACTGATTATAGACTGCGAATAGACGTGGAGTGTGCATTCAATAATAATTTCTTACATATAATTAAGCAACTTTAAAGGAGGTTAGATGACGTATAATAATAAAAACAAAAGAAAGTTTCTCGTGGTGGGGCTTGGGCCTATCGGCGGGATTTTTTCCTGCCACCTTAAAAATTCAGGATGCAGTACATACGGGATCGATGTCCGGCAGGATTACGTCGAGGCAATCCGGGAAAAGGGGCTGAGAATCAACGGGTTTACTTCTTGTAAAGTTAATCTCGATCAAGTTAGCACCCATTTGGAAGACCTGGAGGAAAAGGAGTTTGATTACGTAATCGTCTCTGTCAAGACCCCGTATTTACCAGACGTCGTATCCATGCTAAAAAAGGGGCTTAATAACGATTTTAAAGTGGTAGCCATGCAAAATGGGATTGATAACGAAGAATACCTGGCAAGGTTTTTCGGCAAAGAAAGGGCGATGCGTATTGTGATTAACTTCGCCGGAAATATGACCTCTCCCGGGATTATAAATATGACATTCTTTCATAAACCCAATTATGTAGGGTGTTTCTGCGGCGAAGAGGAGTGCGAGTGCGGTCATGCAAAAGACCTCGCCAACCTCATGACCCGGGCCGGCCTTGAAACAGAGCCAACCACGGAGGTTAAGAAGTATTCGTGGCGAAAAACCATTTTGGTGGCGTCCCTGGCCCCGGTCTCGGCAATCCTGGGAATGACAATGGCTGAAGTCATGACAAACGGCGAAGCACGCTCTATTGTAGTGAAACTGCTCAAGGAGGCCATTGCGGTGGCCAAAGCCAACGGTTTTGACTATGGAGAGGGCTTTTTCGACTTCTGCCTGGACTACCTCTCAACCGCAGGCCACCATAAACCCTCCATGCTTATCGACATAGAAGATGGCAATCCCACCGAGATCGAGTATATAAACGGGAAAATTGCCTACCACGGCCACTTACTGAATGTTCCTGTCCTTTTAAACACCTCCATCACTTCCATGATAAAAGCAAAAGAACGGTTAGAAATGGAGAAGAAAAGAAAAAATACTGAGTGTAAGTGAGATTAAGCAATGTTAAAATCACGACCAGTTTTTGTCGGTGTGGATGTTGGAGCATCGAGAACCAAAGTAGCTGTTCTTGATGCTGAGAAAAAGCTGATTGGATGGGCTGTAAGTAAGTCGGGCACGGATTTTGCCGCCTCAGCGGATAGTTGTCTTCAATCCGCTTTGAAAATGGCAAATGCTGCGGAAAAAGATATGGTTAAAGTCATATCAACCGGGTACGGCAGGAGGAATGTCTCTTTTGCCCGGGAATCCAAAACTGAAATCAGCTGCCATGCTAAAGGAAGTTACTTTTATTTCCCGGTTGCTGCAACTATTATTGATATCGGAGGGCAGGACAATAAGATCATTAAGATAGATGAAAAGGGCCGGCGCACCAATTTCAGGATGAATCGGAAATGTGCCGCCGGCACCGGGGCGTTCCTGGAAGAGATGTCCCTGCGCCTTGACATTCCCCTTGAAAAAATGAATGGTTTAGCCGTGCAATCCACCGACATGGTGGTACTGGGAAGTTATTGTACTGTTTTTTCTGCGACAGAGGTCCTGGAACGAATAAGGGAGGGTAAGAAACTGCCGGATATCGTTAAAGGGCTTTTTTTATCGGTGATCAAACGAATCCTGGAGATGGATTCTTTTACTGAAAAGGTGGTGATGACAGGGGGCGTTGTGGCCCATAATCCCTACCTGGTTGAGATGGTGGAAGAGATCATTGGCAGAAAGGTCCTGGTGCCTGAGTATCCCCAGCTTACAGGTGCTGTGGGAGCAGCACTTTTTGCACAAGAAGATTAATATATGATATAATTAAACCTAAGCAATTAAGGAGGATTAATAATGGCTGAAGAAAAGAAATTAGTCAGGAAAAAGATCGAAGCCACGGCTGAGATGGGCCGTATTATGGCGGAATATTTTCAGGAGCTTGACCAGGCAGCAAAAACAGGCGATAAGAAGATTGCCTGGTGTACCAGTGTGGGCCCTGCCGAACTGCTGCTGGCTATGGGGTTCCTGGTTTATTACCCTGAGAATCACGGCGCAATGATAGGCTCGGCGCGTATGGCTGCAGACCTTATCCCTCACGCCAATGCACTGGGTTACTCACCGGAAATCTGTTCTTACCTGACGTCGGATATCGGGTCGTTTGTAACAGGCCAAACCCCTTTGCAAATGGCATTCGGGATAGAAACCGTACCTAAACCCGATGTGCTGGTTTTTAATACCAACCAATGCCGGGACGTGAAAGATTGGTTCTCATGGTATGCCAGGAAATTCAACGTCCCCTTGATGGGGATTCATACCCAGAGGAACCTGGGCGAGATTACCGGTACCCATATTCAATCCGTTGCCAAAGAGATGGAGGCACTGGTGGAACCATTGGAGAAAATATCGGGTAATAAATTTGACAAGGATGAGCTCAAGCGCAGGGTGGCACTTTCCCGGGAATGTACTGACCTGTGGAAAGAGGTACTGGATACTGCCGCTGCTGTTCCATCTCCGTTTACGTTTTTTGACGGTACCATTCACATGGGGCCTGCAGTTGTGCTGAGAGGCAACCAACAGGCTGTGGACTATTATAAATTACTGCTCAAAGAGCTGAAAGAGCGAGTAGAAAATAATGTCGCGGCAGTTGATGATGAACGATTCAGGATCTATTGGGAAGGAATGCCCATATGGGGCAGGCTGAGAGTTCATTCGGAATTATTTGCCGGTCTAAAGGCTTGTGTGCTGGCATCTACTTACTGCAACAGTTGGATATTCACCGATTTTGACCCTGAAGACCCCTTTAACAGTATGGCCAAAGCATATACTGAATTGTTTATTGTGCGGGCGGATGAGGTTAAGGAAAAGTATATGGAAAAAATGATCGATTTTTTCAAGATTGATGGTGTGATATATCACGATGCCAGGAGTTGCCCCAACAACTCCAATAACCGGTACGGCATGCCGCAGCGGCTGGAAGAGAAAACCGGCATCCCCAGCCTTACCATAAACGGAGACCTCAACGACATGAGGTGTGTCTCCGATGAACAAACCCAAACAAATATCGAAGCGTTTATAGAACAATTAGAGGAGAGTAAATAAAATGCTGGATACACTATTTAACCCAAAATCGGTGGCAATTATCGGGGCTTCCCAGAAGGCGCTTTCCATTGGCAATGTTATCACCAGGAATCTTTTAAGGTATGAATTTAAAGGTCCTATTTACCCCATCAATCCCAAGGCGGATGAAATTTGCGGATTGAAAGCGTATCCCTCTGTATTGGAAGTTACCGGTGACATTGATGTTGCCCACATCAGTATTCCTGCCAAATTTGCCCCCATGGCCATTGACGAATGCGGGAAAAAAGGCATTAAATTCGTCATCATTAACAGTGCCGGTTTCAAGGAAGTGGGCCCTGAAGGCGAAGCAATCGAGAAGGAAACGGTTGCCCGGGCAAAGACTCACGGCATCCGGGTATTTGGCCCCAACTGCCAGGGGATCATCAATACCGACCCTGATGTAAAGGCGTATTGTGATTTTACCTTTACGTTTCCCGAGCCTGGCCATGTGTCTATTGTGGCGCAAAGCGGCGGAGTAGGAGCCGTATTTATGCAGAACATCCACGATTTGGAGGTTGGGATGCGGTTTTATGCTTCCAATGGCAATGCCTGTGATATTTCCATCCCGGAAATTTTAAGATACTATGGTGAAGATGAGGGAACACGGGTAATTATCCTGTATGTGGAGGGATTTTCCGATCCCAAAGAGTTCATGGAGGCAGCCAGGGAAGTGGCAGCGAAAAAGCCTATACTTGCCATGAGGGCAGGGCGTTCCCAGGAGGGGGCAAAAGCAGCGGTCTCTCATACCGGTGGACTTGTGGGGGTTGGTCTCTCAACCGAGCTGATATTCAAAAAGACGGGGATACTTACCTTCACGGACCAGGAAGAAATGTGCCAGGCTGCCATGGCTTTTGCTTCGCAGCCTATTCCCCGGGGTAACCGGGTGGGGTTGATAACCGATACCGGCGGTCCGGCGATCATTGCCACGGATGCGCTGGTGGAGGCGGGCATGAAAATACCGCCCCTTTCGGAAAAGGCCAAAGACGTATTAAAAGAAAAATTATACCCCGAAGCGTCGGTTCATAATCCCATTGATGTACTGGCAACCGGGCAGGCACCCCATTGGCGTGCTGCAATGGACGTGTTAATGGAGGAAGACCAGGTAGACAGTGTTTATATCAACTTTGTTACGCCGCCGTTCGTGGACTGCGAAAGTGTTGCCAAAGAGATGGCTGAGGTGAGCAAGCAGCGAAAAAAACCCATTGTCTGCAATTACATGACGGATAAACCTCAATGGACAGGAACCACTGAGATACTCAAGAGCGGCAATATCCCGCGCTATGATTATGCTGAAATGGCGGCAAAGGCCCTGGCTGCGTTGAGCCGGTATAATGATATGTGCTCCCGTGAAACTGGCGAGGTAGTTCACTTCGATGATGTGGACAGGGATACTGCCCAGAAAATCCTCCAGGGAGCAAAACAAACCGGGCGCAAAAACCTCTCTGCTTCCGATGTGTATACGCTGCTGGGTGCTTACCGCATTCCCGCTGCTGACTGGCGAATGGCCAGCAACCCTGAAGAAGCGGGAAAATTTGCTGCGGAAATCGGGTTCCCTGTCGTCATTAAAGCAGATTCCGAAGAGATCGTCCACAAAAGTGATGTGGGCGGCGTAAAGGTCAATTTGCAGGACGCCAAAGCTGTAAAGTCCGCGGCAGCGGAAATGGAAAAGAAATTCGGACCCAAGGGGTTGAGGTTCTTTGTACAGAAGTTTATGCCCGGCGGTAAGGAAGTGATTATCGGAGCAAAAGCTGAACCAGGGCTTGGACATACTGTTATGTTCGGGCTTGGCGGTATTATGGTTGAGTTAATGAAGGATGTGTCTTTTGAACTCACCCCTATTGCTTCAGGGGAAGCAAAGGAGATGCTTACCTCTATCAAATCGTATCCGCTTCTATCCGGTTTTCGCGGCGACAAGGGTGTTGACCGGGAAAAGCTTGCAGAGGTTATTCAACGGGTCTCTCAACTGGTTACGGAATTGCCGGAGATTCAGGAAATGGATTTGAATCCGATTATTGCGTATGAGGACCGGGTTTTTGTGGTAGATGCTCGAATTATAATCTCTTAAGGAACTCAATTTATTAGCCACAAAGGTACACGAAGAGACACGAAGTTGACACACCCCGCCCTTCGGGCACCCCTCTCAAGAGGGGATTACTTATAGTGATGCCAGTGGGAAATACCCTTATGAAGCACGGTACGATGTTTGACCGTGTATAAAAAATTTTTGCGGGGGTCCAGGGGGCAGTTTTTATAAAAAGAGCCCCCTGGCCGTCGGAGACATATGGTAATTATGGAAAAGATGGCTTTTTTGATCATTGATATGGTCAAAGATAATTTTGTGGAAGCGAAAGAACTTCCGATTACGCCGTTGGCGAAGCAGATTATTGCTCCGATTAATAACTTAATTGCTGAGTTCAGGAAAAGATCGCTGCCCATTGTTTTTTCCACGGATGCCTTTCATGAGCAAGACTTTATATTTACGGGTTATATGAAGCCCCACTCTATTGCCGGAACAGAAGGGGCTGAGGTAATCGATGAGTTAGACCGGAGGGAGGAGGACTTCTGGCTTCCTAAGCCGAGATTTTCAGCTTTTTTTAATACTGGTCTTAATCAATGGTTAGAAATAAGGGGTGTTACTCTTTGTGCGGTTGGGGGAATTGCGACGAATTTTTGTGTTCTGACTACTGTTATGGATGCTCTTTGTTATAATTTTAAAGCTGTTTTACTGGAAGATTGTACGGCGGCATTTACAGAGAGCATCCATGAGCAGACATTGGGACTTTATCGCAGGAATCCGCTTTACCCGTTATTAAGGGTAATTTCGTCAGAGGCCCTGATTTCTGAATTAATATAAATAATTCACTTAACTGGCATCTTTTTTTCCTTTGCTGCTTTGCTTGCCTGACATTCTGCTATCTCGCACTTGCTGCATCCTGTTACCTGATGTACCGTAACCACTACTGCTGCCAGTATTAAATAAGCCGCTATTAGGATGTGTTTTATTGTGCTAAAGGCTGCAATTTTTCCAAAGAAACTCAGTATCCAGACAGCTATGGGCAACAGTAACGAAAGGAAAATAAATACAATATCAATCATTCCGGCACATCTATTAAATCCTTCGGCCTTACTTTTAGGGAACAAAAGTGCTAAATAACTGAATCCAAAACTAGGACAATCCTGGCCGCAATATGGGCATGGACGGCAAACATAGTAACGGCCAAGTGTTAGGATGCCGATCCACATAAAAAGATAAATCCAGAAGAATACAATGTACGTTTCCCACAAAAGATATCCACCCAGAAGCAACATAGGATAAAAAAGAGCCATATTAAGCAGCATTGTTTTTCGTGACCATTGAGGTAGTGTCATAATTTCCTCCCATCAATTTCTTTCAGCATTATATTTTATAGGAAATAATTTCGTATTTCAATAGATGCGGGAATTTTTTTATTAAAATAATAGGGTCAGGTATTTTATTTCTAATACCTGCTGAAGAGGTGTTCGCGAAGTTGGAGGAAAAGTTCGCCGGTTTAAAACCGGGCACTTAACAACCACATCCGGTCTTTATTATAATAGTCGTTTTACAACAGGCTGTATAAATACAACCGGTGACGTCTTTACCGCCCTGTGCAGCTTCCATGTAAACGGCGGACAGGTTAGCAATGGTCTTTTTCTTTAAGTTTAAGACTAATACTTTTTTGGTTTTCATGGTGAAAATCCTCCTTGTTATTATAAGATTCTAGAATATAATCGAATTCAGCGAGAAAGTCAACAGGAAAAATTTTTTCCCCTTTTCGATTTAATCATAGAGATTTTCACTTGACTGGTTAGAACCAACTCTTTTTTAGATTCAACAGCAGGAATGCCGTTAAATAACAGACAGCGCCGATTAAAAGCGAGATATCAAAGCCGTAACTAAACGACACCAAATAGATAGCAGTTGAACCTAAAACCGATGCCGCCCCGTTAACAGCAAACCCCCAATCGATTAAATTCCCTATCCGTTTAGTGCCTTTGGGAAAAGGCATACCCATAAAAAATCCCAAAGGAAATATGAGCACGATTGAGACTATGATTCGCGGAGCCATTGTCAGGCTGCTCAGTGCAGCGGTTAACGGGTAAAAGACAGTAATTTCAAGCAGTATCCACAAAAAGATGACGATAAATGGGATTTTATCATTAAATCTTCCAGCAAACCGGCTGCCGATCCCCGAGGCCAGAAGGAGAGTAAAAAGGGTGACGATAATGGTATAAGAAGAGGGACTGCCAGGGACAGGACAAGAAAGGCAAAATTGTAAAAAAATTCAGCGGAAAAAATTCGTGTCCAGATAATTTCTAATGAAATCAGTGTCACGGACATGAGACCGATCAATATAAATTTTTTATTCTTTTTCATATCATATATAAATTATACGGATATATCGATAAAAAGTTTCAGTTGGACGTTTTTTCGCTATTCTTTGTTTGTTCTCTTTTCTTCCTTTACAACAAAAAGATGATTATCCGATAATTTCATTCAATCCTTCGATTATCGTATCAAGTTCTTCCGGCTGTACTTCACCAAGTTTGTTTTTTAAACGGAGGACAGATAGTGTTCGAATCTGACTTATTTTAACCCATGATTTCTTCGGCAGTGACCTGTCTTTAAGTTCAAAGGTTAGAGGGAAACCGGCCCTCTGCGGCTGACTGGTAAGAGCCATTGCTATCACAGTTCCCGATCGATCGTTAAATACATCGTGACTGACTACAAGAACAGGCCGAAGACCGGATTGTTCTCTCCCTACGGTGGGTTCAAGGTCAGCCCAATAAATCTCTCCTCTTAATATTTGGGCCATGATTCGATATCCCCTTTTAGTCCTTCATCTGCCAATGCTTGCTCAAACTCAGGATCTAGTTTGGCACACTCCACAGCCAAACGCCGTTTATCCAGTTTTTCAATTTTTTCTTTAACAGCCTCCTGGATGACTTTACTGCGATTTGGAAAAATTTTTTTCCTTACTAAATAGTCGATTCTCTCTAACAAACTGTGATCTATGGATATCGCAATTTTGGCAGTAGACATATTTCACCTCCGGTATGACAAATCATCATACCATAATAATTGTAATATAGTTATTATCGCATGTCAACTTTATTTATATTTGGCTATCGCTTGTTGGTCAAAAGAAGAAAATTAAGCATAAATCTGACATGGGGATTCAGGCTGCTTTTTATGGAATATCAATGGATTCGGGGAAAAATCTTCGTGCTTAAAGCCCGTTTTTTAAAAAAATACATTTGACATGCCCGAAGAAGCTGATTAGAATATAGCCTTATATCCAAAGTGGCCGCTTTGAATGTAAAATTTAACTAAGGAGAACGTTAATGAGTACAAAAGAGGAGTATGAAGCGAAACTTGAGGTCATAACGACCATCGAGGACGACAAAATCAAAACCCCTAACAGCATCCCCGTGGATGTATACATCCAGGAAGCTGAAGACCTTTATCACTGGTGCCAGGAGGATAAAGAGCAACTGAATGCGAAAGGATTACCCCTGGAACTGGTGGATGATATGCCTATTCGCTGCGGAGCCTTAAGAGAAGCGGAATCGCTGTGGAGTGCCCAACGGTTTACCCGTGAAGAAGCGGCAAAAGAGTGGATGGAAAAATCACCCCTTGCTTATGCGTTTAGAAATGATCTTTTAAATGATCTCCGTTTTGCCTTTAGGAATGATACGCAGCTTTTGGGAAGAGTTAAAGCCATTGCGGAAGGCGGTAGTAATGCCGATATGATCCAGGATTTAAACGATCTGAGTGTGCTTGGTAGACAGAACCCGGAGTTACTTGCTGCTGTTAATTTTGATACGCTGCTTCTTGACCAGGCGGCTCAAATGGCCGATGAATTGGCTGCACTGCTGGCTGCAGCCACCGGTGAAAGGATCGATACCAGTGAATCCAAAAGAATTCGCGATCAGGCTTATACCCATCTGAAAGAGGCTGTTGATGAGATTCGTGCCTATGGCCAATATGTATTCCGGCATATTGATGAACGTTTAAAAGGTTATAGAAGTAATTATTTACGGAAGAGATCGACGGGAGGAGCAACGGCACCGGACACACCGGATACACCGGATACACCGGACACCGGTGAAGGATAAGTTTAAGAAAACCCAGGTTAAGGTTAGGGTTGAGGAGGCGAATTCTTCCCCTCAGCCTTAACCAAAGCCCGGGCTATTAAACAAAAGTTTTTGCGGGGTCCAGGGGCGGTTTTTTCAAAAAGAGGCACCTGCGGTGCGGCAATTAAAATGCCCACGGAGGCGACATATCGTTAGAAACACAATACTCCATCCTTGCACTGCAAATGCTCCCCCACGCAGTGGGGCCTGGCTGCCGGAGGCAAAAGTAATTTCATACAGTAATTATGAGTAATAAAAAAGACTATGAAAAAAAGCTCGATGTGATTAAAGCAATCGGGGATGACCAGATCAAAATACCCAATAATATCCCGTTGGGAGTGTATATCCAGGAAGCGGATAATCTTTATCAATGGTGTCAGGAAGATAAGGATACTCTTACCGGGTTAGGATTATCCTGGGAGCTTGTCGAAGACCTTCCTGTACGCTCAGGGGCCTTAAGGGAAGCCGAATCGCTGTGGAATGCAGAGCGATTCACCAGGCAAGAAGCGTCAGAGACCTGGGAAGAAGAATCGGCGGCTGCTTATGATTTAAGAGATGAACTTTTGCAGTATTTTCGTTTTGCCTTTCGAAATGACCCCGGGCTTTCAGAACAGGTAAGGCGCATTGCCAGGGGACGCGGGCATGCAGATATGATCCAGGATTTAAACAACCTGTGTATACTGGGAAAACAAAATCCTGGGTTACTGGCTAATATTAATTTCGATATGTCGCTTCTTGACAAAGCGGCTGAAAAAGCCGATCAAATGGCTCAACTGCTGGCTGAAGCTAACACTGAAAGAGCCGAATACAAAGAAGCCAAAAAGATTCGTAACCAGGCCTTTACACATCTGAAAGAGGCTGTTGACGAAATCTATAAGTATGGTCGATTTGCATTCCGGGATAATGATGAACGAAGGAAGGGATACAGGAGCAATTATATGTATATGCGGAGGAAGAAAGCCGGAAGAAAAGTTGCCGAAGAGGAGAGCAAGCCCGCGAATTCCCCTGTTCCCACGCCCGAATGAAAGGGGTAATCTACTGGTGTTACGTCAACCCTAAAATGACGGTAAACCAACCGCCCGAAGGGCTATAAAAAGTTTTGCGGGTGTCCAGGGGGTGGTTTTTCAAAAGAACCCCCTGGCCGTCGGAGACAAAAAAAGTTCTTATAGAGTTCTAATAGGTGTTCAGGATGGACATTCTAAAAGTTTTCGTTTTTTTAGTTTTTATGTCCATCCTGTAAATAAAAATATGGGTTAGTATATCCGCACGGAGGG